>Ga0210405_10000341_pt1 | contig 64963 bp, 51 predicted proteins | sample IncBWH11MmetaG_FD_155492 | JGI IMG/M metagenome (GOLD analysis project Ga0210405, IMG submission 155492) | Forest soil microbial communities from Barre Woods Harvard Forest LTER site, Petersham, Massachusetts, United States - Inc-BW-H-11-M | ecosystem: Environmental > Terrestrial > Soil >...
GAGCTGATCAACTTTTCGACCTGTTCCTGAGTCTTGTGGCAAAAGGAACAGCGCAGCGGCTCGTCTGGGTTGAATTTTTTCACTGGTGTGAAGGCCTCGTCTCCGCTGGGCTTCGACGGAGTCTCTAATCCCTATTCTAGGCCCGATTTATCCCTGGAGCAAAAGAGAAACTCGAAACGCTACTAACTTTTAAGAACTAGCTCCAAGCGCGCGCCGCCCCGGCTGCGTCCGCCCGTTAGCGATGCTTGTAAATAATTTCGTCGATCATGCCATATTCCTTGGCTTGCTCGGGATTCATGATGAAATCCCGCTCGACGTCCTTCTCGATTTTTTCGACCGTTTGGCCGCTGTGCTGCGAAAGCAGCTGATTAATGACCATGCGCATGCGCAGGATCTCTTTCGCATGGAGATCGATGTCGGTGGCCTGGCCGCCGAGGCCGGACATCCACGGCTGGTGAATCAGGATGCGGGCGTGCGGCAACGCGAAACGCTTTTTCGGCGAACCGCCGGCGAGAAGAACCGCTGCGATCGAAGCTGCTTGGCCTACGCAAGTCGTGACAACATCCGGCTTCACAAATTGCATGGTGTCATAAATCGCAAAGCCCGCGGTGATTGAGCCGCCCGGCGAATTGATGTACAGCTGAATGTCTTTTTCCGGATCTTCGGCTTGCAGGAAGAGCATTTGCGCGGTGGCCAGATTGGCGACGTGGTCGTCAATCGGTGTACCGATAAAGATGATGTGTTCTTTGAGCAGCCTGGAGTAAATGTCGTAGGCGCGTTCGCCGCGGCTGGTCTGTTCGACCACCATCGGAACGAGCGTTGTGCCGCGATACTCTGGTTCTTCGAAATTTTTCATGGAGTCGGTTGAACCGCCGGAAAGTTTCACTTTGAATCTGCCGCCGCGGCGCTTGCTGCTGCAACGGTTTTAATCTGAGCGTTCTGCGCGAGCCAGTCGAGAGTTTTGTCACTTCTCAACTTGGCTTTCATCCTATCGAGCGCACCTTGCTTTGTCAAACGAGCGCGCGCAACTTCTGCGGATTCGCCACTATGGCTGGCCATGTGCTCCAGTTCGTGTTCGACTTCTCCCTCGGTCACGTCAATATTCTCCGCAGTGGCGATGCGGTCGATGATGAGCTCGGCCTTCACGTCATCGGTTGCGCGTTCTTGCTGGCCCTTTCGCAGTGTCACCCAGTCGACGTTTACAGCGCGGGGATCGACGCCCTGAGACGCGAGCGAGCGAACCACACGCTCCAGCCGCACATCCATTTGATGCTCAACGAGGGCTTCTGGCACAGGAAACTCGTGCGATTTTACGAGCTCAACAATGACTCTCTCTCGCTGTAGTTCCTTCTGGCGGTGATCGCGCTGATGTTCCAGGCTTTCCGAAACTTTCTTTTTCAGCTCTTCGAGCGTAGTGGCGTCGCTCACATCTTTCGCAAACTCGTCATTCAACTCGGGCAGCTTTTTGTTCTTGATGCCCAGCACTTCGACGGCGTAGTTGTACGTTTTCCCGGCTAGCTTTTGATCGGGATAGTCGGCGGGATACGCGACCTCGAAATTCTTGTGGTCGCCGACATTTACGCCTCGCAGATTTTCGTTGAAGGGCTCCATCGTTTCCTCGGCGCCGATGTGGCAGAGGACGCTATCGGCTTGCAGCGGTTCACCGCCGCCTGTGGGAGTTCCCATCAGTTTCAGTTGAACGTAGTCGCCGTTTTCGACGGCTCGTCCTTCAACCGGAGCAAATGCAGCTGCGCGTTCGCGCATCTCTTCGAGAGTTTTTGTCACATCCGCATCGGTGACGTCCATTGCGGGCATTTCGATGGCGAGGCCTTTGTAATTTCCAAGGTCAAATTCCGGGAGGACTTCGAAGACGGCGCGGAACTTCAGCGGCTGGCCTTCGACAAAGTCCAACTTCTCCACTTGCGGCTGCGAAACGGGCGTCAGCTTTTGCTCCGAGACGGCCTTTTCGACGCGTTCCGGCACGAGCGATTGCAACACTTCTCCCTTAATATCATCGGCGAAGCGCCGGCGGATCAGCGATACGGGAGCTTTGCCCGGCCGGAATCCCGGCACGCGCGCGACGCGCGCAAATTCCTTGGCCACGCTCTCAATTTTTTTCGTTACTTCTTCCGCGGGAATCTCAAGGTCAAGCTCGCGGCGGCAAGTTGCTTCAGCCATGGAACAATCCTCTCCTAGATAAGTGATGCGGCAACAATTGAGTCTTAATGAAAATGCTCGCTGGTCCTTACGGCATGCGTCCCTGTATCTCGCGGAAAACTCAGGCTTGTTGGCCGCTTTGCGGCCGCACATGAACTCAGATGAGGCCAGACAGGTAAGAACTTAGCCTGCAACGCAAAGTAAGAGTATAGGCGACGCTGTTGTGAGCGTCAATTAAGGTGGAGGATGCAGGAGGCCTCGGAAGCTGCCTCACCCGCTCACCGTCGACGCAGTGGGAGATGCTCACGAACGGAAAGCTGCGGTAATTGCTATCCGGGAGAAGCCCTGCTTTTACCTCCACGTACGGAGATTCGGCTGTCCTACGGTCCTTAGAGTAACTTCAAATAAGTCTCTCACTGGAGTACCCTTGCGACATTAGTTTGGGAAGAGTCAGGTCTATCTATGTTACCGAGCTACCAGCAGTTCATGCGTGTTCGATTCTTCGAGTCACTCGATGGACTCCGGGCGATCAGCATACTCGGCGTGATTTGGACTCACGTGTGGTATGTAAGCGGGCCCACTTACTACAACGCGCTCATCCAGGTGCCTGTCTTGCGGAATGGGGCGTTCGGCGTTTCCGTCTTCTTTGGAATCAGCGGGTTCTTGATCACCACACTGCTGCTGCGGGAGCAGCTAAAGTACGGGCGAATTTCACTTCGCGATTTCTATATCCGGCGCACACTTAGGATTTGGCCACTTTACTACGCAGTCTTGGCACTTTACGTGGTGCTCGTTATAGCAGTGCAACGCGGCACTGGGCGCGACCGCGTCTTCTTCCATTATTTGCCGGGCTATTTAACGTTCACTTATACATGGTTCGCCGGATGGCAAGCATCCGCGGCGATTTTCAACTTTGCATGGTCACTCTCCGTCGAAGAGCAGTTTTACTTGATATGGGCCGGCGTCCTACGGGTTCTGCGAGGGGCGCTGCCGATGATTATCATGTGCTTGATGATTGGACTCCGTGCGGCGACTGATCTTGGCGTCTTGGGACGGATCATTCCGAAAGATTCGCTGGTGTGGAGAATAGCTGCTGGAATCGCGGTACCCATTTGCGTCGGTGCCATACTCGCGCAGCTGCTGCACTCCGAGAGATGGTTTCTACGATTTAGGCTTTTCATCGGGCGCCGGCTGGCCGCTCCAATTATTCTGATGATGCTAGTGGCGAGTCTTGCGCCATCGAAGGAAATCTGGGATTGGGTTCGCTGGCCCATCACATGTCTGCTGGTGGGAGCCTGTGTAATCCGGGAAGACAACGGCATGGCTTGGTTCCTTCGTTGGAAGCCCATGGCCTACATGGGCGTCGTGAGTTATGGAATGTATATGCTGAATACGCTCGTGCTGGACTGCCTAAAACCGATCTTTAACAGGCTCGGGCCTCACCATCCGCTTCCGCAGTTTCCCGTCGCGCTAGGCTGTACGGTCCTCGTCGCTGGTTTGAGTTATAGATTTCTCGAGACGCCGTTCCTTCGATTGAAGGAACGGTTTTCGCGGCTTCGCCCCGCGAAATCAACTCCCCATTTGGCGGCTTACAAGGAAGTTCAAACATAGGTCCGATGGGTTTCGACGAATCGATGGTGCGAAGCATATTCTTACGAGTCTTGGTAAATTCGGAGGCCGCAGGACTCGCAGAGCAGAGTTTTCTTAAGCAAGCCTCGCCAGCGGGCGTGACAACGGGGACATTTGAAAGTGAATAGGCGGAAGTACACGTAACCCACTCGCCCGAGATAGCCACATACGAGGATACAGCTAAGGGAGAAAACATAGCTTCCAATGTAGTATGGCGGAGAATCGAGACTGATCCCCGCAAGTACTCCAAGAAAGAAAACTATCACCACGAAAACTGGCCCCCACTTGGTCCATGACCGAATGGTCTCAGTCAGAGCGCCGAGCAAATCCCAGCTATCCGCGTAGGGCAAGGATTCCGTGTCTTTCCCCATGAAGATAGAAAAGCATAGCTCGGGCGTTGCAACTTTATAATGTTTCATTTGTATTCCTGAGGGGTAACCGGCCAGTTCACTGCATCTGTCAGTCGGCCGCGGCCTTCAAGTTAAGGGCCGTGGTTAGATCGGCATACAGCAGACGATGGAATAGGTGCTCGCCGGCTTCGCGGCGGACGGAGAGGCGGCCGGCAACGTAAGCGCGGGAGCCGAGTCCGCGCTGGACGGCATCGCAGATGGCCACGTCTTCGTCTTGCACCTGTTCGCTCACTGCGATGCTCTCTCTGTGGCGGGATTCGGCGGCAGCGCCGGTGTCGGCGAAGTAGTAGTCGAAGATTACGGCACAGCGATTCACGCCGAGAGGGAGGACCAGATTGGTGTCCATTACTCCTTCGTAGGCGTTGATCATAAAGTTGGGATACTGCCAGAGATAAAACGCGCGGCCTTGCCTGGTAGCGGCTACACCTGCCTCGGAAGACGAATCCGACGAGAGCGGACTGGATTGCAGGCAGGCGCGCTCAAAGTTCTCGATGGTGTACTTGGTGTACTCGATGACGCTGCTCAGTCCTTTGTGTGCATGGGGCACGTGATAGCCGCCGTCTAGATAGTTATCGACGTAGACTTTCCAGTTGCAGTTGAGTGTGTACACGCGGCGGTCGAAGAAGTGAAGTTTTTTTGCCAGCTCGAGCGGCGCGACAAGCTCCGGCACGATGCCCAAAAAATCGCGAAGCGACGTGGCGCGGCCGTCCAGATTTACAAAAACAAAATTCTCCCAGGTGTCGACGCGCAGGGGCACCAAGCCGTTTTTTGAGCGGTCGAAATTGCACACGCCATCAAACTCGACCATCCCCTTCAATGCGCCATCAATTCCGTAGGTCCAGCCGTGGTAGGGGCAGCGAAACTGTTTTGCACACCCATGCGCCTCGGTTACGACGGCGGCGGCGTGATGGCGGCATACGTTGTAGAAGGCTCGCAGCTGGCCATCTTCTCCGCGAGCTACGACGAGCGGTTCGCCCGCCAGCTCCGCGGTGAAGAATTGGCCGTTTTCGCGCACTTGTTCTGCGCGGCCCACAACCTGCCATGTCGCGCTGAAAACGCCGTCGCGTTCGAGCTCCGCGATGCGTTCATCGAAATACCACGGCGCGGGGATCGTCCAGGCCTCCTCCAGAGGATCGTGCGGGTTATAGAGGTTTACTACGTCGCGGATGCTGCGTTCCATGCCTGCTCCTTATCGAGCTTCGTCAGATATAAAGTCGTGCGAATTACTTAGAAAAGCGGCAGCAGAGCTGCCGCACTCCAAATCGCTGCTTCGCAATATTATGCGGGACTCAGTGATAGGGCAATCATCGAAGAGACTGTTCGATTGCCAATCATTTGGTAGTGCAAAACCGCTGAAGGCAGAAGCGAAGAAGCTAACCGAACCGCCCTACGAGTGGGGCTCGACGAATGACCGGCGCCGCTTCACGTTCCTTCAGTAAATCAATTTCAACGAAAACTGAATTTGCCGCGATGATCCGGCTGTGTGGCTGATGACGCCGAACCCGCTGCCGAGCACAGTGTTCGAAGGCAGGCCGAAGTTCACAATGTTAAATATGTTGAAAAATTCCGCGCGAAACTCGAGCATGCCCAGTTCGCGGCTGCCTCTTCTTCCAAACGGAGTGTCCTTAATCATGGCTATATCGAAATTGTGAAGGCCGGGACCGCGGAATGTGTCGCGTCCCAGGGTGCCAAACACGCCTTGATTGGGGCCCGTTCCGCCGGGGACATTGATGGGGATAAAAAAGAAGGAGCTGTTGTTTGCGCCGCGCCCGAAATAATCTTCCCGAATAGGTCGGCTCGTGGAGAGGTCGGGCATCGTGACCAAGTCCGGGCGATCGGTCCCCCCGGCTCCCACTCCTGTTTGTTGGATTCCAGAATAAACGGTAAATGGCGGGCCGGTCGTCAGCGTGGTGATATTCAGAATTTGCCAGCCCTTCGTAAGACGGCTTCCCAGCCGTTGAAGAAAGCTGACGCGTTCGAACGGCAGCGACTGAAACACGCTGATCGAGAAGACGTGCGTCTCGTCGAAAGTGGACGGCCCTTTTTCGGCGCTCGGCTCCAAAGGATTTTGCGGCAGCGTTTGCAACGTAACGCCGGGCAATCCCGAAATTCCGCCAGGCACAGCGCTGGTATTGTCGATGGACTTCGAATAGGTATAACTGGCCTGAAAGCTCAAGCCAATCCGCGAATAATTCTCCGTGGCGCTCGTTTGCAACGAATGATAGCTGGAATGTGCGGATGGGTTCATCACCGCCTCCGGGCCGAATCCGCCAATGGCGTGCCCCTGTGCGTTGAACTGCGTGAACGGCGCAGACGCGGGGTCAGCGCCACCGTAGCCGTTGGGCGACTCCACGCTGGCAAGGTCGACCCCTACCGTTCCCACGTATGCAGCGGTAACTTTCACGCTTCCAAAATCGTGATCGACTCCCGCCGTAAACGTCCCGATGTATCCGTTACGAAAATGCCTGCTTATCACGCCGACGGTAAATAATTGCACTTGATGGCCGGGTGTAGTTGCCGCAAGGTCGTCCTGAAATCTTTGAAGATCGATCGGAATGTTTGCCGGAAGATTTGCGCTTCCCGACGCGAAGAGAGGTTGTCCCGAAGTGGTGTACACAGGAGGAAGAATCTCTGGCACGAAGGTATTCTGAAATGGCACTGGAACATCAGGCAACGCGGTGATCAGGGGTTGGAAAATGAGCGGAAAATTTCCGGTGACATAATTCTCGAGCCAAAGATTCGGGAGAATTGTAGTGATCGCTCCGCCGGCGTGAAAAGTTGTGTGCTTGTTCACCGCGTAATCCAGCGAAACACGCGGTCCCCAGCCATTTGAATTGAGAGGATAGACCGGCTGCGGGTTGTATTGGAAAACCTGAGTGGCGCCGGGCGCATAAAAAGAGGTTGGATTGCCGGCGGCGTCGACGGGAAAGGCGACGGAGGTGCGATGCTTGGCTTCTTGGATGCGGCTATTCAGGTCATACCGCAAACCGTAATTCACGCTCAGCCGGGAGTTCACTTTCCATGTGTCTTGAAAATAGAAGTTGTACGCTTCGCGCCTGACGCCGGCTTCGTCAAACTTGTCTCCCACGGGGGTGACACTGGCGGCGGCGGTGATTGAGTAGGAGAAAGGCGTCGCCGTCAACAAACCTGTTAGCGAATCGGGCAGAAGTTGGCCGGGTTGGATGCTATGCTGGCCGCTCGCAGAAGGAATCAGCACGGGCGAGTACGCGGGCCCGCCTCCGAACACGTAGATGCCGTTGGGATTGGTGCCAAAAATGGTGGCGTCGCGATTAAATCGGAGTTCGGCTCCCCATTTGAAACTGTGGGAGCCGCGCGTGTAAGTCATGTCCTGCTTGAATTGATAGAGGTTTCCATAGGAGCCGAAAATGGAGCCGTCGGCAGAATTGAAGTTCTCGTAGAGACCGTCCGCGAAGGTGATCGCGGGCTGCGTGTGATTGGTGGAAGGGAAAAACGGTGTGCTTCGGATGTAACCGAAAGAGGTCACGGATACCAGGTGTGGAGATACGGTTCGCGCATACCTTATCGCCGCGCTTCGCTGGTGATCGAAAAAATTGACGCCGAAGCTGGGATCGATGGCCGTCTGATCGGGATTGGTTGTAGGGCCGCTGACTTGGTTCAGGCTGAAGCGGCCGAAGAGGGTTGCTTTGTCCGAAATTTGATGATCGATGCGCACGGAAAACTGGTCCGTATCCGTGGCTACCTTGGAAGAGGTTGCATACGTGCGAGCTCCGTAAGGCCCCGAGGGTTCATTGGGCAATGGGTAGGCTGCCAGGACGCTCGCAATTTCCGGATTAACAGGGACGATCAGGGTATCGCCAGGAAAAGTCGTCGTGTCAATTCCTTGTCTTTCCGCCGCTGTCGGGACAGGAAACACTTGCGTTGTTCCGAGGACTTGCCGGAAGCCTTGATACTCGACGAAATAAAACGTTTTGCCGCGGCCGTCGTATAGCTTTGGAAGAACCAACGGTCCGCCATTGGTTACTCCAAATTCGTTGCGAACAAATGGCGGGATGCGGCCAGGTTCCACAGCGCTGGCATGATCGAAGAAATTTCGCGCATCGAATGCGGCGTTGCGGACAAATTCAAAAGCGCTGCCGTGTATATCATTCGTGCCGGACTTGGTGATCACATTGTTGAATCCTGCGGCTCCATGGCCGATTTCCGCGGGCATTACTCCAGAGCTCGATTGCACTTCTTGAATGGCATCGACGTTAAAGTTCGAGAACGTAGCTCCGCCGAGTTCAGGGTCGGTGGTATCGGCGCCATCCATGGCAAAGACGGAAGCGGAACCGCGCTGGCCGTTCACGGCAAACTGTTGCGTGAAATTTGCGGCGCCATTTGTATCGGTCATTGTGCCAGCCGCGAGAAGCAACAGCTTGCTGAAGTCGCGCTCGTTCAAAGGCAAGCTCGATACTTCTCCGCTGGAGAGGTGCTCGCCGCCAGTTGCTTGCCGGGAAGCTCCTTCGACCGCCGTCAACAGTTGGACTGTTTGGCCTTGCTTGGAGAGTTCGAGCCCGGCGTTTAGCGCGGTTCCTTCTCTTATTACGAGAGGAGTGGCGGCCTTCCAAATGCGGTCCGAGGCGCTCACTGAAACTTCATAGGTTCCAGCTGCGATTTCGGCAAAAGAAAATTCTCCGCTTGCTGAAGTTGTAGCACTAAATTCAAAACTTCCCGACGTTGCATGCAGCTTAACCGTTGCACTGCTGACAGGAGTTCCCGCCGAATCGCGCAGCACACCATGCCAGGTCGTAGTTGGAAGCGGGTGCGCCGAAGGAATCGCTGCGAGGAACGCAATTACACAAATAAGAACTGCTAGATAGGGAAAAGTTCTGCCGCGGAATAGTGGAGCCACACGCTTGTTGCCTGCAATATCACAATATTGTCCCAGATGGTCCCCCGCCAGCCCGGCCTAACTCCAATAAAGGCCTCCACAAAACCAGCAGGCCCTCGAATTCATAAGCACTTCTTGAAACATGGTGCGGAAGAAAGGATTTGAACCTTCACGGCCTTTCGGCCACAAGATCCTAAGTCTTGCGCGTCTGCCAGTTCCGCCACTCCCGCAGTGGTTCTAATAATGATACCGGGAATCGGGCCTTGGCCGCCATATCGACGTTGGCACTGGATTGTGCCCTTTCGCAGGAGCATAATAGCTTGTTACTTAGCGTTGCATTTGGCCACCCCCGCGGCCGAGAAATGGCGCTTCGCCCCAGCAGACGCCATTGCCGAGCCCCGCTGCGAAAGAGGGCAGCGCCATGATCATTCAAGAGCAGGGCGATCAGCTGATCCTGATCCGGCAGACCGACCACGCCATGTTGTCGGGTTTTTTTGCGCGCGCGCTGGGTAATAAACTCTTCAGCCGCCCGGAGCCCTTTGAATCCTTTTGTTTAGCCGCCGCGGAGCATGACAATGGCTGGAACGAATGGGAGCTTCTGCCCCAAATCGACTCCAAGACCTTCACGCCGTACAACTTCATGTCCATTCCTACTGAGGAGCACGTCGCGCTCTATCAGCGCGGGATTGAACGGGTTGTCCGAGTCGACCGTTACGCGGGACTTCTAGTCAGCATGCACTGCGCGGGTCTCTACGACCGGACCCGCGCAACGATGCCTGGCTTTTCAGCGAAGTACGTCAAATCCAACGAATCGCACATTGTGACGGACTTCCTGCAGCGCCTGAGGCTCCAGCAGTTGCGGCTCAAAGTCGATCTTCGTGCGGATCCGCTGATGAAGCTTTATGCGGAAGACCACCCGTTGCAAGCGAATCTGCAGCGCTTGGAAGCGCTCGATCGTCTCTCGCTCTATTTCTGTATGGCGCCGTTGGATGGCTATACGATCGATACCGTCCCTGTGAATGGCAATGGCAGTGAAGCGGATTGGGACCTTCAGCCTGTGGAGAACAATCTTGTTACATTGAAGCCTTATCCGTTCCAGAAGGATCCGTTGGATATCAGCATTCTCGCGCGGCGCGTTCCCAAGCGGCCTTATGCAGACGAGCATGAATTCCATAAGATTCTCGCGCAGGCTCCCTATTTCGCGATGAACTTCACTCTCAGCGCGGATGGGGCACGTATTAACTCACGCTCCGCCGTCGCCTAGCCTGTCCGTCTACTCTGTCAACCCTAGTCAGTCCAACGTTTGCCCGCGCGTTTCCGGCAAAGCCAGCGCGAGCAGCGCGGCCATCAAGAAAGCGCCTGCTTGTAGGAAAAAGGCCGGTCCGATGCCGTATCGCAGCGCAAGCGCTCCCACGGCAAAAGGCGCCACAGCGGAAAGTCCGCGGCCGATGTTGTAGCTCAACCCCATGGCCGCGGCGCGAATCTCACCGGGAAACAGTTCGCTCGCAATCGCGGCGTAGCCCGAGAAATAGCCAGTTCCGAAAAATGCGACGAGCGGCCCGAGGGCCAGCAGCCAGAACGCGCTTCGCGACATTCCGTAAATAGGCACGAGGGCCGCGGCGATGATCAGATAGAGGAAGTAGGGCTTGCGCCGGCCGAATGCATCCGAAAAAAATCCGAAAAGCGCATAACCGAGCCATTTTCCAAAGCACAAAACCAAAAAAAATGCTGTGGTCTTGACGAGGCTAAGTCCTCGTCCACCTTTATCGGGCGGCAGAGACAAATACGCGGGAATCCACGTAAACAATCCCCAGTATCCGAACATGCTGCAGGCATTCATTGTTGTGGCCAAGATTCCGTTGCGCAGAACGCCTTTTTCCAGGAGCTTCCGTAGAGATACTTTTTCCTTGCGCGCCGCGCGTTGTTTCCACAATTCGGGCTCCGGAACTCTGCGCTGAATCCAGAAGACGAAAAACGCGGGCAACACGCCAACAAAAAACACCGGCCGCCAGCCGAAGTGCGGCAACACGAGAGCCACGACGAGCGCTGCAATTGCTTCTCCGATCGCGTAGGCCGACTGCATGAATCCCAGCGCTTTGCCGCGATGCTCCGCGCGCCAGGTTTCCGCGATCAGCGCCGCGCCGGTGGTCCACTCGCCACCCATGCCAAGCCCAAGCACGAAGCGGAACGTGGCCAGTTGCGGAATTGTGTGCGAGAAACCGCAGGCCGCGCTTGCAAGTGCGTACACAAGGATGGCAGCCATTAGTGAGCGGATGCGTCCGATGCGATCCGCAAGGATCCCGAAAAGCAAACCGCCAATTCCAGATGCGACCAGCGTCAGCGAATTGAGCAGTCCAGCGGTTCGCGTATCCATCGCAAATTCGCGGATCAAGAATGTTAGGACGAGGGAATAGAGCATCACGTCCATCGCGTCGAGCATCCAGCCGAGCCCGCCGGCGATAAGCGAAGTCCGCTCCGGGGGAGTTGCGTGACGAAGCCAATCGAAGCTAATCAGTCGCGGAGTTTTGGTGGGTACGGCAGTCGCGGTTTGAGAGACTGGAGAGGGGCGCGGTGCTGGCGGGTTTGTCACGCGGGGATTGTACCCAAAAGCCCACCGTAGCGCGTCAAGAACTCGGAAGCACCATCCATACAAACGTTTTGGCACGGATTAAGACACAGGATGTACTATTCTGCTCCGCGCATTACTATCTGCCATAGTACAGGTGCAACATTTGTTTCTCTGAGGGGGGAAGCGATGAGTGGTCTGAAATGGAAATGCTTGACGAGGATTTTTTCTGTTCTTCTGGCGATGCTTTTGCTCGGGCTCACGGGTAGCGTTCTGCGTGCGCAAACTCTGGATGATAATTCGCTGAAGGCGATGAAGTGGCGCCAGGTCGGTCCTTTCCGCGGGGGACGCGCCCTCGCCGCGACGGGAGTCGCGGGCGACTCGCAGACTTATTATTTTGGCGCCGTCGCGGGAGGCGTTTGGAAGACAACCAACGGCGGCATGACGTGGGCACCGATGACGGACAAGACCGGCATCATGTCCGTTGGCGCGATTGCCGTGGCACCATCCGATCCTAATGTGCTTTATGTGGGCACCGGCGAATCCTGCTGGCGCGGAGACATCTCGTACGGCGACGGCATGTACAAGTCCATCGACGCTGGGAAGACGTGGACGCACATCGGGCTGGAGGACACGCGGCATATTTCCAAAGTCATCGTGCATCCTACAAATCCGGACATCCTGTTCGTCGCCGCGATGGGCCATGCGTATGGCGCGAACGAAACGCGCGGCGTGTTCCGTTCCAGCGATGGCGGCAAGACTTGGCAAAAAGTTCTCTTCAAGGACAACAAGACCGGAGCCATCGATCTCACGTTCGATCCTTCAAATCCCCACATCCTTTTCGCGGCACTTTATGAAGCGCAGCGCTACCCCTGGACCGCCGTTAGCGGTGGCCCCGGCAGCGGTTTTTACAAGTCCAGCGACGATGGCGCCACTTGGAAGCGTTTGGAAGGCCACGGCCTTCCTTCAGGCGTCCTCGGCCGCATTGGCGTGTCCGTTTCCGGCGCTGACGGCAATCGCGTCTACGCCATCATCGAGGCGGAAAAGGGCGGCATCTACCGCAGCGACGACGCCGGCGATTCCTGGCAACTCCTCAGCGGAGATCATCGCTACACGCAGCGGGCGTGGTATTTCCATCACATTATCGCGGACCCAAAAAACGTTGATACGGTCTACGTGCTGAACACCGCTGTCTATCGTTCGACCGATGGCGGCCACAGCTTCGGCTTTGTGCGCTCTCCACACGGAGACAACCACGGACTATGGATCGATCCCACGCATCCGGAATGGATGATCAATACCAACGACGGCGGCGCAACCGTTTCGCATGACAACGGAAAGAGCTGGACTACCCAATTGAATCAGCCGACCGCGGAGTTCTATCACGTGGCCACGGACAACTTTTTCCCCTATCGCATCTATGGCGCTCAACAGGACAACTCCACGGTGGCGATCGCTAGCCGCAGCGATGACGGCACGATCGACCGAACAGACTGGTACGACGTCGGCGGTGGCGAAGCAGGCTTTGTCGTGCCCGACCCTACAAATGCTGACATCGTCTACGCGGGTTCTTACGACGGCCTCATCACCCGCTTTGACAAGAAAACTCATCAGGTGCAGGACGTCTCTTCCTGGCCGCTCAATCCGATGGGCGCAGGCGACGCGGATTTGAAGCATCGTTTCCAATGGACCGCTCCGATTGCGGTCTCGCCTAACGATCCCAAAGTCGTTTATCACGGCGGAGAAAGAGTGTTTAAGACCTCCGACGCGGGAATGACTTGGACTGCGATCAGCGATGACTTGACGCGCAATGACAAAACCAAGGAACAATCCTCCGGCGGCCCGCTCACGCAAGACAACACCAGTGTCGAGTATTACGGCACGATTTTTGCCATCGCTGAATCGCCTCTTGAGAAAGGCCTCATCTGGGCCGGTAGCGATGACGGGCTCGTGCATGTAACGCGCGACGGCGGCAAAAACTGGGCTGACGTCACTTCGAAGGAATTTGGGGAGTGGAGCCTCGTCAGCATCATCGAACCATCGCCGCATGCCGCGGGCACGGCGTATGTCGCCATCGACCGCCACAAGCTCGATGACTTCCGCCCATACATTTTCAAAACAGCCGACTATGGCAAGTCCTGGACGAAAATCATAGCCGGCGTGCCCGACAATAGTTACGTGCATGCCGTCCGCGAAGATCCGAAGCGTAAAGGCCTGCTCTATGCCGGCACGGAAAACGGCGTCTATATCTCTTTTGATGATGGTGCACACTGGCAATCTCTGAAACTCAATCTGCCTAGAACCCCCATCCACGACCTCACGATAAAAGACGATGACCTGATTGTGGCCACCCACGGTCGCGCCTTCTGGGTTCTTGATGACATCGCTCCTATCCGCCAAATGAGCGCAACGGCCCCGACTGACGATGCACATCTCTATCAGCCATCTTCCGTTGTCCGCTTCCGCGGTCCAGGCTTCACTCTTCCGGCAGGCGTTCCCGTGGGTGCTAACCCGCCTGCTGGCGCGGTAATCGATTACTCGCTGAAGACTGCGCCCAAGGACCAGATCACGCTCGAAATTCTCGACGCAAAGGGCAAACTTGTTCGCAAATATTCGAGCAAAAAATCCGCTGAGGGTGCTTCTCCCGGCGAAGAGGAGTTCGGCGTCAGCAGACCCGGGAAAGAGCTTCCGGTCGAAGTCGGGCTGAACCGCTTCGTGTGGGATTTGCAATACGATGCCCCAACGACCGTTCCCGGCGCTGTAGGCTGGGGAGGCCGCCCCGAAGGTCCGCTCGTCGTCCCGGGAACCTACACCATCAAGCTGACCGTTGCTGGAAAAGCGTCCACTGCCAGCTTCGAGCTCACCAAAGACCCGCGCGTCTCCGCAACGCAAGCCGACCTCGAGAAGCAGCAAGAGCTCGCGTTGCGCATAAGCGGACGCGTAGGCGCTGGCAACGAAGCCGTGAACCAACTTCGCAGCGTTCGCGGCCAGCTCGATGCTCTGAAAAAGCGCCTCTCAGCGGACCCTAGCGCTAAGCCGATTCTTGACTCCCTGGATGCTCTGAACAAGAAAATGAACGCCGTTGAAGAGAAAATCATCCAGCCGAAATCCACGGCTGGAGAAGATCCACTGAATTATCCGATTCAGGTGACCGACCAGCTCGTTGCTTTGCAGGGAACTGTGGAAAGCGCGGACTTCGCTCCGACCGCCGCGTGCTACACCGTATTCGAAGAACTCAATGTGCGCCTTGAAATGCAACTAGCTGCCTGGCACGAAATCCAATCCAAGGATCTCGCTGCGCTCAACGCCGCCATCCAGAAAGCCAACATTCCCGCGATTGCCCCCGCGGCGGAAAAGCCGGAAAAAGGGGAGAAGTAAGCACTGGCAACGTCTCATTTAGCGATCGAGGAGGAGGACGCAGTGGCGGCGTCCTCTTCGGCATCAATTAGCTAGTTCACACAGCAATGACAAAAGCCATTGCTCTGGAAACCTGCTTTTGCTACCCTCCGCGCTCAGTCGAAGCCCTTGGAGGTCTATTCATGGCATTTTGCAAGGCGTGTGGTCAGGATGCAGGCGAGGCATCGTTTTGTCCCAAGTGCGGGGCGCCGCAGGGCGCTTCGCAGAGCGCGGCGGTTGCCGCTCCTGCTGCGGCTTCGGATTCTCCTACCGCGGGAATAGAAGAAAACATCGCCGGTCTGCTCTGCTATCTATTCGGCTGGCTCGGGGGCTTGATTTTTCTTCTCATCGACAAGCGGCCCTTCGTAAAGTTTCATGCGGCGCAGTCCATTGCGTTGAGCATCTGCTTTATCCCCGTGTGGATTATCTATCTGATCTTCAGTTTCGTTGTCACAATGATTACCGCAGCGATGCATTTTCCCATCGGCATTCTCAGTTGGTTCTTATCCCCGCTCATATTGCTTGCGTTCTTCGCGACCTTTGTCTTCTGCATGTACAAGGCCTACAACCACGAAAAGTTCAAGCTGCCCATCATCGGGGACTTCGTCGACAAGATGGTCAACAAGTAGGAGTTGTCCAAACTGTTCGTTTTTCGAGAGCAGTCCGGTCTTCCCGGGCGGCTCTTTTTTTTGCTCCTTCTCATCCACGCTTTCCACTTGACTTCTTTTTCATGTCCCGCCAACCTGAAAGGCTTTGTTTCTGCTGCATAAGGCAGAAAAAACTGAAAGGCGCCATCCCTAAGACATGACCCGCGTCCGGCTGTGCTTCCACGATCGCTGTTTTGATGGCACCGCCTCAGCTGCTCTCTTCTATCGCTTTTACAAGGAAACGTTCGATCCCGCTGCGGAATTTGGCTTCACTGGAATGACCCACCGCGCGCAGCAGCCGTGGACTCCGGGCCTTTTCGATGGCGACGAGAACGCCATCGTCGATTTCAAGTATTCGAACTCGCCCAAGGTGACATGGTGGTTTGACCACCACCAAAGCGCGTTTCTCACGCCTGCGGACGCCGAGCAGTTCCGCAGTCATCCCGGCGCGCACATGTTTTACGAGCCGGACTATAAATCCTGCACAAAGCTCATCGCCACGGTTGCCAAAGAGAAATTCGGTTTTGACACCAAGCCGCTCGAAGATTTGATTCACTGGGGCGACATCATCGACGGAGCGCAATATCCCACGCCGGAATCGGCCGTCGAGCTTACCGAGCCCGCCACGCAGCTTGGCCTGGTCATCGAGGCGGCTCCCGAGGACGGGCTGCCCGCGCGCATCGTTCCGGAACTCGCCTATCGGCCGCTCGCCGAAATGGTCAAGCTGCCTCTTGTCGCTAAACACCTGGGGCCTTTGCTCGAACGGCACCGCAAATCCATTGAGATTCTTCGCCAGCGCGCCGAAGCGGTTGACGGCGTGATTTTCTTTGACGTCAGCGACCTCGATCTCGAGGGCTACAACAAGTTCATCCCTTATCTGCTGCATCCCGAGGCCGTCTATTCCGTCAGCGTAAGCTCTTCCGCTGTCCGCGCCAAAGTTTCGCTCGGCACTAACCCCTGGAACCAAGCCACCGCCGACAAAAATCTCGCCTCGCTTGCCGAGAAATTCGGCGGCGGAGGCCACCCACGCGTCTCGGCCATATCGTTCGATCCCGCCGACCTTCCGCGTGCCCGCCAAGTCGCTCGCGACCTAGCCGCTCAACTCCGCGCGAAGTAAACTCCCCTCCCCGTCATTCCGGCACCTGGGCGATTGAGTTCGCACGGCTCGTCCCGAGTTGGAAGGGTTCACAGAAAACGGCATGCATGGTCATTGCAAGAAATTCAACCCCAACCGTTCTACTGCCATGCAGGCCACCAGGTTGTTTCCGCAGGTGGGCTTCGTTCAGCAAAGGTGTGGAATGCAAATCCGATGGAGGCTTTCGGCCGCGCTGATGCTCATAGCGATGCCGTTAAGCGCACAAACGTCGAAGCCAAAGTATCAGTCCCATTCCGACTCCGTGTGCAAGGCCACATTGGCGGACGGCACGACGTATGAGGTGTGGGGCCGTGTGCTCTTGACCGAATGGGAGGGGAAACGCAGTTATGTGCCGGTGCGAGCCCTCTACAAGCCGGGCTCAGGAGAATTTCTTTGGCACTGGAGCTTGGGATTCACGGATTTCGTGAATGCCAGGGAGATCATGAACAAACCTCAAAAGGGCGGAGCTTGCCTTGAGAACGCGGAACATCACGTCCTGCTCTTGCAGAATGGGGAATGGGTGGATTTTAGAGCCTGGAACGCAAGCATCAATGTATTTCACTCCATCTTGAAATTCCAAACACGAAAAAAAGCATGGTCGTACGTAACCGAGCATTGGCGGGACGGGCGATTCGATATTACCGAGGGCCCGTCGACAAAGTTTGTCGAGGTGATAAGCCTCAACCAGCAGCTAGGGGCTGAATTCTTCCGGCCAAAGAGAATGGAGTTCTCCGCGCAAGGTTTCTTCTATAACTCCCTCGGAAGTGTGAAGAAAGTGGGTCAGAATTGGGAGTTGGAAATCAAGGGGGCGGACGAGCCGAATCGCGCGACGGTTTTGCTCGATAGCAACTTCAAACTACTTGCGGTAACGAAGAGCTCTGGCACCCACTGACGGACGCGGGAAGCGAATTCCCATTGAGTCCGTCGCGATTATCGAAAATTGGCCCACCGCCGCACCCGGGCCGTTCGACAAAATTGCGCGTCCCGTGTAAAATTCTTTGATCCTCTGCGCGCCGCTAGCTCAATTGGTAGAGCAATGGACTCTTAATCCATAGGTTGTAGGTTCGATTCCTACGCGGCGCACCAGTTTTTTTTGCAAGATTTTCCTACAAAAGAGACAGCCGCTTGTTCCTAGCGCGGCGCGAAGTGCACGATGAAGTCCGTGCCAATAATTGTTGGCTTTCCATTGCATAACGGCGGGGAGAAGACCCACGAGGAAACAACCTCAAGAGCTCGCTTCTCGATGTCGGGACTCCCGGCGGGAAGTACAGTTGCCTGCTGCACGCGTCCGTCCGGGCCGATTGCGCCATGAACATGGACGTCGTACCACGGCCCCGGGCCAGCGTCAGACGGCTGCGGTGCAGATTGAATGGCCGGCTGCTTGTAGTCATAGCACGTGGTCAACTTATGAGCGTCCGGCGGAGTCAACGCGGCCCAATCGATCGGGTCTTCGATCACGCTGAATTCCTGTTTCACCTCCATGCGCAACTTGCCGTTGATGTAATGCCGAATCGTTCGCGGCATTAGAACGCTTTCAAACGAGACATAGTCGGTGTCTTCGATGAGATCCTCTCCAACGTTCCAGCGAACGAGCGAGCCGAGTTCATCGTCGAAGCAGATTTCGTTCGCGGGCTGCCGCGTTTTTCCATCCACCGTCTCGAATTGAACGCATTTGGAGGATCGGCCGCCGAGAGTGGCCGGAGTGATGGAATGAATGATGTCCGACTTGTCGAAATGCCCGATGAGCAGGGGCGTCAGTTTTTCCAACTCAAAAGCCTCTGCGGGCTCGGGCGAGAAGTCGTTCTGTACGATCTTGTCGGGGAAATGGATGCTGATCATGTGGAAGTCGCCGAAAGTCGTCTCGTAACGCTCGATATCACCGGCAATGATGTTCTCGGCGCGCCCGTCCATTGTCGTCCCGTCCAGGCCGTACGCGCGAAACGTGATCTGTTCTTTGTGATTGCGAGTCCTGTGAGTCGGGCGGCTCACGGAGTTGGCGTGCTCCATCAGTTTGATCGCTTCGACGCGGACCGATAGATCTTGTGCAGGACTTGGGCTTTGAACGCCAAAGAAGAGCAGAAGAGCGGTAAGAAATCCCGATGGACGGAGAACCTTGGGCATGGTCCCTCCTGAGGAAGAGAGGGTGCGAGTGTACTCCCAAAGTAAGACACATGCTATGACCTGGATTTAGCCGAACTGGCGGTACCCGGAGTACGCCAACAAACAATTTTCCGGGCCAGGACCGAACAACGCAACGGTCCCGGGTTAGACTGGCGTCTCGCGCAACTCCGCGCCATAATTGCAACGAATGTTTCTCTTAGAAAGAGCTCCGGGATGCGAAACGTTGTGGTAACTTCGAGCGTCCAAAAGGCAAGCAGGAGATGACGGTCATAGTGTGTTCTGAGAGCGGTCAGGGAACTACCTTCAGGCGCACGCGGACGCCCTCCTCTATACGCAATCTTATGAAAATGTTGCCATCTTTGGCGTTAGTGACTGCCTTTTCCACAATTCTCTCCGGCGGGTGCTCGAAGTCCGTTTCCAGCAGCATGCTTGGCGACGCCGCTCATCCCACGCAGGTTCACGTTTATATAGTTGCCGAGGAAACGGCCAAACGCCGCGTCCAAGCCGCTGGTTCGCTTTTCGCCCTCGAGGAGAGCATCTTGAGTTCCGAGGTCGAGGGCCGCGTCGCCCAGGTTCTCGCTGACGTCGGCGACAACGTAAAAGAAGGTCAGCCCCTCATTCTGATTGATGCTCAGGAATTGCAACTTGAGGTCGATCGCCAGCGCGGCCTGGTCACGCAAGTGCGCGCGCAACTCGGCATCGGCCCCAACGATCCGCCGCCCGCCGATCCCAAAAAACTTGCTTCCGTGCAACGCGCCGCCGCCGATCTCTTCGACGCCGAGCGAAAATATGGCCGCGCGCAAGAAATGTTCACAGGAAAGTTGATTTCGCAGCAACAGTTGGACGAAGCCGCCAGCCGCTTTCAAAGCACGCAAGCCGGCTACACAGTAGCCTTGCAAGAAGTAGACCGCCTGAAGGCTCTCCTCGTCTCCAGCGAAGCCAGCGAAAACCTGGCTGAGAAGAAGCTTAGAGACGCGACGATCCGTGCGCCCTTTCCCGGCTCGATCAAAACGCGCGACGTCCACCCCGGCGAATATCTGCGCGTGCAAGGGCCGGTGATGGTGCTCGTTCGAACGGACACTCTACGCGCCCGCCTCGCCGTTCCAGAGCGTTGGGCTGGCTCCGTGAAAGACGGCGCCAACGTAGATCTGCAAGTGGAAGCATTCCCCGGCGAAACCTTTCATGGCCGCGTGTCGCGCATTAATCCCGCGGTTGCCCAAGATTCGCGCACTTTTGAAGCCGAAGCGCTTCTCGTCAACGCCGACGGCCGCTTGAAGCCAGGCTTCTTCGTGCAAGCTTCCATTCCCAGCGACAAGGAAGAGAAAACGATCTTTCTTCCCGAAGGCGCCGTGAATTACCGCTACGGCGTTTACAAAGTTTTTCTTCTGAACGGCAACCGCGTCTCCGAACATCAAATCCGTCCCGCGGGTCAGACCGAAGACCAGCGCGGCAAGCGTTTTGAAGTCGCTGAAGGCCTAAAGCCCGGCGATCGTGTCGCCGTAGCCATCTCTGGAGATTTGCACGACGGCGCAACCGTCCAGGAACAAGCCGAAGGGAATACTCCGGCGCTGAAATAATTTTCGCTAGAAGCTCACTTACACACACCGATGAAGCTAGCCGAAACATGCGTAAAGTATCCCGTCTTCACCGTGATGCTTATCGCTTTTCTTGTGACGCTTGGGGCGTTTTCGTATCGCGGCCTCGCGGTTGATCTTTTTCCGAAAGCCGATCCCGCCACAGTAAACGTTGAGGTCCAGCTTCCCGGCGCTACGCCCGAAGAAGTTGTCACAGGCGTAGTGCTGCCTCTCGAAGACGCCATCTCTTCTGTGAGCGGCATAGATGAGATCACGGTTTACTCGAGCGAAGGCTATGCGGACATCACGTGCACGTTCGTCCTCGAACGCGACATCGACGGCGCCGCCCAGGACATCCGCGAAAAAGTAGCTGCCGCCGTGAATCGCCTTCCGCGCGACACGTTGCCTCCCGTCATCACCAAGCAAGATCCTCAGTCCGATCCCATTCTCACGCTGCTCGTCAGCGGCCCCATCAGCCGCCGCGAACTTACCGAAATCGCCGACAAGCAAATCCGCCGCGCCATCCAAACGGTTGACGGCGTCGGCAGCGTTGAATTAAACGGCGGCCAGGCTCGCCAAATCCGCGTTCTCCTCGACGCGCAAAAACTCACCGCGCACAATTTCACCGTCCTCGACGTCCGCGACGCCCTTCAGCGCGAAAATATCGAAGCTCCCGGCGGGCGCATGATTACCGGCCCGCAGGAACTCGGCCTCCGCACCCTCGGTCGCGTCACTTCCGCCGAACAGTTCGGCGAAATCGTCGTCGGCACGCGCGGCGGCGCTCAGGTTCGCGTCCGCGATATAGCCCAAGTCGAAGACGGCGCGCAAGAACTGCGCACCTGGTCTGCGCTCTTCCGCAAAGGCACACCCGGTCAGGACGTTGTCAGCATTCAAGTCCTTCGCCAATCCGGCACCAACACCGTGCAAGTCGCCGACAACGTTAAAGCCAAGCTCGATGATCTCCGTTCCCAGCTCCCACCCGGCGTCCAACTTCTCGTCATTCACGACATTTCTGATTTCATCAAAGCTTCTGTCCACTCGCTTCTCGAACACCTGATCCTCGGCAGCATTTTCGCCAGCGCTATCGTTTTTCTTTTCATGCGCAACTGGCGCGCCGTCCTCATCGCCGCCGTCGCCATCCCTGCCAGCATCATCGCTACGTTCACGCTCATGCGCGGGATGGATTTTTCCCTCAACAACATGACGCTCCTCGCGCTCACCCTCGCCGTCGGCATCGTCATCGACGACGCCATCATCGTTCTCGAAAATATCGTCCGTTTCATGGAAGAGAAAGGCGAAGACCGCAAAAACGCCGCGATCAAAGCCACGCAAGAAATTGGCCTGGCCGTTATGGCAACCACGCTCTCGCTGGTCATCATCTTCTTGCCGATCGCCTTCATGAACGGCTACGCCCGCAAATACGTCAACTCCTTCGGCTGGACCATGGCCATGGCCATCATGGTTTCTCTGCTCGTGGCCTTCACGCTGACGCCGATGATGTCCTCCCGCATTTTAAAAATCAGCGAAAAAGAGAAAAAAGCTCACGCCGCCGGCATCCTGCACTGGATTGAACAATCCTACTTAAAGCTCCTTGAATGGTCGCTAGCACATCGCTGGGTCATCATCCTCATCTGTGTCGCGACGTTCCTCTCCACTTTCGGTCTTTATCATCTAGTTGGCCGCGATTGGATTCCCTCGGACGATCAATCCGAGCTGATCAGTTCGTTCACGCTGCCCGAAGGGACGGCTCTTTCCAAAACGACCGAGCGCGCTTCAGAAATCGCCGAGCGTGTCGCAGCTTTGCCCGAAGTTGCCTTCGTGCAATCGCTCACTCACGGCCCTACGAATCACGCGCATCTCTTCATCGGCTTGGTCCCTCGCAGCGAAAGAAAACGCAGCCACGAGCAACTCGCCACCGAAATTCGCGGAATGCTCGCAGGCTATCGCAACATGGTTTCGAACGTCCGTCTCCCCTCGGTTTTTGGTGGCGAAACATATTTCCCCATCGGCGCAGTCATCCGCGGCCCCGAACTAAATCAGCTCGCCGAGCTCAGCAAACAAGTCGCAGACCTGATGCGTAAGTATCCCGAACTCGTCGACGTCAACCCCAGCCTCAACCTCAACACGCCTGAGCTCCAGGTAAAGGTCGACCGCCAGCGCGCCGCCGACATCGGCGTTCGCATGACCGATGTCAGCGACGCCGTCCGCCTCTTTTATTCTGGCGAAGACGAAATCACCCGTTTTAAAGAAGGCTCAGAGCAATATCCGGTCATTATGCAACTCCTTGAGCGGCAACGCGACAATCCGGATGTTCTGGCGCAGATGATGGTCCCCTCGACCAAGCTCGGCCAGGTGCGCCTCGAAAATGTCGCCACGATCGTCCGTGGCGCCGGCCCCGCCACGCTCTGGCGTTACAACCGCGAGTTCGAAGTCACCGTCTACGCCAATGTCGCGAGCGGCTATCCGCTCGACCTCGCCGCAGGGCACACCGTGGACTCCATCAAGCAAATTGGCCTTCCAGCGGGCTATTCCTACCGCTTCACCGGCCAGGTCAAAGTCCTCGAAGAAACCACGTGGAATTTGCTGCTCGCGATGCTGCTCGCTTCGATCTTCATGTACATGGTCCTCGCCGCCCAGTTCGAAAGCTTCTCGCATCCGTTCATCATCATGCTCACACTTCCCCTGAGCATCCCCTTTGCGCTGTTCTCCCTCTGGATCACGGGCCGCGCCTTGAGCCTCTGGAGCGCCCTCGGCATGTTTCTGTTGTTGGGAATCGTAAAGAAAAACGGAATCCTGCAGGTCGACTACACCAACCGCCTTCGCGCCAGCGGCATGCCCGTCCGCGAAGCCATCCTCGAAGCCAATCGCGTCCGCCTCCGCCCCATCCTGATGACCACGCTCTCCATCGTCGCCGGACTGATTCCGGTCGCGATCGGCATTGGCGCCGGCTCGGAGCAACGCGCCTCCATCGCCGTAACCATCATCGGCGGCCAAACCCTCTGCCTGCTCCTGACTCTCCTTGTGGTTCCGGTCGCCTATTCGTATCTAGCCGAATTCGAGACCGTGCCCTGGGCCACCGCCGCCCGTCGCCTCTTCACGCGCACCCGCAACCCCGTCGGCGACTCCTCGGCCGACTAACGATCAATCTTTTGCTGTCGGAAATTCTCTGCTGATACGATATCGGGTATGGACGGGGCGCCTGCCAAATCAAATCTGAATTCAGCAGAGTTGCTTGTATACCAGATGTGCCGTCATTCATTTCTATCCCTTTGGTCCTACATGAATCCAAGGAAGAAGCCGCAAGGCAATGAATTGTGCGACGTGCTTGTGGTGTGCGAGCCTGACGTGATCATTTTCAGCGTTAAGCAAATAAGACTGACCAATAGTGGCAAGCCGGAAATCGACGCCGAAAGATGGCGAAGGAAGGCAATCGATGAATCCTGTAAGCAGATTTATGGCGCGGAGCGAATTCTTAGAGCAAGTCCGAATGTCGTCAAGAATGACAGCTCTCCAGGGGTGCTTTTGCCGAGCGCTTCCCAAATGCGAATCCACAGAGTCGCGGTTGCGTTAGGAGGAAAAAGGCAGGTCGCCCTTCCGTTCGGGGAATTCGGTAAGGGATTTATTCACGTCATGGACGAGGTGTCTTTCCTAATACTGCTCAAGGAGCTGGATACCATAACTGACTTCGTTGCATATCTCGCGGCCAAGGAAGCCTTCTGCCAATCTCAAACAAAATTGCTGTTCGAAGGACCTGAAGAAAATCTCCTTGCGGTATATTTGCACGCGGGAAGGGAGTTTCCGGGGAACTATGACGCAGTAGTGGTTGGCGATGGACTATGGGAACAAGTTGTCTCGAAGGAAGAATACAAACGGAAACAGACTGCAAATGAAGAGAGCTACACGTGGGATTGGCTGATAGAACGATTTGGCAGAGATTTTCTTAGCGGGCAGCTGGAGTTTGCGCCCAGCCCGCCGGATACCGAGCGAGCCTTTCGCCTAGTGGCTAGAGAAGACAGATTTGCGCGACGGATTCTGGGCAAATCTTTCAAGGAGTTCATCGACGACTCCTCAAAAACCCTCGCTCGCATGACGAAGTCTCCCTCCGGCGTAGTCTACGTGTTCCTAGCACTTCCACACGGGACACCACGCGGCGTCCGTGTCGCCAATCTTGGCAATAGATGTTTTGTTGCGCGAGGATTGCACCCCGAAGCGACGCGAGTCGTCGGAATAGCGACTGAGAGATATGAAAAGGGAAAGGGCTTCTCTCTGGATTTATGTAATCTTTACAAGCCGACGTGGTCTGCCGAGGATCAAAAACACATGGAGGCCATGCAAAAAGAACTTGGATACTTTGCGACTCCAAAGTTTACGCGGACGTCTGAAGATGAATACCCACAGGGTTGAGGCCGGCCTTTTTGGTTTTCCACAAATTTCCACAGTCATATCAAACTGATTAACGCTAGGCCAACTCCTCTCAATTCCACAACTTACGCCCGCCGCATTCGAATCCACGCGCCCCGTTCGAATGAGTACCATATATTATTATAAATGTATTGACAACTAGCCGCATCTCTTGCTACCATATCCCATGGTTCGCTCCTCTCCTGCCTCGACAAACCTCCGGTCATCGACAGAACCCCCGCATTTCTCCTCTCCCAGACTTCTGCTCCTTGAACCCTGCGCGCCTTGTGAAAGGGTCAAGCTTCCAATTTCGGTCGGCTGCTGCGCACAACGCCGAATGGGCCCTAACCCCTTTGGAATCCGCATTTCCGCAATATGTGCCCGTAACTCGTTTAGAATGCGCAGTTTCAAAACACAGCACTTAAAGTCCTTTAGAATCCGCAGTTACGAAAAAAACGGGGTGGGGCCATCCCCTCTCTCCGCTTGCGTCGACGCTGCCTTCGCAGGCACAATTCGCGTGCTCGATCCGGTCATTCTCACCAGCAAGGAAGGCGCGCGATGCGACGAATAGTTTTGGCACTCATCTTGTCATTTGGTTTTTGCATTTCTCTCCACGCACAAACGAAGACGCCGGTGCAGCCGCCCGACTATGGCCAGTGGGAATCGCTCGCTGTGCCGCGGGAGTTTGGCGGGCTCTCGCCTGACGGCAAGTGGCTCGCCTATGGCATCAACCGCTCCAATCGCGAAAACGAGCTGCGCGTCACAAACATCGCCGACGGCACGACCAAGACCGCTGCGTTCGGCACGCAGCCGGCGTTTTCTTCGGACTCGCGCTGGGTCGCCTACGCGATCGGCTACTCGGAAGCCCAAGAAGAAAAGATGCGCAAAGACAAGAAGCCCGTGCAAAGAAAGCTCGGCCTTCTCAATCTCGCGACTGGCGAACAAATCGTAATCGACGGCATCGAGTCCTTCGCGTTCAGCCCGAGTGGAACGTACCTCGCCATGCGCCGCTATGCGCCTGAGAAAAAAGACGCGCCGGATGCCGCAGCAAACGCTGAAAGCGACGACGCACCCGGCGCCACGCTGATCCTTCGTCAACTCTCCTCGGGGCATGACACGTCCTTCGGCAACATTTCTGAATTTGCGTGGCAGGATCTTCCAAAGCGCGGCACGCTTCTCGCGATGGCTATCAACTCCGAAGACAAAACCGGCAACGGAGTGCAACTTTTCAATTCGGAAAACGCATCCGTTCGCGTGCTCGACTCTTCAAACTCGGTTTACAGTCGTCTGGTTTGGCGCAAAGACGGTACGGATCTTGCGGTTCTTCGTTCCAAATCCGACGAGCATCGCGAAGGACCAACGCAAGTGGCGCTGGCCTGGACGCATATTGGCGAAGGTTCGGAAGCCGCTCACGTCTACGACCCAACCGCCAACGCGAAGTTTCCTGCGGGCATGCGCACCGTCGTCTTCGAGAAGCCATTGTGGTCTGAAGATGGCGGCACAGTTTTTTTCGGCATAGCCAAGTGGGAAGAAAAAATCGCAGAGCCAAAGAAACTGGAGAAAGAAACCAGTGGAGACGCCACAAAATCGGAGTCTGCCGCAAAAGATAAGAGTAAAGACAAGGCCAAGGATACGGAAGAACAGGCCACCGTAGACATCTGGAACGCGCGCGACACCGAAGTGATGCCCAAACAAAAGCTCAACGCCAAGAATGATCGCCAGAAAAATATGTTGTGCGCCTGGCACTTGCAAAACGGCCAGTTTGTGCAGCTTGGCAAAGACCTTGACGAAGAAGTTGTGCCTTTCAAGTATCAGCAAACGGCATACGCTGCGAACTGGTCCGCCTATGCCATGGAACGCAGCATCGGGAGGCCTGCTGCGGATATCTACTTCGTGGATCTCGCCACAGGGAATCGCACAAAAATTCAGGACCGGCTCAATGATGACTACTATCTCGCAGCGAGTCCGGTCGGCCGTTACTTGCTCTATTTTCACGACAACAACTACTGGACCGTGAACACCGCAACGCGCGCGGTCGTTAACATCACCAAAACCGTCCCCACGGCGTTCGCCGACCTTGAAGCCGATTACACCATCAAGCAGAAACCGGCTTTCGGCTTTGCGGGGTGGACGAAGGACGACGCGTCGATCATCCTCTACGACAAATTCGATCTCTGGCAGGTGTCGCCCGATGGCTCGCACGCTACAAAACTTACCGATGGCGCCGCCGATCAGGTCCGGCATCGCTATGTGAAATTAAATCCACGCGACGAGTTCATCGACATCGACAAGCCGATGTATCTCAGCATGTTTGGGATCTGGACGAAAAAGTCGGGTTACGCGCGGCTCAATCCAGGTGCTTCAGGATCGCTCAAAGAAGAGCACCTCATCTGGCTCGATAAAGGCGTTGCCCAACTCGGAAAAGCTAAAGATGCGGAAGTCTTTGACTACGTCGTCCAAACTTTCACGGAATCGCCCAACGCTTTTGTTGGCGGGCCCAATCTGAAAGATCCCAAGCAAGTCACCAAAACGAATCCATTCCAGAGCAATTATGCGTGGGGTAAAGAAGAGCTGATCGACTACAAAAACAGCCACGGCGAGCACTTGCAGGGCGCGCTCTACTATCCCGCCGGCTACGATCCCGCGAAAAAATATCCGATGGTCGTCTATATGTACGAAAAACTGTCCGATGGCCTGCATCAATACAGCGCACCTTCGGAACGCAATTACTACAACGTGGGCGCCGTCACCAGTCATGGCTATTTCATGTTGCAGCCGGATATCGTCTTCCGCCCTCGCGAACCGGGCGTCTCTGTCGTCGATTGCGTGACCTCTGCGGTCAAGCGCGTTATTCAAATGAACGTGATCGATCCCAAGAAAGTTGGCGTCATGGGCCATTCCTGGGGCGGGTTTGACTCCGTCTATCTAGCCACGCACACCACGGATTTCTTTGCCGCCGCCGTTGCGGGCGCACCCATCACCGATCTCGTCAGCAACTACGGAAACCACCACTGGAGTTCCGGCATCGCCGAGACCGATCACATCGAAACCGGCCAACAGCGCATGGAAGTTCCGCTCTATGAAGATCTGCAAGCGTACATTCGCAACTCCGCTGTATTCGGCGTGCAGAATATGACGACACCGCTGCTCATCGAAGTCGGCGACAGCGACGGCACAGTCTTCTTCCATCAAGGCGTCGAGCTCTACAACATCGCTCGCCGCGCAAAAAAGAATGTTGTGCTGTTGGAATACGCAGGTGAGGACCACGGCCTGCGCAAAAAACCCAATCAGATCGACTACCAGCGCCGCATCTTCGCCTGGTTCGGCCACTATTTGAAGGATGAACCAGCCGCCCCGTGGATCACGAACGGCGAAAGTTATCTGGATCGCGAAAGGGAATTGAAGCAACTGAAAGCTGGGGACGGCAAAGACTAAGCGCTCGTACGAAGCGATTTTGCTCAGCCGCGCAAACGCGAATGGTCACAGAGCGGAATTGCTAGTAGTGGCGAGCAGCCAGCCGCGTAAGAACGGCGTCGTGCTCCTCCAAAATGGAATCCGCGAAACCACGCGTGGGCGCCCGCAACAGAAGAAATAGCTCTCCGGCCCAGAGAAGAATGTCCAGCAAGCGGCCGCGTTGGAGATTGGTGATATCTTCGCAATGTAAGGCCACATCCAGAGCTTTTCGAGAACACTCCTCGATGAACGCCCGGAGTGAAGCGAGATCGAGAGGCATGCGGTCCAGTTTCTGGCCTCTGGGATCGATGCGTTGCAAATTTTCGTAGCAGAGTTCGATGAAGTGGTTCAGGCAAAATTCCTGCTGAGCCAAAGAAGCTACTGCGGTCCCTTCACAAAAATCCACTGCACATATCTTGTCTTCAAACATCTTTGAAATGGCCCCCAACTCAAGTCTTTCAACTTCCATCCGCCAATACCCGTCCCTCCGGTATAAACCTCCATCAAGTTAGATGCTACCAGGGCGCCCAATTGCTGCCAGAACGCTTATGGGATTCCGGCGAGACGCAGTTCAAGTGACCTATCAAGCAACGCATAGTGCTAGCTCCTCGCGCTGTTCTGTTTTGAACACCCCCTCGGAACATGGCCGTTCGAATTGTTGCGAGCTTTGTGTGGCCGCCGGCACAAAAGCGGCCAGCGTCTGGACGCGCAAGCAGCGATCCAGATATGGAGCCAGCAACGCACGGACCCAGCGTTCGTTCTCGCTGCAGCGCTGCATGCGATCTTCTCCACTCCACAGGGTGACAACCGTTACGAGCCGCGCTTCATGGTTTGCAATCATCACAAAACACCCGGCGAAACCGGCTACTTCTCCGAGGGCTCCGTTGATCGCGGCGGGCAAAGCGGCGTGGATCTTGTGCGCTTCATTTGGTTTCGCCACGAACTCAATATTCAGAGCTGTGATGCGCGAACTGGTGTAGCACATACCGAGCGACCGCGCAGTAGTACTCGTCCCGTTCAAATCGAATGGCCGCGATGTAGGAGTGGAAAAACTGTGGGTTTGCAACGAACGTGACACGGAGCCTCCAAATTCATTGGTCCTCCCCTGTAAGGGGGGAGGCGCATCCTCGTGGGTCCAGGTCCAACTCGGATGCGCCCTGGTGGGACACGCGGGGGACAGGGGAACCGTCCCTTCGCCGCAGGACGCCCAAACATCCAATGGGTTCCTACAACCGAGTAGTGCAGGAGGCAGGCGATTCGTTTCACGCATTCGGTCCAAATTGGGAACCATTGCTCCCGGTGGATGGCGCGGCTATACTCCTCCGCAACAAAACTGAGGGCTACGTGGAACTCTTCGCGTTCACCAGGGAATACGTGGAGCGCCTTCGCGAGGGAGATCCCTCGACGGAGCTGCATTTTGTGACGTATTTTGATCAACTCCTGCGGATCAAATTGCGATCGAGGATGCTCGCCTCGGAAACCGTGGAAGACCTGCGCCAGGAGACCTATATTCGCGTCTTTGGAAAACTTCGCGAGGGCGAGATTCGCCAGCCAGAACGCATCGGCGCGTTTGTTAACTCCACCTGTAACAACGTTTTGATGGAGTTTTACCGGTCGTCGTCGCGAACCAGCCCGTGGGATGACTCCTACCTGGAGATGCCGGACCACGCCGTGAACGTAGAGGGCTCCCTGGTTACGAAACAGATGAAGGAGCGGGTTCGCCAGGTTATTGGGGAGCTGCCTAAAAAAGACCGCGACCTGCTCCGAGCCTTCTTTCTTGAGGAAAAGGATAAAGATGAGGTCTGCAGGCAATTTGGGGTGGACCGCGATTATTTGCGGGTTTTACTACACCGCGCCAAGGATAAGTTCAGGGTTTTGTATGAGAAAGACAGGGAAGACCGCCCCCGAAAGGGGTCGCCAGGGGAGGAGCCGTGAAACGAAATGACCCCCTCCTGCACTACTCATCGGTGGATGACAAACGATGACAATCATGGATCATAACGAGGCCGTGCGGCTTCAGGCGGCTGAGAAGTACCTCCTCGGGGAACTCCAGAAGGAACAGCACGCGGCGTTTGAAGAGCATTATTTTGAATGCTCGGCCTGCGCTGAAGAGCTGAAAACCACGGTCGCCTTCCTGGAAAGCTCACGGCAGATGGTTCGCGAAGGCGTTCCGCAAGTTGTTGATGAAAAAAGACTTGTTCCAGTGGCTTCAAGGGACGGTGGATGGTTCGGTTGGCTGCGGCCAGCCTTCGCGGTTCCCGTCTTTGCAGCGCTCCTGCTTTTTATTGGCTATCAGAATGGCGTGACGATACCAACCCTGAAGCAAGCCTCGTCACACGTAGCCGTGGCTGAGGTGGCCCAACATTTCACGCTGCCAGCTCTAAGCAGGGGCAGGGGAGCATCGGATTCCAAGACTATCCTGGTGAATCCGCGAAAGTATTTTAACCTGGAAGTTGACATGCCCTCCGGCACTCCGACCGACTATATTTGCCAAATACGCGATGCCGCTGGCAATGTTCGTCATACAGTGCAAGTTTCCGCGGAGGAGTCGAAAAACACTGTGGAGATTAAGGTTCCGGCGGGATCTCTTCAACCCGGCAAGTACGAGCTATTTGCGTTCAAGGCCAATGCGGCTTCCACTGTCGTAGTGGACGAGACCCCGCGCCAGTCGTTTACCATTGAATTTGTCCAATAAATGATTAAGTATTAGACCCCATTTAGTTCAATCTCACGAGGTGTCCCCGATGAGTGCAGATGAACGAATCCCCTTCCACTTTCGCGCCGAGGGCCATGCTTTCAGCGCGCATTTCAACCGGCCGATTGACGTACCTATCGCGGCACAGGCGGCTACATCGCTTCCCACTATCGGTGGGCATGCGCACGCACGTGTGGAAGATTTTAACATCCCACGTCTGGTGAGCTTCAAGTCGGGCTCGGCACACGTGTCGGGAAGCTGGCATGACAACAATACTGTCACGACCAGCTCAACCGCCGTAATAGAGCGATTGAACTTATTGGACTTCCTCACAGCGGATCGAATCGTAGCCAACCTCACCGCCGAGTACACCCGGCACACAACGATTCGAGATGGTCATATCATTGCGTTAGGGAGCCATTTCGACGATCTGCGGCTTGGCGGCCATGAAGTAAAAGTGACTCTTCGCCATGAACTGTTGCTCAACTCCAAGACCTTTGCCGAATTGCGGAATAACCTTGCAAGCGATGCAAAATCCGGGAAAATGACGGTGGTTGAAAACGGAGTGGCTCTTTGCTCGCTTGTAGAGAAGATCGAGACCGACCTGACGAAGTTTCCGGGCTTCGAAATCCATGGGCATATCCTGACCATCCCTCATTTTGGCAAGATTGCGCTGGCCGAGATATTTGCCGTGCCGGGAGCGATCACGCTGACGATGGTGCGGTTCAAGTTGGGATCTCCCACTGGTGGAACTGGAACGATTGTCGAGTCCGGAACCAACGGACAGCCTATGCCACCCGTTCCGCCTTCAAAGTAGTCAATCTACTCAGTGTCTTCGCGCTCAGTTTGCTGATGTTTGGATGCCGTTCTGACGCCGGTCCGGAGGCAATCTACCAGCGAATCAACACAGAAATTCAACACGGAGACCTGAACACCGCACTCCGAGATTCTGGGGTGGCGTACGATCGATACGCTCACCGGAAAAATGTTGAATGGGCGTGGCGCTTCCGCGTTCAAAAGGCCGGTATCCTCGTTTCGCGTTCCGCCTACAAAGAAGCCTTGGACATTCTGAACGAGGATTTGCCTCCAGCCTTGAAATCAACAGATATTGCCTTTCATAGGAAATTATTCCAAGGCATTGCTCGGAGATCTCAGGAACAATTCACAGAAGCGACGAAGGATTTCGACGAGGCGGAAACACTGTCACAACCCCTGGGCGCGAAGACTACCGCCGAGGTTTTGACTGCTCGAGCCGCTCTTGAGATTGACGAACAGGATTACCCAGATGCCGAATTGAACTACACCAGAGCCTTGTCCATTGCTCGCCAAACGAAATCAGCAACCCTCGAAGTGTCGACACTGGCAGACTTGGCGCGGCTGGCTGCAAGTCAGGAGCACTATGATTCTGCCATTGAACTAAACCAATCTGCTTTGCGTCTCGCTCACTCCCGGCAAATGAAAAGCTTCGAGACAACCATTCTGGGAAACCTTGGCTGGAGCTTTTTCGAACTTGGTGATTTTGAGAGTTCACTTCAGTTTTTCAAGGAGGGAGCGGAAGACTCAGAGCGAAATGGCCTCACAGGATATAGCGCTTATTGGTTTACGGGCGTGGCCAATAACTATCTCGCTCTCCATGATTATGCCGCAGCGGAAAAACTCTCGAAGTCCACGCTTGACCAAGCGCGCGGTCTGAAAAACGTTCAAACCGTTATGCTCTGTCTTAACACGCTTGCGGAAATTACGCTTGAGACGGGCCGGCTGGAGGAAGCTGAACGGTATAATCAGGAAGCACTCAAGTTGGAAGGGATTGGCGCGGATCGTTTTGGTGTCCTCGATTCGATCGTTCTTTCCGGTCGTATCGAGACAAGAAAGGGGCGGTTCGCCGAGGCCGAGCAGCACTTTCGGCGCGTGCTAGAAGACCCCGGTACCGAGGCCGCGACACGCTGGGGCGTGCAAGCAAGATTCGCCGAGTTAGACGACGCCAGAGACCGCCCAGTCCAGGCTGAGCAGGAATATCGCAAGTCCATTCAAGGTATAGATGCGGCTCGTTCTTCTATCAACTCCGATGATCTCCGCCTCAGTTTTCTCTCGGGAGCTATCGAGTTTTACGACGACTACGTGAACTTCTTTCTCCGCCGTGGCCGTTCGGAAGACGCGCTGAGTGTGGCGGAACTGAGCCGCGCACAGACTCTCGAGGAAGGCTTGGCCGGTGGAAAAGACGCCGCTGCGGTGCCCAATCGCAGTATTCAAGCGCGCGATCTTGCTCGCCGACTAAAGGCCACTCTGCTCTTTTATTGGCTGGGCCAGGGGCACTCATATCTTTGGGTCATCACGCCGGCGAAGACGACTTGCCTCACGCTGCCTGCGGCGCCGGAAATTGATCCGATCGTGAAATCCTATCGTCAGACGGTAATGGATGGGCGCGATCCGTTGGAATCGGCAAACGCCGATGGGCAAAAACTCTATGAAATGCTGATTGAGCCGGCGAAGAATCTCATTCCTCAAGGGTCGCGAGTGATTCTGCTTCCGGACGGCAGTCTCTACGGGCTGAATTTCGAGACTTTGATTGTTCCTGGTCCCAAGCTGCACTACTGGATCGAAGACGCTACCGTGACCACTGCGAGTTCGCTGACACTTCTCGCTTCGGCTGCAGGTGCGCGACCTGCTCCGAGAGGGAAGACCATCTTTCTTGTGGGCGACACGGTTTCGCCGAATGCCGATTTCCCCACGTTGCCGCAAGCCGCAGCCGAAATGCAGAGCATCGAAAAGTACTTTCCTGAGCCACGCCGGGCGGTTCTTTCTGGCGGCGGGGCCACGCCTGCAGCGTATCTGAGCAGCAAGCCCGAGCAGTACGCCTATCTGCACTTCGTCACGCACGGGACCGCCAGTCGCACGCGCCCGCTCGAATCCGCCGTCATTCTGAGCAAGGAGAAAGACGACGATTCTTACAAGCTGTATGCGCGGGACATCGTCAAGCGCCACCTCTCGGCTTATCTCGTAACTATCTCCGCCTGCAATGGCGCGGGAACGCGTGCGTTTTCCGGTGAAGGGCTAGTGGGCCTCTCCTGGGCGTTCTTGCGAGCAGGGGCCCACAACGTCATCGGCGCGCTTTGGGAAGTGAGCGACAGCGCCGCGCCACAGCTTATGGACAAGCTCTACGGCGGGCTGAGCCGCGGACAAGATCCCGCCGCTGCTCTGCGAGCTGCCAAGCTCGCGCTTCTCCATTCAGAGGGAGTCTTCAGAAGGCCGTATTATTGGGCGCCGTTTCAGCTTTACTCTGGCTCTTAACTCTCCAACACCTCGAACCCTAGAAGTTTTGAAATGGGTAATTCGCAGGCCAAAGGTCGCCTTTTCTGCGTGAAACGATTTCGCTCTCTTGGGCACTACTTATGGTCCGGCAATTCTTTCGCAAGGGGTGCTTGGTGAATTTAGAACATTGCAGTGTTCCTACAGACGATCAGAACTCAGTCGCAGTTACGCAAAGCCTGAATGTCCGTGATACCGGTCCGCGAATTGAACGCTGCGAATTTGAACAATTGTTGCAACGCGCGATGGAAATCCTCAATGCTCGCGACCTCAAAGCACAACTACACACGACCCCACCGATTTCGGCCGTTTGATCCACACAGAAAGGACGCGGGCGGCGCATCAGGTAAGCGCCGCTCGCCGTATTTTTTTGTATCCACGGAAATAGTTCTACGCAGACAATTTTACGCAAACATTTCTGCGCAATTGACCGCGGCTTCGAGTTTTCCCGCTTTCCTGTTTCTCTGTTTCTAAGCGTCAGCTCTCAAGAGGTTAGAGCCTGAAGCAGGTTTTGCCCGTTGGGCGTGCCGAGGCCTGTGCAGGCGTCCCAACCGGTGCCCGCTTTGTATGCGCCATTGTTTCCTTGCGTGATGTCGCGGAACGTGGCGTTTGCTGGCGAGGCGTAGAGCAGGGGATTGATGAAGCCGGCGGGTTTGCCTAGGCCTTGATTGATGCGGGCAATTAGCCCGGCCCAAAGAGGCGCTACGGCGCTGGTGCCACCGACCGGAGGAAGTCCCTGCGACGGATCGGGGAAGCTCGTGCCATCGCAAATGATGCGATAGCCGGACGCGGGAGCGGCGTCGCCGGCAACGTCTGGTACGCCGCGCATCACAGGACCTGCGGGATCGGCGGCTGGAGGGACTCCGGCGTTTTGTTGATAGCTTGGCAGCGCAAAGACTCGGCTTACGCCGCCGCCGGTGCCATCATTTTTTCCATCGTCCCAGACAACTTCGTTAGAAATGGCAGAGCTCGATGCAGTCAACTGCGTGCCGCCGCAAGCGAGCACGAAAGGATCCGACGCGGGGAAGTCCACGTGCGCTTTTTTATCCCAGTTGGGATCATCGGCGGCAAAGTCCGCGGAGCCGCTGTCTCCAGCTGCCACGCAGACGGTCAGGCCAAGATGTGCTGCGGATTGGAGAAGCTGATCGAACTCGTTTTGGAACTGCGTTGTGGCAGATTCTTCGGGGCCACCCCAGCTGATCGAAACGATGTTTGGTTTGTTGACGGTGTCGCTGATGATAGCGTTCATTACGCCTAGAAAACTTTGGTCAGTAGCATCCGGGGCAAAGTAGACGACGATTTTTGCGCCCGGCGCGATCGAGCCGCAGACTTCGATGTCCAGCATGACTTCGACGTCGGGATTATTGGGATCGAGCGCGTTGGTGCCGGGGTTGTTTGTTCCGCCATTGGTGAAAGAGGCTGCAGTCACCCTTGGCGGTTTGGAGATGCCGAGATTCTGGAAGTAGGTTGTCAACTCCGCCGGATGGAAACCGCCGCCGAGTTCGAGGATGGCGATCGTCTGGCCAGTGCCATCGAGATTTTGCGGGAAATTGTAGAGCGAGGCGAGCTGTGGCGGGGTGAATCCGGTGGGAACCGACGCTGACGCTACCGACCTGTCAGCCGCCACGCCGACACCCGCAGCGCGGGCCGCACCACGGCTGATGCGGAAATGCGGTTTAGCGAAAGGGCGATTGTCGAGTCCGGTGACGCTGGTAACTATACCTTGCAAATTTTCTGGGATGAGGATGTCGCCCTCTCTGCCGCGGTACGCTACGTCGCCGGATTTGTACATCTTGAGGTCAACGCCGAAAGCTTTGCTGTAGGCAGCAGCGGTGCCGGAAAGCGTGACAGTGCGCTGGCTGGCGTTCGTGTCGGTGACGCTCAAGCCGTTTTCTTTGGCGAAGGCTTCGACTTTCGCGATGTCGGCAGGATCGGCTCCGTGTTTCTCGGCGTGTTCTTCGCGCGTCATGTAGGTGCGCTCACTGGGCTTCTGCTTGCTCTGCGCTTCGATAGAGGGAAGCTGGTTGCGGCGGCGCACCGTGACTGTGACGCGGAATTCCGCGCTCGGAACTTCTCCGACGACTTCAGCATTGGGCAAACGATGTTTTGTGCTGCCCGCGAGCTTAGACTGCTTTTGTCCTGCGTTCATGATTTGGTGCTCCTTTCTATTTTTCGATGCGCTGAATCTTGTTGCTTGGTCCGTTCAGGTGCCATCACTTGCTGGAAGGTTCCAATCCGCGGACCGGTGGCGGATTCCCAGACAATCGCAAATTGATGAGGTTGTTGAGCATGTCAAACCAGAACGGCGCGCCCAAGACGATTGCGAAAGACGTGAGCAGTATTCCCAAGACTTTCAGAGCCTGTTCTCCCAGGGCGTTTGGCCAGACTCGTATGTCCTTGGAGTCGCGCGACCATCCGATGGGCGGCGAATTTGCATCGCGAATTTCTCCGGCGACTTGCTGTAAAGAACCTGCTTGGTTGAGGTAATCGGCTGCACTTGTAGATTGAACCTTTTGCGTGGACTGCGCAACCATGGCGCTGCGCAACGCCTGGTCGCTCCACAATTCTTTGACGATCATCAGCGTGTCGGCGTTTACCGCCGCGCACAACAAGAGCCCCGCAACGAAAATGATTTTTTGCGCCATACGTTTGTACCAGCCGGTGACGCGGGCCATGGTGTCGTCGAACCAGTGCTCGATCTTGAGGCGCGCTGCGTCGATATCGCCGCCTGCGGAGTCGATCATGTTGAGGAGCGTGGCGCGCAGCTTGGCGTCGGGAATTTGCGCGACGCCTGCACGGAGAGACTGAATCGTGCGCGGCTGCGTGGCATCGGCGGGAGCGACGATGTCCAACAAGGCTGCGGCGAACATGCGTGCGGAAATGTAGGAAGGCTTCTGCCCGTCGGGCGCGGTGGCTTGAATTAACGGGTGGGCGAAGAGCTTTGCGGTGTAGTCATTGGGGCCATTCTTGAGCATGTTGCGGACGCCGTTTTCAAGCGTCTTGGCGCGAAGAGAGAACATTGCGGCGAGGACTTCTTTAACGCCGGAGCAGCCGATGCTCAGAACCAGGTAAATTAAAGTTAGGCCTACGACGACTTCGAGGACTTGGGATCCGAACATTTGTGCCTCCATGCATGTCAGCTTTGATTCGAGACGTGTTGCACGCCCCGGTTTAGGTTGCCACGACCATTCCGCTGCGTTTGGCGGGTTTCCAATCTGTGTGCTCTGCGAGCAATCCTTCCTTGACTAGAAAAGCAGGGGGACTATCCTGTTCTGCAATTAGTGTGCTCGGGGGATGAAACGTTTCACGGGTCCTGGGTCACTACCTGCAGAGAACCAGCCAAAACTCTGAAATGCGCGGAGGTGTGTATGTCAGCCGGGTTGGACAGCCTGAAACATATTGTTGTGCTCATGATGGAGAACCGGTCGTTTGACCACCTGCTGGGCGCGCTCGCGCAGAAATATCCCAAAATCAACGGGCTTACGGGAAACGAGTCGAATCTCGACACGAACGGGGCGATCGTCAAGGTTCAACCAAACGCGCAATTTCAGAGTCAGCTTGATCCGGATCCGGACCACCATTTCCCCGGCGTGGATCTGCAAATTTTTGGTGGAGCTCCTCAGGGACCGGGACGTGTCGCCAATATGCAGGGTTTTGTGAAGGACTATTTTTCGCAGACGAAGGACGTCAATCGTTCGCACAACATCATGAGTTACTTCACGCCGGACAAGTTGCCGGTGTTGACGACGCTCGCTACGGAGTTCGCAGTGTTTAATGGGTGGTTTTCATCGATTCCAGGGCCGACGATTTGCAACCGGGCGTTTGCGCACTATGGAACTTCGTTTGGCCAGGTCGGGATGGATATTTTTTACACGCTGGACACTTCGATCGCGAGCATTTACGAACGCATGATTCAGGCCGGGCACACCGCCAAGATTTATTACTACGATCAGCCCAGTTCGACGATGGAGATCGTCAATCTTCTCAAAAATCAACCGCAGATTTTCGCGACCTTCGATCAGTTCATCGGCGACTGTTCCGGAAATACGCTTCCGGAGTACAGCTTTATCGAGCCTTGCTACAACGATCATCCGGGCGCAGACGGCGGCCAAGTGCTCGCGTCTGACCAGCACCCGGACCATAATGTACGCGAGGGCGAGCGATTCATCGGCAGTGTGTACAACGCTATTCGTACCAATCCCACTCTTTGGCAAAACACCGCGCTTCTGGTTGTGTATGACGAGCACGGCGGCATCTACGACCACGTCGTGCCACCTGCCTGCACTCCGGATGGATACAACGCTTCTGCCGACGCCACCGGTACAGGGGCTCCGTTTGCCTTCGACCGGCTGGGAATTCGAGTTCCCGCGATACTTATCTCTCCGTGGATTCCGCGCGGCACGGTCGTGACTGGTACCGAGGATCCCGCCAACGGCCAGATATTCGAACACGCTTCGATTCCCGGAACAGTTACGAATTTTTTCCTGAAAGGCGACGCCAAGCGCACTCTTCGGGAACAACAAGCTCTCAGCTTTCTCGGCCCTTTGACCGACCATATGCGCCCTGACGATGACTGCGTGGTCTTCAACAATCTTCAATAGGTGAGAGGAAAAATATGGCCCCCAAAGTAATCAACGTTCCGAAAACAGATCCCGATGCGTACAACCCCAAACGTCCGGCGGGGCTCTTGTTGCGATCGCAGGCGCTGCACATGCGCGAGGCATTGATCAAACATGTCCACGAGCTCACAACGTTGCTCAACATCGACCTGCAGTCTCTAAAAACGGAAGCCGATGTGAGCGCCTACGTTCACAAAGCCACCGCTTTTCTACACACACACGCGGGAAAGACTGCGAAAAAGTGATGGAGGTCCCTATGCCCCGCGCCGCCGTAATTCTTCTGCTGATTGCTTTCGCAGCGCCTCCGATGAGAGCGCAACAGCCCGCGGCATCCGCGGACACCGGGCCTGACAACCCTTCGGAGCTTTACAAGCTGCAGCACAGTTGTTTCGACCTCAAAGGGCTGATTGATTGCGGTCAGGAGCTCTTCACCGGACAACCCGTGCACATCGCCGTTGGCAGCATCGCTCCGCAAAATGGGTTCGGCGTGGGGCTTGCTTACGTGGGCCACAAGACTACGGAGAATTGGCGCATCACGTGGGATTCGGACGCGGTTGCATCCGACAACGAATCCTGGCGCGCGGGTGTTTATCTAAAACTTGTGAATACGCACGAGAAGGCTCCTACCGTCGAGTTTGGCACCAAAGGCCGCAACTTGAAGCCAAACCTGACCGCGCTTCCGGAGCGGCCGGTAATCAATGTGTACGCGCAGACGATCACCCTCAACAAACTGACATACTTTGGATTAGGGCCGAACACAACCGAAGCGGGCCGCTCGTTTTACGGCATGCGACAGACGATTGTCGGCGCGAGTGTAATAAAGCCGTTTTACGCAAAGCTGAGCGCTGCCTTCTACGCGGAAGCGAACGGTCGTTTCGTGGATATTTTCCCGAGCCTTGGCCAGCCGAGCCCCACCATCGGCGCGCTCTACACGGAAGCCACCGCGCCGGGACTCACCAACCAGCCCAGCACCGCGCAACTCGGCGAGGGTGTCCGTATGCGCCCGGTCTTGTTGGACGATCGCCTTCATCTGGACTACAACCTGAACTATCAGCAATACATTGCGCCGGGAGGCTCGTCGTTCTCTTTTCAGCGGCTGACCACGGATTTATCTCATCAGTTCGCGATCTATCGGAAGACCACACGCTTCATTGTGCCAAGAGACACCAATGGACCCGACGAGTGCTCGATAGATAGAGACTCCGAAAATGCGGAATGTTTCGTGGACAAATTCGCGCAACACCACGAATGCCTCACAGCGCAGGGCGCGACTAGCTCTGATTGCAAAGAGCTTAGCCGGGATCTTCAAGGCAGTTTTGGTGTGCGCGTTTTTTCGGCGCTCTCGATGACGCCCGGCGGCGACATCGTGCCGTTCTATTTTCAGCCAACGCTCGGCGGTTCCGATATCAACGGTAACCAATCGCTGAGCAGCTATCAGGACTATCGTTTTCGTGCGCCGAATGTGCTGCTGATTCGCGAGAGCTTCGAGCACTCCATCGGTAGCTTGCCGCTAGGTTTTACGTTCATGGTTGACGAAGGAAAAGTCGCAATGACGCGGGGCGGGCTCGGATCCAGCCCGTGGCTGCACAGCTTTTCCGCTGGCCTCACCCTTCGTGCTGGAGGCTTCCCACAGGTGTATCTGCTCTTCTCGTGGGGAGGGAGCGAAGGCACGCATACTATCGCCAACGTGAATAACAGTTTACTGGGCGGCTCCGCGCGTCCTTCTTTGTTTTAGTTACACGCGTAGTCGGACTTCCTTTGCATGTTTGCGATACTTCTTGCTCTGCGGAGCCACGGTGTCAGTTCGTTGCGGTCGACATCTCGCGCGCTTCCTCTTCTGAATATCCAAAGTCTCGCAGAACTTCGCTCGTATGTTGCCCTAGCAGCGGTGGTGGAAGCCGGTAACTGACCGGTGTATCCGAAAATTTAATAGGATTGCCGATGCTCCGCGCTATCGCCAATGCTGGATGTTCAAGTTGCACGATCATGTTACGCGCTAGCGTCTGTGCGTCGTTCACAGCTTCTTCGACCGTGTTGATAGGCGCGGCCGGAATCTGCGCTGCTGCCAGCTGTTCGAGCCACGCGCTAGCGGTCTGTCCATCAAAGATCTTTTGCAACGACGGAATCAACTGGGCGCGATTCTTCGTGCGCAGCGCGTTCGTCCGGAACCTTTCATCTCGACCAACGCCATCCTCTATTCCCACTATGCGAACAAATTTTTTCCATAGCGCTTCCGTTCCTACCCCCACAACAAAAGACCGGCCATCCGCGCCGCGAAACACTTCGTAGGGCACGATGCTTGGATGCGCGTTGCCCCAGCGCTTCGGCGATGCTTTCGCGTTCAAGTAGCTGCTCCCCACGTTCGCCAGCCAAGTCAATTGCGAATCGAGCAGCGCCATATCCAAATACTGCCCGCGGCCCGTTTTTTCGCGCGCGTAGAGCGCCGCCAAAATTCCCATCGCTGAGTACATCCCGCATGTCATGTCCGCAATCGCTATGGGGTAGCGCATCGGTCCGCCGTCTGGCTCGCCCGTGAAGCTCATCACCCCCGCTTCAGCTTGCGCGAGAATGTCGTAGCCGGGCCGTCCGGCCTTCGGTCCTGTGAAGCCGTATCCCGTGATGCTGCAGTAGATGAGGCGAGGATGTTCTTCGGACAGCGTTTCCGCGTCGATCCCGCGTTTTTTCAAAGAAGCCAGGGAGGGTTGATTGCAAATAAAAATATCTGCGGCGGCGATCAGTTTCCGCAGTGCTTCCGTTCCGCCCGGATGATCGTAATTCAGCGCAACCGACCGCTTGTTGCGGTTCGCACCCAGAAAATATGCCGACTCGCTTCCCACAAACGGCGGTCCCCAGCCGCGCGATTGATCGCCCACTCCCGGACGCTCGATTTTTATGACATCCGCGCCAAGATCCCCCAGCAGCATCGCGCAGTAGGGACCTGCAAGAGCCTCGCTCAATTCCACGATGCGGACATCCTCCAAAATGTTTTTCGCGGACACGGTGCGTGATTATAGCCGACATCCGGGCGTATCCCGTTTCGGAACCGCCGAATCCCGGCACACCGCTTCTGCCGATCTTTTCTCCGCAAGCTCCATCAAAATTTTGAATCCATCGCAAAACTAAAATATCCATTGAAAGTTTTCCACTACAACTCCTTCCAAACCTTACTTTTGTCTTGACACTCCTCTCAACCGGACGCTAGCCTACGCGCACTAGTGCAACTGGGGGAATGTCTGGAGATTATTAAAATCTATTCACATTCGCGGCTTCGCGGAGAGATTGTTTTCGCAGTCTGTGCCATGACCCTGCATTGGATTTCTCCTTCGTTCAAGTGTTCTGGTCCTGTACAGTAGTTGGAATCAATAGCCGCCGAAACTTTTTTCGGCCCCACGCGAGAAGGCAAATTTCGAGCTGGGGCTGCGCAGTCACAATGGCTGTAGACAGGGGTTGTCGAAAGGGGTGTTACGTATGAGGTTCAGAATACTTTTTCTGTTGTTGGTCTGTGCGATCGCGCTGTCCGTTTCTCCGGCACTTTACGGACAAGCCGCTGGCAGTTTTTCGGGCACTGTTACGGACAAGTCCGGTTCAGCGATTGCAGGCGCCACGGTCACTGCCACCTCACAAGGCACCGGCGTCTCGCGTCAGGCGAAAACGGATGAAACCGGACACTACCTTATTCCATTGCTACCGGCGTCAATCTTCACCGTGCGTGTCGAGTTTCAGGGATTTCAGAGCGCCGAGAACAAGGATGTGCGCCTGCAAGTCGAAGAATCGCGCGAATTGAACTTTGCGCTCTCGCCGTCTACGGTTTCCTCGACGGTAGAAGTGTCCGCTACCGCCGTGACGGTAGAAACCTCCAATCCCTCCCTCGGCCAGGTCATCAACGCGCAACAGGTCACACAACTCCCTCTGAACGGCCGCGACTTCGTCCAGCTCGCCACGCTCACCCCCGGCGCTACGGCTGAGACGAATCCCAACAGCTTTTTCACCTCGGCTGCCAGTAGCGAAGTCGCCGCACGCGGCTCTTTCTCGCTCTCCGTTGGTGGCTCCCGTCCCAATAGCACCGACTGGATTCTGGACGGCGTAGACAACAACGAATTGACGGCCGGCGGCATCGGCACTTTTTCTTCCATCGATGACATTCAGGAATTCAAGGTTTTGACCTACAACTACTCCGCCCAATACGGCACCCGCGCCGGACCCACCGTGCTGGTCACCACGAAATCCGGCTCCAACGACTTCCATGGCTCCTTGTTTGAATTCCTTCGCAATACCTCACTCGATGCCAAGAGCTTCTTCGCCACCACCCCAGAAAAGTTCAATCTGAACCAATTCGGCGGTTCCATCGGCGGTCCGATTCGCAAGAACAAGACCTTCTTCTTCGTCGATGGCGAGCAAAAGGATCAACTTCATGGCATCACGTTTACCGTTTTAGTCCCCAGCGCTGCGATGCACACAAGTGCGGCGCAGCCCTACGCGGATTTCACGAACGACCCTTTCGGCAATCCGGCCTTTAACACATTCCAGGCCACCCCTACGAGCCCTGTGCTCCAAGTGCCTGTGATCACCAACCCCTATGTGGTTGGTAACACATTGGATCCAACTGTGCCGAACAACGCCTATTTCCAGTGCAATGCTGGCACCGGCCTGCCCACCGCTGTCAATGCCAACGGCAGCCAGGTTGCCGGGGTTCCCTGCGCCAAGATACCGGCCGCTTTGGTTAACCCCCTCGGTGCGGCCTTGGTGAATTTGTATCCTTTTCCAAACGCCAACAATCCCGCTCAGGGATTCAATTTCGTAAGCGAACCGGTCCGCAGCCTCTATGAAACGAAGTTTGACATCCGTGTGGACCACACTTTCTCGGCCAGCGACACTGCCTTCTCCCGTTTTAGCTACGACGATGCCAGCTCCTACGTTCCTGGCGGCTTCGCCGGCGGTTTTGCTGAGGCTAGCGCTTTCGGCAGCAACCAGGGCATCGTCAATCACGCCCGCAACGTGGCCATCAGCGAGACCCACGTCTTTTCACCTACTACGGTGAACACGGCCAGCTTTGGTTACAACCGCATCTTCGATTACATCACTTCCCAGGGCACGGGCAGTTGCAGTTCTGCCAACCTCGCCGGCATCGGCATCCCCGGTGCCAACCTTGGCTGCACCGGCGCGCCCGGGAGCGCGACGTGTACTCCGGGAGCTTATAGCTGCGGCTTGGTTTCGGTGTTGTTCAACGGCGGCCAGTGGTCCCTCGGCGATCGCGGCTACACGCCATTCCAGGGTGGAACGAATATCTTTACGTTCGCTGATTCCCTCGACTTGGTTCGCGGCAAGCACGACTTCAAAGTCGGGATTGATGTCCGCGCCAATCAGATGAACGTCGGCACCGAAGCTTTCCAGGATGGTTTCTGGATTCCCCTCGGCTCATTCTCGGGTAATCCCACAGCCGATCTAACCTCGGGCTTTGTGAGCATCTCCGAGCACGATCAGACTTTCGACGGCCCCGTCACCGGCCGCCGCTGGAAAATCATCCGTCCCTACGTTCAAGACGATTGGAGAATCACCAAAGACCTCACCCTCAATCTGGGCCTGGCGTGGGATTTGAGCACGCCAATTACTGAGGCTGACGGGCGCATGGCGAATTTCATTCCTCCCAGTACTGCCACGGGCGCGAATGCCAGCACGGGCCAGCTTCTCGTTGCCAACCAGGGTGGCATAGGCGGGTCGGCGGGGATAAACATGAGTTGGCAGGGTCTGGAGCCGCGCATCGGCGCGGCCTGGAAGGTGCTCGGAAGCGATAAGACCGTAGTCCGTGGCGGCTTTTCGATGTATCACGACTCGGCGTGGAGCCAAGGCGCGCAGGGTCTGTGGCAGAATCCTCCCTTTTTCGCCGAGGGCGACATCTTCCAATTCGGGGGGTGCCCAATGACTACCCCATCCGGCAATACACCGGCCTGCGGCCCGGGCGGCAAGGTCGTGAGCATCTCTGGCGGATTTCCAATTTTTAATACTCCGCCAACTATAGACACCTTTACCGGGACATATTTCTACCAGCCGCGCGACTTCCGGCCTGGACAGGTGTCGCAGTACAATGTGAACCTCGAGCGCCAGTTGCCCGGCAACATCGTGCTCACCGCTGGCTATGCTGGTTCGCGTGGCAACCACATCCTGGTCGCTGGCAACGCCATCGACACTAACGGTCCTTCGGCATGTGTTGCCGGAGGGTCCTACACTCTCGGTTGCGCTGCCGGTGGGGCTCCTTTCGTCTCGCCCTACACTCCACCAACCGGCAACGCCATTCTGGAATTCGGGGACCTCGGCAAAACCACTTATAACTCCTTCCAAGCGAAGGCCGAGACCAAGAGTTCCCGTTACGGCGTTTATGCGCTGATCGCCTACACGTATTCGCATACTTACGACAATGGGCTTAGCGACGGCCTCGGATCATTGCTGAGCGCGCCGTATTTCCCGCTGCCGAATTGGCAGAACCTGGATTGGGCCCCGTCTCAACTCGATCTTCACAACAATTTTACTGCCAGCGTCATCTATGATTTGCCGTTTGGCAGAGGTAAGAAATTCGGCTCCGACTGGAGCAACGCGATGAATTCGGTGCTGGGTGGCTGGCAGGTAACGGTGATCGAGAAAATCACCTCCGGCTTCGCCTTCCCCCTGATCGACAGCGCTAACGGGAATTTTGGCGGGCCCGGCTCCTCTGGCGTCACCTTTAACACCGGCGGCAATGGCAATAACTTCAACCGCCCCGACCAAGTTGCTGGTTGCAGCCCCTACGCCAACCAGACCAAGACCCGGTACATTAATCCGGCATGCTTTGTTCACGCCGCACAGGGTGAACTCGGCAATGCCAGTCGTGTTCCCGTCTACGGACCGGATTTCGTGAATACCGATTTCTCCGTGATCAAACAGTTCAAGCTGCCTTGGGAAAATATGGGTCTGAATTTCCGGGCGGAATTCTTCAACCTTTTCAACCATGCGCAGTTCGGCATGCCCCTCAACGACATCAACGGCTTCGGCTTCGGCGCGGTCAACTCGACGGTAAACAACCCACGTCTCGTCCAGTTCGGTCTGAAGTTGACTTTCTAAACCGTGCCGAACACTCGGCGTTCGACAATTCGATTCAACCGGCCCACCGCAACTTGGGTGGGCCGGTCGTTTTTCCGCCAACCCAAATTCTTAGTAGGCTTCCAGCCTTTCTTCACTGAATCCTCCTGTCTTTTTTTGTGGGATAATGGATTCGGATATGTCATCCGCAAAGCATATGAGCCCCGTTCGAGGCAAAAAGAAATCATCGCGGTCTGCCTCGAACAGGTCCGCGTCCAAGGGCTCCCGTACGAAGTTACGAAGCGGGCGAAAGGCGATGTCCATGCGAGAGGCAATCCGGACACAGAAACGACGGGTCATCTCGGCGAGGTCTAAGACGTTGGGCGTCGCCGCACAGAGAGCATCGGAAATCGCCGAGGATCGCATGATTCGCGAAAATCACCGCTTGGTAGATAAGAAACTTCAAGGAATTGCTACGCCGAAAGATCTAGCCGGGTTGGAACAAATCAAAAGCAAAATGCGATCCATTGCGGACGCTCAAACTTCTCAATTCGATGGCATTCTTGAGCAGCGGCACAACTCCATCATGGAGAAGCTCTCCTGCTTGACCGACGAACTACGCCGGTTCTCTTCCGCGGTCGAGCGGTAAGCTCAGCGCGCATGCTCTTCGAGCGACGCGAAAATCCGCCGCCATACAATAGATATCAGCAATATAAGCTTTATTTGAGGCGTGATTTTCTGTTCCGCTGCGCCTACTGTTTGATCCAGGAGGCCCATTTCGGCGGTCTCCGCAACTTTCACGTGGACCATTTTCGTCCTAAGAGCAAGAAGGAGTTTCGGAGCCTTTCACTCCTCTATTCAAATCTCTACTACGCGTGCGGTTTGTGCAACACCTTCAAGAGCGATTGGTGGCCGGCGCCTGATGATATACAGGCCGGTCGCCTTTTTGTTGACCCCTGCGAGGAGGATCCTTACGGAAAGCATATCGAGATAAACGAAGAGGATGGTTCTTTGCGCACTCACACGCCGGCCGGCGAGTATACCGTCGAACACATTTGGCTGGACCGCCCTCAATTAAACAAACACAGGCTCAGGCAATTAGAAATGAGGCGGAAGTGGCAGGAATGCCGCGACTTGCTAGACGCGAATCGTCTTCCCGCTGAGTGGCTTGCCAAAGCGCGCCAACTTATGGATGAGATTGAGCGCGAATACCTGGATCCCGCGCCACCGTACCAACCGGAAGATTTGGAGTCTTAGAAGCCTCGGTCATCCGTGATTTTGGCCCTTGGGTTGTGTAGAATTCGCACTAACAAAAACGGAATCGGAGATCTAATTGTTACCTAGAATCGTCAATCACGCCGTCGTTCGGTACTCGCTTCTTGTTCTAATTCTCGTCGGCCTTTTCAGCTCCTCCGCCGCCGCGCAGATCAAACGTAAAGTCATCATCGATCAGGACTGCGCCGGCCCCGGCGGTACGGACATGCAAGCCATTCTCACGCTGATTAATTCGCCGGAGACGGATGTGCTCGGCATAACTGTCCTCACCGGTGACGCCTGGCGCGACGAGGAAGTGCAACATACTCTCCGCTTGCTCGAAATCATTGGCCGCACGGACATTCCGGTTGTTCCCGGCGCCGTTTTTCCCCTAGTCAATTCCAAGGAATACATCGCCAAGTGGGAAACGTTTTACGGCAAGATCATTTATCAAGGCGCCTGGAATTTTGCTGGCCGTCACCCCGTGCACGGCCCCTATGAAGTTCCACCAATGCCAGAAGGCGCCCCCACAGCGAAAGCCTCCACCGAAGATGCCGCTCATTTCATGGTCCGCATGGTCCATCAGTATCCGCACGAAGTCACCATCTACGCCGCAGGGCCAATGACCAACCTGGCCCTGGCCATTGCTCTCGACCCGCATTTCTCAGAGCTTGCTAAGGAGCTGATCGTCATGGGCGGAAGCATCAATCCCCAGACCGACGATCCGGAATTCAACCTCAGTCCGAGCCGCGAATTTAATTTTTGGATGGATCCTGAGGCCTCTCACGCCGTGCTCCATGCCCATTGGCCGCGTGTAGTTCTTACGACAGTGGACATCTCCGTCAAGACGCGCATGGAGAAGAGTTTGATCGAGCAGGTCGCAAAGAGTCCCACTCCCGCCGCGCAGTACGTCGCAAAATATGCCGAAGCGAATTATCTCTGGGATGAATTAGCCGCCGTCGCCTGGCTTGACCCAAGCTTTATCACCAAGTGGCAAAAGCTCTACGTCGATGTCGAACTCGATCACGGCGCGTCCTACGGCAACACACTCGCTTGGGCTCCCGGCCATCAACCCGGAATGGGTGAAGTCCTCGTCGACGTCCAGAAAGACCTCGACAAGGAAAAATTTTACAAGGAGTACGTCGATCTGCTCACTCGCCCGACGCCCCTGGCTCGCCCCGCGTCCTCAAAAGCGAACTGACCAGAGGTAGGACAGGCATTCCTGCCTGTCTTCCACCTTCTCCTAGCTCAACGCCTTCAAATCGCCCTGAAACACACTTGGCAACCAATCCTTTCTCCTTGCTTGATTGAGCGCCGCGTTTCCCCGACAATTAAAGGTCAGTTGTCGCCCATTTTCCCTGCAGGCCTGCCGTCGTGGCGCCCAGCAGAGAAGCGAGAGAGATGTCCACGCCCACGCACGCGAACTTAGTTAAGCGTTTTGTCGCTTACTTTTCCATGGAAATTGCGCTCGAGAATGCCATGCCGAGCTACAGCGGCGGCTTGGGCGTTCTCGCCGGAGACACCATCCGCGCCGCCGCGGACCTTCGCCTGCCCATGGTGGCCGTTTCGTTGCTCTACCGGCGCGGATTCTTTTCTCAACATCTTTCCGAAGACGGCACCCAAACGGAAGAGCCGGTGGTCTGGAACGTCGAGGATTTTCTCAAGGAAGAGACCGCGCGCGTGACCGTTCCTTTGGAAAATCGCCGCGTCGAGCTTCGTTGCTGGCGCTATGACGTGAAAGGCGTCCGCGGTTTCGTCGTGCCGGTCTATTTTCTCGACGCCGATCTTCCTTCCAACGCGGAGTGGGACCGCAACCTCACCGGCGGACTTTATGGCGGCGATTCGTATTACCGCCTCTGCCAGGAAGTTCTGTTGGGGGTCGGCGGCGTGCGCATGCTCCGCGCGCTTGGTTATGAAGATCTCACCCGCTATCACATGAACGAGGGACACGCCGCTCTACTCTCGCTGGAATTGCTTGGCGAGGAAGCCGTAAAAGCCGGGCGTACCGCCATCAACGGTGAGGACATAGAAAAAGTCCGGGCCAAGTGCGTTTTCACCACACACACGCCCGTGCCTGCCGGCCACGACCGCTTTCCGATCGAATATCTCACCCGCGTCTTTCCTCAGCAGAGCAAATTTTTCGATCTCAAAGACGCTTCCGTCGCCGAACTCGTGAAGCGCTCGCTGCAAACGGAGCAAAACTTTCCGGATTTGCTGGAAGCTGCGGCTCGCGGCGCCCATTTGAATATGACGTACCTGGCGCTGAGTCTCAGCAAGTACGTCAATGGTGTGGCCAAGCAGCACGGCGTCACTTCGCGGCAAATGTTTCCGGAAGTCCCGATCGAGGCCATCACCAACGGCGTGCACGCCGGCACGTGGACTTCGCCTCCGTTTCAGCAGCTCTTCGACCGCCAGATCGCGCAGTGGCGCGAAGACAATTACAGTCTTCGCAGCGCCCTCGGCCTTCCTCCGGAAGAGGTATGGTCGGCGCATCTCATTGCCAAGCACGAACTTCTGGAAGCGGTGCGCGAAAAAACCGGTCTCAGCCTCGATGAAGAAGTTTTCACGATCGGTTTTGCGCGGCGCGCCACGGGGTATAAGCGCGCGGACCTGATTCTTTCGGACTTGGACCGTCTGCGCCAAATCGCGAAGAATGCCGGTCATTTTCAGATCATCTACGCGGGCAAAGCTCATCCCAACGACGGCGGCGGCAAGGATATAATCCGCCGCATCTTTCAGGCGAAAAAGGCGCTGCGGAAAACCGTCCCCGTAGTTTTCCTCGACGAGTACAATCTCGACCTCGGCGGCAAAATCACATCGGGCGTGGATCTTTGGCTCAATACGCCGCAATTTCCTCTCGAGGCTTCCGGCACGAGCGGCATGAAATCGGCGCTCAATGGAGTCCCCAGCCTGAGCATTCTTGACGGGTGGTGGGTGGAAGGGCACATCGAAGGTGTCACTGGATGGTCGATTGGCGAGCCGCGCCGCTCCATGGACACGACGGATATTGCCACCGACAACAGCAAAGAGGCGGAAGCGCTTTACTCGAAACTGGAAAACATCATTCTCCCGATGTTTTACAAAGAGCCGCGCCTGTACATCCAAATCATGCAGCACGCCATCGCCATCAACGGTTCGTTCTTCAACACGCAGCGTATGGTACAGCAGTACATCACCGACGCATATCTGAGATAGGTGTGCTTGCCTGCTGAAGTAATTTGCTTGGCGAAGAAATTAGAACGAAATCAAAACACAGGATCTATTGTGGGTCGGCAGGTTTAGGGAGCTGTTTATCGCCGCGCAGCTCCTTCGCCATATCCAAAATGTTTCGCTTCGCAAAGTAATCGAAAAAGTTCCAGTTGCCGTACTTCTGTTTTAGGCCTGGCATTATGGCGTTGATGAGCGCGTCTCCCATGAGGCCATCTTTCACCGGCTGAGTCATCATGGCGCGCAAGTCGTTGAGGTAGCCAGCGAACTCCTGAACGTCCGCGGCGCTTCCAACGTCCCCGTGACCGGGGACGAATGTGGCTTTAGAGCCCTCTGCCGCGAGTTTCGCATCAGTCGCTGCCCACTTGTCCGTCGTGCCGTCGATAAGATTTGGCAAAGTCTTATTCCAGAAGAGATCGCCGCAGAAAACGACCTGAGCGTCAGGAATGGTGACGACGGAATCGCCGCCGGTGTGGCCCGGGTAATACCGCACCACGACTCGCCGCGCGCCCAAATACAATTCGATTTCAGAATCGTAGACGACTTGCGGCGCAACATATTCCTCAATCATCTTTTTTTGGTCCGGCTTGATGTCTTTGCCGAAGAATTTCAGATTTTCCGTGTGAATCCATGTACGAACATTTCTGTGACCCACGATCACCGCGCCCGCCTGCGCAAAGACGCCGTTGCCTGTCACGTGATCCAGGTGATAGTGGGTGTTGACCACAAATTTCACGGGAAGTTTGGTGAGCTTCTGAATTTCAGAAAGCAATTGTCTGGCGGCAGCTTCATCCTCAAACGTGTCGATCACCACGACTCCGTCGTCGCCGATCACGAATCCGGCATTTGAACCGGCGTCGCTCTTGGGTTTATCGATCGCTGCGTAAACGTTGTTTCCCAAAGGTTTTAAAGTGAAGAGCAGGGAATCGGACGTCGTGACTTCTTGTGCTTGGTTCGCACTCGCAAAAAGCAGAAGCAATAGGGAAAACAAGATTGTCTTTCGCATGGGTGCGTATCGTATCGCAAGTTTGATTTAGCGCAAGGGGTTATTCTGCCCCCGAATGGATTCCACTCTTCGGATCGAAGTTCTCGCAGAATTCTTCTCCGTGATCTCTGTGACCTCTGCGTTAAATAAACCTGTCACCCCGCCACTGACGGTCGATTCAGCGAAGCCTGTTTTTGTACACTGCCATACCCACAGCCGCGTCCATCCCGATTTTTTCGAGGGAGTTGATTTCACGGCGGGTCTTAATTCCGCCTGCGGCAATAATGGGGTGCGTTGTAGCGTCGCGGAGTTTGCGAAACCAATCGAGGTTTGCCCCGGTCATCGTGCCTTCGCGATCGACATCCGTACAAAGAAAAGCCGCGCAAAATGGCGCAAGCTGAGCCATGACGTTTTCGGGGCGCAGAGCGAGCTTGCGGCGCCAGCCGTTAATCGTGATGCGGCCCTTTGCGGTGTCGAGGGCAATAACAATCTGATGGGACGCTACCTTTTTTGTGAGCTGGCGCAGCAAGCGAGTGTTGATCTTGCCTTCGCGGAAAGCGGCGCTGCCGATGATGATTTGCTCGGCTCCCCACTTAACAATTTCCTGTGCGCGCGCTGACGTTCGCACGCCACCGCCGACTCGAACTTTTAATTTGTAGCGTTTGCGGGCGTGGAGGCAGAGCTCGCGGGCCAGTGCGTTGTTATTGCCGGTGCCGATGGCAGCGTCGAGGTCGATAAGATGCAGCCATGGATAGGATCTAAATTTATCGAGCAGGCCGAATACGTCTGCGACTGCGAGCTCACGTTTGCGGCCGTGCACTAACTGGACGGCTTGGCCGCCCTGCAGATCGATGCACGGAATTAGCACGGCAGACGGACCTCAATATTGCGAGCTGCAAGAAATTTCTTTAGTTCGCGGATGGATTGCACGCCGTCGTGAAAGATGGAAGCAGCAAGCGCGGCGTCGGCCGCACCTTCGGTAAAGACTTGCGCGAAATGCTCAGGGACTCTTGCACCGCCGCTCGCGATGACGGGGACGGAAACCGCGCGCGAGATGGCGGCCGTGAGAGGAATATCGAAGCCGAGTTGTGTACCGTCTCGGTCCACGGAAGTAAGGAGGATTTCGCCGGCGCCGGAGGCGACGCCAAGTTTTGCCCATAGAATCGCTTCGAGACCGGTGGATTCGCTGCCACCACGAACCATAACTTCCCAACCGGGATAGGAGAAGCGTCTTGCGTCGATAGCGAGAACCACCGCTTGCCTGCCAAATTCGCGAGAGAGTTCAGAAATAAGTTCCGGGCGTTCGACGGCGGCGGTGTTCACGGTGACTTTATCGGCGCCTGCGCGCACAACGGAACGAGCATCTTCGAGCGACCGAATGCCGCCGCCGGCAGTCAGCGGAATGGCAAGTTCGGCGGCGACGCGGCGAATTGTTTCAAGAAATGTGGGACGGCGATCGCGGGAAGCCGCGATATCGAGGACCACAAGTTCATCCGCGCCCTCCGCATTGTAGCGAGTAGCAAGTTCGGCCGGATCACCGGCATCGCGCAGGCCAACAAAATTCACGCCCTTGACGACGCGCGCGCCGTCCGTATCGAGGCACGGAATGATGCGGTGCGCGAGGCTCACGCCGCGAGCCTTAGAAAATTCTGGATGACTTGCGCGCCAGCCTCACCGCTTTTTTCGGGGTGAAATTGGACGGCATAAATATTTTTGTGCTCGATGACTGCTGCAAATTCCGCGCTGTGGGTACAGCTCGCGCAAGCCGCGAAGTCAGAATCAGTAACGGCGAACGAGTGTGCGAAATAAAAATAGCAATTTGGCTCGACGCCCGCGAGAAGCCGCGAATCTTTCTTGCGGGTAAGTTGATTCCAGCCCATGTGCGGAAGCTTGACGTTTGCAGGGAGCGCGCAAACTCTGCCCGGAAGGAGATGCAAACCCTGCAGTTCCGGAGCTTCTTCACTGGACTTGAATAGGGCCTGCAGTCCCAGGCAAATGCCGAGAAAAGGAACACCGCGATGCAGAGCATCGACGAGAGCAGCGCGCAGATTTTGTTGGTCGAGGGCGCGAACCAGCGCACCGTAGTGGCCGACGCCGGGAAGAATGATGACCTCAGCGTTCGCGAGAGACTCCGGGGAACTAGAACGCTGCGACGCCGCGCCAAGACGCTGCAAGGCCCGTTCGACGCTCGCCACGTTACCCGCGCCGTAATCGAGGAGAGTGACGTTCACAGAAGACCTTTCGTGCTGGGCAGAACGCTACGAAGACGCTTGTCTCGGGAAACGGCGAAACGAAGCGCGCGCGCAAACGCCTTAAACATGGCTTCCACTTGATGATGCGACGAGCGGCCGTAAAGCGCGCGCAAGTGAACGTTGGCGCGAGCCGCCTGCGCGAATCCCTGGAAAAAATCTTCAGTTAGCTCAGTTTGAAAATCGCCAACGCGCTTTGCAGAGATTTTCGCGTTAACAACGCAACAAGGGCGGCCGCTCAGATCGACCGCGGCAGCGGCAAGGGTTTCATCCATGGGCATCAAAAAATATCCAGCGCGCAGGATACCGCGTTTTGAGCCGAGAGCCTTCAGAACGGCCTCGCCGAGCGCGATGCCCACGTCTTCGACAGTGTGGTGCTGATCGACGTCGAGATCGCCTTTCGCGTTAATTTCCAGATCGAACGCACCGTGGCGCGCAACGAGATCAAGCATGTGATCGAAAAAGCGGATGCCCGTAGTAACGCGCGACTTTCCTCGCCCGTCGAGATTCAGTTTCAATCGGATGTCAGTCTCGTTTGTCGTCCGATGAATGGTTGCGGATCGCGGCATGTCTTTACCTGTAGCGCTTGATGAGTTTCAGCAAGCGCTCCATTTCTTTTTGTGTGCCAATGGAGACACGAACAATGCCGAGACCTATGTCTTTCGCGCGATCGCGAAGCAGGACGCCTTTTGTGAAAAGGTACGCGCACATTTCCGATGCGCTAGGACCGAAATCAGCGAGGACAAAATTGCCGGCGCTGGGATAGGTTTTTACGCGAAGTTTGCGAAGCTCGTTTTCAAACCACGCGCGGGTCCGCAGGATGTTTCTCACATAAAGCTTCATCGTTCTGGAATCGCCCACAGCCGCTTCCGCTGCGGCCAGCGCGGCTACGTTGACAGGGAAGGGCGCTGTAGCCCGGCGAAGTATGGCGAGCGACTCCACGCAGGCAATGACGGCGCCCAGGCGAAGGCCCGCAAGCCCTGCGGCTTTGGAAAACGTTCGCGCAACGAAGAGCTGCGGATACTCTTTGATCCAAGGAATGACCGTGATCCCAGAAAATTCGGCGTAAGCTTCATCGACAACGACGGCTGTGTGGGTGGCGGCTTTCAGAATTGTATCGATGACGGATTTTTCGAGGAGCGTGCCGGTTGGATTGTTGGGATTGCAGACGAAAATGACGCGGGGACGAGAAGCGAGGGACCGGACCACGCCGTCGAGGGGAAATTCCATCGAGGGCCCGTAGCGCTCCACTTCAATTTTCGCTCCTGCAACTTCCCCCCAGTAGCGATACATCGGAAAAGTTGGTTCGCAGATCACGACGCTGGTCCCCGCGTCGACAAAAGCATCAAAGAAGAGTCGCAGCGCATCATCGCCGCCATTCGTGAGAAGAAGTTCTTCTGGTGATACTTGAAAATGTCGCGCGAGGCGCCGAGTGCCACGATCATATTCGGGATACATTGAAAGCAGTTTCGGCGTGAGTTTCGCCAAAGCTCGCTGAACAGCGGGCGAGCACCCCGCGGTGTTTTCGTTGAAGTCGAGGCGCAGATTGTCCGCGCGCCCTTCGCCTGGTGGTTCGTAGGTGCGGCGGTCGAGGATTGCTTGGCGTGTCGGGAGTTGCGGTTTCATCGGCGAACCTCGATGGCATTTGCGTGAGCGAGCAATCCTTCAGCGTGCGCCAATCTTACCGCGTCATCGGCAAGCCGCTGGAATCCCGTGTGTTTAATGCTTTGCACGCTGATGCACTTCACAAAATCGGCCGCGGAAAGTCCGCCGCGCTTGCGCGCCCAACCACCGGTTGGCAGAACGTGATTGCTGCCGCTGATGTAGTCGCCAAGCGGCTGCGCGCCCCATGGGCCGAGGAAGATCGTGCCTGCAGCCCGGATTTTTGTCAGCAGCGCATCAGAATTGTCCGGAAGGCTCAGATGCTCAGGGGCGAACCGGTTGGAAAAATCGCAAGCGGCTTCGAGAGACGGCGCAAGCAGAATGGCTCCTGTGTTGCGCATCGAAGAGTGCGCAGGATTGTTTGGCGGGAGATCCGTCAATTGCGATTGCACTTCTTTCAGAACGGCCTTCGCGAGCTTAAGCGAAGGAGTCACCAGAAAGCTCCCGGCGTCCGGCGCATGCTCCGCCTGCGCGAGAAGATCCGCCGCTATCCATTTCGAATTGCCCTTTGCGGCGAGCACGATGGCTTCCGTTGGCCCTGCCGGAAGATCGATAGCGCAATCGCTGCCGACGAGTTGCTTTGCGGCCGTCACAAAGCGGTTGCCGGGACCAAAGATTTTATCCACGCGGGAGATTTGCTTTGTGCCGTAGGCCAGCGCCGCGATGGCTTGCGCCCCGCCGACGCGAGCAATTCGCGTCACGCCCAGCGAATGCGCGGCGGCAAGCAGTTCAGGATTGGGCTTGGGGCAGACCACCGTGATGCGGTTCACACCCGCGATCTTCGCTGGGACGACAGTCATCAGCAGGGTAGAAACTAGAGCGAAGCGGCCGCCCGGAATGTAGCAGCCGATGGCCTCGATAGGACGAACGACTTGCGAAATGTTCACGCCACGCCCGACTTCAAGCGACCACGCGCGCGGCAATTGTTTTTCCGCAACGCGACGAATGTTTTTTTCCGCGTGACGAACCGCACGAAGAAAGTCCGGGCTGGCGTTCTTCCCTGCGGCGTTGATTTCGCGTTGCGAAATCCAAACTCTGCCGCGCCGAAGATCGATGCCATCCAGCTTTTTCACCCATGCTGCGAGCGCAACGTCGCCGCGCTTCCGTACATCGGCGATGATATTTGCAGCGACGCGCTCGGCTTTTCGGTCGCGCTCGTGCCGCGCGCCAAGAAGTCTTTTTTCGACGGCGGAGGTGAGTTTCAGTATTCGCATTAGAGCACGATCTTGTTCAATGGGTATTCGACGATGCCCTGGGCTTTGGCCGCTTTGAGCTTCGGCAAAATTTGTCGCACCACGGCCTCTTCGACGATGGTGTTGATAGCGACCCAGTCGGGATCGCTCAGCGCCGAAATGGTCGGCTTCTTGAGAGCCGGCAAAACGCCGAGAACGGCCGCGAGATCGTCGCGGTGCACGTTGAGGAGCAAGCCGACTTTGCTGGCGGCTGCGATCGCGCCTTGCAGCATGAGTATTAGGCTTTCCGCCTTCTCGCGTTTCCACGGTTCCGCAGCGGCCGCGCGATTCATGATGAACACGGTGGCGGATTCGAGCACGGTATCGACGATGCGGAGACGGTTCGCACGTAACGACGACCCCGTTTCGGTGACTTCCACAATCGCATCGGCAAGCTGCGGTACTTTCACTTCCGTCGCGCCCCAGGAAAACTCCACTCGCGCTTTCACGCCGTGGCGCGCGAGATATTTTTCCGTAATTTGTACGACTTCGGTAGCGATGGTCTTCCCTTCGAGGTCGCGCACTTCGCGCATCGCGGAGTCTTCCGGCACAGCGAGCACCCATCGCACGCGCGCGAGCCGCTGCTTGGCGTAAACGAGCTCAGAAAGCTCGTCGACAGCTGCCCCCGTTTCAACCACCCAATCGTGGCCCGTGATTCCGGCGTCAAGCGCTCCGGTTTCCACATAGCGAGCCATTTCTTGAGCGCGTACCATCAGACATTCGATTTCAAGATCATCAATAGTGGGCACGTAGCTGCGCGAACTGAGCGTGATTTTCCAACCCGCGCGAGCAAAGAGTTCGAGCGTCGCATCCTGCAAGCTGCCTTTGGGAATGCCGAGCTTTAGACAGCTCATACTTTTTTCTCCTGTGGCTGCCCGTAAACAGTTTCCGGCGCAAACGTACGCGCTTCCGCAATATTCGCCGTGCCATCGCTTTCCAATTTGCGAAAAAAGCAGCTGTGATACCCTTCATGGCAAACACCAGGACCAACGGCTTCGACGCGCACAAGCAGCGCATCGGCGTCACAATCAACACGAACTTCTCGCACTTTTAAAACATGCCCGCTCGACTCACCTTTCTTCCACAGCTTGTTCCGCGAACGGCTGTAAAACACCACCTCGCCGCAACGCTGCGTTTCGGCCAGCGAGACGGAGTTCATGAACCCAAGCATCAGCACATCGCCGGTCTGGTGGTCCTGAATAATGGCGGGAACCAGCCCGCCAGTCTTCTTGAAATCGATCCTCACGGATTCCACGTGCGTGCCTCCCAAAAATCAAACGCCTAAAAACAAAAAACCCGCTGAGCCTTACTGCGCCAGCGGGCCGATGAGTGCTTTGTGTTGCGAAACTCTATGCACACCTCATCGGACGCGGCGTGTGGCCGTGATGATGATGGTAGAGATGCACCCGAGAGTTCATTCTTAGAAAATAGAGAAATTCGTGCTCGGTGTCAACTACCGCTTTTTTCTTGGCCTATTCCGTGGCGGCCCGGTTCTCTAGCGGTAATTTGCGAGAGGCAGATGATGGCGAGATGGCTTCAACTGTAAGTGCTCGAACCCCCTGTTTTTCCCGCATTAAAATTCATGCTCATCTGCAGATGAACGGCAACGCCCGTCTTGCCGCTCTCCAGTTTTTCCACGCGAACCACCTGCGCCACATACTCGCAATTCATCGGGTCGTGCGGCGAGGAGTAAGGGAACGTGACGAACACACGCATCCCGGGATAATAGGATTTTTGGCGCGAAACGAAATAGATCCCGCTCTTTGAGACATTCACGCTGATGGGCAAATCTTCAAAGTGATCATCGCGCGGCTCCGACGGGCGCACGCGGACGGGCCGCGAAATCTTGGCTCTGCGGGCTACGCGCTTATCGGAGACAGCCTTTTCGAGCTTTTCTGGCATTGCCGCTTTCAGGTTAGAATCTGAGTGTACAGGGTCCATCCGCAGGCTAACGTGAATCTTCTGCCCGCTTCAGTGTATCTGATAGCCTATTACAGCAAGGCAGAGGCCAATTAGTGAGAGGGGCAGGGAATAGTCATGGACGAGAAAATCCGCAAAGAGGAAGCCGCGTGGAAGAAGCAACTCACGTCGAATCAATACTATGTGACCCGTCAGAAGGGCACAGAGCCACCCTTTACCGGGGAATATGAGGACACCGAGACGCCAGGAGTCTACAAGTGCGTCTGCTGCGGCCAGCCCTTGTTTCGTTCTGATACCAAATACCACTCAGGCTCCGGGTGGCCGAGTTTCTACGCCCCAGCCAATGAAGAGGCTGTGGAGACGGAAACCGACGCGAGCCACGGCATGGCCCGAACAGAGGCCAAGTGCAGCCGCTGCGATGCGCACCTGGGGCATGTCTTCGACGATGGCCCAAATCCCACCGGTTTGCGTTACTGCATCAACTCCGCATCCCTGGAATTGGACGAAGACGAAAAAGAAAAAGCCTAAAAAGCGCTCCGGCTGGGCCGGAACGCTTCTCAGATTTTTACGCTCTCAGGAATTAATCGAAAATTACGCGGCAGGACAGGTGCAAGCCACTAGCTCTGCGACAGGATCGCTTTCGCGTTCCCACACGCCAAGAAGCATTACTTTCGTTCCCGTAGGATATTTAAAAACGTAATAAACGATTGAACGCCCTTCGATTTCAAAGAAACCGGGCCGCCGCGGATCTGGCCGCGAAGGTGCCCCGGACTGAAGCAGCATGCGTAATTCGGCAATCTGCTCCTGCGGATGATTTCGCAGGTCTTCCACGAGGGGCGGGTGTTTCGTAATTGTCATAATCATGTTCATTCTCCGCCACATTCAGCTTATCTTTACCCTCACCAGTTAAGACGAAAAAAGGCGGCAAAAGTTTCATGGGCCGCAATTTCTTTTCAAGATTGTTTCGGGCCGGCCAGCGGCGCCAATGGCAAAAGCCACGAATTTGCCCACTTTTTGGGGCTAAAGAGGGTATTGGAAGATGGTCCAAATTGGCTCTCCATCCATTCCATCTTCGGCTCGCCGAGCAGCTTGTATATAAGTTTGATGCGCGGAACGGCCAAGCGATACCTTGAAATCGGACGAGCCCCGGGATAGCGCAACTGCCTAAATTTGTTGTAATAAATATAGCGTTACTACCTATAGCGGTACTTGCGCGACTGGGGCTTCCCTGCGATAGTGGATGCAGTGACCCACCAACCTAATCAGGGATGGCCTCTGTGACCAAAACTGCGACAAAAAAGTCCCCCAAGAAAGAGAAAACCAATTTTGGCAAAGACAAGCGCCGCAAACATCACCATTTTCTGGTGACTGTTTTTTACGCGGACGGCGAGAAGTTTGGCCGTGTCTACACCGACAAAGATAAAGCCGACCGCTTCGCCGACCGGCAAAAGCGTTCGCCGGTGGTAAAGTCTGCGCGCGTCACGATGGTTTCCTAAAGCTTGATCCGGGGATGGAGCTGTAGACGAAAAGCAAGCCACGGAAGGCTTGTCGCTGTCGCGTGGGCATGTTATAAAAAGGACTGTCGTTGAGCGGCCTTAGTATAGTGGTAGTACGGAACCTTGCCAAGGTTCAGGTGTCGGTTCGATTCCGATAGGCCGCTCCATAATTTTCAGGCAGTTACGCAGCCGCCTCATTTTTCATATTCTCTAAGACATCAATTTGAGTTCCAATCTTTTTGGAAAATGGCAGAGGCTACGTTTTCGGGTGGTATCTCTCCGGTATGGCCTCCTAAAGATCGAATTCTGTTGGCACCAAGAATGGAGTTGCAGAATCTAACCCGCAAGGAACCACCATTCATGGAGAGAACAGTACAGCCCACTACAGAAGTCTCGTCGGCCGCACCGGCGAAGGGTGAGTCGAGGCTGTTTTCTATTGAGTCTGTCCTCAACCTGCAAAAATTGATTTTTGCGGGCTCTCCTCTGTCCGAAGTTCTAACGAACATTGCTAAGTTGGTTGAATCGCAAGCCGAGGGCATGTCGTGCACGATCTGGCTTCCCGACGAAGACGGAAAAGAACTCTATTGCGCTGCTGCGCCCAGCCTTCCTGGATTTATTGCTCAAGCAGGGACCATGGTAGTTGGTCCGAAAGGTGGATCCTGCGGCACAGCGATTTATCGAAGGGAGCCTGTGTATGCAGCCGACATCCTCGCCGACCCCTCCTGGGACCTTTATCGCGACCGTCTGTTGCCTTATGGAATTCGTTCCGTTTGGTCGCGCCCGTTGTTCACGAGCGAAGGCACGGCCCTCGGCACTTTTTCTATCAATTATCGCGAACCACGCAGCCCCGATGCCAACGACCTCCAGTTAATCGAGAACGCCAGCCACATCACCGGGATCGCGATTGACGCCACATGAAGGAGCAGGCGTTGCAGCGCGAGCGCGATCGATTGCGGCTGCTTCTAGAGATCACCAGCAGCGTGACCTCCAGGTTGGACCTCCGGCAAGTGGTTGATGCGCTTTCGACGAATCTATTCAAGGTAATGCAATGCGATGTGTCCGCTTTGCTGCTGCCCGATTCCGAAAGCGGCGCTCTACGCGTCACTATCTTGCACAATTCCGACGTGAGAGGACCGTTCCGCGAGGGATCGTTGGTGCCGATGAATAGTTCGATCTCAGGTCACGTATTGCGGAAAGGCAAGAGCGTACGGATCGATAGCTTCGAAGAGGTCCGCGAGGATCCTGAAATTTATGGGAATCCAGACGGTAGGCATATTTACGATTGCGTTGTCGAAGAAGGTCTCAAGACGGGTTGTTACCTTCCGCTTATTGGCCGAGATCGGGTGGTTGGCGTTCTGATGCTCTCTAGGCGGTCGGACAATGCTTTTGAGAAAGACGACGTCATCTTGCTTGAGCAGGTGGCTTGCCAGGTCGCGATTGCAGTTGAGAACACACTGGAGTACGAAAAAGCGACAAAGGATCGAGATAAAGAAACGAAGCAGAGACTCTATCTCGAGGAAGAAATTCGGGCGGACTTAGGGGAAATCGTCGGAGAGAGCCCGGCATTGAAGACCGCGTTGAGCCTGGTCTCTGTAGTGGCCCCGACGGATTCCAGCGTGCTGATTCTGGGAGAGACGGGAACGGGCAAAGAACTCGTTGCGCGTGCAATACATAAGCTGGGCAGTCGCAGCGAAAAGGGATTCGTGAAACTGAATTGTGCCGCTATCCCTCTTGGACTCCTCGAGAGCGAGCTATTCGGCCACGAAAAAGGAGCATTTACAGGCGCCATTGCCCAAAAAACGGGAAGGTTCGAGCTCGCCGACAAAGGCACCCTGTTTCTTGATGAAGTTGGCGATATACCTCTGGAACTTCAGGCGAAACTGCTGCGTGTCTTGCAAGAACAGGAATTCGAGAGGCTCGGCAGCAACCGTACTCACAAGGTTGACGTGCGGCTGATCGCAGCCACGCATCGGGATTTGCCCGCGATGGTGAAGCAAGGGACCTTTCGCGACGACCTCTATTACCGCCTTAAAGTATTTCCGATCCAGGTCCCTGCGTTGCGACAACGCACAGAGGATATTCCGAGATTGGTGCGGCATTTCACAGCACTCTACGCGCAACGCATGAACAAACGAATTGACATGATCCCGGCGGATACGATGGATGCGTTGACGCGATACCCATGGCCAGGAAACATCCGCGAATTGCAGAACTTTATCGAACGCGCCGTGATTCTCTCGCCGCAGTCGACACTACGCGCGCCAACTTCCGAACTGGAACCGTTCCAAGCTCACAAAGTGTCCAACGCCCCTATGAATGGTCTCGCCGAGGTCGAGCGGGATCATATCCTTCGTGCGCTGGAGGCGAGCGACTGGGTGATCAGTGGTGCGGCCGCGCGCTTGGGGATGAAGCGAACGTCGTTGGCCTACAGGATGAAGAAGCTTGGTATTCGCCGGCCTGCTGAAGTCCCGCAGAAACGCAGCGTTGCCGCTGCGGGCGGCGGTGACTAAGTTTTCCCAGCTATAACGACTACCTACCGGTAGCAGCAGTGAATCCGACAAAATTCCGTCAGCGGCGGATATCCGTCAGCGATTTGTCAGATACGGCTTGAGATTCACCAAGCACCTTCCCCACGAACTTCAATCGTCAGAATGATTTGCGTAGAACGTGCAGCCTGGGAGTGAACTGAGCCTCTTTGGTACGCCACCTGCGCTAAAGAAAAAAGAACTGAGGAGAGGACTTATGAGTGATACCGCGTCAGGAACTGCCACAAGACGTCCAGCGCCGAGCCAGGACGATGCGCGATTTAGCTTACCTCCTACTTCCATTCATAAGGTCGAAGCCGATGGCGTGCAGGTGTTTTATCGCACGGCCGGCGAAGCAAACGCGCCCGTAGTCCTCCTGCTACATGGATTCCCAACCTCGTCGTTCATGTTCCGCGAACTCATTCCACGCCTGGCTAATGATTACCGCGTGATCGCGCCGGACCTTCCCGGTTTCGGATTCACCGAAGTGCCGCCTGAACGAGAATATCCGTACTCCTTCGATCGACTGGCGTTCACGATCGACGCTTTCACGCAGGCGCTCAAGATCGACCGCTACGCAATCTACGTCTTCGATTATGGCGCGCCAACCGGCTTCCGCTTAGCGATGGCCCATCCTGAACGGGTCACCGCGATTGTTTCGCAGAATGGGAACGCATACGAAGTAGGCCTTGGCGAAGCTTGGGGCCCGATCCGAAAGTACTGGGCTGCACCAACGGCAGAAAATAGAGACATACTTCGCCAAAGCATTCTGACAGCGGGCGGAACGCGCTGGCAGTACACCTACGGCGTGGCGAACCCGGAAAGCATTCCACCTGAGTCGTACACATTGGACACAGCTCTGCTTGAACGGCCAAGGAACAAAGAGATTCAGCTCGAATTATTTCTAGACTACGCGTCCAACGTCAAGCTCTATCCGAAATTCCAGGAATATTTTCGTAAGTCGAAACCGCCTCTGCTCGCGATCTGGGGCAAGAACGACCCCTTCTTCATTCCCGCGGGAGCGGAAGCCTTTCGGAAGGACATACATGGAGCGAAAGTTCAGTTTCTTGACACGGGACATTTCGCGCTAGAGACGCACGTTGTTGAAATCGCATCTGCTATGAAGGATTTCCTCGAGACGAATGGTGTCAGGCGCCAGAGCGGAGAAAATACGGCGGCACGATGAGTTACTTGCTGAGAACGGGACAATCGTTGAGAGTTGAATGAGAAGGGTTCTTGACTGTTCATTTTCCACCAAAAAATGAATGGAACGAGGGAGAAGACATGCAACGTCGTAGGTTTCTCGGGGCGGCGACAGCTGCATCCTTAGGTCTGGTGCTCGAGGGATCCTTCACCGAATTTGGGCGAGCGCAAAACGCCGTACGAGCTAACGCGAATGTGCCTGAGAGGACGGCCAACAAGAGCGAATTTCCTGAGAACTCGACAGTCGTTTTGGTGCATGCAGCGTGGGCTGACGGCTCTTGTTGGAGCAACATTATTCTTCCCCTTGAACGGCGCGCTCTCAAAGTGGTGTGCGCGCCGATCCCGCTCACATCCCTAACCAACGATGCTACTGCTCTGAGTTGGACACTGGAACGGACCAGCGGCCCAGTTGTCCTGGTGGGACACGCCTATTCGGGCGCGGTGATTGCCGCAGTGAAGGAAGAGCGGGTCAAGTCGCTAGTCTACGTCGCCGCGCTGGCGCCGGACGAGGGCGAGACAGTTGCGAAGGTCTTCTATCGCGACACACCGAATCCGGAAGCGCCTAAGATGGTTCCAGATTCCCACGGCCTTGTATGGATGCCCGACGACGCGTTTCGCCGGGCGCTGGCACAGAAGGCGTCACCCGATCAGGCAAAGATCGCAGCCTGCGTGCAACGGCCGATTTCGGTTCAGTGCATTCAAGAACCAGCACCGACGCCGCTCTGGAAATCAAAACCGTCGTGGTACTTGGTCGCTGAGGAAGACCGCATGATTAATCCAAAGACTCAGCATTTCATGGCCGATCGGATGGGTGCAACAGTGAGGCCGCACCCTGTGGACCATACACCCATGTATGCGGCGCCAGCGCTGGTGGTCGATGTGATTTTAGAGGCGGCGCGAAAGATTCTTTCGCAATAGTGATTGTCACGGATGCGAAATCTCGACAGCGCGGAACGGCCTTCGCGAGCCTAGCTAGAGGAAGATTTCAGAAAGGTCGACTATGGAATTCAAATCCGTTGCCATTGTGACCGGCGCCAGTCAAGGCATAGGACAGGCTACGGCAGTTCGGCTGGCCCGCGATTTCTCTGCCGTTGTACTTGTGGCTCGAAGCAAAGAGAACCTCGAGAAAACGGCGTGCGAAGTTAAATCATCTGGCGCTGAAGTGATGGTCTGCGCTCTCGACCTGCGTGAGCCACGGGCCGCGGAAACAATTGTCTCG
>Ga0210405_10000342_pt1 | contig 64942 bp, 50 predicted proteins | sample IncBWH11MmetaG_FD_155492 | JGI IMG/M metagenome (GOLD analysis project Ga0210405, IMG submission 155492) | Forest soil microbial communities from Barre Woods Harvard Forest LTER site, Petersham, Massachusetts, United States - Inc-BW-H-11-M | ecosystem: Environmental > Terrestrial > Soil >...
GGCGGGAGTGCGCTCGACGGTTCTGGAAGGGACTGATAATTCCCGGTCTGGTCCGTGAACGTGGTCAAACCGAAGGAAAGCGAGTACGAAGTGAAGGTCAACGCCTGTACCGGAGCGATTTTCGCCATCCTTGTCGGAGGTTAGGCGTCGATCAGGGGGCCGCCTCGGAGCGTTGTCGTCGCCAAAATCAAGATCACTCTTTTGGCTGCTCCCCCAGAGCACCCTCGGGGCCGGACCTCCTACTCGGCCCCGGGGATTTTTTCTTCTACCCAACCTTCCCCGGCAATCCGTTTGCCTATTCCCGTGGTGAAAGTCAGCCCAAGGGGGGTTGTAATAAATTCGACAACAAGGATAGGAAAAACAGAATTGAGCCAAACTGAGCCGATCCTTACTTCGTGGGGACTGAGTAGTGCGCCGCTACCAGGCGCCACTTGCCGGATTTCTTCATCCAGACATCCGTAAAACGGTCGTGATAGTCGTACGTTCTCAGATTGTCCACTCCCTTTTCGTGATAGACACCCGTTACGACCGCGGTATCGCCATGCATGCGGATCTTCATCTCGGAAATGTCCGCCAATTCCACGTGCGTGGAAGAACTCGCGCTGTAGCTCAAGTAGCCTGTTTTGCTGTAGGTGCTGCCATCCTCAAAAGTAATCACAAAGTCCTCATCCAGGACAGCCGCAAAAACCTCGACTTGCCGGTGCTTGTAGCAATCCAGCATTTTGAGTTCAAGGGCTCGAACCTCGGCTGTTCCGGTTGGTTCTTGCGCTTCAGCCGGGAGGACCGGCAGAGCGGCCATGCAGAGCACGGCGGTTATGAGGACATTTTTGCGCATACCCCACAGATTCTTCACGTTTCCGCGATGGGCGACAAGGTTCCTTTGGTCATGCCGTCCTGTGCTACGCTTTCGGCTGGCGCTGGGCGCTTTTGGCATGGAACCTTCCGATCCAGACCGTAACCCGGAAGCGGGAAGTGGGGCTTACGATCCACGCTCATCTATCCGCATCGGCACGGCGGGATGGTCGTATAAAGACTGGGAGGGGATCTTCTATCCCCCGGGCATGCAGCAGCGGAAGGTGCATCCGCTCGAATACCTCGCCCGCTTCTTCGATACCGCCGAGATCAACACATCTTTTTACGGGCCGCTGAAGCCCGAGTTGGCCAAGCTTTGGGCAAGGAAGGTCTCCGCCATCAATCCACGATTCCTCTTCACGGCCAAGCTTTACCGCGCGTTCACTCATTCACCGATTGCAGTGATGGAGCCGACCTCTGCGGCGACGATTCGCCCTTCTGACGATGACGAGATCAAGACCCGCGAAGGACTGGATGCGCTAGCCAACGAAGGCAAGCTGGGAGCCCTGCTCATTCAATTCCCGGTGTCGTTCAAGAATACGTCGCTCAACCGCGAGTATCTCGAACGCCTGCTACGTCAGTTCATCGAATATCCGCGAGTGGTTGAAGTGCGCGACTCAAGCTGGAATAACCCGGATACTTTGGCGGAGTTCGCGCGCCAGAACGTCGCCTTCTGCAACATCGATCAGCCGGTGATGGGGAAGTCTCTCGCCCCCACCGAGCATGTCACCGGGCCGATTGCCTACGTTCGCCTGCACGGACGCAACTACGATCAGTGGTTCGACTCCGACAATCGCAATGACCGCTACAACTACCTCTACAAAGAGGGTGAACTCGACGAGTGGAAGGAGCGCATCGAAAATGTTGCCCACAGGGCGCAAACCACGTACGTGATCACTAATAATCACTTCGAGAGCAAAGCCGGAGTGAACGCGATCGAGTTGAAGTCGATGATCGACGGCAAGCGCGTGCCCGCACCGCCGACCCTGATCCAGAAATATCCGGAGCTGAGAAAATTCGCTGATCCCGCCAACGATGCCGAAGGTCCGGCCCCGGGCCAAATGTCACTGCTCGCGTGAATCTCTCACTTCGGCACAAAGACAAAACCCCGAATAATTACTGACTGATTCTCTTTCGGCGTCGCGCGGAAGCACCATAGGTTGATGCCTACCGGCACCGATTCTTGGGGAATGTTCTTAGCGGTCGAAGAATAGGTTTCCGTCTTGATGACGTCGGCGGTGTTGCCGATCGCGTGAGCGCCGTTCATCAGAGTGAACACGATGTGGTCGGAGTCCCACTCCATTCGGGCGGTCGTGAGAGACCCACCGCTGACGTGGAAGTTATCCTCCCAACTCGAAGTGCCATCATGTTTGCGCTTCCCCGTGGAGGGATAGACGGTGAAATCGGCATTGCAGCCGTGACAGGTATTGTTCCATTTGGAGAATTCAATGTCGATTTCATTCTCTGCGTCGACGCCGATGTGATGAGTCGGCCCATAGGGGAAGAGGCCGAGCACCGTCGTTGGATCCATGTCATAGACATTGCCCTCAATCACCCACTGGTAGGTTCCAAACCCGAGTCTTTCGGCCGTAAATACTTCCGCCGATGTCCATTTCCCGTCACGCTCAGTGATTTCAAGATGCAGGTATCCTTTGTCGTCGACGCTGACGTTCTTCGCATCTCCGCGGGCAACGCCGGCCATTCCTCCGCTGGTGACCTTCCATGTGCGGCCAGCCCATGCGATCGTCTGAGCCTGCGCCGAGTGAAAGAAGCAAAGCAAGAAAAGAGTGATGATGGGTCGAACCAGCACTACTTTGAAGGGGTATCTCATTTTTCTGAATCACTCCTGGAGGAATGAAATATCGTATTGTTGTCTAACCGGAGGTAAAAGTGGGATTCACGAGAAAGATTAGCACCTTGGCAGTTCTATTCTGTCTTTTGGAAGGGCCACTCTCCTTTGCTTGGGGAAACGAGGGACATACCGCAGTCAATTCGGTGGCGGCGCGTAACATCCCGCCGACTATGCCACGGTTTCTGCAGCGCGCCAGCGCCGAAATTGCATATCTCGGCCCTGAGCCCGACCGCTGGCGCAGTCCGTCCGAATTCGCCCTCAAGAATGCGCAGGAAGCGGATCATTTCATCGATCTGGAGCGCGTCGAGTGGATGAAGCCGCTGCCCGCCGGACGGTATGAGTTCTATCGAAAGTTATACGAGAAGCGCGCCGGTACTCAGAGCAACGCGGACGACTATCTCCCGGAGCACGTTGGGCTGCAACCTTACATCACCATGGAAGTATTCGGTCGTCTAAAGGCCGCATTCCGCGAGTACCGGCGTTTGCGTGAACTGCACCAGCCGACCGTCCCCGTTGAGAGGGCGATTGTCTTTTACGCCGGATGGCTCGGGCACTATGTGGGGGACGGCTCACAACCACTCCATACGACGGTGAGCTACAACGGCTGGGTAGGCCCGAATCCGAACCACTACTCCATAGAGCCGGGCATTCACTGGCGGTTCGAGGGCCCATACGTCGCGGCAAACATCCATGCAAACGATTTCGCCGGTATGGTGCATGCCCCAGAGCGCCTGGTGGACCCGTTTCACCAATACCTGGATTATCTCGAAGATTCGCACAAGCTCGTGGAAAGAGTGTACGAACTCGATCAAGCGGGCGGCTTTAAGGATAAAGGTTCTCCTGAGGCGCGGACGTTCACCGAACAGCGGCTCGCCGCGGGATCACAGATGCTGCTGAACCTCTGGTACACCGCGTGGATCGATAGCGCCGTTCCGGAGCCCGAGCACGGGAAGCCTGCCACGCCCAAATCAACCAAGTAAACCCAGATCAGAACCCTCGCCGTTCAACTTTTATCTGGTGAGTGGAGCGACCGGAATGAAATCGTTCAACGGGTCATACGGCAGGTTCTTCAACAGCGCGGCGCTGTTAGCCTGAGCGCTGCTGTTAACGAGCAACGCATAACCATCAGCTGGCAACTGCGCAACCAGAGCGGGCGCCGCTGTGCTCCCCGCGCCGGGATGGTTCTCTACTGTCACAGGCTGACCCCATAGCGCGGTTAGCTTCGGACTGATGGCGCGGGCTATGATGTCAGGTCCACCACCAGCACCGAATGTTCGATTATCCGCACTGGCTTCGCTGGATAATCTTCTAAACCTTGCAGCATCACAACCAGCGAGCACACAAGCCCCAAAACCATCCGCGTCGACATGATCCACCGCCCGAAGGATTACTGCGTCACGAACGTAACGGACCCGAAACTCAGAGAAATTGTAGCCTCAGCGAACGGTAGTTGGTGAAGCATCCTAATTACACTTAAAACCTTGGTGAGCGACGTCGCCTGTTTCAACAGTCAGCTCCGAGCTAGATTGCATGTTTGCTTTTCAGGGCGTGGACAAGGGTACGGAATGAAGAGCCTTTCTCGACAGACATATGGAGTTCCGTTGCATTGACCGACTGAGCGAGGATGTCATCATCCGCGTTAATTGCTTCGTTTATGACATCGCGCACAACCTGATACGGTGAGTCATCCACTGCGCGAAGCGATAGACTGACTGGAACTTTTCGCCCGACCAGTTTTGCGTATAAACCAACAGGCTTCGCGGGAGTGATACCATCCACCAGCCAGGCATGGTCGTTGCTGTCGTATAGAACCACACGTCGCCCGTTGTATTTCCTGATTGCAGAAGTTGTCCACAGGGATAGTTCTTCCGCGCTGGACACGTATTGTACCCACCCGTCGTTTGCAGCGATCAGAGCTGGGAAGGCAACTGCTCGCAAATCCATGATTTTCTGCTGCGAAATTATAGCGCCGGTACTTCACGTTCATCGAGCATCACGTCAGTTGTTGTAACATCGACTCTGCTCATCTTACGATTCCAGACAAACGCTTCGATGTGAAGCAGATCGAAAGCAATCGGAACTTGAGTGTTAAGGTTTCACAGTTACGTCGGGTTCGGGACTGAAGCCTTCAGGATTGCAAAGCGTGAACCATATTATGGTACGACCCTAAGGCGAGAATTTCCATGCAGATCGATCCAGCGGAATTTGGGTCAGTGATTTCGTTCAGCTGAGCAACCGGCACCACAGTTTCGAACTCTGATTGCGTCCAGCATATGGTCGAGATTGCTTCGACTGAAGTATCGTCCCTTCACAAACACGGATTGAATCTTTTTGATGTTCTCGATGCCAGCAGTCGGGTCGGCGTCAAGCAACAGAAGATCCGCTGCGTTCCCTACCACGATGTTTCCTGCATCGCTTAGCCCAAGGAATTCCGCCGGTCGGATCGTCGCTGATTGCAGCGCTTCCATCGGAGTGAATCCCGCGTGAACCAACAACTCCAGTTCCTTGGCCAATGCGAACCCCGGCACATTATGGGTGTCGAGCGAATCAGTTCCCGCCAGAATTGCCACTCCCGCCTGGTGCATTCGGCGCACCATTTCGGTTTGTTCCGACATTTCTCGTTTCCACCAAGCCAGTTTGTCCGGTTGCATGGCCCCCTTCAACTTTTCGGGAGTCCACTCATCCCTCACGGATTTGGGCAAATACTCCGCGTCGGGATCGCGGGCTGAGAGTTCATCCAAATGGCTGCTCACGAACGTGGAAACCAGAGTGGGTACGACCCAGGTTCTATTTTGGCGAAAGGTAGCCCACAACTTCTGCGCCTTTTCTTCACTAAAGCTTTGGTCAGCCGCGTCTTCGACTTTCGCAACTTGCCGAATGCTTCCGGATCGCATGGCCTTCGCCATTTCTCCACGAAGTTCTTCTTCGTGGCTTGAGCAGGCAATGGCAACCCCTCCATACAAGATGTGCTCAATACTCTTCTGCCCCGCCTGAGATGCCTCGGCAGTCCCAACCACCGTAGGCACGTGTCCCACGATCGGCAAGTGCTGCGCTTTGCTCTCGGCGACTGCAGCAAAATAAGAATCTCGATCCAAGCCCGACAAGACCTTGATGAAGTCCATATGCTGAGCCGCAAGCTGGTCAACGGTGTGGCGAGCCTGGTCTTCAGTCTTTACCGCAATGACACTTGGATCGTCGGAATCTCCATCTAACATCGGGCCAGCCCTGACGATCTGGGGCCCGACGAGTTCACCCTGCGAGATTTGTCGTTTCCATGTTTGCAGGGCTGCCAAGCTGCCACCCATGTCCCTGATCCCGGTCACGCCATTGGCAACCAGCAGCGGAAGCAGCGTATCTCGCGACCACCCCGGATTCGCACTCAAACCCGCGGTGTGGACATGCATGTCCCACAATCCCGGAACCAAGAACCGCTTCGTTCCATCAACCACGCGGGCGCCTTTCGGACGAGGTAGCTTGTGCCCAATCTGCTGGATGCGGCCATCGGCCACCAGAACGTCCATCTCCGGCGTTACGCGGCCCCCCATCACGTCCACCAGGTTCACGGATCGAATGAAGGTAGGCACATTGTTTGTCGGCTGCTCTCCTCGAACCGGCGAGGAAGGAAACGGGGTGATTGCCAGAAGAACGACTAGGTAATTAACTTTCATTGCGGGCCATTTTGAAAGCATCTCCATTTTTCATACCATTTCTTAAGCGGTCACGCCTACTCTTTCCTGCCCGATGAGTCCAAGCGCTGCCGAGGCGGGATGAACTGTCGTTCCTTAGGTGTGAAACCCTACGATTTCTTTAAACTTATCGCCCTGCTCCCTAAGTTCTCGGTTGGCGAACAATCGCCTTACAGTCAAGACCCTGCGATCGAAAACCGGGGAGGAGGGGGCTGGCCCGTCCTTTCGTAAAGTCCTACCGTTAGAGGGTGCCCTGCCCTTCTCGCGTTTTGTGCGAGAGGGCGGGGATTTTGACTTCCTCATCTTGTTCCCGCTTCGGAAAACAAACTTCAAAACCTGAGGACGTTCACCAGTTTCTGAAGCGAACGTGAGAGAAATCACAGCCCGATGTGACAAGCGACCTTGCGCACAAAATCAGTAGAGCAGATCATGGCCAAAGCGAAAGCGGTGTGAACCAGGCCCTGTCGATACCGCCTAAGTCCCTGCGGCTCAAGATTTTGCCCCTAAACGCTTGAGCCCCATAGATTATTGCAAGGTTTTCTGCTCAATCGATGATTCCACTAGACCGGAGGGGGAGGGGTACCCGAAAATCCATCTGGTTCCCAAAATGAAACGCAAGTGGTGGCCCGATAAGTAGACGGAGAGCGTCAGCCGAAGACCGAAGACCGAAGACTAACAACCCGAAGCCCAACGACGCAACGAGATCCTGAGTCAGACAAACACCAGCAAAGTAGACGCTAAGCCCGCGCGGCGGCGTGATCGGCCATGCGGCGCTTGCTGTAGCGCAGCGCTACATTCATGAAGACATTGCCCATGGAGGTCTCGAACAAGATCATCAGGGCCTCGGTGTCTTCGCTGGTCTTGTCGCCCTGCTCGGCGGTGAGCAGCAGCGGCGGATGAACGCGGAAATGGAAGCCCTGGTCGTTAAGCGCCGAGATGGCGTTGCCCACGACCTGATTCGCCAATTCGAAAATGGTTTCCTTGATGAGCGCGTCGGATTCGGGGAGGTCCGCGCCAGCGTAATGGCTGGCCACGCGCACGGCGGTCTGCGGCTCGAGATCGAGGATAATGCGGCCCTCGATGTCGCCCGTCAAAGCAATCATGCCCGCCACGCCTTTACGGCGATAGGCTTCCTCCTCCATGGTAAGGTTGCCTACCTTGGTCGATCCCTGCAGGCCTTGCGACAACACGGCGTCAGCCGCGTTGATGAAAGGCTGGATCAGTTCCATCTTCATTGAATTAGGCTCCCGCTCCTGCGGCATTCGTCACTGCGCCGTCTTCACCGAGCACGTACTTGATCACTTCATAAAGCACTTCCGGCTTCACCGGTTTCTGCACGAAATGGCGTGCACCCCGTTGCAGCGCCGCGACAATGTTCTCCTGATATCCGACGGAGGAGACCATTACGATGCGCGCTTCCGGATGCTGCTGGACGATCCGTTCAGCCGCTTCGATCCCCTCCATCTGCGGCATGGTAATGTCCATGAGCACGATGTCAGGATGCGTGCGGTCGAACTCGCTGATGGCAGTCAAGCCGTCGCCGGCTTCAGCCGCCACCTGCCCGCCGAACGTTTCGATCATGCGGGCCAGATTCTTACGTGCAAATACGGAATCGTCCACGATTAGATAGCGGACTGGCTGCCCGTCTTTGCTGCGTTTCACTGGTGCGAACTGCTCCATAACAGACCTCCCCTTTCTACTGCATATCATGGGCCGTTAGCCGTAACCAGATAACGCTGGTCATCGGCTTTTCGTGCCCGATCTCAGCTACCGGCGCGCACAGCACGCCCTGTGGAACCGCCTTCGCCGCGTCCGCAAAGGGCCTGCAGCGTCGATCCCATGGTGTCGAGCCCGACTACACGAATGGCGTAGCCACGCTCGATTGCCGCTTTGGGCATGCCATAAACCACGCAGGATTCCTCACTCTGCGCAATGGTCATGCCGCCTTCTTTCTTAATGGCGCCTAATCCTTCCGCGCCGTCATCGCCCATCCCGGTCATCAACACGCCGACCGCATTGCCGCGGAACTCTTCCGCGACGCTCCTGAGAAGGACGTCGACACTGGGCCGATGTCCGTTGACGCGCGGCTCATCGCTGAGGACGGCAATGTCGCCCAGCGGCAGGCGCTTGACCTTCATGTGGCGGCTTCCGGGGCAGATCAGCACCCGCCCGGGGAGAAGCATGTCGCCCGACTGCGCCTCTTTCACACGCAGAGGGCAGACTTCGTCCAGCCGCCGCGCAAACATTTCGGTAAAACCGTCAGGCATGTGCTGCACCACGGTGATGGCCCCAGGGAAGTCTCCGGGCAGCGACGACAGCACGAACTCCAGAGCTTGCGGGCCTCCAGTCGAAACGCCGATGGCAACAATCTTGTTCGGGGATCCGGCCGGTGCAGGTGGTTTTTCCGGCTTCGAAGGCAAGCCCGCTATCATGCGCGGCTTCAGCTTGCACTCTGCGGCCGCCTTTACCTTGGCGATCAACTCTCGCGCGATCTCTGCCATGTGCGCCGACGCGTCCTTGGGCTTGGTAACGAAATCGAACGCTCCCAACCCCAGCGCTTTCATGGTTACGCTTGCGCCTTCGGTGCTGTGCGAGCTGAACACGATGACCGGAACCGGATTGTGCCGCATGATCTCTTTCAGCGTGTCGATGCCGTTCATGCCCGGCATTTCCAGATCGAGCGTAACCACGTTGGGCTTGAGTTCCTCGATCTTTTTCAGGCAGAACGACCCATCCATCGCGGTTCCCACGACGTTAATGGCTTCGTCAACGGCGAGCATCTGCGGGATCAGCTTGCGCATGAGCGCCGAATCGTCGACCACCAGCACCCGTACCTGCTTCATACCTGGCCTCCGACTTCCGGAGTGAGCGCCAGACGCATGCGATCGGTGTGCGTCAACAACAGGCCGGAATTCGCCCGTCCCATCTCCTGTGGCCGCAAACGGGCGACGTGTTCTACCACTGCGGGCAGATTCAGTATCAGGACGACCCGGCCGTCTCCCAGGATCGAAGCGCCTGAGACCAGATCGGTCGAGAAGGTCTGATCGTCCAGGGCTTTGATGACCAGCTCTTCTTCGCCTTCGAGCGCGTCGACAATCAGGCCGTACTTCTTTTCGCTGACGGTGATGATGAGAACAAAAAGCTTGGTTTTGCGGTCTCCCTCCGGCGCCGGGCGTCCCAAGCGGAGCAAGGGCAGCACTTGGTTGCGGAGTTGCAGAACTTCGTAATTGTCGACCTGATGCACTTCCCCTTCGAAGGTGCGAGCGATTTCCAGCACAGCGTTCAGCGGGATTGCGTAAAGCCTCTGCTCGACCCAGAACAGCAGCGCCTTGATGATGGCGAGAGTCAAAGGCAGCTTCAGGCGGAACGTTGTCCCCTGCCCGAGACGGGTGTCGACGCTGATCGAGGCCTTCAGCCGGTGCAGGACGCTCTGGACCACATCCATGCCGACGCCCCGTCCGGAGACTTCGGTGACCTGCTCGGCGGTCGAGAAGCCGGGGCGGAAGATAAAGTTTAGAACCTCCAGTTCGCTCATTTTGGAGGCTTCTTCCGGTGTCGTGAGGCCGAGTTCGAACGCCTTGGTACGGATTTTGCCGACGTCGATGCCGCGCCCGTCGTCGGTGACTTCGACGATGACCTGGTTGCCCTGGTGATAGGCGTTGAGACGTACCATGCCTTGGCTAGGCTTGCCGAGCTTCCGCCGTTCCTCAGGAGACTCGATGCCGTGACTGATCGCATTGCGGACCAAATGTGTGAGAGGCTCGGCGATTGCGTCGAGAATCCCTTTGTCGAGGTCGGTGTCCTGTCCGCTAACCGTCAGTTCCACTTCGCGCCCACACTGGCGTGCGACATCGCGCACCATGCGCGGGAAGCGACGGAAGAGTTGATCGACGGGCACCATGCGAATCTTCATGACCGAACGTTGCAGGTCATTGAGGACGCGGGCCTGGAAGGCCATGGCATCGGCAAATTTTCCGCGCAGGGCCTCTTTGGGGAAACGCTTGGTGAATTCGTTTAATGCCTGCTGCAGCATCGACTTGCCGATAATCAGCTCGCCCACCAGGTTGAGAACGCTATCGATCCGTCCAGCCTCGACTCGCAGCAGATTTTCCTGCGACACGGGGACGGAACCGGCGGGCAGCATAGCGGCAGCGGACGGCTCAGGCAGCGCCGTTTCGATTGCGGCAGCCGCATCGGGCGCGGAGGTCTCGGGCGAAGCTTCCAGCGCAGCAGGCTGCGGTGCCGTATTGGCACGCAGCAATACCTCGACACTCACTTCTTCCACGATGGTCGGAATCTTGCATTTGGCCGCAATTTGCTCCGGGGTTTGTACCGTGGCGACTACGAACTCGATGAATTTCGCGGCTGCCGGAGACTTGGCATCGGGACGAACGGCAATCACGGGGCCCATGGTGCCGATTGCATTGTGAACCAACTGTCGTCCCGCGATGGGCATGGCACAGTGCGCGTCAATTTTGGCGATTACGTGCAGCACGTCTTGCCCGGAGGCTTGCGCCTTGGACATGGCCAGTCTTTCGTACTCGGTCCAATGAGCGTCGGCTTTGCTCGACGACTTGCTCACAGAAGCCTTTCCCGTCGACTCTTTACCTTTGGACGTCCTTCCGCCTGTCTTTTTGCCCCGCGTCTTACCGGTTTTCGGCGCGGAAGTCAGCTCCTGAATCTTCTTGCTTAAGTTCTTGGTGGCTGGGAGCTTAGTTCCGTTGCGATAAGCCGCAATCATCTCGCTGAAAATGTCGGCGGTAGCGAAAGCGATTTCAGCGACGGCTGCATGCGAAGCTGCACTCTCCAGCGAAAGCGCGTCTTCGAACTGATGCGCCAGTTCGCTCAATTCGCGCAGGCCGCAGGCGGCTGAATCTCCTTTCAAGGTGTGCACCGTCCGCCGGATCGAGCGCACGATCTCCTCGTCGGCGGGATTCTTCTCCAGCTTCAGGGCTTCTTCGTTGAGAGCCTGGACGAGCTCCTGCGACGTCTCATAGAAGAGTTCCCGCAGTTCCACGCCGCGCTCATCGGGGGAATTGCTCATGCTTACTCTTTCATCTCAAGCCGCTGATAGGCTGTCCCGCTATCCTTGTGCACCATCTGAAACTTCTGGGTAAGACCCAGCAGGCTTTCGGCATGGCCAACAAAGAGATAGCCGTTCGGATTCAAGCAGCGGTAAAACTTTTCAATCAGCCGCTTCTGCTCGGCTTCATCGAAGTACATCATCACGTTGCGGCAGAAGATCACATCGTTGCGCTGCGGCAGATACTCGGTTTTCAGGTTGTGAAAGTCGAAGTGCACCATCTCCTTCAGCGCCTTCTTGATGGCGTAGCGGTCGGAGACCTTGTCGAAATACCGCAGTCGGTAGCCGTAGTCGACCATCGACATCTGATGCTCGCTATAGGCGCCCTCCTGCCCGTGCCGCAATACCGAGTAGCTGATATCGCTGGCCAGGATCTCGACCCGCCACGGCGGAGGCACCAGCGGCTTGGGCAAGGGCATGTCGATGGGCAGCGGATTGCGCAGGTAGTAGTACGCCAGCGCGTCGGTGACCAGCATCGCCAGGGTGTACGCTTCCTGTCCGGTCGAGCAGCCCGCACTCCAAATCCGGATCGAGTACTCCCGGCGCGCACTTTTGTGCTTCAGCAGCTCTTCCAGAACGGTCTTCTGGAAAAGATCGAGTTGTGCCTTGTGGCGAAAAAAGCTGGTTTCGTTGACGGTGAGGTTCTCCAGCAGCTTGGCGAGTTCTTCCTTGCCTTGCTGGCTGATGAGCAGGCGGTAGTAGGCGTAGAAAGAGTCGGCTCGGCACTCTTTCAACCGGCGCAACAGCCGGTCCTGAAGGAAATGCGTGCGGCGTTCGTCGAAGGCCATGCCGCACTCCTGATAAATGAGTGCCTGCAACAGCTTCAGTTCCGCATCGGTGAGTATGGGAGCGGGTGCCGCTCCGGATGTGCTCATGCGTGTTCTCGTCCCGCCTGACGCTGAATTGAAATAACTCCCACCATTACCGCGCCCCCGCCTTGGCTGCTGTTTTCTTATCCTCAGACTCGCCCTTGCTTACGAGGCTCGCAGGGGCCAGCAGTTTGCTCATATCGAGAAGTACGATCAACCGCCCTGAGACCTTTCCCAGGCCGGTAACGCAATTGAGCCCGCCTTCCTGAAAAACGGCAGGCGGAGCTTCCACGGCGTCGGCTGGAATCTTCAACACTTCGGAAGCCGAATCTACAATGAGACCCGCCAGCCTTCCGGCGTGCTCGACCACCAGGATGCGATTGGTTCTTTTGACGGCGGCCTGCTTTTCTCCAAAACGTTTGCGCAGGTCCATGACGGAAACGATCTTGCCGCGCAGGTTGATGACACCTTCGAGGTAGTCGGGGGCGTCAGGCACGGCCGTGATTTCCGGCACCCGTACGATCTCGTGCAGGGAAGTGATGGGCACGCCATAGGTCTCGCGGCCCACCTGGAAACCCACGATATGGAGTTCGCGGCTCATGGTCTTGGGCTCCTGAGGTCTAGAACTGCGCTCCGCCTGCGGCTGCGCGCTTGGCGTTGCGGCCTGCGGAATCCGCCCCCTTCTCCCGCAGAGCTTCCGCCAGTGCGAACCGGTCGATGAAATCAAGCAGGCTGCGCGACATCTTTGACATCTGCTCGGATGAAGCGGCCAGTTCCGTGGAACTCGACGTCGACTGCTGCACCAGTTCCCGCATGCGTTCCATCGCCTTGACAACCGCTTGAGCCCCGGACGCCTGCTCTTCAACGGCCGAGTTGATTTCGTGCGTGATCTCGTTCAACCGCGTGGTGGCTCGCGCGATCTGCGAAGATCCATGCGACTGCTCGTTAGTGGCGGCGCCGATTTCCTGCGCGAACTTGTAAACTTCGGTGACCACGTTCGAGATCTTCTTTAAGGCTGAATTCAATTCGGAACCCAGATCCAGTCCTTCGTTCACAATTGCCGTGGAGCGATCCATGTTCTCGACCGCCTTGCGGGCTTCTTTCTGAATGCTCTGAATGAGTTCGGAGATTTCCTTCGTGGATTGCGCTGACTTCTCCGCCAGCTTGCGGACTTCGTCGGCGACCACAGCGAATCCCAAGCCATGTTCTCCAGCACGTGCGGCTTCAATGGCGGCGTTCAGCGCGAGCAGGTTGGTCTGCTCGGCCAGATCGTCGATGACCTCGATGATCTTGCCGATGTCGTCGGCGCGCTGTCCGAGGGCTCCAATGATCTCGCCCGAGGAGTTAATGGTCGTGTTGATACGGTTCAGGCCATCGGTCGCCTTCTCCATGGTGCCGATGCCACTGTGGACTTCTTCGCGCGAGCGGTTGGAGATGTCGAGCAGCACCTTGGCGGTATCGGCTACGCGCTGGATCGAGGCGACCATCTGGTCGATCGAAGCCGAGGTTTCGCTGACGCTGGAAGCTTGCACCTGCGTGCTCTTCACCATGTTCTGCACGTTGACGCTCATCTCGTGCATCGTGCTGGTGACTTCATCGATGGCAGACGAGGCTTGCAGCCCAATCTTGGCCGAATCGTCGGAAGCCCCGGCGACCTGGTTGGAGGCGCTGGCGACTTGCGACGAGGCGTCGCGGACACTCCGCACCAGCCCGGCAAGTCCTTCGACCATCTTGGCGAAGGCGTTGCCCAGGGTGTCGTGCGAGGAGCGCGGCTTTACTTCGAGTGTCAGATCGCCCCCGGCGATGGCTTCGGAAACTCCCGCCATCTCCTTCAGGTAGGTGACCATCTTGTGGAAGGTACGGGCCAGTTCGCCGATCTCGTCGTCACGGCCAAGGTCGATGTTATGTTCCAGATCGCCGGTGTTTCCGATGGCCCGCGCCACATTCATGAGATTGGTCAGCGGCTCGGTGATTGACTTGGCGGTCCGGTACGCAATGATTGCTCCGGCGATCAATGCGGCCAGTGTGGCCACGAATGAAATCCAGATGGTCCAGTTCGCAGCACTTACGTCGGAATTGCTCCGCTCGTCGACCACTTTGCGGTTTTCGCCATCCGCGACGTCGAGCGAATCGCTGGAATTCTTGACCCAGGACGAGGCATCCTTCTGCAGGTAAAAGATCTGCAGTTCGGCGACCGTGGCATTGCCCGAGTCAACGTCTTTTCGCTTCTCGATCAGCGGTTGCGCGAATTCCTTGCCCCACGACTGCTCCAGCTGCTGCACCTTGTTCAGGGACGTCTTGATCTGGTCGGAGCTGGCCAGTGACTTGCCCAGTTCGAGCTTCTCGTTCAGGGTGCGAAGACCCTCGTTCATGCGGTCAACTTCGCGTGTGTCTCCGCTCAGCAAGTAGTTGCTCAGATAGAGGCGGTTCTGCATCATCTGGGAGCGGACCGCGTTGGTGGCCTCGGCCAAGTCCTGCGATTGTTGCGCTGCCTTCTTGGCATCGTGTTCGCGCCTTACCGCCAACCAATTCGCCAGGAAGAGCGCCAGCACCATGATGAGGATGATGCCGAAGTTCACGTATAACTTCTTGCCGATAGTCATGCCTGTCTCCTCCGCGCTGATCCGAGTTACCGCGGCTCGAACTTGAACTCAATGACGCCCGTACTCTCTGACGGCGCTGGTTCAAAGCGCCACTTCTTGGCCGCGTCGAGAGCTGAACTGGCCAGAACCGGGTGTCCGCCAACGATCCGAGCTTCCTTGACCGTGCCATTGGGGGCGACCGTTACCTCGATCTTTACCGTTCCCGCGATATTCATCTTGCGTGCTAATTCCGGGTAAAAAGGCTGTACCTTAGTCTTCGCCCGACGATTGATTTCGTCACTCTGCGTTGTCTGGGCACCTGCGTGGGACAGACTAAAAGCCGCCACAATCGTTACGACTGCTAGCACTGCGGCCGCGATTCGCTGAGACACAAATCCTCCTCCGATTCCAAGAACTGGCAAAGGCAAGAGTGCAATGCCTAGGCCAACGGAACCTTCTTGGAAAAACCAAAGTAATGGGCAGTAAATGATTGAACAACAAAGCGTTACTTCAAGACGGAGGGGTACTTTTTATGCCTGCTCGCAATTAGCGTTGTCTCATTCGGCAAAAACCGAGTACTGTTTCTCACGGTGAGACAAAATCTCACTCCGAGTCACGGGATTTCACATCAAGGCACCTCGTGATCCATTTCCCTTGACTCAAATTGAGATGACAGTTAGTTTCCCAATAGATTCAAGCACTTGTGAATCGCGAAAACTATTTCCCCAGCGCCGGTGCAGATGTCAGTGCTTCTGTTCGTAGTTCGATGGTCCCTCCGGGGGATCGAGCCTTCTCCGGTTCCGATGAGGGCTTCCAGAAGCTACTGCTCCGTATTGCTGCCAAGGCCGGCGAACGACCACAGCTCAACCAGCTCATTCAGTTGTTCTGCCAGGCCACGCGGGAGTTTTTTGACGTTTCCGGAGTCTACTTCTGGCGCTGCCAGTCTGGGGACGAGCTCTTAGGTGAGCAAGCCGACGGCAAGATGTCACAGCGTTTCGTCGGACTTCGTCTGCGTCCGATGGAGAGCACCGTGACTGCAGAAGCGGTGCGGCAGCGGCGTACGATCTTCGCGAATCATGTGAATTCGGCCGCGTTCCCTGCGGCTCGGGAATTTGAGGCCCGCTCGCTGCTGGCCGCGCCCTTGCTGGTCTTCAATGAGGTCATCGGTGCTCTCACCTTCCTGCACGACGCCAACGATGAGGCGTTTAATGAGGATTTCGCCGCTAAAGCCACCATTCTGGCGGGTCAACTGGGTAGTCTTCTGGAAGCGGCCCGTCTTGGCGAGGCGTCACGGGAAGAGCATCGACGGGCCGAGATTCTGGCGGACGTTGCCCATGCCTTGTATGGGAGCCCGGATGTGGGCGCCGTTATCGAGGCGCTGGCCGATCGGCTTCGCTTGCTCTTGCGTACACGACTGGTATGCGTGCTGCTGCGCCGGGAAGGTCCGTTCGAGTTGAAAGCGGTGTCGGCGGAGACTCCGCAACTGGCGACTTCGGCGCGCGCCCGGCACGATCGGCAAACTTTGCGCTTCGCAGCCGACCTTGCGCAGCGGGCGGTGGCGGCGGGAGAGCCTGTCACGCTCTCGATCGGGGCGGACGTTCATTCCCTCGGAAACCTGGTCTCTCCAGGCTCACTCATTGCCGCACCCTTTCGCACGGCCCGCACCCAGGGCGCGATCTTAATTTATCCGCGGCAGGACGGCATCTTTACGGCCGAGGAACGCGCACTGGTGGCAGCGATCGCAGGCTTTGGCGCAGTCGCGGTGGCACACGCGGAGCTGCATGCCACAGCACACTCCCAGGCGCAGGAACTTCATCAACTCCTTGAGATTTCGCTGGAACTCAGCGCCAGCGGAGATCTGAATCGTTTTCTACAGGCGTTCGTCATCCGAGCTTCGGGATTTCTCGGCTTCGGGAGATGCTTCATCGCCCTGCTGGAGAATGACCAATTCCAGGTACGTTACGGAGTAGAACAAGGACAACCACGCCCGGTCGACACCATTTTTCCAGAAGGGGTCGCTACCCAAGCCCTGCGATCCAAAGAGGTTTTTTGGACGGATGAAGCGAGCCGGGTTCCAGGTGTCAATGTTGAAGTCGTTTCGAAATACAAAGTGCATCAGTTTCTTGCCGTGCCGCTCCTCGGCGCCAGTGGCAAGCTACTGGGAATGTTCGGGGTGCTCGACCGTCTCGACGGCACCGGGATTTCACAGGAGGACGTAAGGCGCGCGCAGGCTTTGTCGAACCAGGCTGCGGTCGTCTTGGAAGTTGCCAGCAATTTGCACCAGTCGGAACAACATCGGCGGCGCGCCGAGGCGTTGATCGAACTGGCGCGGGATATTGAGGGCAGCCTGCACTTGCCCGAGTTTGCATCCCGCTTTGTTCGCCGCACGGTGGAACTGACGAGCTCACGGGGCGGACTGCTGGCGTTGCATCAGGACGGCCGTTGGCAACCCGTTGCGCTCTATCAGGCGCAGCCGGCCTTATCTCCTGCGATATCGGAGATTGCTCCTTCGTCCGAAGAAGAAAAGCTAGGCCGCTCTTCACAAAAAGCGGAGGGGAGCCTGGTTAGAACAGAAACCCAGACGACCTCGTCCATGGATCGTGAGAGTGAGCGAGACCTGGGCACCACGCTTGGCGAGTTTGTCGCTTGTCACCCGGAAAAGGTGACCTGCGGTTCTGCCCAGGAGATGCTGGGAATGGAGCCCGCCGCCAAGCTAACTTGGACCGACTGCAGATTGGTGCGGCTCACTGGTGCCAATGGTGAACTTGCCGGAATTCTTTGTCTTTCCGGCCGCGCGGGGGCCCTGAACCAGGAGGATCGGGTTTTCCTGGAGACGATGGCGGGGCATGCCGCTATGGCGCTGGACAATGCGCGGCTGTTCACGCAGATCGAAAAGTCGAACCGCCACTGGATCGAAATATTTGATGCCATTTCGGACTTCATTGTCGTGCACGACCAGTCCGACAAAGTGTTGCGAGTGAACCGTTCGCTGGCCGCGATGATTGGTGTGCCCCCGGCAGAGTTGATCGGACTCAATATTCGCGCACTGATGGCGTTGACCAGCGATTCTGCCTCGTATTCCTGCCCCTTTTGCCGCTCGATGGGGGATGACTCGGGCGAGTTTGCTCACCCGGTTTTCGACCGCACCTACCTGGTCTCAACCTCGCGCGTGCACGACGCGTCCGGGGAAGGCCTGCAGACCATTCACGTTCTGAAAGACATCTCTGACCGTAGCGAGGCGGAACGGCGGTACCGCGAACTCTTCGACAATATTCAGGAAGGTCTCTTCTTCAGCACGCCGGGCGGGCGATTTGTGGAAGTCAATGACGCCATGGTGCGGATGCTCGGCTACCGCAGCCGTGAAGAGTTGCTGCAGATCGATATCTCGACCCAGCTTTATCTCAACCCCGAGCAGCGGCAGCAGCATGCGAAGGTCATGGAGGAACAGGGCAGCCTGCGCAATTTTGAGGCTACCCTGCGGCGCAAGGACGGCTCGCTGATTCACGTGCTGATTAACGCCTTCGGGATGTACGACAACCAGGGCCGCGTGCTGCAGATTCGCGGGCTGATGCTGGATGTCACCGGCCTTCGAACCTACCAGTCGGAGTTGCATCGGGAACGCGATTTCTCGGGCAAGATCCTGAACAACACGCAGAGCCTGATTCTGGTGGCCGACACCGCAGGACTAATCAGTTACGCGAACCGCCGCTGGTTCGATGCCGGATTTGAACAGCGGGAATTGCTGGGGCGTCCGCTGCTCGAATTGGCCGCGCCGAACATTGCGCAGGCATTGGCCGAAGCTGTGCACAGCACCTTGAACGGTCAGCAAGTGGACAACCTCGAACTGGAAATCGTGCGACGTAGCGGTGCGACCGGGAAATTCTCAGCGAACCTCAGTCCAATGCGCGACGAGCAGGGCACGGTGACCAGCATCGTTCTGGTCCTCACCGACATCACGGATTCCGCCGTGCTGCGCGACAAGTTACTCCACACGGAAAAGATGGCGGCGGTCGGGCAGTTGGTCTCCGGTGTGGCGCACGAGGTGAATAACCCGCTGACCGCGATTCTCGGTTTCGCCGACTTGCTGATGGAAAATCCAGATTTGACCGATGCTGCGCGGAAGGACCTGCGAGTGATCCTGCAAGAAGCGCAGCGCACCAAGCAGATCGTGCAAAACCTGCTCAGCTTTGCGCGTCAGATGCCGCCGCAACGCAATCCTGTGCAACTGAACGGGATTTTGCGGCGCACCATTCAGCTGCGCTCCTATGACTTTAATAGTCACGGCGTCGACGTGGTCGAACACTTGGATGAAGGACTTCCCGACGTGATCGGCGACGCGCACCAGTTGCAACAGGTCTTTCTCAACATCCTGAACAATGCCTACGACGCGGTGCGCGAGGTCGGACGTCCCGCACGCATCGAGATCATGTCGACCAAGTCCGGCGATTCGGTCGAAGTTTCCTTCTCCGATAACGGAAATGGAATTTCACATCCCGACAAGATTTTTGATCCTTTCTTCACGACCAAGGAAGTCGGCAAAGGTACGGGTCTGGGCCTCAGTATCTGCTACGGAATCGTGAAAGAACACGGTGGCGAAATTCTCTGCCACAACAACATCGGGGGCCAGGGAGCGACCTTCATTGTTCGCTTGCCTGCAACGCCTCAGGCCGCGTCTCTGGGCGTGGCCGCGGGAGTGACACAACCATGAGCCTGCCAGCCTTGAAAACTCAAGCTCTGCCGGTCTTGCTCATCGAAGATGAGCCGGCGGTGATGGCCTACGTGCAAGCAGCTCTCGAGCGCAGCGGATATCCGGTTGTTTGTTGCGAGTCCGGCGTCGATGCCTTGCGATTGCTGGAGGACGGATCTTATCTCGGCATCGTCTCTGACATGCGGACCCCTGGCGGCGTGGACGGCGGACAGGTGCATGCCTGGATCGCCAAGCACCGGCCGGATCTTGCGAATCGCCTGGTCTTCATTACCGGAGATATCGCGAACGAAGAGACGGTGGCAACCTTGCGCGCGACGGGCGCTCCCTGCGTGGAGAAGCCGTTCCGCGTTCAGCAATTCATTGATGTGATCTCGAAAACGTTTGGAAAGGTCGAGTAGTGAATATTGCCGGTAAGGAAGATCTCCGCATACGCATGCTGATCGTCGATGACGAGCAGACCATCCGCAAGCTGTGCTCAACGGTAGGCGAGGCGCTCGGATTTGTTTGCCTGGAGGCCGAGAGCGGGGAGTCGGCTTTGGCTCTTCTGGAAGAGCAGTCGGTGCACATGATTTTGTCCGACATGGTGATGCCGCACATGTCGGGACTGGAATTCCTTGAGAAGATCAAGAAACTTCTTCCCCGCACCGAAGTGGCGCTGATGACCGGACATGGGTCGATCGAAACCGCTGTGCAGGCGATGAAATTGGGCGCTTACGACTACATCACCAAGCCGTTTTCACCCCTGGAAGAATTGCGGCTGTTTCTGCGGCGCATGGCGGAGAAAGTCCGCCTGGTCGAGGAAAACGAATTCCTGCGACAGCGCACTGATTCTGAAACTGCAGTGCATGGGATTGTCGGTTCGTCCACGCGCATCCAGGAAGTGATGCGCCTGGTGGCGCGATTGAAGGATACGCGCACGCCTGTGCTCATTTATGGCGAGAGCGGCACCGGCAAAGAGCTCGTCGCCCGCGCGATGCATTTCCGCGGAGCTTTTGCCGGCCGTCCGTTCGTCGCGGTCGATTGCGGATCCCTCGTTCCCACGCTCATCGAAAGCGAGCTGTTCGGCTACGAAAAAGGGGCGTTCACCGGGGCTTTGAAGTCCAAGCAGGGACTGTTTCAAGCGGCTGATGGCGGCACCATCTTCCTCGACGAAGTGGGCGAGTTGCCACTGGAGCTGCAGGCGAAGCTCCTGCGCGTCCTGCAGGAAAAAGAAGTACGGCCGGTGGGCAGTAATCAGCGGATCAAGGTCGACGTGCGGGTCATTGCTGCCACGAATCGTGATCTCGAGGCCGCTTACAAGAACGGAACCTTCCGCAAAGATCTTTATTTCCGTCTGAATGTAGTCACGCTCTTCGTGCCCTCTCTCCGCGAGCGCCGTAGCGATATCCCGATGCTCGTGCACTGGTTTCTGGAGCGCTATGCCCCTGGAGGCGAGCAACATGTCTCCAGCGCCGCGATGAAAGCTCTTATGCAATACGAATGGCCGGGCAACGTCCGAGAGCTGGAAAACTGCGTTGAAAGAGCTGTGGCGTTAGGAAATGGGCAGATCATCGAATTGAGTGATCTTCCACCGGCCATTGCCTCGGGCGCGGGTTTGACGACCACTCCTGTGGTACACACGAGCAAACCGCCCGTGCTAGATCCGGATCTGGCAGAGGCGGTGGTTGCGGTGGCGCCTCGAACGCCTTTGTCCACAACCGATCTGGAGGATATCGAACGCGCCACTATTCAGCGTGTTTTTGAACAGGTCAACGGCGACAAGGCGCTTGCCGGAAGAATGCTCGGTATCAGCCGCGCGACCCTCTACCGCAAACTCAAGCGTTACAACATCGGGATGGGATCTCCCTCCGGGGCAAGTTCATCAAGCCATACCCTGCAATGAGGGGCCTCTCTACCTCCGAATAGCCGACGATACGCCGCGCATACACCACCTAGCGAAAACCGAGCCTGTCCACCAGCGCACAGGAATGTTCACAAGCGGACAATCAAGGATCAGGTTTCAGATGGTAGAAACGCCATCGTTTCTTGCTTTTCCGAACGCTGGACTTCGGTGGACAAGATGCAGGCAGCACCGTAGAACTGCCGCTGAGGCGAGAGAGTCGGTAAGAGTGCGCAACATGGATCTCCGAGGATATTTTCGTGGAAATACTCAATCAGAATCTTAGGTTTGCAGTTCGCCAGTTGTGGCGAAATCCCGGCTTCACGGTCACGGTAGTCCTTACGCTAGCGCTCTCGATTGGCGCAAACACCGCCATTTTCTCAATTGTCAATGCGCTTCTGCTGAAGAGCTTGCCTTACTCCCAGCCCGAGCGGATGGGAACGATCTACACGCACGTCACCGGTCCCATGGGCTGGGACGAGCGGCATCACGTAAATGGCGAACAATGGGAACTGTTGCGCGACAACGTTCCCTCTCTGATCGCGGCTGTTTCAGCGACGAGAACTTCAGGCGTTAATCTTCAGGCGGATTCGCAGGTGCAATATCTTCACGCCGGACGCGTCTCCGCGCACTACTTCGATGTGCTGGCCATTCATCCCATCGTCGGCCGCAATTTCTCGGAAGCGGAAGATCTTCCGCACGGAGCAAGGACAGCCATCCTCAGCTATGGTTTGTGGCGAAATGCTTTCGCTTCTGATCCCAACATATCAGGCAAGAACATTCTGTTGAAAGGCGAGCCGTACACAGTAGTGGGAGTACTTCCCGATGGTGTAACGGTTCCGTTGGATGCCGACGTATATACAGCATTACAGGCCAGCCGCGACGGTGAAGGCGGAGGAACGAACTTTGACTTGATCACGCGATTACGGGAGGGCGCTACCTGGCAGCAAGCGGATGCCGAGATCAATCGTGCCTGGTCCCTCCGCACCGTGCGCTATGAACTCCAGGACAACCCCGGCGCACAAGTGACATATTATTCTGTGCCGCTCCAAAAAGGAGAGACGGCTACGCTCCGCCCGCAGGTCTTAGCGTTAATGCTGGCAGCCGGGATCATTCTGCTGATCGCCTGCGCCAACCTGGCTGGTCTGACGCTGGTGCGCATGCTGCGGCGGATGCCTGAAGTCGCCACCCGACTCGCCCTCGGCGCCTCGCGCTGGCAGATTCAGAAACAATTCTGGGTCGAAACTCTGTTATTGGCATTCGTCGGTGGAACCGCTGGAATAGCAGTCGGTTTCGTGACTCTGCGGGGACTGCTCCAGCTTTTACCTGAACACTTCTTTCCTGTGGCTGCCGTACCCCTGGATGGGCGTGTACTGGCTTTCACGGTTCTCATATCCGTGCTCACGAGCGTGCTGTTCGGAATGATTCCTGCCCTTACAGGGCTAAGGTATGACTTGCGCTCGGCGATCGCGAATCGCTCCACGGGCCGCGCCAACCAACTGGGTTTACGGCAGGGATTGATTGCCGGCGAAGTTGCGTTGACTGTGGTGTTGCTGGCGTCGTCGGGCCTGCTCATTCGCACTCTTGTTCATCTTCAAACTCTGCCGCCCGGATTCGACTCAACCGGGGTCATGACAGCGAAAGCGTCCCTCGACGACGCACGTTTCCATGATTCAGCAGAGTTTCGAAAGCTTTTGTACGCGAGCATCGCCGCGATGCGGCAGATTCCAGGAGTGCAGCACGCTGCGGTCGGCCTGAGTCTGCCATTTGAGCGCACGCTCAACAGTGGAGTGATGCTCAGCGACGGCAAAGAATCCGGCCAGCAAGTGATGACCGGCGAGGCGTACATTTCGCCGGACTATTTCGGGGCATTACAGATTCCTATCCTCATGGGCCGGGCATTTACTGACGCAGACGGTCCCAATTCGCAACAAGTGGCCATCGTCAATCAGACATTCGTCCGCAAGTTCTTCAACGGGGCAAGTCCGCTGGGGCACTACGTGGATAAGGACAAAATGATTGTCGGGGTGGTAGAAGATGTGGCGATCGAGCCGGGGTTGGATCCTACCGCTCCCCTTTCGGCCGAAGAGCTAATGTATATTCCCGCCACCCAAGTGGACGCTCCGTCGCTGTCACTACTCCACGTATGGTTCCAGCCCAGCTGGATCGTCCGCACAGCGGGCCCGGTAGAGGGACTGACCGCGCAGATGCAGCGCGCGCTCGCGAGCGTCGATCCCAACCTGCCCTTCTCCGGCTTCTACAGGATGAACGATCTGCTCGAGAGGACGTTGGCGACGCAACGGGTCGAAGTAGCGCTACTAAGCACCATGGCGGTTCTGGCTCTGTTGCTGAGCGCCGTCGGAATCTTCGCCTTGGTGGCAAACATTGTCGCGCAAAAGACAAGAGAGATTGGCATCCGTATGGCACTGGGTTCCACTATTCAACAAGCCATGGTCAATATAGGCGGTCCCGGAGTGCGGGCCTCCGGGTTGGGACTCATTCTGGGATTGGTCTTGTGCGCGGGAGCGCTGAGGGCAATGCGCAGCGTGTTGTATGGGGTGGGGATCTACGACATTCCCACAATTGTATGCGTCATCCTGATTCTCGCGTCTGTAACAGTCATTGCTGGGACCGTGCCTACGCTGCGAATTGCACGAATCGACCCGGCGCAGACTCTGCGCGATGAATGAGCCGTTGACCTCACTCGACGTCCGCTAACCTGCAGATGAATCCCCATCCTCCGCCGAGTTCGCTGATAGCCAACATCAATTCGTTATTACCTTTCTTCAGCGGCAGGTAAACGGCGTCGTTCTCCGGATTCACGATACCCAAAAAGCCCGGATCGCGGAATCCCTGGGCGCTTCGTCCGCGATACAGAATCATGCCGTTCAGGAATACGCTGACATCGTCGCTGTAGCCTATTTCAAGCTTCTTCAGTTGGTCGCGGTCCGCTTGGATGGTGGTGCGCGCGTAGAGGACCTTCATCCCCGGTTGAGGTTCCAGGCGCTTCGAGAAGTCTCCCTGAAACGTGACCATCGGGTGCGGCGCCTGGCGATAACGATAAAGGACCACAAAGCCGGGTGGTTCGGCCTCGACATCCTGCCACTGAATCGCATCGCTCTCTGACTTGGCCAGTGGGCGTTCCAGATTGCGCGCCAGTCCATCGTAGGCCGGTGAAAGGCTCCAGTGCGTGAGGGTGTTCTGAGGCATGGGCGGGAGATGCCGCTCCCACGGCAAATCCGGCATGATCCGCACCTCGAAGTTTGAGAAGTACGTGGCTCCGGTGAGGACGAACAGAGCGATCTGACCTTTCTGGACGCCGCTCTTCAGATCGCTCATGACCAGGGCTGGCTGATCCATATCTTTCACATAGAGCTTCGCCTGTGCGCCCGCGATCTCGAGGCGGAGATGGAACCATTCAGCTCTCGGAATATCGACGGCGCCGGTAAAGCCCGGTCCGTTGAACAGCTGCCAGTTCCGGCCGGTGTTGAGAACCGGCGTGTACTGCATCGCGTCCGGAAGTCCAGACTTATGCTGTCGAAGGTAGATCTCTTCGTAGTTGGCCCCATCTTTATCGATCCGGACATCGAAGCCAAAGAATCCGCGTTTCGCCGCGGTTGCGACATCTACATCCAGAACTCCGTCGCGCATCTCGAAGTCCTTCAACACCGCCGCTCCTCCGTCGATCGCGAGGCACTTACGGCCGAGGTATTCCGCCACCTTGGCGCCCTGCTGGAGTTCCCATCGCGGCGAGTCGGCCGGAACGGAAAGTGACTGCGGTGTTTGACATACAGCAGCGAATTCAAAGAGACCGGCGACAACGGCGAGAGGTAAGTACCGGGTGGCGTTCATACATTTGTCATTTGTGACTCTCGAAGCTGATGCCTGACTTGCGATTTTGCCGTACGGTTGAGGATGTAGACGAGTGCTGTCTGGATTGGGTAGCGCAACAGCGGCGCCATGGCACCAATGCTGATTTCGCTCTCCACAAGTCGCCGTCACACACGCGCGTGTGATGTTTTTTGAGATTGTCGGCGATGGCGAGCGAAGTGAGACTGCCATCTCAGCTTGAGACGCGAACTAGCTTTGCGGAGGCCGCAACCGCGTCTCCCGCATGCTAACTCGCTGAAAGCCCGTTCCCCTCAGTGCTAGCCCTTCCGTTCCGCGGGATGGTGCCCACCTTGCTTGAATTTCCTGTGAACCGCGGGTACCGGCTCCCCAAAGCTCTTCCAAACCAGGAAGAGGGGGAGCCCGACCGCATTTCAACGGGGCGAACGAGTTCCGGTTAGAGAGTTTTAAGGTAAGAGGATCTACATCAATTGGCGCAGCAAGCCACAGCTACCGCGCGCTACCCGCAAGACGCCAGCCTCGTCGCCAGCCTGGCGCGTTTTTTTCCGGACGCGACCGCCATGCGGATGCCGGTGCAGTTCGCGCGCATGGTCGAGTCCGGCCAGTCGCCGGATTTCAGCGAAAGCATCGTGATTGAATTTGGTACGCCGCGCGAGGTCCTGTTCGCCTGCAAAACTCCTCTCGAGTTTGCCGATGTTCTGCGGTTACGCAATTCCGACGGCTCGTTTGAAGAGGATGCTCGCGTGGTCGCGGTGCAGTATCACCCTGGGAACACACTCGTGGCCGCGCGGTTCAACCGCGAAGTGCCCAACTGGATCGTGAAACCATGACTCCAACCACACCCGTGCAAGATCTCGCCACGCAATGGAGTTACGCGCGCAAGCTTTATCCCATTTACTTCGAACTGGCGCGCGAGTTCGCCATCGATGTGAAACCGTGCGCCGAACTGGAAGCCGGCGTGGAACTGCCCGGCAAAGAGACCGTCGAACAGGCCAATCAGTGGCTTGACCATATGGATGGAGCCATCCAGGTGCACCAGCTCCGACAATTCCTGCAAACCAGCTCGCTGGTGAGTCAAGAAGGGATCGTCACGCTGTTGGAGCATTTCCTGGCAAAATCCACCAAGAGTGATGCCATTCGAGATAAGGTCGACTTCCTGCTGGTGCAGTACTTCAGCCAGAACGCGCCGGCGGGACTCAACGACACACAGGTTGATCTTGCTTATGTGGCTCAAGCGATGGAAACAGTGCTCGGCCCGATTGAACTGAAACCTCCCGTTTGGCTCAACGCGCTGGACCGGGTGCTCGACGCTGCTCGCAAATGCAAGTCGCTCGACGAACTGTTGCACGGCGGAGTTCTGGAACAAGGCCGAAAAGCCAAGGGGCTTGCCGGAGAGTTGTTCTACCTGCCAGTCGCATTGGTGGCGTTTACTCGGTTCGGCTACCTGATGCGTCGGGCTTTTTTCCGGCTGATGCTCGGTGACCTGAACCTGATTCTCGATGGCTTGACCGAGCTTGAAGATAGGGGGATAGAAACGCTCGACTGCCGCCGCGCGCAATTCTCCGCTCAGGAGCCGATCATACGGCTGCGCATGATCTGCCAGTCTTGGAAGGTGATGTTCCAGGCGGAATATTCTTCCGGATCACCGCTGCGCATGCTGGTTGACTTGCGCGCTTCGGTAGAGCACGCGCTAGGACGCGGCAAGGCCGCGGAGGGAGATGGCAAGACGAAGTCGGCTGCTGCTGCGAAATCCGCGGTGCCCGCGAAACCTGCGGCGCTGCCGAAACCGGTGTCAGCAACTCCGGCCAAGGCCGCTGTCCCGGCCAGCAAACCCCCCGCGCTCGCGGCGAAGGCTGCTGCGGCCGCAACCGCACCGAAACCCGGTGCAAAACCCGCGGGTGCGCCCACGACTAAGTCCATCAAACCCGCCCCACCACAGGCGGAAGCTCCTGAGTTTGAAGTCTCCAGTTCGCCCGGCTGGGATCCGGATTCGGCGCCGCAGCCGCCAAAAAAGAAATGAGCGGACAGGGATTGTCCGTCGCTGCACTGGTATATAGATAAAAAGAGGAAAACTGGCACGTGCAAACGCCCACCGTCCTGATCATCTCCGACGAGCCCGACTTCTCGCGGCGCATCACTGCCCGCTGGCAGATGGAGCGGAACGTGCCCACGTTCACTCTCCTGAGCGGCGAGCTGTGGCCCCGCTTTGCCGCCGATGTGTTCGACGTCGCCATTGTGGGCCAGTTGCGCCGCGATCTGCTTTCCGTTGTGCTCGAGCCATTGCACTCCACCTCGCAACCGATTTTCTGCCTATGCCACGATGCGGCCACGGCGCAGTTGGTGCGAGACCGCTGGCCTCGTGTCATGCTGTTGCGGCCGAGCGAGCACTGGCTTGAGACCCTGGTACTGGCGGCCGCGGAGGCCGTACACCGCTCGCGAGCCGAAACCCGGGCACGCGCCGCGGAGTTTGCCTGCTCTGCGCTCGAGCGTCAGGCCACGCTTGGACGATACATGCTCGAGATGCGCCACAATCTGAACAACGCACTCACCTCGGTATTGGGAAACTCGGACCTGCTCTTGCTGGAGCCCGGCAGCTTCTCGGCCCAGACGCGCGCACAGATCGAGACCATCCGCAATATGACGCTCCGTATTCACGAGATCATGCAGCGTTTTTCCTCGCTGGAAAAGGAAATGAATGTAGTCGCGCAGCAGGCAGGGCAGGATTCGGGCAAGTCGTACGCGGCCGTAGCCGGAAACTGAGAAGTGAGAAGCCAGAAGGTAAAAGGCAGAAGCGAAAGCTGAACTGAGAATCGAGAATTGAGAACTAAAACTAAGAATTGAGAACCCTCTCCTCCCCCGGGCGACGGCCTCATCCGGCGCGCTTCTGAGGAAAGGATCTATGCATAGACTGATCGCAGGCGTCACCATTCTCGAGCACGAACTCTCTGAACTGCGCCTGCTAGTGGAGCGCCAGACCGGGATTCTGCTCGACTGTCCGAACAGCGCATTAGCGGCGCACCTGGCCGATTATCTGGAAGCGCATGAACTGGAATCGCCCGCGGCCTTGCTCGAACGGGTGCGCGCCTGTGATCTCGATCCTTCCCAGCTTGCGGAGTTCCTCGATGGCGTGCTCAACGCAAAGACTGGATTCTACCGGCATCCCGGAGCCATGAATGCGTTGGCGCGTCATGTAATGCCGCAACTCTACGCCCGCAAAGCGGACGACGCTGCGTGCACGCTTCGCATCTGGAGTGCCGGTTGTGCAACCGGTGAAGAAGCATATTCGATTGCCATGGCAATCTGCGAGGCTATGCCCAATGCAGCGGGCGGTGGCGCAAGCAACGGCTCAACGAACGGAAGCGCCACTAAAGAATCGAAGAGTCCGAACCGCAACGGAGGAGTATTGGAGGCTAACGGTTCGGGACAGTCGACCAAGGAATGGTCCGTTCACATTGTAGGCAGCGATTTGCTGCCGTCTTCGATTCAGGTCGCCGAGCGCGGACTGTATCCGCAATCAGCCTTGCAGGGACTGCCGCCGGCGATGATCCGTGCCTGCTTCTCGAAAATTGGAAGTCCGAACGGCAATGCGAATGGCTCGGAGGAAACTGCAATTGCAAACTCCGCCAACGGCAGTTCCAACAACGGCAGTTCCTCCAATGGACCGACCAATGGTGCGCACCTGTTGGTGAAGCCTCGCCTTCGCAGCCTGGTCACGTTCAACACGATGAATCTGACCAAGCCGGTTTATATCGGCCGCTTCGACTGCATTTTCTGCATGGATGTCCTGCCGCAGCTTTCCCGCGCCCAGCGCACCGCGCTGATGGAGCGATTGCACCTCTATCTCGAACCCGGCGGATATCTATTTCTTAGCCAAACCGAAAAGCTCTGCGCTCCCAACTTGAACTTCCGGCAAGAGAGCTACGACGGATACACGATGCACCGGAAACCGATGGCCGCATCAGCCGCATACGGACGCTAGAGCCTCGGGCTGATATAGAACCATGTGGGGACAGCCGCCCTCGGCTGTCCGGCCGGGCAAAGCCCGGCAGGCTCGGACCCGCCGGATGTTATTCCTCGCGCAACAAGGAATCCTGCCTTCGGCGCAGCAGAATTAGATCGTGAGAGTCCCTACGCGCCAGATACCCTTCCTTGCTTCGCAAAAACGGCTCACGCTTCTGGGCTCGTCTCATCGCGCTCGGTAGCCGTCAGTGTTCTTGCTCTTACGGAGGACTTGCTGGCCGGGCTCCGGCAACAGCAGCAAAAGGTTTTACTTTTGGAGTCATTTCGCGTACTGATCCCAGTCGCTAGTAACGATCCGAAGCTGCTCTTTGGGAGGCAGCCTTGAAACCCGAAAGGCAGCCGCCCTCATATACTCCGGATACTCGGCTGCGGCTAAGACGTCTCGATAGCCTTGCTCAGAGCGGCCGACGTGGAGGCGCAAACGTTCCAAATCGCCTTGTGCCAGTTTCAGTGCGGCAAGGTGCACTCGCGAGCATTCTTTGGGCAATCTTCCTTGTGAGTACTCTCGGAGAACGCCCATCACGGTGTCATACCGCTCTCTAGGAAAATCACGGCGAACAATCCGATCGACATCTTTCTCCGTTACATCTGGAATGGGCTGACGAACAATGCGTCGCTCGCGGAACGCGGCAGCGATCGTTGGAAATGGGAATTTCATGCGAACAGAAACTCTTTCGTCCTCAGCTCCTTAATCGTGTCTCTAAGTTTGGCTGCTTTTTCGAACTCGAACCGCTTCGCAGCCTCACGCATATCACTTTCCAGATTCGCGATGTAGGCGTCGACTTCTTCCTGCGACTTGAACTCAGGCTTGCCTTCGGCTTCACCGGCGGTCAGGTCGGTATAGTCGGCAGCGACGATCGCCGCCAGCGTCATGTCGAGCGGACGGACAATCGACTCTGGAGTGATGCCGTGCTCCTCGTTGTACGCCGTTTGAATCGCGCGGCGGCGGGACGTTTCGTCCATCGCCCGTTTCATCGAGTCGGTCTGCCGATCCGCATATAGAATTGCGCGCCCGTTTAGGTGCCGTGCGCAGCGTCCTATAGTCTGAATCAAAGAGCCTGAGGACCGCAGGAATCCTTCCTTATCGGCATCGAGAATCGCGACCAGAGACACTTCCGGCAAATCCAGCCCTTCGCGCAAGAGATTGATACCAATCAGTACATCAAACTCTCCTTTGCGCAGATCGCGCAGGATCTTCACTCGTTCCAGGGTCTCGATCTCTGAGTGCATGTAGCGGCACTTCACGCCGACCTCTGCGTAGTACTCGGCCAGGTCCTCCGCCATGCGCTTGGTTAAAGTCGTGACCAGCACCCGCTCGCCCTTTTCCACCCGCGCACGAATCTCGTGCAGCAGATCGTCAATCTGCCCCTTGACCGGTCGCACTTCCACCGGAGGATCAATCAATCCGGTCGGTCGAATGATCTGCTCCACCACCACGCCCGCGGACTTCGTCAGCTCATAAGGCCCGGGCGTCGCCGAAACATAAACGAGCTGGTTGGTCCGATGCTCAAACTCCTCGAACGTCAGCGGACGGTTATCGAGCGCCGATGGCATGCGGAATCCGTACTCAACCAGGACTTCCTTGCGCGAGCGATCGCCCGCGTACATCCCGCGCAGTTGCGGCACAGTCTGGTGCGATTCGTCGATGAACATCAGGAAATCGCGCGGAAAATAGTCGAGCAGCGTCGGCGGAGGCTCGCCCGGCAACCGTCCCGTGAAATGCCGTGAATAGTTCTCAATCCCGTGGCAATAGCCCATGGCCTTGATCATTTCCAGATCAAACATGGTGCGCTGATGAATCCGCTGCGATTCGACCAGCCGTCCCTGCTTCTCGAGTTCAACTTCCCACCACGCCAGTTCCTTCTTGATCGACTCCACCGCCGACGCCCGGGTCTCCTCCTTCATGACATAGTGCGTCTTGGGGTAAATCGGCAACCGCATGTACTTCTGCTTCACTGTGCCGAACAGTGGATCGATCTGCGAGAGCGATTCAATCTGATCTCCCCACATCTCGATGCGGTACGCCATGTCGTCGTAAGTGGGAAAGACCTCGATGACGTCGCCGCGCACGCGGAACGTTCCGCGGCGGAACTCGCCATTGGTCCGCTCGTAAAGGATGTCGACCAGCTTGCGGGTAATGTCCTCGCGCTTTACCTTCTGGCCCTTCTCGACGAACAACATCATCCCGTAATAGGCCTCAGGCGATCCCAAACCGTAGATACAACTCACCGACGCGACAATCAGCGCATCGCGCCGCTCGAACAGCGATCGCGTGGCCGAGAGTCGCAGCTTGTCAAGCTCATCATTGATGGTCGCTTCCTTCTCGATATAAAGATCCGCCGCCGGAACGTAGGCTTCCGGTTGGTAGTAGTCATAGTAGGAAACGAAATACTCGACGGCATTTTGCGGGAAGAAACTCTTGAATTCGTGATAGAGCTGCGCTGCCAAAGTCTTGTTATGCGCCATGACGATCGTTGGGCGGTTCAGCGCCTCAATCACTTTCGCCATGGTGAAGGTCTTGCCAGACCCCGTGACGCCCAGCAGCACCTGATGCTGCTCGCGATCAAATAGACCGCGGGTCAGCGCCTGGATCGCGGCTGCCTGATCGCCTTGCGGTTTGTAACTGGAAACGAGTTTGAAATCCATGAAAGAAGCTCTTAGCCTTGAGCTCTAGGCTTAGCGACCGAACGACCTACGAACACTAGCTCAAATTGAGGACACCTTCTGTCCTCGATCCGGCCAGGCATTTTGTCGTTCCGAGCAAAGCGAGGAATCCGCTTCTGTAGGGACGGGCGCCTCGCCCGTCCGCCGAGCAACGCTCGGCCTGGTTTCGCCGGCAGCACCCCAGAGCCGAATCTCGCCGCCGGAGAATCTTTCCATTATAAATGCTCGATACGAGCGATGTGGGCGAGGGTCACTTGTGAAGTTCGATAGAAACAATCTGTGCTGTCACAGACGGGTTGGCGGATTCAACATATTCCACCTTCGCCGGATGGTTTTCCAGGTCTGTGCAGGGATTGAGGTCTCTTTCCGGCTGAAATCCTAAAGTACTGAAGGGGATCTTATAGTAGTTCTCGACGTGTAAGGAAAGAGCTTTTCCACTGCCTGAAACTGTCAGGTCCAACGACGGACTATCACAGGTGACGCTCTTCAGAACGCCGACGGCGAAGCGGTGCGGGCCTTTCGGTACGAACTGTTCCCGCCGCTTTAGCTTGGGCACAGTGCCTTCGGCCAAAGTCCGATCATGGCCGCTCTGATCCTCCCGTGCCCTTTTCTGTCGTTCGGCAAAACGAGATTGTGCCTCGGCATACTCCTGCGCGCGCGTGAGGACATCGGCCACCATCTGGCTTTCCGCCGGCGTCTTCGCGAGTTTCGCCGCAGCGTGCAAAACCACGATCGCATTCTGACTTTGTTCCATGGTCATCAGGATATTGGCGACGTTGATCCGGTAGCCGACGTTCGACGGATCCAGGGAGACCGCCGTCAGTCCCATCATGCGAGCTTCGTCAAGGTTCTTGTGCTGCATCGCGAGAAAGACGCCGAGGCTGTCGAATGCCGGCGCAAACACAGGATTCAGCTTAATCGCTGCACGAAGGCTGCTTTCTACCTGGTCCTGTCCGGTCGCCCCGCGAGCGTCACGCATCGACATGACCGCGTAGTAGTAATGGGCAAGAAAACTTTGCGAATCCAGTTGCACTGCCTGCTCATACCATTTCTTCGCTTCCTCGAAGTGGCCTTCTTGCATGGCAAGAAAGCCCTTGGTCTCTTGCGCTGAGACGTTCTTAGGATCTTCCTGGAGTACACGATCCAGGAGACTCTGGGCATCGCGCGTTCTATGGTTGTACGCCAGAAAATCCGCCCGCAGAGCGTCGGATTGCGCGCCGGTGAGAGATTGCAATTTGAACGCGGAATCATCCACCTCAGTCATAGTCGTCATCTTGAAGTAGCGAAAAGAGCCTCCCCGGATGTAGTTCCCCAGGTCCGCCTCCAGTTGCTTCAAATCGCCGAAGGCACGCGTAGCGGCTGTGACCGGATCGACTTTTTGAACCAGTAAGGCCGAGTAGTCGTTCAATAGGTGGGTCTTCTGGGCAAAATCATTCATCTGGATGTAGTGCGTAAGAGCCCACGACTCGGCATAAAAGATCGAGCCTTTCTTCTCCTCGTGGTAGTACGGAGATTTCTGGTCCACAGCCAAGAGAGTGGCCAGTGGAAGAAGACGATTCTGCCGTAGCCACTCAAGATTCTCTGCGCTTGGTTCTCCGAGAGAGGCATCCTTCTCGTGGATTTCCGTGTTCTCGTAAAACTCCGCCAGTCCCTCATTCATCCACAAGGGCATCCAATCGGCGGACTTGCTGATGAGCAGATGCGTGTACTCGTGATAAATCACCGAATAGGGATGTTGCCCTTCAGCATCGATCCGCATTAACACATAATTCTTGTCCGGACCGTGCAGGAACAAGCCTCCGAGCTTGAGCGATCCCTTTGCCAGATACGCCTCCGGTTCGAGAGCCCGGAAGTCCTTTTCGTCTTTGAGAGCGAGCACAACGATCGGCACTCCGGGATCGACTTCCAGTTTGGGGAATGCCGCATGGAAAACCGAGCGCATGCGTTCGAACTGGTCGGCGATTCGGCGGCCCTGCTTCTCATTGGCATTGGTCGCCACGATAAAGTGTGGGCTGGTGACCTGTATCCAGTTCTCTGGCTTATCGCGGGCGGTGGCGAGAGGGGCAGTAAGAAGCACTGCGAGCGCAAGTGTGCGTGAAAGCATGGCAGAGGCCGCCGGGGGAAGAAACGCTTCGGCGGCGGAATTATAAATGCGCCGGTAGAGATCGCCCAGTGTGTTCTTGGCTTGCGGCAGGACGAAATACAATCGCGAGCTAAAAGCCCGGCGGGCGCTGGTCCGTGACCCCAAACGCCTGCTCAAGCGCTATGCCGGCCGCCCCCAGAGTCCCTTCATCGAAAAGGCGTCCAATGAGCGTCACCCCATGCGGCACGCGTTTCGGCGTCGCAAATGCTGGAAGGGGATGCGCTGGATCCGGAGCCCAATCGCTTCTCGCTTGCTGTACTTCGACGAATCCCGCGCGCAGGGTAAGCGAGGGATGTCCTGTGAAATTCGTGATGACCAGCATCTCGTCGCGCAGAGAAGGCACCAGTAGCAGATCGACTTCCGAGAACAAGCGGCCCATTTCATTGGCGACCTTGCGCCGCATACGATCAGCCTGTACGAAGTCGACCGCCGACAGGAATCTCGCCTGCCGGAACAGGTTCGGCCAAGCGTCGGGAACTTGCGCTTTCAACTCGCCAAGGCCACCGCTCAGCGTGAGCTCCTCAAACGCAGCCGCACCTTCCGCGAACAGAATTAAGTTCAGGCAGTCATACGGCCAATCGGGAATCGAAACTTCGACCAGTTCGAAGCCGACCTTCTTGGCCGTCTCCAGTGCAGCCCGATCCACCTCGGTTGCCGGACGCTCCTTCATCCAGCTGGGGAAGTACCCGAGCCGCAGCCCTTTGATCCTGCGGGTCGCGTCGAAATCGAGATGGCTGGGCACACTCGCAATATCGCCCGCGTCGGGCCCGGAGATCGCCTGCAGTACGAGCAGGGTGTCTTCGACACCACGAGTCATTGGACCCAGCTTGTCGAGCGACCAGCACAGGGTCATGGCTCCGGTGCGCGGCACGCGCCCATAAGTAGGACGCAGGCCGGTCACGCCGCAGCGCATGGACGGACTCACGATGCTACCGCCAGTTTCGCTGCCGATGGAAAATCCCACGAGTCCCGCCGCCGTTGCGGCTCCTGGACCGGCGCTTGAGCCGGACGATCCTTCTTCCGGCAGCCATGGATTCATCGTCTGCCCGCCGAACCAAATGTCGTTCAAGGCGAGCGCACCCAGGCTGAGCTTTGCGATCAGCACCGCGCCCGCGTCGCGAAGCCGCTTCACAACGACGGCGTCTTCCGACGGAATTCGATTACGGTAAGGTTCCGCGCCATACGTGGTCGGGATTCCCGCTGTGTCGAGCAGATCTTTTCCGCCCCAGGGAATTCCGTGCAGCGGCCCGCGGTACTTGCCGCCAGAGATCTCTCGATCCGCCTGCTTGGTCTGTTTTAACGCCAGCTCCCGCGTGATGGTGATGGCGCATCGCAGCTTGGGATTGAAGCGCTCGAGCCGATCCAGATAGATCTTCGTCAGGCGCTCGGAAGTGATCTGTCGCGTTTCGATCCAGCGGGAGAGTTTCGTCAAGGGCGCGTAAGCGATGTCTTCGTCTCTTGGGGGCAGGGAACCGGGATTAGCTTTGCTCCTGACGAACCGGTTCTCCTGTGCCGCCATCTTCACGCCTGGCAGTGCAGGATCCCATCGTGTGGCTGGCGCCAGATTGGATTCAAGCCGCAGTTTGCGCGGGCCCGTCCGCCGCTCGTACACCGACGCAAGGGTTCGGCGCCACGTGGCGGCAGCCATAGCGCGCTCGGCGTCGGTGAGCGGAAACTGGACCAGTTTCTCACCTTCGGCAAAAGTGTTCACCGACACTTCGGGCCCAAAAGCGGGCCCAGCGCCGAACGCGGGTGGTGCTCCAGGCGGCAGAGTGGAAAGATTCTGTGCGTGAATTCGCGATACCGCCGCAGCGCCCAGGATTCCGAGCGAGGACAGCGTAAGAAAGTCCCTGCGTGATTTCGACATGCATCTCCCGTGGTAGCGCCGGCGTCCCGCCGGCTGTCGCGCGGGCGTCTCGCCCGCGCATTGCCGCGACTATCCCACGCTCGGCCGCAACCCCACCTTCCTAGTTGTAATCGTCACTTGCGTAGGCGGAAGTTTCGGCGGCGGCCAATCCCCAGTGTGCGCCTCAACCGTAATCGTCCCCGGCGTTCGATTCCCCTGCACGATGACTTGCGCCAGCCCGTTGAACAAGCTGCGCTTCGGTTCTTTATCGGATTCCTGGCAATTCGGGTCGCCGTTACCCACGCCGATTAGCTCACCTTCTCCAGTCACCTTGAACAGAATCGGAACGTCGGCGGTAGGAACCGGCCGTCCTTCCTTGTCGAGCACCTCCACGCGCAGAACGCAGACATCTTCCCCATCGGCATTGATCTCCGTGCGGTCGGGACTCAGCCGGATCGTTTCAGGGTCGCCCGTGGTCTCTCGTTTTTGAGTTAGCACGACTTTCCCGTCCTTCGTGCCTCGAGCCTCGAGCACTCCGGGCTCGTAAGGGACTTTCCACTCCAGATGCGTGTAGGGCTCTACCTTCTGCGCACCGCGGCTCTTGCCATTGAGAAAGACTTCCACCGAATCCAGGTTTGAATGCACCCACACTGAAATCGGCTCGCCGTCGCGCTGTTCCCAATTCCAGTGAGGAAAGAGGTGCAGCACCGGCTCCGATCCCCACCATGCTTTGTAGTAATAAAAGTTGTCTTTGGGAAAGCCGCACATGTCGACGATGCCGAACTGCGAGTTGATCGATGGCCATCCGTAAGGGGTCGGTTCACCACGGTAGTCGAATCCGGTCCAGGCGAAGCCGCCCGAGAGCCATTCGCGTGTCGCGTAGAACTTCCACCACTCCTCGGCGAGTTGAGACCACGAAGTGTGATTCAGATCGTAAGCGCTGACCCAGTTGCGCAGCTTGTCCGTCGAATAAATACCGCGCGTCGAAACCGTGCTGGCCGTCTCCGACCCCACCGACGGCGTCTTTGGATGGCTCTTGTGCCACGCATCGTGCACTTTCAGGTTGTAATTGAATCCCATGACGTCGAGTTGCTCGGGAAAGTGGGTCTGAAAGTCCGCATTCACTGCGGCGGTGCACATGCGCGTAGGATCGAGTTCATGGGTGCGCTTGATCATGTCGTCGATAACGCGCACACCCTGCGGCTGCGGCATCATGGTCCACTCTTCGTTTCCCATGGACCAGAGGATGATCGATGGCGAATTGCGGTAACGCTTCACCATGGTTTCCAGTTGCGCCATACCCTCCGGATTGGCGCTCATCAGCCGCGTTTCGCACATCATCATCATGCCCATGCGGTCGCAGGCCTCGACCCACTCCGGCGTCGGCATGTTATGCGAGGTGCGCACAGCGTTCCCGCCCATGTCTTTCAGCACCGCCAGGCGAAACGCTTGCAGACGGTCGGGAAGTGCCGCGCCGACTCCTGCATGATCTTGATGGTTGCAAGTACCTTTGATCTTGACGGGCTTGCCGTTGAGGAAGAATCCCTTGTCGGCGTCCCACTTGATATCGCGCACGCCGAAGTTCACGCGCTCGGCATCACGCGCCTTGCCGGTGGACTCGACTGTCACCGTAGCCGAATAGAGATTCGGCGTTTCCGGTGACCAGAGTGCCGGATTCGCCAGGTTCGCGTTTGCCGTGAATGCGGCGGAACCGTCGGGCGCGATCGATTGCTGCGGTGAATCTGCTGTCGCGACCACCTTTCCGTTGGAGTCCACGACTTGCCAGCGCACGCGGCAGTTCTCGGCCAGCGAACCGTCGTTCTTTACGATCGTGCTCAACGCGAGAGCGGCGGAGTTGCCCTTCACCGCAGCGCGAATAAATGTTTCGCAGTGGCCGAGATGAAGCGAGTCAGTTTTCGTCAGCCACACATGCCGATAAATTCCGGCTCCTTCGTAGAACCAGCCATCGCCGAAGCTGGCGTCCATACGAACCATCAGATAATTTTTCCCACCGTAGTTCAGGAAGTCAGTCAGATCGAAACGGAATGGCGCGTAGCCGTTGTCGTTGCGTCCGATGAAGTAACCGTTGAGAAAAACGAGCGCGCTGCGGAAGGCTCCGTCGAATTCGACCACAGAGCGCCGGCCCGAATCTTCCTTCGGAACATCGAACGTGCGCCGGTACCAGCCAACGCTGGTTTCGGGATACCGCCTCCCCAGAGGCTTGTACCCGTGGCTGTTCTGCTCCTCATCGCGCACGAACGGCAGTTCAACCGCCCAGTCATGCGGCAAATTGAGATCGCGCCATTGAGAGTCATCGAACTTCTGCGTGGAAAACCAGAACTCGCCGCTTTTGGCGAAATCTCCTTGCCCCTTGCCGAACCCTAGATCGCGCGCCGGATCGGAGCCGTGCCCTTGAAAGAACTTCCAGCCAAAATCGAACAGGAGGCGTTCCCGCGGAGGAAGAGCACCGGCAGGCTCCACTGCGGGATAGCGCCCGAGTAGTGCATATGCACGCTGAACAGTCCCAGGGACCAGGGTGGAAGCCGAAAGCGCTAAGCCGGTGCGAAGCAGATCACGACGGGTGAGGGAAGTCATCTAGACCTCGTGAGGAATTCGACTGCAATGTCTCAGCGCGGAGGAGTCAGTTCACGCGAGTGCACTCACGTTGGGACCTCGCATTATAAAGCCTCAGTGGTCCAAGCGGCGATGTGGCGGGGCTACTGTGTGGGGACAGCCGCCTTCGGCTGTCCGTCGCCCGAAGGGCGACTGGTTTTTTGGCCGCACAACTACCAAGAAAGCCGTCCCTCTCGTGCTCCGAAGTCCGTCATCTCAGCACTGAATTTCCGGTGCACGGGGCCAATCGGCCGCTCCCGCGGCCGGACAGCCGAAGGCGGCTGTCTCCACAAATTCTGAAACTCTTCCGGAGATACAGTTCATTTCGGTTCCTGCACTTCTCCAATGCCAACGATCTTGGATGAGGTCCGAAACTTCCTGTAGTCGCGATAGGTCTGCTCCCCGTCGATGTTGTAGCCCTTCAACAGTGCAACCCGGGCATCGAATCTAAAGGTCAAATGCTGGGGCAGCCAGATTTCGTCGCTCATCCGCATCTGTTCGTACATCACGCGCGTTCCTTTGTGAATGCGGGCGACAATCCATCCGAAAGAAGCCGTGTCCACGGCCTCAATGTCCGTTTTTACCAGTTGCATATCCTCTTTATCGATCCACAGGCGTCCGCGAAACTTGGAGACGAACTTTGCACCCTTGTCCTCCGATTCAAAACCGGGCCGTGGCTCGCCATCGATGACCCAGGCTTCGCGGCCATCCACCAGTTCCGTTCCAACCAGCCGGAAGTCGTGGGAATCCGCAACTGCGCTCACGAATTTGCGGCCTTCCTCCCGCTGTTTTGTTTCCTTCTCAATACGCTTCTTCCGATCGTCCTCAGATTCATTCTTGTGTTTGTCGACGATCTTCTGTATGCGTTCCTCTTCTTTCGCCGCCTCCTTGGCGTCGAGGGCCTTGTCGTCTTTTTCGATCAGCCGCCGCACCTGTTCGCCATAGATTTCAACGATTTCATAGGTCCTTATTTCCGTCGACTTGACCTGTCCATTGCCACCCAAGGATTTATCGACATCACGCTCGATGTAGGTGTAGTCGCGCTGCTTCTTGTAGTTATCCCGGTAGTTCTGCGCAACCACGCGCGTCAGCTCGCGCATCTGCTCCGGTGAGAGCTTGCCGTTGGCGTCGGGAGTGAGATCGGGCCGTTCCCGCGGAGTCGTCGCCTGAGCGCTGCCAGGCGCCTTGCTGGCATCTGCGGCCGGCGGGGCAGCATTGGCGGGAGTTCCGGACGGCGCATCCTGCTGCGCGATCGCGCTCAAGCACGCGAGCGTGCAAATGCCGATGGGGAGGAGTCTCATCCGCATAGGTCTAATCTTAACCTCATTGACGCGATATCGTGTCTTGAGGATGCAAACGGAGGAGAATTAGATGGACATGAAATCTTCAGCTCTCCAGTCTGCCGGACGTTGACCGCGAAACGTCCAATTGCCGGCAGGCGCGCTGAATGATCTCGAGCTGGGAAACAGCCTCCAGGAATTGAAAGCCGTAGCGGAAAGCATTCCGTTGGCGAACGAGAGCATGAATCTGAACCTCACCGGTGGGCACGGTGAACTCCAGTCGCACTACCTCGCCTACAGGTACCTCCACGCGCAGCATGGCGGAAATCCCCGACTCGCTAATGTCGACCGAATGCCCTCGAACCACCTGAGAGTTGCGTGGATAGATGCGAACATCGACTTCCAGCTTGTAACGAGGGTGACGGCGGGCATCCATTACTGACTAATCCCGATCTTTATAAGCCTTCCCTAAGCACTCTGCCTGAAACAGCCTTTCGTCGACTCGGTGCAGGCGTTTCTCCTGCGCCTTTGTGAGCAGGGAAAAGTGCTTCACATCGAACAGATGATAGACGATGAACCAAACGGGTTGGTCAGTGGTCATCCAGTTCTGCGAGTCGAAGCGCGAAAGGTTGACCGGAAGCGAGTATCGCCGCAGGGTCCGCTCACGCCTCAGGTTGAAGTAGGCGTTGAAATAACTCAGCGCGAGTTCCCGCAGGTTGCGATAGATCGGTTCCCTCCAGCGGCATCCGGTGTAATTAGACTTCGCCACCGCACCCCAGCAGCCGTCCTGGCGAAAAATCGCAATCACGTGGTCGGTATCATGCTCGGCTTCGAAATCCAGCAGCAAAGGCGCGTATCCATTCGCCCGTAGAGCGGCTGCACCGAAGATGGCGCCCTCCAGACAATGCGACGACTGTTCGGCTAGTACTTTGCGCGGTGACCAGGCCGTATCCTCCAGGTGATACGGCATGTCGTCAAGGAACTTCTGAATGCCGTACGGATTCTTCATGCTGCGCAACTTGCGCAATTCTTTTGGGGTGAAACCGAAGTTGTCGGCCTTCATTTTTGCTCTTGCAACGATCGCTGAGACAGAAAGATGGTACTCAATTCCTCGGGCGAATCGACCAAAACATCCGGATCTTCCTCTTCCAAGGTATGCGGTGCGAATCCATAGGTGACGGCAATCGTCCACAACCCGGCATTGCGTCCGGTGCGGATGTCCACATGAGAATCGCCAACAATTGCGGCCAACTCCGGCCGCACACCCGCTTCACTCACCAGTTTCAGCGCGCCCTCGGGTTCCGGCTTCTTCGTGGAGAAGCTGTTCCCGCCATAAATCTGCGAGAAATACTGGCCCAGCCCCAAAGATTCGACGATGGCTCGCGAAGGATTCACCGGTTTGTTTGTCAACACCGCCATTTTCCGCGGCATCCCGTTGCCGGAGCTCTGAATCGCGCCTAGCGCCTCCTGAATCCCGGGATACACGGTCGTGTGGTCCAATTTGTGCTCGCGGTAGTAGGAAAGGAAGAATTCCAGCCCTTTGCGGACCAGCGCCTCGTCAACTTTCTCGCCTCCCAATGCGCGCTGAATCAAAATCGGCGCCCCATCGCCCACGTAACTGGCGATTACCTCTTCCGGCAATTCAGGACGGTGAATGTGGCGCAAGGCCGCATTCACCGAGTGCACCAGGTCGAGGCGCGAGTCGATGAGGGTGCCATCGAGATCGAAGATGACAAGCTTTATAGAGTGCGGATCAAACGCACGGCGGATACGAATCATGTGCTCTGTCAGAATAAAGCACTCGGCAGTCAGCCGTCAGCACTCAGCCCGTGTAGGTCTGGGGATTTGTGTGGGGACGGGCGCTTCCGCCCGTCCCCCGAGCGCAGCTCGGCTTTGCCACTTGCAGTCCGTCGGTATTTCTAGTATTATCGAAATATGACCGGTACAAAGCCCTCCCCGACCAAATCCGCCGAGCGCGTCGCCAAATTCGCTGACATGTTCTCCGCCATGGGCACCGAGCCCAGGCTGCGAATCATGCAGCTGTTGCTGACCGCGCATCCCGAAGGACTTGTGGTCAGCGAGATTCAGGAAGAATTGGAAATCCCCAATTCGACGCTCTCCCATCACCTCGACAAATTACGCACCGAAGACCTGGTGGCCGTGAAACGGGAGGGGACATTTCTTCGTTACACCGCCAACACCGAAGCTCTGCAGGAACTGCTGCAGTTCCTTTATGCCGAATGCTGCACTCGTAACAAAGCCCTTAAGCCGCAAGACATCGTACAGATCTGCAGATAGGAGTCATTATGAGCACCACTGAAACTACCGACATCAAGGAAGTCGTAAAACAGAAATACGGCGAAGCTGCTTTGCGCGTGAAAACCGGCGGCAGTTCCTGCTGTGGTGCGACCGCCAGCACTGGGTGCTGCGATCCTATTACGACGAATCTATACGACGCCGCCCAAACTGGACAGATTCCCGAGGAAGCGTTGCTGGCCTCGCTCGGATGCGGCAATCCCACGGCCCTGGCGGAGCTTAAGCCCGGTGAGACCGTGCTCGATCTGGGCTCCGGCGGCGGCATCGATGTCCTGCTCTCCGCGCGCCGGGTCGGTCCCACCGGCAAAGCCTACGGCCTCGATATGACTGACGAAATGCTTGCCCTGGCCAACGAAAACAAGCGCAAAGCGGGCGTTGAGAATGTCGAATTCCTGAAGGGCGAGATTGAGAACATTCCGTTGCCGGATAATTCAGTCGACGTCATCATCTCGAACTGCGTGATCAATCTTTCTGCAGACAAAGGCAAAGTCTTGCGCGAAGCCTTCCGCGTGCTCAAACCCGGAGGCCGTTTTGCGGTGTCCGACGTGGTCACCCGCGGCGAGATGCTGCCCGAGATTCGCCAAAGCGTGCTCGCTTGGGTCGGATGCATTGCCGGCGCGCTGGAAGAAAACGAATACCGCGCCAAGTTGGCGGCTGCTGGATTCGAGCAAATTGATATTGAGCCCACACGCGTCTACCGTGCCGAAGACGCGCTGGAATTTCTGTCGGGTCAGCAGATTCCCGTGAAACTCGACCCCGCGGAGATCGACGGAAAGTTTTTCAGCGGCTTCATCCGCGCCGTAAAACCGGCTGCTTCTTGTTGTGCTCCCACCTGCTGCGGATGAGGGCGCCGAACCTTTATGCCGAAACATCACAACGTTTTGTTTCTATGCACCGGAAACTCCGCGCGCTCCATCATGGCCGAAGCCATCCTGAACCACAAAGGCCGGCCAAAATTCACTGCGTACAGCGCTGGCAGCCATCCTGCGGGACGAGTGCATCCCGCCGCGCTTAAGCAGTTGACCTCGGCGCATCTTTCCACGGATGGCTTGCGCAGCAAGAGTTGGGACGAGTTCGAGCAAGCGGGCGCGCCACAGCTCGATTTCGTGTTTACCGTTTGTGACAACGCCGCCAAGGAAGTTTGTCCGGTGTGGCCGGGTCAACCCATCACCGCACACTGGGGGATTCCCGACCCGGATGAAATCCGGGGAACTCCCGAGGCGGTGGAGAGGGCCTTTCGCGAGGCCTACTTTTTACTGGACCGGAGGATCAGTCTTTTCCTGAGCCTTCCACTTGCCACACTGGATTCCATGGCGCTTAGAAAAGAACTGATCAACATCGGGCGCCAATCACTCGCGTCTGTGCCTGAAAAATGATCGTGCCACTGAGGCTCATATTCCCATGAACAGCAGTGTATCGTCGCGCCTCGGCTTTCTCGACCGCTACCTGACAGTCTGGATCTTCACCGCTATGCTGATCGGCATCACTGCCGGATGGGCGCTGCCGGGTATTCTGCCCTTCCTGAACCGCTTCAGCGGGGGCACAACTTCTGTCCCCATCGCCGTGGGCCTGATCCTCATGATGTACCCACCGCTGGCCAAGGTCCGTTATGAGGAGATGAGTCAAGTATTCCGTAACAAGAAAATTCTCGCTCTTTCGCTGCTGCAGAACTGGGTGATCGGGCCCCTGCTCATGTTTGCTTTGGCAATCATTTTCCTGCGCGGCTACCCCGATTACATGGCCGGCCTCATCATGATTGGCCTCGCCCGCTGCATCGCCATGGTCATCGTGTGGAATGAACTGGCCAAAGGTGATTCAGAATACGCCGCGGGTCTGGTAGCGTTCAATTCCGTCTTTCAGGTGCTGTTCTACTCGTTGTACACATGGATTTTCGTCACCAAGTTGCCGGATTTGTTCGGGCTGCAAGGATCGGTCGTGAATGTTTCGATTCGTGACATCGCCAAGAGCGTTTTTATCTATCTGGGAATCCCGTTTTTGGCTGGGGTGATCACCCGATTCACGCTCGTGCGTGCGCGGGGCAAGCAGTGGTATGAAAAGACCTTCATCCCGAAGATCAGTCCGATCACCCTGGTCGCGCTCCTGTTCACCATAGTCGTGATGTTCTCGCTCAAAGGCAGCTACATTGTTCGCCTGCCGCTGGATGTGGTTCGGATCGCGGTACCGCTGCTGATTTACTTCGTCCTGATGTTCCAGGTCTCGTTTTACATGGGGCGCAAGCTGGGAGCGGACTACTCGAAGACAGCGACTCTGTCCTTTACTGCCGCCAGCAACAATTTTGAGCTTGCGATCGCGGTAGCGGTGGCAGTCTTTGGAATCAATTCGGGAGCGGCGTTCGCGGCCGTGATTGGGCCACTGGTCGAGGTTCCGGCACTCATCGGACTGGTGAACGTTGCCCTCTATTTTCAGCGTCGCTATTTTGTGCAGGATGCCGCAGGCGTCGGGAGCATGGGTGCGTTAACCCGCACGCGCCTCTGAGGTGGGGGTTGGCCAATAACACTTGCAGCCCCGCGACTGCGGCCGTATCGCCAGATAGTTTTTCTCTGCGAACTCGGCGGAGGTTCTCGGCGGCCTCTGGGTTTTGGGGTTTTGGACAGACTGGGGAAAACAGAGGCTTAGATCGCGGAGGTCGCCGAGAACGACCGCCAAGAGCGCAGAGAAAGGCAAAATGACTTTACCGTGGTTGAGGTTGAAATTAGGGCCGCCGCGTTTCCACCACTAACGCTTTCTGTGCGACATCCACCAGAGTCTCTCCGCGAGCGTCGTCTAGGATCGAAGTCACACTATGCCGAAATAAAGGTCACGTGGTCTGACCACTCGTTTTACATCTGCGCAGCGGAGAGCTCTACAAGTCCTGAGTTTAAGTAGGTCCGTTCCCGAAAGTAAAGGAATCGAAGGCTCGTATGGCTGGTCGACAGTCACGCATGGCCCTACCCGAAACTCCTTACTTTTCCAACCCCGCCTCACCATATACAATCGAACAAGTTTCAATCCCCCAAGGGGAATCGAGTTGCGTCAGGTCGGAATCTAAGCTTATAGGAACCAATCACCCGAATGGCGACGACAAAAACCGACCCCAAGCTGGCCCTGGCCAACGGAACCAAGAAGTCGAAAGTTCAAGGCGGACTCTCCCGCGAGCAACTGATTCAGGCCTACCGCCTGATGTACACCTCCCGCCGCATCGACGACCGGGAGATTCTCCTCAAGCGCCAGCAGAAGATCTATTTTCAGATGTCAGGCGCCGGGCATGAAGCCATCGGTGTCGCTGCCGGATTGGCGCTCCGGTCCGGATACGACTGGTTCTACCCCTATTATCGAGATCGTGCACTGTGCCTGGCTTTGGGTGTTCAACCCTACCAGATGTTCCTTCAGGGTGTCGGCGCCGCCGACGATCCCAGCTCTGGCGGGCGCCAGATGCCCTCGCACTGGAGCTATCCGTCGCTACACATTGTGACGCAGTCATCGCCGACCGGCTCACAGATTCTGCAGGCGGTGGGCTGCGCCGAAGGTGGACGCTATTTCGCGCGTCATCCCAAGGCCGCGGATGTTCCGGCGGGTGTCGCAGACTACAGGCAGTTCAAAAACGTCAGCTTTCAAAACGACGAAGTCACTTACGTATCCCTAGGCGATGGCACCTCGAGCGAAGGCGAGTTCTGGGAGGCGATGAACGCCGCCGCCCTGGGCAAGCTTCCCATTATTTTCTGCGTCCAGGACAATGGCTATGCCATTTCGGTTCCGGTCGAAGTGCAGACCGCGGGCGGCAGCATTTCACGTCTCGTCTCCGGATTTCCCAATTTCCACTTCGAAGAAGTCGACGGCACCGATCCGGTTGCTAGCTATGCCGCGTTCCAGCGCGCGGCCCGATACTGCCGTGAGGGACTCGGGCCAGCCTTTGTCCATGCTCACGTGATTCGGCCGTATTCGCATTCCCTCTCCGATGATGAGCGACTCTACCGCCCTGAATCAGAGCGCGAGCGCGACGCGCAGCGCGATCCAGTGACGCGCACGCAGATGTATCTTCTCCGCGAGGGCATTCTTGACGACAAGGGGATCAATCAACTCGAGAAAGAAGTTGAAGCAGAGCTGCAGTCTGCGGTCGATCGCGCCCTGGAAGCGCTCCCGCCGCCGCCGGAATCGGTGATGAATTTCGTTTACTCGCCGGATATTGACGTAACGTCACCGGCATTTGACACGCTTCCGGCCACCGAGTCCTCGTCCGATGGCAAGAAGGCGACCGCGAAAACGATGGCCGACCTGATTAACGCCACGCTGCGCGATGAGATGAAGCGCGACGATCGCATCGTGATCTTCGGCGAAGACGTCGCCGATTGCAGCCGCGAAGAGTACCTCCGTCAGAAGTTAGTCAAAGGAAAAGGCGGGGTTTTCAAGCTGACCTTTGGCCTGCAAAATGAATTCGGCAATGACCGCGTTTTCAATTCGCCGTTAGCCGAGGCTGCGATCGTGGGCCGTGCGACTGGCATGGCAACCCGCGGACTGAAGCCGGTGGTTGAAATTCAATTCTTCGACTACATCTGGCCCGCGATGATGCAGATTCGCGACGAGCTCAGCACGATTCGCTGGCGTTCCAACAACGGATTCTCCTGCCCGGTGGTGATTCGTGTCGCGATCGGCGGATATCTGACGGGCGGTGCCATTTATCACTCACAGTGTGGCGAAAGCATCTTCACGCATCTACCCGGCTTGCGCGTCGTGTTTCCGTCGAACGCGCTCGATGCCGCCGGACTTCTCCGCACTGCCATCCGCTGCGACGACCCGGTTCTCTTTCTCGAACACAAGCGCCTGTACCGTGAGTCCTATGGGCGTGCCGCGTATCCCGGGCCGGAGTACATGATTCCGTTCGGCAAGGCGAAGATCGTGCATCCCGGAACAGATTTAACGGTGATCACGTACGGCGCGGTGGTACCTCGTGCCTTGCAGGCCGCGCAGAAGCTGGAACGCGAACAGGGAGTCAGCGTCGAACTCATCGACCTGCGAAGCCTCAATCCGTTCGATTGGGAGACGATCGCTGCGTCAGTCGCGAAAACCAATCGCGCGCTCGTCGCCTACGAGGACACGCTCAGCTGGGGATACGGCGCCGAAATCGCCGCCCGCATCGCCGACCAGCTCTTCGACCAACTCGACGCCCCAGTCCGCCGCGTCGCTGCCAAAGACACGTTCGTCGCCTACCAGCCGATCCTGGAAGACGCCATCCTGCCTCAGCCGAATGATCTGTATCTGGCGATGAAGGAACTGGCGCAGTACTGAGGCGGAAGTTCTTGTGGCTGAGGCGGTTGCCGGGTCAGGCCGGAAGTTTCCCACAGTGTTTCCGAAGGAACATTTGCTTACAGATTTGTACATATATTTCCTGAAATTCCTGCAGGTCGAATAGAGAGAATGAGTTAGGGAGAGTGCAATTGGTGACCACGGGTCATAATTGCGAGGCACAGCGGAAATCTGCCGATGAAAACTTCAATGTCGTCCGTCATAAGCGCGATTAGCACAAGAGAAACCTTAGAGTACTAGGCTGAACGTTTTCGGTTACTCCAAATCAGGAATTGACTCTACGACCGTTCATTAACCCTGGCAGACCCATCCGGCGCAGCAAGTCGACGTAGCGGGGATTGGTGCGAATGTTGCCAAACGTTGGCATAACGCCGAGGAAGACTAACGAGCTGACGCGCTGCTGATAAGCCGCCTCGAGCAACTCAAAAGCCTCATCTTTCTCGTCCAAGACGCTGTAGGTCTCGGCTAAAGAGATGAGTGCAACTAATCCCGGTTTCGGTCCTTTTTTTAGATCATTCAGGACCGCCTCTTTTCAAGATTTTGCCTCCATCTCATTTCAGCCCTGAGATTAAAATGCAATTTCCCCGTAACCTGATGATTCTACAAGACCACGCAGGGGGAGGGGTAGGACCCATCAAAATCCCCACTTCTGGCAAAAGCGGCCAGAAGTGGGGCACCCTTCTGTTCTTTGGTTCCGGCTAACAGGGGCAATTCTTTGCGTCGCGGATTCTTTCAGTCCACCTATTTCTTATGCGCCGGGTCGGCGGTCTCCCCCGGATGCTCTCCGTTGTAAGCCTTCCACGCTCCATCGATCACGTACGCGTGAATCGCATCGGCCTGCTTGGGGCTCATGCGCAGATGGGGAAACGCGAACTTGGGCGGATTCGAAAATCCGGGCATGCCCTTGTCCCAGTGCGTGCCGGCTAACACGATGCTGTACCACTGCGCGTGTACGTCAGGCGGAGCGTAACGCAGATCTGGAATTGCTCCATTCAGCACCCACGCGCTGCTCCCGTCGAGATGTGGCGAGTGGCAGCCGTCGCAGTAGAAAGTCTTATACAGCTTCTCGCCTTCCGCGATCCTCGCTGCATCGGCGGTTTGCATCGGCGGCTTCGGCACGGGCGGAACTACGTCAGGCGGTGTCGGGAAGGAAACGTTGCCGCCCAGTTTGAACGCCAGAATCCGCGACGGACCGCGTTTCGAACGTGGAGTCCCCATCGTCCAGGAGGGAGCGAACAGCCGCGATCCTGATCCCCATCCTACCGGCAGCAACACGTACTGCTCGCCATTGACGGAGTAGGTCACTGGAATCGATTCGATCGCCGACCCTGTGTCGATCGACCAGATTTTCTTGCCTGTATCCGCCGTGTATGCGGCAAACTCTCCGTTGCCCTGGCCCTGAAACACAAGATTCCCGGCAGTCGAGAGCACACCGCCGTTTGTGGCAATTTCTTCTTCCACGGACCACCGCTCCGATTGATTCACTGGATCCCACGCGATGAGCTTTCCTTCAGTCTGCCCCATCCACTCGCCGGTTTCGACATCGGCGTGAGAGTTCGGCTTGCGATCGGTAGCCGGAATGTAGACGAGTCCAGTCCCTGCGTCATAGCTCATCGGCCACCAGTTGTGAACAGTCCACTGCTTGCCCCCGCCTTGCGACGCGGGAACCTCGACAGCTTTTCCGGTCGTGAGGTCGACCGATGTGGCCCAGTTCACTTTCACAATCGGCTTGGCGGAGAGCAGCTTTCCGGTCCAGGCATCGAGCACGTAGTAGAAGCCATGTTTCGGCACGGTCATAGCTACGTGATGCTTCTCGCCGTTAATAGGGAGATCGGCCATGACGATGTGATTATTTTCCGTTTGCAATCCCGGCGAACTGGTCTGGTAGTGCCAGACATATTCGCCCGTAGATGCCTTGACGGCCACAATGCATCCGGCAAAAAGCTTGTCACCCTGGGCGCGGAGTGCTGAAAGCTCCCCGTAATCGGCCCCGGCCCCCGCCGTACCAAAGATCACGAAATCGGTCACCGGATCGTAAGTGATCGCCGTCCATACATCGCCGCCGCCCATCTTCCAGGCGTCACCGAGCGGCCACGTCTTGGCCGCGATTTCCTTCAGAGCCTTCGATTCGAACGGCTTCTTGGGATCGCCCGGAACCGTCCAGAAGCGCCAGAGTTCTTTCCCGGTATTGGCATCGTAGGCGGCAATTGCGCCGCGCACTCCGTCGTCGGAGCCGTTGTAGCCCATGAACACCATGCCTTTGGCCACATGAGGCGCGTTGGTGATGCCGGTCTGCGTCGGCTCGCAAACCAACGCCTCCCAGACCTGCTTGCCGGTGGCCGCATCGATGGCGACCAGGCGGCAGTCGCCCGTCCCGACGAAGACTTTGCCCTCCCACACCGCTACGCCCGCATTCGTGCGCGCCGAGTAAGAACCGTTGAGCGCTTGATCCAGTCGCACCTTCGGATCAAACTTCCAGATCAATCTCCCAGTCCCCGCCTCCAAGGCGTACACCTTGGACTGCGGCGCGCTGATGTAGGCCACACCGTCGACGACGATCGGTTCGGAGACGATGCCCATGCCGCTGTCGACTTCCATGTACCACGCGAGCCCCAGTCCGGAAACATTCTGATCCGTAACCTGCTTCAGCGGGCTGAAGTGATTGGATTCGAAGTTGCGTCCGTTGAGCAACCAATTGGCGCCGTCGGTGTCGGCGGCAACACGATCCGCGTTTACGTTCCCAATCTTCGCAGGACTGTCGGCCAGCGCGGGCGAGAGGATGATCAGAGTAGCTGCGACACAAACAGTAGATAGCGCGGAAATCCTGAGTCTTGCGAGATTCGATGGCGTAGGCACGGTCACCTTTTCCAAATGGTTAGCAGTCAAAAATATTCAGCCACGGATTCTCACGGAGCTTCACGGATCAAGCAATTTTCGCTCTATCCGTGCGAATCCGTAAGATCCGTGGCTTACTGTTGTTAGGTCAGCTCACAGCCTGAGGAACCCGAACATCCTGCTCGAGCGCGGCTTGTACTTTTCCTTTGGCTCCAAACAGCATGTCGTAGATCACTCCCCCGAGCGCCCCGCCAATCAACGGCGCGACCCAGAACATCCATAACTGCTGGAGTGCCCAGCCGCCTGCAAAAACGGCGGGCCCGGTGCTGCGCGCCAGATTCACCGACAGGTTCGTCACTGGAATTCCAACCAGGTGAATCAGTGTCAGGCAAAGTCCGATGGCGATTGGCGCGAATCCCTTCGGCGCGCGCTCATCGGTTGCTCCCATAATGACGACCAGGAAAAAGGCCGTTAGCACGACTTCTGCGACGAAGCCCGCCAGCAGGGAATAGCCATTCGGAGAATGATCGCCATAGCCGTTTAATGCGAATCCGTTGTGAATGTCGAAGCCGATGTTGCCGCTTGCGATGATGTAGAGTACCCCGGCTGCAGCGATTCCGCCCAGTACTTGTGCGATGACATGCGGCAGCAGTTCCGAAGCAGGGAAGCGCTTTCCGGTGACCAGCCCGAGGCTCACAGCAGGATTCAAGTGGCATCCTGAAATATGTCCGATGGCAAAGGCCATGGTCAGAACGGTGAGGCCGAAAGCCAGGGCGACACCGGCATATCCGATGCCGACGCTGGGAACCCCGGCGGCCAGCACAGCCGCTCCGCATCCGCCGAAAACCAGCCAAAATGTTCCAAAGAATTCCGCCACTGCGCGTTTACTCATTTGGTATGGGAACCTCCTCAAGCTCCGGTGGTGTGGATAGGTAGAAAAAGTCTTAGCTTGGGAAACCGAGAGGGCAAAAGCGTAGCACAACCGCCCGGCAGTTAGCACTTGGCACTTGGCTCGCCCAGGGTGATAGGCACGCAAAAGCAATAACCACGAAGGACACGAAGGATCACGAAGGAAAGACGTTTTCCCTTTGTGTATCTTCGTGTCCTTTTCGGTTTACGAATTTGTTTGTTGGTTACGAACGCTTTCCCTGCAAGCCGTTCCCGATTGTCCGTTCTGGCCGAGGATGCTAGGCTCGAATTCAGTGGGTTCTGCCCTTACCAATCCGCTTCGCTCAGGCTCTTCCGCTTCCAGCCGCACCATTCAGTGGCTGCAATCGGCTGCGGCCGAAGTTTGGATCAAGTTTTTGCTGGCACTCTTGGGATTAGGCCTGGCCTTCGCCTCAGCCCTGTTTTCCACGGTGTCGCGCGATTCCGGGAATCTCTGGGCGACGGTCATTCTCGCGTCCGTTTCCCTTGTCCTTGCCACGCTGGTCGGACTCGTGACCGTACCGTACCTGGCGCGCCGTGTAGCCGTCGAGCGCTTGCGCGAGTCGTTCGATTACGATGTCACGCGCGCCGGCATTGTGTATGTTCTGGTGACGCTGGTGATCGGCATTGCAGCCCTGAATACGGGCAACAATCTGCTCTACATCGTCGTGGCGGCAATGCTGGCTGCGATCGTCGTCTCGGGATATGTCTCTGCCCTGGTGCTGCGCTATCTCGAACTCGATATTCACCTGCCCGAGCATGTCTTCGCCGGGCGGCCCGTCCTCGGTCGCATTGTGCTGCACAATCCGCGGCGCCTGTTGCCGTCGTTTTCCGTCCGCGTCATCCCCACCCGTAAGAAACGCAAGAAAGTCGCAAAGCAGTGGCACTGGGAAGCCACGACCTTTGCCTTTCCCTTTAATCGCCCGAAAGAAAGGCAGTGGCTGCGTCTGCCCGACCGGCGGCTGCGTCGAGTAACCCTGATTCCGCCTTCGCCAGGAATTTTTCAGGCTATGGCGTACTTTCCCTTTCTCGCTCCAAAAGGTGAAGCTAGCGCGGACCTGGAGTTGAAATTCGACCACCGCGGCTGCTATCGCGAAGACAGCTTCGGCTTGGCGACCCGGTTCCCCTTCGCTTTTCTCACTAAAACACGTCACGTTTCGCTGGCTCGGGAGATTCTGGTGTACCCACGCATTGAGCCGACCGACGAAGCGTTTGAAATTCTGCCCTTGGTTCGCGGCGAATGGGAAAGCTTCGTGTGCGGTCGCGGATCCGATCTCTACCGCATTCGCGAATACATGCCCGAGGACTCCGCCCGCCATGTGGACTGGAAGGCCACGGCGAAGTCAGGTTCGCTCAAGGTGCGCGAATTTGCCCGCGAAGACGAGCGCAAACTTTGCATCGCCTTTGATAACCCTGAAGCCGGTCTCATCCCTGAAGGCGCTTACGAGAAAGCCGTCGATTTAACGGCATCTTTAGCCTGGCACTTCTCTACCCAGGAAGCCGAAGTGTCTTATGTGATTCCTGGACGCCCCCGCACGCGCGACCTGCACGAGTTCCTGGCATGGCTGGCGGTTGTGGAGCCGGTAGGAGCTAAGCCATCCAGGGATCATACGCCCCCAGAGGCTGGCGATCCCCTGCACGATCTGAGCCGTGGTGCGGTTGACGAATACAACATCGTAGTCACCGCGCGTACGCGGGGAACTGTGCCCACAGAGTTATGGAACTCCTCCTACTTCGTCTTTGTGGGTGAGCAGGAACCGAAGCCAGTCTAGCTTCTCTTCCTCCCAACCTTTTTCCCTTTATTTACATCTCGTCTCCGTCATATACTCGCGACCCAATCGATGCGTTGGGCCAGCTCGGATTCCTGCAAGCCGGGAGGTGTCAAATGCGTATCTGCGAGCTGATCAAAGATCAGGAAACGTATCAAGCGGACATGGGCCATACCGTCCTGGAGACTGTACGGGCCATGGTCGAACGCAATATCGGGGCCGTCCCGGTCATTCACGGCGGAAAACTGGTGGGGATCTTCTCTGAGCGCGATCTTATGCGCCGGGTGGTAGCCGAAGGCCTCGATCCGCGTGCCACCTGCTTGGCCGAGGTCATGACCGATGATCCTTTAGCCGTCGGAACCGGAGAGGACCTTGAAACCTGCATGGCTCTGATGCGTCGCCACGGCTTTCGACACCTGCCCGTTTGCCATGAGGGCCAGCTCGTAGGCATGGTTTCGCTGCGCGATATTCTGCTCCACGATCTGAACGAGAAGGATGACGAGGTCCGCATGATGCGGGCCTACATCCACTCGACGCCAGATGCCTGAAGGGGCAAAATCCACCAATCTTGCAGTGTAGACGCGATTGCTGCTTCCGGTATTCGTGTCTGCCATCACATCGGCCCTCATTGCTACGAATGGCTACGAATGGGACGGCCCTACACGATGGTGGGGGAGCCCCCCCCACTTTCCTAGCACGAAGGTAACCTTGCCCAGAAATCTGTGCAGGGGTAACGTTACTGACGATTACTTCAGTCCATTGAACGCCAGAATGCGAAAGGCTAGCCTAACAACTGTTAATGCCACCCACGCGCACGTGAGTGGTCGCCATTTGTCCGTTTCCGGCAATTGAGTTTTTGCGCCGGTAGAGAACACGTCCGCTGCCCTGAGAGCAGAAGCTTGAGCGAAAAAACCAAGGTTCTCTACTACATGCTGTGGCTCCTGCATCCTGTCATCGAGATGGGAATCGCCGGCCTGATGCTGCGTCGCGGCCAGCTGCGGAATTTTAAGTTTTTTTTCGGCTACATCCTGACCCAATTGCTGACCTTCGCAGTAGTTTTTCCCGCCTATGTGTGGCGCAGCTATGACGCACTTTTCTATCTCTACTGGGCCTGCAATGGCATCACTGTGACGTTCGGTTTCCTCGTGATCCACGAAGTGTTTGTGGATGTTTTCCGCATGTTCCACACTCTCCGCGACTTAGGAACTGTGCTCTTCAAATGGGCGGGCCTCGTAATGCTCCTGGTTGCGGCGGTGGTGTCGGTTTCCACGAACTCGTCCGACATGCCCCCCTTGTTGCAGGCGATCGTCACCTCACAGCGCTGCGTGCGAATGATTCAAGTAGGGATGGTGCTGTTCCTGCTCTTCTTTGCCCATTACGTGGGCGTCAGCCGCCGTCAGCAGAGCTTTGGAATCGCCTTGGGTTTCGGATCATTCGCCATGATCGAACTGATCCTGATCAGTTCCTGGGTGGGCAGCCATCTTGACGGGCCTTGGATGAGCATCGCGAACATGGCGGCCTACAACTGCAGCCTGGGCTTGTGGCTCGGCTATGTAGCCGTGAAGCGTCCTGCGCGTGATAGCTCCCGCTCGCTGCTACAGCCTCAGCGCTGGGAGCAGAGTCTGTCGGATATTCACCATCCGCTGCCTGCTGATTCGCTCATTCCCATGTTTGAGGGGATGGTGGATCGCGCGCTCTCTCGCACCCAGGCTCCCGCTCCCCTGGCGGAAGGTGCCGCAGCAGGAGCAGACGGTGCCGGTACTGGCAGCTTTGCCGCTCTCATTCGTGCCGGCTCGAAGAAGTAGACTTCGGCTTTCCTGCAGCCCCTTGCGCTAGTCAGCTTGCGGAAAAATTCAGTCTGTAAACCCGTTTTGAAAGGGCGCGGCTTCAAGCCGCGCCGCTAAAGTTCCACAAAATCAGTCCGGCTTTAGCCGCTGAGGGACGTTGTCCGCATATAAAACGAGTTTTTCCGCAAGCGCTAGTGCGCTTCGAGTGCGTCCGGCTTTCGTAACAACAATTCCGCAAAAGATCCTGCGGTGCCAAACGGTCCTCTCCGCAAACAAAGACTTCCGTTTTTGTGTCTAGCGCTATGAATTTAAAATAGTTTGCCGCTGACGATGTGCGCGGATTTTGCGCATCTAGTGCACTGGAAGGGTACAAGGATGAAAATCCTTGCACACGACGCTTGACAAGTGCCCTATAATGCGTCGTCCGCGTTGGGGGGGTTGTTTGAGGAACATCCTGCGCGGATAGGAGACGAACCCATGAAACGCACAGTCAGGATTGCCATCCTGATCGTCGGACTAGTGGGCACATTCATGGCAGCGGCCGCGCCTCTGGTTCCCGCCGCGGACGGCGGCCCGCTCATTCTGTGCCCACCCAGATCAACTCACTGCCAATCCAGCTTGCCGACCTAAATTATGGGAAGCTAGCTATGGCTGCAAGGTAACCAAAGTAACCTGTCGTAACTGGGCCAGGTAACAAGGCTTGCAATTTTTGGGCTGACGGATCTTATAACCCCGTCAGCCTCTATTTTTTGGATTCCGCGCCCGGCCACTGCCAACGGCCTATTCTCCGCGCAACGCTGCCCGCACCAATTCCCGCAAACCGCTGGCGTCAAATACAGGTGGTTGGCAGGAAGATCCCGAACAAACGACCGCGAACGACTTTCCGGAACTTAGTTGCGGAAGATGGGGAAGGCTTGCCGCTAACGTAGGAGGGAGATTCGAAGGAACCACTTGGTTGGCCGCCAGCCGTAAGCTGGTCTCGGTGAACCTGAATTGAGCCGTCGCCGCCTCTTCCAGAGAATCGCCATTCCCGTCTTCGCCGGCGATCACCACTACCTGCACCGGTTTATCGAGAAGATGGAGAACGGCGATCCCGTAAGTTGCGGCGAAGATTCCGAACTGTTCTGCCACGCCCGCGAATGTCTCCAGCGTTTGCTCTGCCTTGTCGCGGTACGCTCCATCGCCGGTGTAGTGATGCAGTCGCATCAAAGCCACCGCCGCCATGGGGTTTCCCGCGGGAGTGGGCGAATCCTGCAGCGGCTTCCTGCGGGTGGTGAGGACGCCAAAATTGGTGCCGTCGGCGCCAGGTTCCCGGTCGAAGAAGCCTCCGGACGTTGCATCGAAGAACCGGTCGATCATGGCGTCAGCGATGGCTTGTGCGAACTTGAAATAACTCAGATCGGACGAAGCCTCATAGGCATCGAGACAGGCAATCGCAGTGAATGCGTAGTCCTCGAGCAATCCTGCGACGTCTCGATGCTCCGCATTGGGATCCGAATAGGCGACGACGTGGAGTAGCGATCCTCGCGCAATTGCTGATGCCCCGTCCGCCGGTCTCTTCCACGTGTGGCTCAGCAGCCGGTCAAGCGAGCGCAGGGCAAAACGTCGGGCTTGGGGCAGCTTCAGTATGCGCGCCGCCTGCAAATAGGCCGAGACTGACAAGCTGTTCCACCCCACGTAGACCGTCTTGTCGACAAAAGGTGTCGGCCGCTGCAACCGCGCCGCGTACATCTTCCTCTTGGCCGATTCCAGCAATTCGCCCACTCGATCCAGCGATAGTTTCATCCGTGCCGCGATCTCGTCCAGCGATGCCCGCACATAAAGCACATTCTTCGCCGGATTGTGATGCATTTCCCCGATCTCGTTGATGTCGTATCGCAGCGCCGCTACCTGCGCTTCTTCCTCTGTCAGCACTGCTCGCGCCTCGTCCAGAGTCCAGGTGAAGTAATCACCGTCATCGTCCATGTTGATGTCGGCGTCCTGCGATGCATAGAATCCGCCGCGCTCGCGATCGCTCAGCCACTCATCTATCCAACGGATGATGTCTCGCGCCACCTCTGCAAAGAATTTTTCCCCCGTTGCTTGATACGCGTGCACGTAGTTCTTCAGCAGTTCCGAGTTGTCGTACGACATCTTCTCGAAGTGCGGCACCACCCAGCGCTCATCCACGGAATAGCGATGAAACCCCCCGGCAAGCTGGTCGTAGACCCCACCGAGGGCCATGTGCTCAAGCGTGGAAACGATAAGATTTCGCAGTTCCTTGTCTTTTGTGGGGACGGCCGCTCCCGGCTGTCCGGCGGAGCGCAGCTCCGCCGGTTCTAAGTAGGGACGGACGCCTTCGTCCGCCCCGCGGAGCGAAGCGACCCGTGCATATCTCTCAATCAGCAACTCCAGCGCCGACGGATGCGGAAACTTCGGTGCCGACCCAAACCCTCCATGCTGCGCATCAAACATCTTGAATGCCGATTCCTGAATCGCCTCGACGACGCTTCCCGAAACCCGTCCGCTACGCCCGTGAAACGACTCGGCCTGCACAATCGCGTTTTCGACCATTGCCGCCTGCTCGACCACATCCCCATGCTTTTCTTTGTAAGCATTCGCAATACTCAACAACACCCGCCGGAAACTTGGACGCCCATATCCATCGTGGGGCGGAAAATAAGTGCCGCCATAAAACGGTTTTCCATCTGGTGTCAGAAACGCCGTCAGCGGCCATCCCCCCTGCCCGCTCACCGCCTGCACCGCGGACTGGTACCGGCTATCGATATCGGGACGCTCGTCGCGATCCACCTTGACGGCGATGAAATGTTCATTCACGATCGCCGCAACCTCGGGGTCGTCATACGACTCGCGATCCATCACGTGACACCAGTGACACCAAACCGCCCCGATATCGAGCAACATCGGCTTGTTCTCGCGCTGGGCGATGGCGAATGCCTCCGGGCCCCACTCATGCCACCGGATAGGCTGATGCATCGCCGAGCGCAGGTACGCGGAGGAGGCGCGGGAGAGGGAATTAAGTGTTGCGGTGGTCATCCTTCAAGTCTAGCTGATCTCGACCGCTGACTGTGCTTAGCCATCGCTAGTTGCGTGCTATGATCTCGGCGTTGGGGCCCCTTCAAAGGCCTTTCGTATGCATCGACTTATTGCGAAAACACTTCTTTGTGTCCTCTTCGCAAGTGCTGCTGCGCTTTGCAAGGACGTCACCATCCACGGTTTCGTCACTGCCATCAACTCGCCCACAAGCTTCGCGATCGACGAGTACAAGGTTACCCGCGACAAGGCCGTTTCGCTCGAACTGGAAAAGCAAACCGACAACTCCCTGGATGTGTTCAAGCCCGAAGATGTCCGCATTGGCACGGAACTGGAAATCAAAGGCGACTACGACGAAGCTTCCGGTGAACTGAAAGCCAGGTCGATCAAGGTATTTTCTTATGACACCCTGACGGTCAAGCGGACCGCTCTTTTGGAAAAACTCCCGTTCCTCACAAAGAACGACGCAGGATGGAGCGGAATGATCCATGCGGACGGCCAGAGAATTACCGTCACGCCCGCGACAGCTGTGTCCTTGAAACCCAACCTCGCAGAGCGGAAAAAATCCGTCACCCAAAAAAACTTCGAAGGCACAAGGCTCACTCCCGATTCCCTGAACCTCGACACCTTCGTTTCCTACGAAGGCGTGCGCCAACTCGACGGTTCCATTCGGGCCCAAAAAGTCGAATTTCAGCACGCCGAGGTATCCAACGGCGAAGCCAGGATGTGGAGGCGCTTCGCACCCACAGTGACCGAGCCAGATTACGCCAGTTTTGAGCCTGGCGAGCTCAAGATGCGCTGGGCCACGTTCAAGATCGTTCCTGATCACGAGGCGCAGGACTACATTTCCCGGCTAGGGAACAGCCTCATCCCAGCCCACCAGAAAGATCTGTCCGACGGTGACCCTCTTAAGATTCCGTTCAAGTTTTTTCTGGTCGACAAGAAGAGCTTCAACGCAGCCAGCTATCCCAATGGCGTTGTGATCGTGCACTCGGGTGTTTTCGACGTGCTCGAAAATGAGTCCCAACTCGCTTTTGTTCTCTCGCATGAGATCTCACATGCCGTCGAGAAGCATGTGTGGCTTCGGTATCAATATTACTGGAATGAACGAATCGCTCTCCGGGCCGGCGGCGCTTTCATTCCCTACGGCGGATCGTTCGTTGCCGATCTGCTCGCCGCAGGCATTCGCACCCAGTACTCGCGCTCTCTGGAGAATCAGGCCGATCGCGTAGGCCTGGAATGGATGCTGGCCGCGGGATATGACATTCGCGAAGCACCGCAATCGTGGAAGGCAGTCTCCCGGCAGAGGGCAGATTCCGCAACCAACCCGTTTTGGTGCAGCCACGATAACAACACGATACGCCGTTCTTACCTGATGTCCGAGCTGAGAAATAACTACGCCGACGTGGACTATTCGAATCTGAAGAAGGACACCGATGAGTTCCACCGGGTCGCGAATCTGGTGAAGCTGGCCGAAGGCGACAAGAAGCCAGATCGTGCCAAGGCTGGGGAGTAGACCAGACTGCACCTTTTGAAGTCGTCCGCAAAAAGGTCCTGCTGATAGACGTCGATTTCGAACGTTGTTTGCATCTGGCGCAGACGCCCCCCGTGGGTGTACGATTCTGTATCTTTCTAGAAGTAATCTGAGTCACCGGCCTTATCGTCAGGAAACTATCAGGCAGCCCGGGAATCCTTTCTCGGGGCCGTGGCGCATATAGAGAGGCACCTCGCCCTCCGCATCGGATTTCCCGTCAGCGATGAGGAGGTGCCGTGCTACTCAGCCAGGAAGCCGCCATTCGTTCGCGTCGAGCCCTCACAGTTCTTTCAATCCCTTTGTTGCTATTAGTGTGCGCGCCCGCGGGACTCTCACAAAAAGCGCCTCCAGCAGACAGCAATCTGCCCAAGTACGACCTTCAGACGGAGGCGAAGACCGACGGCGTAGTCGACGAAGTGAACCAACTGTCGGTCGGGACCAGAAAGGATTTCACGGAACTGATCATCAAGAGCGGCGCTGACAAACTCCACATCTACGTGTCCCCCAAACCATTTCAAGAGGAGATCGGTGTCAGTTTCGCCAAGGGAGACCACGTGTCTGTGACCGGCTCAAAGGTAAAGCAAGATACATCAGAGGTGATCCTGGCGCGAGAACTGGTGAAGGGCACGGACACGCTTATGTTCCGCGACAACAAGGGTAACCCGGTGTGGGATCCACGCACCGGCAAGTGACTGGGAGGAGGCCTGATGAAACTCTCTGACTCGATTGCATCGATTCTGAGGAGTAAAGACGAGAACCGCGTGTTATCGGTAACTCCGGAACAGTCGGTGTATGAAGCGATTGAGAAGATGGCCGAGTATGCCGTGGGCGCCTTGCTGGTTATTTCCGGCGAGAGACTGGTCGGTATCCTCTCGGAACGTGATTACGCACGCAAGGTGATCCTCAAGGGCCATTCGTCGCGCGAGACTTTGGTTCGCGAGATCATGACGTGCCCGGTTGTCTTTGTGAGTCCGCAGCACACCGTGGACGAGTGCATGGCCATCATGACCAAGCATCGTTTTCGCCACCTGCCGGTGGTGCAGCAGGATGCCGTCGTGGGAGTGGTGTCCATTGGTGACTTGGTGAAATGGATTATCGACGGCCAGGCGCAGACGATTCAGGAACTGGAAGGCTACATTACGGGAGCTTATCCCGGTTAGGAGCTTGCCATGGGGAAAACATTTGCCATCGGCATCGGAGGCGCGGCCGGTCAGGGTGTGGCCACGCCGGGCGACATTTTTGCAAAGATTTTCAGTCGCCGCGGTTTGCATTTGAATGCTTATAACGCCTACCAGTCGATCATCCGTGGAGGACACACGTTTCTCACGATTCGCACCGGCCCGGACAGAGTCACGAACATGGGCGATCGCGTGGATTTGCTGATTCCTCTGAATCAGGACGCGATGGATCGCCACCTTGGACTGCTCACCGAGGGCGCGGCTTGCCTTTATAACTCGGAAACAATCAAGCCGGGCATCGCCGCACAAGGCATGCAACTCTGCCCACTGCCGGTTTCCAAACTGGCGGACGTCACCCGGAACAAGGTGGCCCAGAACACACTGGCCGTAGGCGCCGGTCTCAGCATGATGGGCATCGGCTTCCAGGCACTGGAGCAGGTTCTGACCGAGCAGTTCAAGAAAAAGGGTGATGCCGTAGTGTCGGAGAATATCGGCATCGCGCGAGCGGGGTACGACTATGCAGGCGCGAATTTCCAACCCTTTGCCTGGCCCCTTCCGATGACTGCAAACCGCTACGCCGTGTTGAGCGGCAACATCGCGATGGCGATGGGCGGTGCGGCGGCGGGAGTGAAATTCTATTGCGCGTATCCCATGAGCCCTTCGACCGGGGTTCTGCACTGGATGGCAGCTCACGCTCGCAAAGCCGGCATCATGGTCCGGCAAGTCGAAGACGAGATCGGCGTGGTCAATATGGCGATTGGTGCGGCTCATGCCGGCGTCCGGTCCATGTGTGCCACGTCCGGTGGCGGGTTCGCGCTGATGACTGAGGGCCTCGGTCTCTCCGCAATGATGGAAACTCCCGTGGTAGTCATCGACTGCCAGCGGGCCGGACCATCCACGGGCGTTCCCACCAAGACAGAGCAAGGAGATCTCTGGCAAATGCTGGGGGCTGGATTCGGCGATTATCCTCGTGCCATTGCCGCACCTCTCGATATTGGCGACTGCTTCAAACTCATCCCTGAGATTTTCAATATCGCAGATCGCTTTCAGTGTCCGGGCATCGTGCTCTGCGATCTGTTGCTGTCGGAAGGCAGGCTGAGCGTTGACCCGAAGGATCTGGATTTTGCCGCGCCCATCGACCGCGGTGAGTTAATCATGGATGCTCCTGAAACATCCGCGTCAAATGGGGACGGTGTCTACAAGCGTTACCGGATCACTGACAGCGGCATCTCTCCACGGGCCGTTCCTGGTGTCCCGGGTCATACCCACACGGCTGCGAGCGACGAGCACGATGAAGACGGAGTCCTGATCAGCGACGAGTTCACCAACCCAACCAAACGTCGCGCCATGATGGAAAAGCGCATGCGGAAGGTTGTGGGTATTGAAGCTGCAGTGCCTCCGCCTGTCCTATGGGGTCCGCGTGACGCGGATGTCACGCTGATCGGCTGGGGATCAACCAAAGGCGTGATCGAAGAGGCCTGCGAGATTCTTGCTGGGCAAGGCATTTCCGCCAATCAACTCCAGATCCGCTGGCTGGTGCCGCTTCACGGAGATGCGATTCTTGACATCCTCAAACAAGCCCGGCACACGATCATCGTGGAGAACAATTTTAGCGGGCAGTTCGCCCGGTACCTGCGAAGCGAGACCAGCTTTGTGCCCGATGGGCACATCAGAAAATACGATGGGGAGCCATTCATGCCCCACCACATCGTCGAAGCGGTAAAGGAACAACTGGGTGGCAAGTGCAAGCTCTCGGTGCCCGCGCACGAAATTCTTGTTTGATGAAATCCGGTTTGAGGAGAACAGAAAATGGCGACAGCTCTAGCGGCGACCAATCACGTAGCAATGTCGGACCTGAAAGGCAAAGTCGATCCCGATTGGTGTCCCGGGTGCGGGGACTTTGGAGTGCTCGCCGCTGTCCAGAAGGCTCTGGTCGATCTGCAGATACCGAACCACAATGTGGTCACCATCAGCGGTATCGGCTGTTCGTCAAACTTTCCTGGCTTCATTAATACCTATGGCATGCATACCTTGCACGGCCGGGCTCTGGCCGTGGCCACAGGCGTCAAGCTTGCGAACCACGAGCTGACCGTACTGGTGACGGGCGGCGACGGTGACGGTTTTGGCATCGGCGGCAATCACTTCGTGCACAGCATGCGCCGCAACGTTGACCTGCTCTATATCGTGATGGACAACCAGATTTATGGCCTCACGACAGGCCAGACCTCACCCACCAGTCGCCTGGGCATGAAAACGAAAAGCATGCCGTTTGGAAGTGTCGAAGCTCCGGTGAATCCAATCTCGTTAGCTCTCGCCGCCGGAGCGACATTTGTAGCCCGCGGGTTCAGCGCGGAACAAAAACATTTGACCGAACTGATCAAGCAGGGCATCCAGCATAAGGGCTTCTCGTTTCTGGACGTCTTCAGCCCGTGCGTCACCTACAACCACGACAATACCTACCAATGGTTCCGCCCGCGCGTGAAGAAGCTCGAGGACGAAAAGGGATACGATGCAACGGACTGGATGGCTGCGATGGGGAAATCTCTGCTGTGGGATGAAGAGATTCCAATCGGCAAGTTTTTCGAACGCACCGATGTGCCGACTCTCCACGGAGCGGAGCCTGTGCTGGATGACGGTCCCTTAGTACACGCTGACAACCGTATTCCCAAGGACATGACCCGGACTTTCATTGAGGAATTGATGTAGCGTAAGCGACCAGCCGTGGCGCAGGATGAACGAGAAGGGACTGAATTTCTTGAGTACTCATGGCTTGTCGGCTCCGGCCTTCGATTTCCGCGAACGAACTTTGGTTTCGAGGTATTCCTCTAGATGACGGACGGCAAGGTCACGAGGCTCTTCCTTCTTCTGCAAACGGCTCACCCTTATGCTGCCTTCAAGCGTAGCTGCAATCAAGGTGGCCAATTCTTCCGAATCGACAGCGGCACGCACCTCGCCTCGTCGTTGCCCCTCCTCGGCAATGGATTGCAGCCGATCAAGCAAGGAACTGAGAGCCTGGCGGGCTTTGGTTCGCAGCCGAGGATTGCCATCGTCGGAATCGATGGCCGTGTTCAGCAGCGGGCAGCCTCCCGGAACCAGTCCTGGAACAGAGCCGAGAAAGGAAACTGAGTTGTGGCGCCGTCGACGCCCTCGCTATGTCGACCAGCGTCGCCTGAGCCAAACGACTCCAGGAATGTCAGCCCGTCTTCGACCAGGTCTAGGGCGGTTTTCGCAATGCCATCCGAGGTAGCCTTGGCAGGAGTGCCAGAGTCGGTTGAGTCCGGCACGATCTCGCTGAGAACCGGGAGCCCCGTCGGTCCGCTCCGGCACCGCAGGCGGAATCAGAGCCCAAAACCAGAGGGACACCGGGTTGCGGAGGCAGCGTCTGGATAACGGGCTTGGGTCTGCCCGGTTGATTCGCGAAGATATCCTTGACGGCCTGCATCATGCTCTTGCGCCCCACCCCACATTCCAGAGGTACGCTCAAATTCGTTAGAGAAAAAAATCGACCGCGTTCGCGAATCTAGTAGCGCCGGAAGTTAGGCTTAGCGGACTTAGAAGATTACGTCTCAGGAGTGGGTCCGGAACTGGGACGGTTCTTCGAGCATGTCAAGCAGGGCTTTGCGCAAAAAAGTCGGTCATACGTCTAGTGAATGTGAAGGGCTGAAATCTGATAATCTTCCTGCGAAAGGAACACGACTATGCCCGTGAAGGCAATGAAAGCACCCGTGCGAGCAAAGCGCAGCAGAGCGGAAATGCAGCAGGAGTTCGCGGAGATCCAAGAGCAGGTGGAATCTGCACGCGAGGCCGCAGACGCCAAGGCCGAAGGGGCCGCGCGATTGCGCGCGGCCGAGGTCCGACAAGCCGCCGAGGGTCTAACGGTCGAGGCTGTAGTGCAGAAAATTTCAGGGCTGGGACTCGAGGTCGGCAAGGCGCTAGCCGATGTTTCCGAGCAGCTCACGCAGGAGGTGAAGGTACTGGCCACGGTGCGGGAGGCAGTAGCGCTCGAGCGCAAGGAACTGGAGCAGATCCATAAGATGGACGTGGCGGCCACGGCGCTCGATCAGATCGTGCAGGATTATGCGCGGGAAAAGCAGCGTGCGGAGGCAGAGATAGGTGCGCTGCGCGAGGCGTGGGAGGAAGAGTCGGCGAGAATGGAACGTGAGCGCAAGGAGCAGGACGAGAATCTTAAGAAGCAGCGTCAGCGCGAGATCGAAGATTATGAGTATAAGAAGACGCTCGAGCGCAAGAAAGCTCAGGACAAGTATGAAGAAGAGATGCGCCTAGCGGAGAAAAAGAACCAGGAGCGTCAGGAGGTTCTCGAGAAAGCGTGGAGACAGCGTGAGGCGGAACTGAAAGAGCGCGAGGACGAACTGACGCGTTTACGGAGGGAAGGTGA
>Ga0210405_10000343_pt1 | contig 64847 bp, 46 predicted proteins | sample IncBWH11MmetaG_FD_155492 | JGI IMG/M metagenome (GOLD analysis project Ga0210405, IMG submission 155492) | Forest soil microbial communities from Barre Woods Harvard Forest LTER site, Petersham, Massachusetts, United States - Inc-BW-H-11-M | ecosystem: Environmental > Terrestrial > Soil >...
CCTCGTTGTTCACGCTGGCGTAGTTCGTGTGGTTGGCCAGGTTAAATCCTTCCGCCGTTAACACGAGATTCGCCTTTTCGCCCACTTTGTGCCGCCAGCTCAACCGCATGTCAAAATCGTAGTAGTCCGGGCCGAGACCGCTGTCGCGCGGAGCCCCGAAGGGACGTTCGTTGGTAATGTGATTATTCCCATTGATCGCGCCCCCCGCCAGGAGATTGAAAGGCAATCCGCTGTGGTACGTGAAAATCGGGCTGAGCTGGAATCCCGAAAGGATGGCCTGCTTCCACGGGCTGTCGAACACCCCGGCAATCACCACCTTATGCCGTTGGTCGAATTCAGAAAGACCGCGATCCATCGAGAGGTTGGTGGGGTCTTGCGGTCCATAGTCTGTGTTGAAGTCGGTGGAAGTGTCGAAGCCTTTGCTGAAGGTGTAGTTGCCAAAGAGCGTGAAGCGGTTATTGAACCGCTCTTTGACTTCCACGATTCCTGCCTCGTAGAGCGCAGAGGCTGCGGACGTGTATTGATTGTTCTGGACGATCAGGGGATTCACAAAGCACTTAAATGGATTGGGCGCGCAGGGCAAGCCTTCGGCGCCCCCGAGCGGGTCGGTGGCTGCGGCCAGATTCCAGTTCTTGTAGGTATACGTTCCCCCGTTCGCGAGCGGAATCGTGCTGGTCGGCGTCGTGGGCAGAAGATTTGTGTCGATCGCCACTGGAAGTCGCAGCGTGTGGGTATAGATTCCGCTGACAGAAACAGAAAGCCCTGGAATAATCTCGCGCTCGATTCCGATCGATGCCTGTTGCGAATAAGGAGGTTTATAGTTCGGTGGATTGCTGAAGAGCACCGTCAGCGGCGAGAGCTGACCGCTGTTTTGTACGAAGATACCGAACGGAGCCACCGACGCGGGCGTGATGCATGCGCCATTTGGCACAGTCGGCTTCGTGCACTGGATCAAACCCTGGTTGAACAGCCCGGTAAAGACTGCACCGGCCGGCTGCAGGAATGGCAATAAGCTGAAGCCCGGATCAATGTAAATGGAAATGAACCGGTTGCAGGGACTGCTGCCTGTCCCTGGCACAATCACTCCTGGCGGGCCAAACGCCGTTACTCCCACACCGCAGGTGTTGACCGCATTGTTCACCTGATCTGGAACTTGAGCCTTGTTGTTCTGGTTCTCCACTGTGGATTTATTCGCGTTCAGGACTCCCAGACTGAGGTCCACCTGGGGAATCTGGGCATCAATTGGCCCGTAAAAAATTCCGTAACCGCCACGAATGACCGTTTTGTGGTCTTTGAACGGGTCCCACGCGAACGATATGCGCGGGGACACGTCGCCGTAGTACGTGTTCAGGGGCTTGAACTGGTTATCGATCTCGTATCGGACACCGTAAGTTAGCTTAAAGGTTGACGTGACGTTCCAAGCGTCCTGCAAGAAAAGGCCCGTCAATGGCCGGGTGTATGCCGGATAGTCGGGATTGCCAAAGCCTTGCTGGTACACCTGAGGCGCGCTCAACGAGGCTGCCTGCAACGAGTTAATGTTCGCTCCCTGGGTCGCTAGTCCGCAGGGATTCGGGTTTCCAGGCAGGAAACACAAGCTAACCGCGGCGCCGGGCAACGGGCCAAACACGAAACGTCCGGGGAAAAACGTGTGCGATTCGGAATGATTTCCGCGCAGAAGTACGTCACCACCGAACTTGATGGTGTGGTGGCCGCGTACGAGCGATACATTGTCGGCGAATTCGTAGCGCCGAAGGATCGTGAAGTTGGGCAGAAAGATATTCGTCCCCAAATTATTCGCGAACCCCAGGATTTGCAGGCCAGCTTGCCCCGGCTCATTGGGAATTACGTTGAAGCTGTTGTAGTTGTACTGTAGGCGGAGCTCATTCTCAGTGTTGGAGTTGAACTCGTGGTACCAGCTGGCTTGGGCGTTATTGTCATAGGTGTGGATCGAACTTCCCGCCGAAAAGCCGGTAAGTGACTGCACGTCGGGGTTTTCTTCCAGGTCATGCCCATACCGGTAACTAAAGCTCAGCTGGTTGCGGTCGTCGATGCGGTGATCGAGGCGAGCAGAAAACAGGTACTGGCGCGTGCTGTAGTTAAACAACCCTCCGTTGGTCTCCAACTGATTGATCAGATAGTTGTTGATCGCGGTTTGTGAGGTGCCCGGGGTGCCGGTGACCGGGCTCACTGTTAACGCGTTCTGCAGCGCTCCCGCGCAGGTCTGCGCTGGCAGCAGGACGATGGGTGGACTGGAGGGGTTGCCGAAGCACGGGACCGTCGGATTGCCGGGGAGGCTCGCCAAAGCGCTGACCACCGACTGTTGTGCAAATCTTGGATCAGTACTCTGGAAATTCACTGGCGCGCTCGCGGATGGCCCCTGGAATACGGAACTTTGCGTCAGCAAGGGCACTGCGTTCTCACTGTCTTGCCGAAGGCCCTCAAAGGCCCCGTACAAAAACGTTTTGTCTTTCCTAAGCGGGCCGCCCAACGAGCCGCCAAATTGTTGCCGCGACAAGGAGTTCTTGATGGGCTGGCCCTGCTCGGTGAACGAGAACGGACCCCCCGGCTGCAGCGCCTGGCTGAACGCGAAGGGATCGCGCGCATCCATGCCGTCGCTCCGGAAATAGCCGAACAGCGAGCCATGCACATCGTTGGTCCCCGACTTGGTGACGATGTTGATGGAAGCACCGCTGGCGCCGCCCAAGTCTGCCCCGTAATTGCTGCGGTTTACCTGAAATTCCTGAACGGCATCTTGACTGACGGTAAGCCGTACGCCCCCCGAGTCGCCCGAGGCTTCACCGCCGTCAACGGTAATGCTGTTCCCCCGTCCATTGCTGCCATAAAACGAGAGCCCACTTTGCGGCGTCTGTTTCACTCGAAAGTCCTGGTCGTCCGCCAGCCGCGTGGAATCAGACACGCCTGGCAGCAAGAGCGTAAACGTGAGGTAATCGCGGCGATCGATGGGAAGATCCACGATGTAGTTTTGCGTCAATGTATTGGCTTGGCTGCCTCTTTGCGTCTCCACCACCGGCGACTCGGCCGTCACCACGATTTCTGCCGTGCCCGCCGCCACCCGCAGGTGAAAGTCCAGGACCAACGTCTGTCCAACGTTGAGGATCACATTTTTATGAGTCTCGGTCTGAAAACCGCTCACCTGCACGGTTACGGTGTAAGCGGACGGCGGCAGCCCCGCCACCTCATAAAGGCCGTCGCTTTCCGTCACTACGCTCCGGCTGATTCCTTTCTCGGGATCGGTTACCTCCACAGTGGCCTTGGGAATTGTCCCTCCGGCGGGATCCGTCACGGTGCCTCTGATCTCACCCGATGTGCCGATACCCTGGGCATAGACCACAGGATTGGCCGGAAACAACCACGCCATTAACAGGAACGCGCTGGCCAGCAAGGTCGACCTCATACATCCTCCTTGTAGATCGAAGGCATCACCGACTTTTTCTAAATTGGCTCAACTACGCCCTGCTCCCCAAAACCCCTGTGCCCCTGGGACGGCCTCGACCCTTTAACCGAACCCAATTGCGGTTTATTCCAGATTGAGCAATTCGGATTGAGTTACCGCAGACGAATTCTTGCCATCCTAAAGGAATTTAAGGACTCAATCCCCCTCGACAAATCCATTCAAAATTATGATAGTGCGTATCACATAATACTTACTAACGTCAAGACGATTCAGCAATTCGGTCCCGAGGCGGCCCAACCTGCCACCAGCGAACAACGTTCTAGATTGGGGGACGGATTGCGCAGCGACCATATGGCGTCCTGGTTGTTTTGTGTCAGGCCTCGGCGTCGAGGATTGTCTAGCGGGGAACCAACACCATCCGGCCATGGACTTGCCCGCGCCTCAGTTGCTCAAGGACTTCGTTCACTTGCGTCAAGGGGCGGGCCGCGACCTCGCAGCGAACTTTTCCTGCCGCCGCTATCGCCAATAGTTCGCGCATATCCTGCCGTGTGCCGACTGAGGAAGCCTTGATCCGTATCTCGGATGCGGCCATCAGAATAGGTGGGAAGCATATGGATTCAGAGGGCAAGCCGACGACGAGGAGAATCCCGCCGGGTCTTACCGAAGGAAATGCCGCGTCATAAGCTGCTTTTGCGGCGGAAGTCACTATCGCGGCGTGGACACCGCCCGCGCGGCGCAACTCCTTGACGACATTTACGTTTGCCGCATTCAGCGTGACGGACGCACCCAAGCCCCTGGCCTGTTCGAGTTTTTCTTCGGACACATCAATGGCGCTGACGGTCGCTCCCAGTCCCCGACCGATTTGTACGGCCAGGTGGCCCAAGCCGCCGACGCCGAAGACAGCCAGCCTTTGGCCCGGCTGGATATTCGCGTGCTTCAGGGCGCGATAGACCGTGACCCCTGCACAGAAAAGTGGCGCAGCGTCGATGCAGGAAAGTCCGTCCGGAATCTTCAGGGCATGACTCGCGGGTGCCTTAACGAATTCAGCGTAGCCGCCATCCACGGTTACGCCCGTGATCTGTTGTTTAGTACAGAGGTTTTCATTCCCCTCGTGGCAGAACTCACATTGCCCACAGGTCCAGTGAACCCATGGAACGCCAACGCGGTCTCCGAGTTCCAGATGAGTAACGGAGGCGCCTTTTTCTACGATGCGACCGGCGATTTCATGTCCGAGGATCAGTGGTTTTTTGGTGATGGGAACGATCTGAGGCCAATCGCCGTTGGCCACGTGCAAATCCGAATGGCAGACGCCGCAAGCTTCCACTTCGATCAGCACCTCATGTGCGTCTGGCTTGGGCCGCGCCACATCTTCGATGGCCAGGGGCTCTTTGAATTCATGCAGGATGGCTGCCTTCATCGCGTCCACCTCGAAAAAGTTGGTATGAGTCACCCAGTTCCAAACGGATGGTTGAGGGCTTCAGCCTCTCTGAGCCAAATTAAATTTCACCCTCGGGTTTTGCGCCGCGCAGGAAAAATTCAACCGCATTTCTTACCCGCTCGGTGAGTTTGTGAGGTCCGGTTAGATCCACGGCCCATTGCCGCACGACGGTATTGAAAAGTCCTTCCATGAATTCGGCAAGGTGCACAACCGGGAAATCACGGGTGATCTCCCCGTTCTTTTGTCCTTCCGCGATAATCTCACGGAGTAAGCTGACAGTTGCGGCTTCCGCGCCTCGCAGTTCCGGCGAGCGAACTGGGTCCATCGCGCCGGCAAGAATGACAGCCTGCCAGAGAGGCCGCCCCACTTCGGTCACATTTCCCAGGGTTTCATAAAAACGGCGTAAGCGTTGCTCCGTGGTGGCCTTGATGGATAGCTCGGCCTTCAGGCTTTCGGCCTGGCGGGCAAAGGCACGGCGTCCCACTTCGCGCAATACCGCGTCTTTGCTGGGAAAATAACGGAAAAAAGTAGGTTGGCTGATTTCCAGAGTATGAACTATGTCGTCGATGCGTGTGTTTTCGTAGCCGCGCTGGCGAAAAAGATGCAATGCGGTTTCGACGATTTGCTCGCGAAGACGCGCCTTCTTCCGTTCACGAAGTCCGGATTTTGCTTCCTTCCCAGACTTAGGATCTTCGCGTCGCTTTTTTGTGACTCCGCCGTCGTTAACGCTCACAGACGCTGTCGACCGCCTCGCGGCGACCTTTCCACGGTGCATAGGGCGATTCCTCCGGAATGATGCGCCTCGGGGGCGTGGCCAGCATTTCGTTAGTCACGCTAACATTATAGTGACTAACGCCAAGTTGCAAGCCTCACAATGCCAGACCAAACTGGCCAATTCTCCTTTTCCAATGTCGCTCCGGGGCTGTTCAAACCGTTTGTGATTGCGCAAGGCGTTTTTCAGGTGCCCTTTGTGAGCAATTCCTTCTTGACCAGAAATGGGCTTCGATCGCCCTGGCGGCTGGGCTTGTTCTGATGTTCTTTCTGATTCGCCGGCTGCTGACGCTGCGCCGGACAGAATATTCTCAGACGGACTGAAGCTGTCGAAGGCGCCGCTCCAGCTCACGAGTAATCTCGTTCGCGTCCTGGTCGGCGGCGAGACGCATTGGCGCGCCAATCGTGGCGCGCACGTGGCCGGGTCGCGCGAAGATGGTCTCGCGCTGTTTCAGATCAAAAAGGCCACCCAGGTAGACCGGCACAACGGGGATATTCAACTGCTTCGCGAGCAGGCCTATGCCCGAGCGAAACGGCAGCATCTCTCCATCCTCAGTCGTTTTGCCTTCCGGAAAAACCAGCACGCTCCAGCCGCGGTCGGCAAGATTGCCCGCGAAGGCAAAGCTGCGGAGAAAACCCGATTGCTGAGGGAGCGGAAATACATTGAACAAACTCACCGAGAGAAAATACCTCAGGCGTTCCATGAAACGCTCGAACAGACTCAAGCTGTTGGAGGGACGTCGCATTCGGGCGAGCCTTTCACCGCCCATCGCGGTGGCAAGGCGGTTTCGGAATCTTGCAGGAAGCGCCGGCAGAATCCAGGCGATGTCGAGATAGGTGACGTGGTTGGAGATCACCAGAACCGGCCCTTGTAGCCCACGGAGATTCTCGCGGCCGCGAATTCGGGGAGCCGCGAGCAGATACGTCGCCGGCCACGCGAGCAAGTAGTAGATGGCAAGGCGCAAAAGTCTAACGAGCCAATGCTGCGGCCAGGTAGGAAAAACATGCTGAATCGGAGCGGAACTACCCTGGGAGAGAAGCTTCTCCAGTTGCGCGACCGTGGTCACGTCCTGAAACTGAGCCTCGTTCAGGTCCACTTGATGGCGCTCCTCCAGAGCACTCATGAGTTCGACGCGATCGAGCGACGTGAGATGTAAGTCGGTTTCGAGATTGGCGCCCGGGGGTCCTGGTTGAACAGGATGCCCGGTAATACGCGCGATCAATCCTGCGACGGAATCCGTGGCAAGGTCGGTTTCCGTTGTACCTCTCTTCGCGTTCTGAACTACTTCGCGGATGCGGGGAAGAATCGGCTTCTGCGTCGGCGTCCTGGGGAAATCCGTCTCTGGCCAGAGAAACGAATGCCGTATTTTCTGATACTCAGCCAGCGATTGATTGGCGCCTTCGATTGCCGCGCCCGGGTCGCCGTTGGAATCGTTCAACAAGACTACGGCGCAAGGCTCGGCGTTGCCGTCGCGTTCGAGGTCGATCACGACGCAGTCGCGAACGCCGGGTTGAGCTCGGAGGGCTTTTTCCAAATCTTCCGGGTAAATATTCATGCCGGCCGGGGTGACGATGACGTTTTTGCGCCGGCCCTTGAAATACAGGTTGCCAGTCGCGTCCGTCTCCGCGACGTCTCCCGTGCGAAACCATCCGTCGGATTCAGCTACGGACAATGTCTGCCCATTCTGCTGGTAGGCTGTCGCGACGTTTTCTCCACGCACCAGGATTTCGCCATTCCCGTCCACTCGCACTTCCATCCCCGGAAACACTTTGCCGATGGAGCCCTGCGTGGAACGGAACGGGTGATTCAAGCTGATGAGCGAAGTGGTTTCCGTCATCCCGTACCCCTGGATGACGGCGTATCCTAATCGATTCCAAAACGTCTCGGCCTGCTTGGGAAGCGCCGCTCCTCCGGAAATGAAGGCCCAGAATTTCCAGCCGAGTCGCGAGTGGACCTTACGGAATCGCCACCAGCGCCGGAGAAAATGCTCCTTCTCCGCGAGCGCGAAATCCTTTCGAAACCGCTCCATTTTTACGTCACGCTCCGGCAGGCGTTCGATCTCGCGTTGCAGAGACTCAATAAAGCGAGGAACCGCAACGAGGACGGAGACCCGCTCTCGCCGAATGGTGTCCACGAACTCCGCAGGTCTGAGCGAATCGATGAAAACAACGGTGCCCGCAAGAAGTGAAGGGATGAACACGCCGAGCATTTGTCCGAATACGTGGCTAAGAGGCAGGAGGTTCAAAAATCGAAGTGGATGGACAAATTTCTCGTAGCGAAGATATTTCCGGATTTCAGTCTGCAGCGGTTCGATATTCGCGAGAACGTTTCCGTGCGAGATCACTACACCGCGGGGCTCGGCCGTCGTGCCCGATGTGAAGATGATTTCCAAGGTGTCTTGGCGGGAGAGCGGCGGCGAGGGGTAGGGAGAAGAATCGTGTTTCGCTGTTGTGGCGAAAAGCGACTCCATTGCGATGGACGGAATAGCTCCAAATTCCTTATGCGCGTTCGCCCGAAAGATGAGCTTTGCATTCACTTCCTGAGACACCCGGCGCGCAAATTCCGGGGCCGAGGCATGGTCGATGGGGACCACCACAACGCCACGGAGCAAGCACCCGAGAAATGCCGCGATCCATTCCGCAGAGTTTTCGCCCCACAGCAAAACCGCGTCGCCCTTGAGTATCCCGCGAACTTCAAGTTCGCGAGCGAGCCGATTTGCCCCCTCGCCAATCTGCCCATACGTCCAGCTTTCCATGCGATAGCCGCGCCGCTGCCGCACAGCGATTTCCTCGCCATGAGAGGCATAATTCTGAACGAAATTTAGAAGTGACTCCAAGGGCATTCCAGACATCTATTTTGGCAGAATCGGGGGGACTTGGCGTGCGTCAAGGGCCCCCGGAGATTTGAAGGGCTTCGGCTGCCGTGGGATTCACAAACAAAGCTCTCGTTCTCGGCGCGGGAATCTCCGGCCAATTCGCAGACTCTTCCGATAAGAAGGTGGTAGTTCTGTCGGCGCGTACGGTGCCGAGCGCCGCCGGATAAAACAGGCTTCCATGGCAGGGCTCCTCCCGCAAGGGGAACACGTGCTAACGGAAAAAAGCAATCATCGGATCATGCAGGAGGACCAGTACTTGGTGATCCGGGCGATCCAGCGGGTTGTCAAATACTCGGAAAAAATCATGGCATGTGCGTCGTGACTTTGTTGGCTTCAGCGCACAAACCAGCGGTATTCACAGACGCCCATGTGTGGCGTACGGTGCGTGAGCCGAGCGCCTGAATCAAAAACTTTGACGGATTACCAGACGTGAACCGCGGTGATGCGCGGCGGGCCTGAGCGGCCCTGAATCACCTGCGTTTCGAGAACGACTTCGACATTTTTTTGCTTCCAGTTTTGCGGCACTTGCTTGACCATGTCTTCCATGCGGTTTGCGTCGACCAGAAATTCGCCGGCGGCCACTGTTCCGCCCCTTGCAATTCCAGCGGCTACCACCACGTATTGATCGGTATTCGGATCCACGAGGCGCGCAACAATGGCGTAATCCTTATAGGTCCCGGTTTGTTGTTGCACGGTACGATCCAGCATCCATCCGCGCTTGCCGGGATTGGCGCGGTCTTCGATCCAAAATTGTGTCATTTCCTTATCATTCGCGAAGTGGAACCGCAAAGGAGAGGTAAGCCGAAGCGTCCAGCCATTGTCAAAGGCGCCGATGAATACCGAGGGACCGCGACGCAGATCGGTCAAGCTGGTGGTGGCTTCACCCTGCACTCTATAGGTCTTACCGTAAGTGCGAAGTAAACCCGCCATATTCACCAGCGGACTCACGTCATCAATGATGATGGTCACCATGGTGTCCGCCAGCGTCACTTCCCGCTGGGGATCGGCCGCGTCGTGCAGCTTAAGCGTTGAATACTGGCTTTGGTCGGCGATGCAAAATAGTACAGGCTCCGAAGATTTCACGAAGGGTTCCCAAAACTGCTTCAGTGCCGGCGGCCTGGACCCGAACCAAAGAGCCGTCGAAACTCCCGCCAGCAAAAGCAGCAGCAATGCTACCGCAGGCTTCACACCTGTCAAGCGGGAGCGACCGGATCGAGAAGCTGCGGATTGCGCATCCGTTGGAAGGATCAGAGTAGAGCCGTCGCCGCGGCCGAGCGCATCGGTCGCACTTGGCGACAAACCTGATGGACGTCCGGGCCAGGAATATTGCGGCGCATAAGAACCGGCGGGTAGATACAGCCGAATCTCCTGGCTATGTTTGGGATCCTGATAATACAGCTCGATGCGCTTGCGAATTTCCGCGGCGGTAACCCGCACAATGGGGTCGGTGTTGGTGTCGTAATCGGCCGGGCGGCCAAAAATCTCGACGCCGAGGATTCGCTCTTTAAGCTGATCCGTCTGGCCGGCCAGCGAGTGAGTGACCACATATTTCAGAAAACTCGGGTAACGTTTGCTGGAATTAAATAGAGGTGTGGCGAGCAACTTTTCGAGTTGCTGCTGAACGGCGGCTTTTTCGGGTTCGCTGGAAGGTGTCCAGCTCTCCGCTACCTGCTCTGCTAGCAAGGTTCCCCTTACGCCTCAACCTGGCCAAAGAATGTCGCCGAAGCACCCAAGCGAGCACCGAAACAACTGATTATGGCTATGGGAAAAGCAATTTCCCAAGATGCTACAGCGGTTTGGGACCTGCCGCAACGTAAAACAGAGATCCCAGCACTCTTTACGGTCTCTTAACGTTCCGCTAAGTTGCAGGCACAACGCAACTTACGCGACAATCTCAGGTCTTATCTTTCTTATCCTATTTCCTTTACCAGCAAAGCATTGCCAGCATCCAGCGGAGTTTTCTATAAGTTGCACCAGTCTTTTGGATTGGGTCGTGTTACTTCGGAGAAAAGCGCAGGCAGTTCGGATGCCTGCACCGGGCGGCGCGAACCAGCAGAGTGAAAGTGGAGTTCGGGGTGGCAGGCTGGCATCAGCCAGCATGTCCAGGAGGAATTTCCTAATGTCAGGCAAAGCATGGTCGTGGAAGCTAAAAATTTTAGCAGGCGCTCTGGCGGCACTGATTTTGACCGCTGGGCAGGGTTACGGTCAGTCCCAGGCAATTACGGCGACATTCAGTGGAACTATCCTTGATCCAACTGGCCAGACGGTTAGCGGTGCAAAGTTGACGCTGGTGAGTCCCGAACGCGGGATTTCTCGCACCTATGTGACCACGGACAACGGATTTTACTCTTTCACACTCCTCCCGCCCGCTACCTACAAGCTGCAGGTGGAGGCCGCCGGGTTCAAGCACTACAGGCAAGACGGAATCGAGCTGATACCCGGGCAGAACGCCGAAGAAAAGATCGGTTTGTCAGTCGGCGCGGTTACCGAAAGTGTCGAAGTCTCTTCGCAGGCACCCCTGATGAACGCGGAAAACGCTAATATTTCGTCGGATATTTCCGCCAGACAGGTTGTGGAACTCCCTTTGAACTTTCGTAGCGTCATCGGTTTGGCCACCCTGAACTCTTCGGTCAGCAACGCCGCTGAAGACCAGATTGTGGGGTCACCGAGTATTTCCGGAAGCGCGGACCAGGATGTTTCGTTCCTGAATTTCGGCGGCACTTTCTTCAACACTGCTGCCTACCTGCTGGATGGAACCTACGACACGCGTCTCGATTGGGGTGGAGTGATCTATGTGCCTTCTACTGACGCAGTGCAGGAGTTCAAGATTCAGACTAATGCTTTTACGTCGCAGTATGGTTGGAGCAGCGGCAACGTGATCAACGTTGTCACCAAGTCGGGTTCCAACGGGTTCCACGGTGATGCTTTCGAGTTCTACCGCAACAGCAGCGTGGAAGCGAGATACTTCTTCAACAATGGAGCACAGCCTTCGTTCACCCGCAATCAGTTTGGCGGCACGCTAGGCGGCCCCATTCGCAAGAACAAGACCTTCTTTTTTGGTTACTACGAAGGACGGCGGCAGGCGACACCCGCAACTTTCGTCGGCACCATGCCTACTGGAGACGAGAGGACCGGAAACTTCTCGGGGCTTCTGGGGGCTCCGACGGGGCAGACCGACGCTCTGGGAAGACCCATCTTGAGCGGGGCGATTTACAATCCGTTCAGTACTCGGCAGATCACACAAGGGCAGGTCGATCCGACAACCGGATTGATGTCTACGCAGACCGGTTACATTCGCGATCCCTTCCCTGGCAACATAATTCCCTCAGGTCTGATGGACACGATTGCTAAGAGCATCGCGACGGGCACTTATTGGCCCAACCCCACAAATCCCAACGTCCTCATCAACAACTTTACAGGGGCTGCCTCTGCCTCTGCGCACTCCGATGAGTATTCCGTCCGCATCGACCACAATTTCACAGATAACGACCGGTTCAACGCCCGTTGGTCGCAGAAATACGAATCGAAGGTAAATTTCCCCACTTACTATGGAGCTTCGAATCCGGGAGGTCCGGGGGTAACCGCTCCCAACAACCGCTATAGCATTAACGCGGGTTACAACCACGTATTCGATCCGACCTTTGACATGAGCTTGAATTTTGGCGTGAACCGCCACGTCGAGCAGTCCACAACACAAAGCTTCGGCTACAAATCCTCGGCGCTGGGATTGCCGTCGTTCATCGATGGGATTGCCCCCTCATTCCCAGAAATTCAGCCGCAAAGCTACTCGGCCCTCGGCGCGCAGGCCGGTCTGGACAATTACATCGTGCCGCAAACGATTTGGACCAGCTCGATCGATTTCACGAAAATCAAGGGCAAGCACACCCTGGCATTTGGTTTTATGGACGTGTGGGCGCGGATTGATGGCGGCCACTACGCCAACACCACTCTTCAGTTTCAAACTACCTCCACCGCTGGGCCCGATCCACAACAGGCAACGGAAGGGACTGGCAACGGATTTGCGTCGTTCCTGCTAGGAGTGGGGAGTGGGACGGACCAGACGGGGTTCACAGCGTTCCCAGCGACCGACAAGCACCTGCTCGGCTGGTATGTGCAGGACGGCTGGAAAGTGACTAGCAAGCTCACACTGAATCTTGGCCTACGCTACGAAATCCAGACCGCCCCGACGGAAAGGCACAACGCCCAGCAGTATTTTAACTTCACCGCGTCGAACCCCATCAGCGCTGCCGTCGGGTTCAATGTTCCGGGTGAGTTGGTCTTTAACTCGAGCAGCAATCGCGGCCTGTACGATACTTCCCACACCAATTTTGCCCCGCGCATCGGTGCTGCCTATCAATTGCGCGACAAAATTGTCCTGCGCGGCGGCTATGGCGTCTTCTTTGTGCCCAACTACTACGGCAATGGACCCAACATTGGCTATTCGCAAGGCACACCTTGGGTGACGAGTCTGAATAGCGGTCTAAATCCCTCCTCGACTCTCAGCGGAAATACAACTTTGGGATTGCCCAGCGCATTTCCAAACGGTCAAGTCCCGTCCACAGGCAATTCCTTGGGAGGCTTAACGGACGTCGGCTTCGGACTCAACCCTGTCGTTGACAACGTACGGCACTCTCCTTACGTGCAGCAGTGGATGCTCGGAGTACAGTACAGCTTCACTAACAACGACTTGCTGGACATCAGCTATGTCGGGAATCACGGCGTACACGTGCTGTCGCAATACCTGGAGTGGAACGAGCTCCCGACCGCAGATTTGGCGATGGGGAATCAGCTTAACCAGATGGTGCCCAACCCCTTCTTCGGTCATATTGCTGCGAGTGGATGCGGTCTCAACAATCCGACGATCCAGGAAGGGCAACTGTTGCGGCCGTTCCCGGAATACTGCAGCGTCACCGAGGCGCCGCCTGCTGTCGGTTCGTCGACTTATAACGCGTTGCAGGCTACATTCACCCATCGTTGGCACTCTGGCCTGGATCTCAACGTTTCCTACACCTACTCAAAATTCATGGACAACGTCCAGGGAGCTTCTGGGTGGGCCTTCCCGGGCAGCGGGAGTTCCGTCCGGAATTCGTACGACCTGGCTGCGGAGCGTTCCGTCGACGCGAGCGACCTGACACATAGCCTCGTCATCAGCCATAACTACGAATTGCCCTTTGGAAAAGGCAAGCAATTCGGCGCCGAGTGGAACCACGCAATGAATGCGGTTCTGGGAGGTTGGCAGTGGAGCGGCATCCTGACGGCGCACACCGGCTTGCCCATTTCAATCAACCCAGCACAGAACAACACGGGTGGATTCGGATTCAACCAGCGTCCGAACATCGTCCCGGGAGTCAGTCCGGTGCCGCAAAACCAAAACATCAACGACTGGATCAATCCCGCGGCGTTCTCGCAACCTGCCGCATTCACCTTTGGAGACTCCGCAAGGTTCCTGTCGAATCTGCGCGCGCCGGGCTTCGTGAATTGGGACATGGGATTACAAAAATGGTGGAATATCACCGAGACCAAGCGTTTCCAATTCCGCTTCGAACTCTTTAACGCTTTCAACCACCCGAACTTCTTCGTGCCAGACTCCAACCTGGGCGACACGAGTTTCGGCGTTATCAACGCGGCCTACCCGGCGCGAAGCGTGCAATTCGCCGGGAAGTTCTACTTTTAGCGTCTGGTGCATGCGAAAAGTTGCGCTCCGTCCCCTGGGAGAGCGCGGGCGAGGCAGGCTGGGAGAAACAGTTTGAAGTCGAGGAGCTATTCCCGGCCTGCCCGCTCTTCAGTCCCGTCCTTCACGGCCTGGAGTTTCTGGTGATCGGAGAAAACTTCCGGGGGGAATTTATCCAAGTGAGTTTGTGGATCGTCTCCTGCAACGAAGAGAAGTGTTTTCCCCTCGTCTGAATCACGCGATGGGACATCAGTGATGGCTTGAGCCTTCGCGGTACACCAGGACGGATGAATGAAAATTCCGAAATCGGCTAGGGGAATGTGGCAGGGCACCGGGTTCGTTCTGGTTGTTTTGGGTTTCGGTTTCCAGCCAAACCCCACAGCGTTTGCATCCGCTCAGGCAAAGCCAAAGAGCGAGCAGGTTGAACGCGAACCGCAAGGACCTGATACAAGCAGAGTTCTCCCGAATGGTATTGAAGTGCACCACGCAGGAATGCTGCTGCAAGTTCTTGCCCTGCGCGATGATGTCCTGCGTGTTCGACTCGCCCCGAACGGGGAACTGCCAGAAGACGAATCTTGGGCGGTTCCGGCCGAGATCCGTCGCGAAAGCGTTGAAGTAACGCCCGATGCCACTCCCGGCACCGTAGGCTTTCATACCAAAACCTTGAGTGTCCGAATCGAGCGTGCAACGTTGCGGCTCTCCGCGACAGATTTGTCGGGCAACGTGCTTCAGGAAGACGCTGAAGGGTGGCCCGTCGAATTCCACTCCAACGCCTTTCGTGTGTTCAAGAAAATGCCGCCGGACGAACACTTTTTCGGCCTGGGCGACAAAGTGGGGCCCCTGGATCGCCGCGGCCAGTCCTTCCGCCTCTGGAATACCGATGCCTTCAGTTTTCAGGAATCGACGGACCCGATTTACAAGAGCATCCCCTTTTTCATGACCATGCGCGCCGGGCGCTCCATGGGGTTCTTGCTCGACAACACTTGGTCATCCAATTTTGATTTCGGCAAAAGCGAGCGGAACACCTACTCGTTTGGCGCCGAAGGCGGTCCGATCGACTACTACGTCTTCTATGGACCGGACCCGAAGCAAGTCGTGCAGACATACGCCTGGCTGACGGGTTTGCCGCCGCTTCCTCCTTTGTGGTCTCTGGGCTTTCAGCAATCGCGTTTCAGTTACGAAACGGAAACGCGCGTGCGCGAAATCGCCGCGCGCTTGAGAGCCGACAGGATTCCCTCCGATGTGCTCTATCTGGATATCGACTTCCAGAAGGAGCATCGTCCTTTCACCGTGGACACGGAGCGCTTCCCGCATTTCGAGCAGATGCTGTCGGACCTGAAACGCGAAGACTTCCATGTCGTCGCGATTACCGACTTGCACATCGCGCGTGTTCCCGGCGCCGGTTACGCGCCGTACGACTCTGGAATCGCCGCCGATAATTTCGTAAAGAATGCCGACGGTTCGGTGTATGTCGGCACGGTTTGGCCGGGCCTCTCGGTTTTCCCGGAATTCACGCAGAAAAAAACCAGGGATTGGTGGGGTTCCCTCTACAAGCAGTTCTTGTCGGACGGCCTTGCCGGTTTTTGGAATGACATGAACGAGCCGAGTGTTTTTTTGACTGACAATCTGACCATGCCGGACAATGTGCAGCATCGCATTGATGAGCCCGGCTTTCGGCCTCGATCCACTTCTCACCTGGAAATTCACAACGTCTACGGAATGGAGAATTCTCGAGCCACTTACGAGGGCCTGCGCAAACTCGATCCGGACTTGCGGCCTTTCGTTTTAACGCGCGCCACCTACGCCGGCGGCCAGCGATATGCGGCCACCTGGACCGGTGACAATACCAGCTCCTGGGATCACTTGCGTTTGACCACTCCGATGCTTTTGAATTTGGGGCTGAGCGGCTTTGGGTTGAGTGGAGCCGACGTCGGCGGATTCATCGGGACTCCCGGGCCAGTGTTGCTCACACGCTGGACGGAGCTTGCCACGTTTCAACCCATCGACCGGAATCACACCAACAAGGGCTCCGGCGACAAGGAAGTCTGGGTGCATGGACCGGAGCAGGAAGCCATTCGCCGCCGCTACATCGAAGAGCGCTACCGGCTGATGCCGTATCTCTACACGCTGGTCGAAGAACTTTCGCGCACCGGAATGCCCGTCGTCCGGCCCCTGTTCTTGGAATTTCCTCGCGCGACAAAAGACTTGCAGCCTCTGGATATCCACGCCGGCAACGAATTTCTCTTCGGGCCCGACCTGCTTGTCGCCCCGCCGCCGTTTCCGGAGCAGCTGGAAGCCTATGCGCTGAAGCTTCCTCCGGGCGTTTGGTACGACTACTGGACGGGCGAAAAAATTCAGCAAACGGCAACGCAAAACGGCTCAACCGCAGCCGAGCCGCGCATTCAGCCCAAGCTGGATGTTCTTCCCGTCTATGTCCGGGAAGGTTCGATCATTCCAGTGCAGCCGCTCGTTCAAAGCACCGATGAGAAGCCGCAAGGCCCGCTTACTCTGCGCGTGTATCCCGGGAAAGATTGTCACGGGTCTGTGTATCTCGACGACGGCAAAACGCTCGCGTACACTCGCGGCGAATTCCTGCGGATCGAATTCTCGTGCGCGGTAACCGCCTCTGGGGTCGAACTTCACGTCGGAGAGCGAAAGGGCAACTATCTTCCCTGGTGGAAAACGCTCCACCTGGAAGTTTACGATTGGCAGAGCCCGGCGGCCCATGTCACCCTGAAACACAAGCCGGAAGAGTTGCAGGATTCCGTTGATCCGGCCCGGCACATGCTTTCGCTTGAATTAGGCGACGATCCTCGAGGCAGCGACCTGGAAATTATCCGCGTGAACTGAACATCCACTTGCGTTTGCTTCGCCGATTGCGGAAACGGAAGTCAGGCAGTTAAATCCAGGGAACTTGAGAGAGATTCGATTTGTTTGCGGCACGATTCACCAAGGCCGGCGCGCTCGCGCTGTTCTGCACGTTCAGCCTGCTGGCGCAACCTCAACAAGCCCCAAGCTCCGGTGCACGCTTCGACGTGCACTCTCCCAAGGGTATTGATTTTGTTCTCCGCAACTCCCCGACCGCCAGAAAATACCTGATTGAGACCATGCCCGGAGGCGTCGCGCTCCTGGACTACAACAACGACGGCCTGCTGGATATCTTCCTTGTGAATGCCGGCCATGTTCGACATCCCCTGCCCAGGCTCCCGAACTTCGATCGCCACGCACCTTCCTATTGGAACCGGCTGTATCGCCAAAACAAGGACGGCAGCTTCACGGATGTTACCCAGCAGGCAGGGCTCGCAAACGTGGACGACGGTGATTACGGAATGGGCGTGGCCGTCGGAGACTACGACAACGATGGCTTTCCCGATATCTACGTGACCAACTTCGGTAAAAACATTCTCTATCACAACAATGGCGACGGCACATTTACGGATGTCACCGCCAAAGCGGGAGTAGCGGCGGGCGGATGGTCGGTTTCCGCCGGTTTTTTCGATTATGACAATGACGGGCACCTCGATCTGTTCGTCACTCGCTACCTCGATTGGACCGTGGCGAACAGCAAAACCTGCGGCAACGAAAACGCCATGTACTGCCCGCCCACGGAATTTCCCGCCATTTCGAGCATCCTGTATCACAATCGCGGCGACGGCACATTTGAAGACGTCAGCGTTGCATCCGGCATCGCGTCAATGAAAGGCCACGGTCTGGGTGTCGCCTTCGCCGATTATGATGGCGACGGCTTCACCGACATTTTTGTGGCCAACGATGTCACCAACCAGTTTCTCTTCCACAACAACGGCAACGGCACGTTCACGGAATGCGCTCTCGAATCCGGCGCGGCATTGACCAACGACGGAAAAATGCTATCGGGCATGGGTGTTGTTTTTCAGGATTACGATAATGATGGCCTCCCCGACGTTCTCGTCACGCAGCTCCCTCATCAGCCCTACGTCGCTTTTCATAATGACGGCCACGGTTCCTTCAGCGCCCAGGAGCTGGAAACTGGCTTCGGCGCGCTATCGGGAAAGTCCTCTGGATGGGGAGTGGGTCTCGAGGATTTTGACAATGACGGTTGGAAAGATGCCTTTATCGTCCAGGGCCACGTGTTTGACAACGTGGAAAAGTACGACAGTTCGCTTCGATATAAGGACCCTCCGTTGCTAGCTATGAATCACAACGGACACTTTGAAAAGGCCGATGCCGGCTCGGACACGCCGGTTGCCGGACGTGGCGCCGCATTCGGCGATCTGAACAACGACGGTTGGATCGATGTGGTCGCCACTTCTCTCGGCGATCACCCGCAGTTTTTCGTGAACCGTGGGGGCCATTCGCACTGGCTAACCATCACCCTGCGCGGCAAGCTCAGCAACCGCGACGGTTTCGGCGCTCGCGTTCAGGTCAACGGCCAGGTCCGCTTTGCCACTGCCACTGGCAGTTATCTCTCTTCAAACGACAAGCGCCTCCATTTCGGCCTCGGCTCCGCGGAATCCGCGGATATCGAAATAAAGTGGCCCTCCGGCATCCGCCAAATCCTGCATAGGGCGAAAGCCGATCAAATTCTTACCATAGAGGAATCGGGGCAGCCTTAATCGACGCGCTGCTCTCGAGTTAAATCCCCTATCAATTGCGGCGTCCTAGCCTCCTTTGCCTACCAAGGCACACAAGTTTTGAAGGCGCGCACGACCCGACAAACGTGACGACCACACTCTATATTTGCATGAGTATGGCTACGACGGCGTGAAAGAAGCGATGAACAAACTGGAAACCCACTGTTCCCTAGTTGTTCCTCAAACTGTTCCCCAATTGTCGCGTGCGGAAGCGGAATCGGGAGTTGGAGTCGGAGTCGAGGAGGGGATTCTGATCAATCGCGGAACGTTGCGGAGCCCGTGAAAACTTGAGTAAAGGCGTTGCACGGGGGTCGTTCGCGCTAGCTCTTGGAAATTTGATTTTCCCGCACAGGATTCACGGTCACCTGATAGTCGCCGAATTCTTCCGTCCGCAGATCGTCTTCGCTCACGTCCAAGGAACGGAGGAGGTCGGTCATCGCTGTGACCATTCCCGAAGGGCCCGCGATATAGAATACAGGTCTGTTGAGCCCAGTTAAGTAACGCGAGAGCAGTTGCCGATTGATGTGACCTACTTCATAGCGCCAAGCCGAGTACGTCAGCCGGGTGATTGTTGGGATGAGGGTAAAGCGGGGATTTCGCACGGCTAAGGCTTCAAATTCTTCCAGAAACGCCGCGTCCACCGCCTCGCGGTTCGAATAGAACAAATATAGCGCGTGGGTCATCCGTTCCTGCGCGGCCCAGTCCAGAATGCTGCGGACCGGCGTGATGCCGATGCCGCCTGCAAGAAATACCGCCGGCCTGGCAACGTCCTTATGCAAGGTAAACGATCCTCTCGGACGGCTGACTCTAAACTTGGTCCCAAGGGCAGCGGACATCAAGGCCGTCTTGAAACCGGTCTCCCGCATACGCATCGCGATCATGACCAAGCCTTTGTCATGAGGAGAGTTTGCGAGAGAAAAGGTACGTAAATTGTCGCCTTCGTCTCCAACGGGTGGATGCAGGAAGGCAAAGTCGGCGTGTTGGCCGGCTCGAAAATCATAATCGTTCCCATTCGTGTCAAACCAAAATGTCATCGTACCTCTGGCAATTCTTTGGCGGTCCACTAAAGTCATTTGATAGTCAGCCACGATTCCTCCTTTGCCTAATCTTTCCGATGGCCCGTTGGGGCATCGGTGGCATTTCCACTCGGGTAAACCAGATTTCTTGCACTTTGATTTCAACCCTGAAGGCCGGAACATTCGCCAAGCGGCCAAATGCGGATGGGCGATCGAACAGGCGCGTCCTCAGAGAAGTGCTCAGTCCCCTCCCGCGATTTCCTCGGAGGACTTCTCGGCCGCGCCAACCACCGGGCATGCAGCAAATTCTCGCCAGGACTCGCGTCCTTTTAACAGCGTATTGGAACCGTTCCTTTTCAGCAGGACTACACTTTGCATCTTCGCCTGACCGGCAATTTGCCCCGGCTCTGTGATGCATACGTAGATTCCGGAGGACCTCTGGTCGAGAACTTTGATCGACAACTTCCGCGTGCCACCCGCCGCTTGGACGATAGTTTCCGCTTCATTCATCCCCTGCGCTGTGAATCCGTAATCCGCAAAAGTTTTCTTTCCTTTTTCCTTTTTCGGCCGGAGCGCAGCTGGCAGCGAAGTAACGTCCAGCTTCTCGACGACAAACTCCGCCACCCTTTCCTTGGGATACACATCCTTGTCCCCCGCCACCGTTATCGGCGCGTAGGACAGCGCTGCAAGCACCAACGCAACTTTTTTGGTTTTCATTTTCATTCTCCTTTTCTTCCCGCCGGCGTTGCCCGCGTGTTTCCTGGCGGGGGCCGTCAGGGTTTCCCTGTTTGCCGCTGATGCCGTGGCGTCAACTTATGCCGTTATAAAACCCGAGGCCGCGGCAATCCCGAAAAGCGTTTATCCTGGTCCATTCACTCCAGTAAGAAATCCGCCCAGGTGACCCGTCACCGCCACAATTGCTACTGCCACAACCTCAATCGGCAAACGGTATCCGGGCAGCACCGCGCCTTGCTTGCGTTTCGTTCTCAGGTGAATAAGCCACACGATCCAGATCAGCAGGCTCGACACGACACCGAACACCAAATGGATCAGAAGGATGCCTTTGAGCCGCTGCCCTTCGAGTTCCCATTGCCACGCGAGAATTCCCGTGATTAATACCGGTATGGTGGCAAGCGCAGCGGCGAATAAATTGAAGTAGGCCGCCGCAGCCAGCATGCGCCGCTTGGTCCGATGCGCAAGAAAATCAAAGAGCACGCCGCTGACAAACAGCGCGATCGGAAAATGAATCAGCACGACGTGTTGCGCGTGTTTTGCGAAAAATACCGTCTTGAGATCGAACGGATGCACGGCTTCTCCTCAATTACTGCACGATGACTGTGCCGGCCATTTCAGCTGAACCGAGCGGAAGCGCGGAAATATTTCCGACTTGCGTTTTTCCTGTCGGAAATCTTGGCCTGGTGGCGCCCAGTGCCGGGCTATCCCTTTCACTCAGCGCTCGAATTTCACATGCTTCGTCTATCCAAGACCGGCTCCTTAGCCGATTTATTCCCGGCTCACACACACACCTGCCCTGCGACCGCGCTTCTCTGGCGAACGAGCGGAGAGAATAAAATCGTGCTCGCGGCAGTTCCTACTAGTGAGGTCGTACCGTTCAGGGGTGAATTGTGAGTGAGTTGGAGCCCGAAGAGCGGGTGCGTTTTGAGCAACTGGTGCTGCCCCACGTCGACGCGGCTTTTAACCTCGCGCGTTGGCTGCTGCGGGGGCGTGCCGATGCCGAGGATGTCGCCCAAGAAGCTCTGCTCCGTGCATGCCGTTTCATCCGCGGCTTTCATGGCGGAGATGCGCGCGCGTGGCTGCTGCAGATCGTGCGCAACACTTGCTATACCTGGCTGGAGAAGAATCGTCCTATGGAACTAAGCATGGAATTCGACGAAGAAATACACCTGCAGGCTTGCGCCACGCCTGAAACCCTCGCCATTGCGCGTGATGATCGGGAGCGTCTCATCATTGCCTTGGAGACGCTGCCACCGCGCTTCCGGGAAGTCCTTGTCCTTAGGGAGCTCGAAGGCTGCTCCTACAAGGAGATCGCTGCGATAACCTCGCTTCCCATCGGCACCGTCATGTCTTCGCTTTCGCGTGCCCGCCGTCAGTTGCATTCCGCGCTGGCAAATCCCATTCAGAAGGGGGCCGTCCGTGAAGTGTAACTTTGCAGACTCCTTGCTCCAGGGCTATTTTGACGGTGAACTAAGTGATCGCAGGGCTGCCGAATTCGAGCGCCACGTCGGACATTGCTCCTACTGCGCGGCTGAACTCGTGGACCTGGATTGGTTGAGCGGCAGATTGCAGCTTACTCAGATCTATGAGCCTGCCCCCGCCTCGCTACGGCGGACAATTAACGCCCATCTCCACCCTATCGCGCCCACCCCTGCCGCGGCGCAGCCTCTTCTTTGGCAATGGCTGGCTGCCGCGGCGGCGCTGCTTCTCATCGCATTCGTATTGTGGAGAGTGAGTCCCCAGCTTCGCAGCGACGATTACCAGGCCGAACTTGCAGGCGAAATTGTCGACGCGCATCTGCGCTCGCTGCAGCCGGGCCACATGACTGAAATCGCTTCCAACGATGAGCACGTTGTCAAAGGATGGTTCGATGCCAAACTCCAGTTTGCTCTCCCGGTTCGTGACTTCGCGAAGGCCGGTTTCGCGCTGAACGGCGGGCGCCTGGATGTTGTTGAGGGGCGCTCTGTCGCGGTCCTCGTTTATGAGCATAACGGCCATCCAATCGATGTATTCATTTGGGCCACCCGAGAACCAGACACGTCACCGCGCACAGGATCGCGGCAGGGCTTTCAATGGGTTGATTGGCGTAAGGATAAAATGGAATTCTGCACCGTCGCCGATGCAGCTCCGGCCGACCTCGAACTGCTCCGCCAGTTGATCAACACTTCCGTGTAGACCAGTTGCGAAGTCAACTGGACACCTATAGTTCAAAAGCGAAAAGGGCAAGATTGCGCGCAGAGCGAACGCACAATCAGGAAATCACTCATCCCGTTTGTTCAGCATTGCTAGGCGACGCCACTCCTTACAGTGTGGAATAGAACATCAGTGACCGGGGTATTCAGAGATGAGGGCAATGGAATGGCGGAAGCACGGAAGGGAATAACAATGATGGAGACAACAATCGTCGTTTGGCTTGTGGTACTCGTGCTGGCGCTAAATGTAGTCGCGTTCGTGGTGCGTATCATCGACAGATGCAGGCTGCCCCATAACCTCTCAATACCCTCAGAAGGAAGCGTCTCTGTCGCACAAACCGGTCAACCGGCGATATTGAAGCATCAACGAAGGCAGGCGAGACACGGATAGGAATTGTCGGCTCTACCCGATCCGTTTTTGCCACAGAAGGAACCAGAACCTGTGGAACAGAACGCGTTGGAGGAAGAGGTGTCGGAGACTTCCACCTGGATCAGGAAACTGACGAGGATCGGGCGCTAATTTTGCCCATCCGGCGAGATGGCTCAGCGAGGGCAAAGGATTGGAAATCTTTATGAAAATCCTTGAGGGAACAGTTCAAAAGCAGACCAGACTGATTCACCCAGTGATCTTTTGCCTGGGTGTACTTATCGCCTCGTCACCGTTAGCGGCGCAGTCCAGCAAGGCAGCAAGCCCGGTTCAGGCCAAGCGGCCGATTTTGGACAACAATTTTGATCAGCTTCACCAAGTGAGCGCATCTCTGCAGTCGCTTTCGAAACGAGTGAGCCCGAGTGTGGTGCAGATTTTTAGCACTGGTTACAAAGCGGATAGCGACCGCGACCATAGAAACACAACTCTGTTGTCTCGCGGCTTGACCTCTGGATCGGGGATCATAATTGCCTCGGATGGGTGGATCGTAACCAACGCGCATGTGGTGCAAGGAGGGCGGCGTATCCGGGTGCAGCTAAATCATGAAGGGGAGTTCCCGGCAACGCAGAGCGGAGCGCGCCACGCTTTGTTCGATGCCAAGCTGGTAGTGGCCGATCGTGACACGGATCTTGCACTGCTCAAAATCGAAGCAACCGATTTGCCGACACTGGAATTGGCCGATTCAAGCGATCTAAAACAAGGGCAATTGGTATTGGCGTTTGGCAGCCCGCTGGGTTTCGATAATTCCGTAAGCATGGGGATCGTGAGCTCCGTCGCGAGGCAACCCGATCCAGACAGTCCAACGATCTACGTGCAGACCGATGCGGCCATTAATCCGGGCAATAGTGGCGGACCGCTGGTAGATACAAGCGGTCGCATCGTCGGAATTAATACGCTTATTCTTACGCAGTCAGGCGGCAATGAAGGCATCGGTCTGGCCATTCCCAGCAATGTAGTTCGTAGTGTTTACAATCAGGTTCGAAATGAAGGCCACGTGCACCATCACCAGATCGGTATTTCCGCGCGTAATATCACGCCCGGGTTGGCATCAGGATTGGGCCTCGATCGCGAAGACGGCATTGTAATTGAAGATGTGGTTCCAGGGGGCCCAGCCGCGAGCGCTGGGTTGATGCCAGGGGATATCGTCCTTTCGGTGAATGAGAAGCAAGTTCAAAATATCCGTCAATTCGCGCTTGCCCTCTATCCATTTGCGGTGGGCGAGAATGCCAAACTCGAAATCCAGCGCGGCAAACAGGTGCTCTCCTATCAAATACCAGTGAGCGAAAAACAGGACGTGCAAGAACGCCTTGCAGACCTGGTCACAAGGGAGCAGGCCAATATCCCACAACTCGGGATTCTGGCTCTCACTCTCGATGAGCAACTTGTGGCGATGCTCCCTCCGCTGCGGAATCGGTTCGGAGTGGTCATTGCAGGCAAAGAAGCCTATGGAGCGTACGAAGGTGAGGGGCCGCTTCCGGGAGATGTAATCTATTCGGTCAACGGAACGCAGGTGGACAGTATTGACTCGCTGCGCGCGGTGCTGGAGAGTCTCAAGACCGCCGATGCCATCGCGCTGCAGGTTGAACGGCTAGGCAGTCTCCATTACCTCGTTCTCGAAACGGATCAATGAGCCAGATCATCCAGCTCCCCTCTTTTTTTGGTTAAGGGGAGGCTTCCAGCGGAAGAGTGGCTTCTCTCGAAATGTTCCAGCTCAGTGGCTGAGACCGATGCGTCGCAGAAGCTCCTGGAACCGCGGTTCGGAGCGGAGGGGATCGAAGCCCGGCCGCAGGAGGACACCCGGATTAAATCGCTCTTCATAGCCTTTTTCGAGCCATAGCATCGCTTGATCCCTATCGCCGAGAGCCGTATAGATCATGGCAATCTCCGGCGCATGCGAATAGGTGGAGTTTGAACGCTTTTTCAGATCGTTAAGCAGTTTTGCCGCTTCGCTCCCTTTGCCGGACGCGGCGTAAGCGCGAGCAAGATTAGCTATGCATGTTGGGCTGCCCGCGGAAAGCTGGACCGCTTCTTGTAGCTCTGCAACCGCCTCATCGTTCATGTGCTTTTGGAGGTATGCCTGGCCCAGTTGATTGTGTGCGAGTGCAAAATTGCGATCCATCTCGATCGTTTTGTGGCTCTGGAGTATCGATTCGTCATAGGAATGGGCAAGGAGCAGGAGTTCCGCCAAATCGGCGTTAATGATGAGGGAAAGCGGATCCAGGTTTTCCGCCTTTCTCATCTCCGCAATCGCTTCGTCATACCGGCCCAAAAGACTCAAATGCCAGGCGTACCAATGATGTGCGGTCGCGTAGCCCGGGTTCAGTTCAATGGCCCGCTGAAATTCCTTCCCGGCAGACGGAAAATCCCAGTCGAAGCCATCCAGGCAGAATGCAAGCGAGTTGTGCGCTTCGCCGAGCGTGCTGTCCAATTCCAGAGCTTTGATCGCCGCGGCCTTTGCTTTGGGGAGCGCCTCCTTGGGTGTCATCACGGCATACTGCCAGTCACCCAGCAACGCATACGTGTCGGCCAAGCCGGAATAAGATTGGGCGTATTTCGGATCCTCGTCGATCGCCTGATTGAAGTAGGCCAGAGCAACTTTCAAACCTTCCGCCGTTCGCTTATTCCAGAAATAGCGTCCCTTGAGATAGGACTCGTAGGCTTGTGCATTCACAACCCGCACGTTTTTCAGCGCAGCCCGCTCCTGTGAATTCAAATTGATCCGAATTTGATCGGCAATCGCCTGAGCCACCTGGTTCTGGAGCGCCAAGGTGTCCCGCAGTTGGCCCTCATAGCTCTGGGACCATAAGTGCTTGTCAGTCGAGGCTTCGATCAATTGCGCGGTGATGCGAACCTGGTCCCCGGAACGCAGCACGGTACCTTCTACCACGGCGTCCACGTCCAGCTCACGAGCGATCTGCGGAAGAGGCTTACGCGCGCGCTTATACCCCATCACAGAGGTACGCGAGATCACGCGCAATGCGCTGATCTGGCCGAGGTCTGAAATCAACTCGTCGGTCATGCCATCCGCGAAGTAATCCTGGGACGCATCGCTCGAGAGGCTTTCGAGCGGAAGAACCGCCAGGGAGCGGATGATGGCAGACGGATGTTTCCAGGAATAAAGTTTCCAAGTGGTGAGAGATGCCATCACCAGAAGTGCCACGAAGACGGAGATCTTTAACGCCAGTGAATACGAGACAGGTTCGGGCGTTGCGGGTATGGCCGCGGGATCCGGTCCCTCACGAGTTTCTGGGCTGGGATGAGGCTGCGTGGCGGATTCCGAACCGCGAACCGGAGCTGCCTCGACAACTTTGACCTCCGCGAGGAAGCGGTAGCCGCGACGGGCAACAGTCTCCACAAAGCGGGGATTCTCGGCGGAGTCTCCCAGGGCCTCGCGGATTTTGTTGATTGTTTTGTTGAGCCCGTGGTCGAAATCCACGAAAGTGTCCGCGGGCCAGAGTTTTTTCTGAAGTTCCTCGCGAGTAACGACCTCGCCGGGATGCTCAAGCAGCGTCGCGAGTACTTGGAAGGGTTGTTCCTGAAGGCGAACGCGCAGGCCGTGCTTGCGCAACTCGCCGGCACGAAGATCGAGTTCGAAAACCCCAAAGCGAAGCCGCCCGCGATCCTGATGGTCTTCTTCCATTGGGGTTACCGCACGCGCACCGGAGTGTACCACCTTTACGGCTTGCGGGAACTCAAAGAAGGGACAACTCCACCTAAGCATTGTACCAACAGCAATTTAGCAGGGGACCCACTTTCCTGTGATGGAGGATTCCCGGTCCATTGCCCATTCTTCGGCGCGGACTCAATGTCGCCTGCACGCACCGACAGGAAATTCACCGGCCTCGCTTGAATTTCTTTCGGCCGCAGGGTTTGCACTCGCCCACTAGGCTACAAGGCAACGTGGAGGTGATTGATGGTTCTGGGGACAGCGATCCGATGCAGTCAGTGCCAACAGCCCATTACCCCAGGCGAAAGGTTTGTCAGCTTCAAGATTCCAGGGAAAGAAACCTACCAGTTCTTCCATTGCCGATTCCGCGCCCGTGACTGTTGGGAAGGTCACCTCACGAAAGATCGAGTCAGACTTCGGGTGGACGGCACCTGTGTGCCCCACCTCGTTGGCATCCAGGGTGTGATCTCCGCCGCGACGTCAATTTTTCGGGAGGAGTGAATTCGGCGATGAGACTAAATCTTTTTCCCGCCGCATTTACCAAATTCTGGCTCGCTGGTTTGGTCCTGACTCTTCTCATTCCAGCTATTCCCCATGCCATAGGAGAAACGAATCCGCCTGGAAGTTACTCTGCCCAAAATGTAACAGGCTACGTGAGGCTGGTCTATGCGCAGTCCACTGAAACCTTGAAAGACAGTAGCGAGGTAGTGGCATGGCTCGTCCCAACAGAAACCGGCCATAAGGCACGGCTCAACACCGAACTGCCGCACTACCGAATCATCCAACATCACAAGATGTTTGAGCCGCACTTGCTGGTGGTGCCTGTGGGGAGCATCGTCGAGTTTCCGAATCACGATCCGTGGTTTCACAACGTATTCTCGGAATCGCGAAAAAGAAGATTCGATCTGGGCCTCTATGAAGCAGGCGCAGAAAAGGCCATGCGGTTTGACCGCGCCGGCGCTTCATATTTGTTTTGCAGCATTCATCCCGAAATGATGGCCATCGTCTTAGCCGTCGATTCCCCGTATTTCGGAGTATCCGACGAGGCAGGGCACATCTCCATCGGCGGCGTGCCTCCAGGAAAATACCTGCTTCACGTCTGGTATGAGAACGCCACACCACGGGCGCTCGAAGCACTGCAGCAGGTCATCCTGGTCGGAGACGAGAGCCGCAGCCTGCCAGCGATACCAACCGCACTATCCATTCGAATTCCGATTGCCAGCAAGAATGAGAAATTGCGGGCAAGTCACTTTCCCGGAGGCAGCGATGACAGCACAGAATTGGCCCGACAGTTTTGAACAGCTTGTCCTGCCGCACCTTGACGCAGCTTACAATCTTGCGCGCTGGCTGACGCGCAATGAGCGGGACGCTCAGGACGCTGTCCAGGAAGCATATCTGCGTGCTTTCCGACACTTCTCCGACTTCCGCGGGGGTGATGCGCGCGCCTGGCTCCTGAAGATTGTCCGCAATACTTGTTATAGCTGGTTGCGCGCAAACCGGCGGCTGAAAGACGCAACGGAATTCGACGAAAACTTTTTTACTCCTGATATATGCTCCCCCAACCCGGAGGAAGCCGTGCTCCAAAGCGCCAGTGACACTCTGGTGCGAAAGGCGCTGGAGAAGCTCCCGCCAAATCTTCGCGAAGTGCTCATCCTTAGAGAGCTCCAAGGAATGTCTTACCGGGAAATCGGAGCTATCACCGGCATGCCCGCTGGGACTGTGATGTCGAGCTTATCGCGGGCGCGGGGCCGCCTTCGGCAGGTTCTGACAGCGTCTATCAACGGAGATCCGGTGCCAAGTTCACGGCGAACAGCAGTTGTGAACGCATGAAGATAGGGGACCAATCATCCGAGTCCACTCAAGACAACGGCCATATCTTAACGACTGAATTACTCACAATCTTATTCCCGCTCCCTAAACCATGCAGGATCGGGGAATTATTGAAGGGCACGCGTAGTCTTGCAGGGTGTAGACAATGTAATGTCGCGCAAATCAAATCGGCATTGAACCCTAAGGAAAGAAGTCATGCCAGTTACAGCAAATGCTTTAGACGCAAAGTTAGCGATTGGATCCCTGGCAATGCCTGCGGTTCGGAAGCGGCGTTGCCTGGTTTGGGACGCGCGGCGTGGCCGGGAATGCGTCTCGAAGGAGGCCGTGCCGCGACTTTCTTCCCGGGCTAGTGATAAAGAAAACGAGGCGAATATCATTCAGCGAGCTGCCGAGGGCGATCCGACTGCGTTTGAATGCCTCTACCGATCGCATTGCAAGCAAGTGTATGCAGTATGCCTTCGCATGGTTGGAAACACGACCGAAGCGGAAGATCTGTCTCAAGAAGTCTTCCTGCTGTTGTTTCGCAAAATTCATACGTTTCGTGGCGAATCCGCATTCTCCACGTGGCTGCACAGATTGGTGGTCAACACGGTGCTGATGCACCTGCGCAAGAAGTCCCTACCCGCAATCTCGATCGATGCGGGTCCTGGCGCAGACGATGACACCGCCCCGCCGAGCCTCGATATTGCGGCTCCCGACCTGTGCCTGGAGGGGTCGATTGATCGAATAAATCTCGGACGCTGCATCACCCAATTGCCGGCGGGCTCTCGCGAGATATTTGTTTTGCACGATATCCAAGGGTATCAACATCACGAAATCGCGGACATGCTGGGACGCTCCGAAGGCGTCTCGAAGTCGCAATTGCACAGGGCTCGAAAGCGGCTGCGCGAATTGCTGCATGAAACTCAACGTGAAAAGTATCGCGGCGAGCGTCAGGCCGCCCAGAAGACTCTCTGCCAGACCGCGGGTTAAGCTCGAGACTGGTGAAGAGGAGAAGCCGCCGCTGGGAACCTGTGTGGAACAGGGTAAGACGGTTATGCCAGTTCTTCAACGCTAATGGCTCCTCCGCGAGTCTCGCCGGCGGCAACAAGCTTGTCCTTGCGTCGCGTGTGCTGATTCCGGGAATTGGGCCACTCACCGGCGCCGCGTCAGCTTCATCGGCTAAATCAAAGCATTCGGGGAATATTTTCTTCCATCCTGCAGTTAGGTACTTGTGAGAGGCCGTGACACGGCATTCGTCACCCTTTCCTGGCATCCACCTGCACGAAAGCAAAGGGAGAAATCCTCGATGTTAAACCGGTACCTCCAAATAGGACTTGTGTGCGCTGCTCTTCTGTTACAGGCCTGCGTTCCAATCAGCGCCTTTGCGAACGCCAGGGGTCAGAGTCCACAAGCCTCCTCCTCTCAGCAAATCAACCCAGTTGTGCAGTGGAATAGAGAGCTTCTTGTAATTGTCCGGACGCCAGGAGCGCAATCCGCCACGATCCATCCGACCCGAAGCTTTGCAATCATGCACGCGGCGATTTATGACGCGGTCAATGCGATCGACAGAACACATCGGCCGTACCTTGTCCGCGTTTCCGGCGTATCACGAGATGCTTCCCAAGACGCAGCGGCTGCGGCTGCGGCGCACGAAGTTCTTGTCGCGCTGTATCCGGCATTTAAGACCACGCTCGACGCCCAACTGCAACAATCGCTGGCGCAAATTTCGGATGGCAAGGGCAAGGCGGAAGGCGTCCTCATAGGAGAGAGTGTCGCGGATAGCATTCTGGCTGCGCGAAGCAACGACGGCTCGAACGCCCCGCCGATTCCTTATACTTTCGGGGCTGCCCCGGGCGATTATCAATCGACACCTCCGAATTTTCCTCCTCAACCGCAATTCACGAATTGGTCGCACGTGACGCCCTTTGCGCTGGAACGTGCCAATCAGTTTCGCCCTGGCCCTCCCCCCACGCTGACAAGCGATGCGTACAGCGATGCTTTCAACCAGGTCAAATCCCTTGGAATCGCCAACAGCACGACCGCGACGGCCGATGAGGCATTGACGGGACGCTTCTGGAATGGCGCTATTCAAAATTATTGGAACGAGATCACGCAAACGCTGTCGCTGGCGCGCGGATTGTCGACGGCGCAAGATGCCCGGTTGTTTGCCCTGCTTAACCTGAGTCTTGCTGATGACGTGATCGCCTTTTACGACGCCAAATACACCTACAATTTCTGGCGTCCAGTAACCGCCATTCGGGCTGCCGATCCCGGAATCAATCCTGAAACCGTTGCTGATCCGAATTGGCTCCCGGAAGTCGGCAAGACCGCACCCGACCCATCCTATCCAGGAGCTCACGCAGTAATAAGCGCTGCCGGGGCAGAGGTGTTGATTTCCTTTTTCGAGAGGGACCACGCCGAGTTCAACGTGACTTCCGAGGTTCTCCCGGGAGTAGAACGATCCTTCACAAGCATCTCCGCTGCCGCCGAAGAAGCGACGTTGAGCCGAATTTTTGGCGGGCAACATTTCCTTTTTGATTTGACCACCGGTCAACGCCTGGGCCGCGAAGTTGCCGACTTCGTCTTGGATAACTTCCTGACATCAGGGCATCGGAAGGATGACTCCGACGACAAATAATTCGGAAAGGACAACATGCGCCTGTTTCTGAATCGCCTTCACGGCTCAGCGGCGCTCTTGGACTGGATCGGAAGGGAGGTTGGGCACAGAAAGTGGCGCTGCAAGGTTCGCTCACTGAGCGGACATGTTCAGGGTGTGACTGAATTTATTAATACTAAATATTACTAATTACCTACATAAATTTGACTTGGTTGAGTCACGGGAAACGAAACGCAAAGGTAAGTTGAAGCCGGCTCAGCGAAATGCCTGGTCCAAAACAACTCGAACACAATTTCTTGGAAAAGGGGAAAAGCAATGAAGAAGTCAGAAAATAGTATGAAGCGTCCAACCAACCGGCGCGCCTTCCTTACAAACGGAATGGTGGCAGCAGGGGCCGCAACCATGGGCGCATCTCTGTTGCCGGGCACCTCGGCGGCATTTGGCGGGGATGGGGACAGCGCGCCAATCACAAAGGGCGATATCGCAATCCTGACCTTCCTGAGCGCCCTGGAGCAGGTCGAAGCCGACCTGTGGATTCAGTACGCCGAACTTGGCGGAGCGACCAATCAAGGCCTCTCTCCGATTGATCTGGAGCTCAACGGTCAGAAAATCGTCACCGGGCTCGCTCCAGATTACATCACGGGTCTCCTGGTTCTTGACGGCGACATGCCGCAATACATCGCCGACAACACCGACGATGAGATCAGTCACCATAGGTTTCTCAACAACTACCTCGAGTCGAAGGGCGGAAAGGCTATCGACCTGAGGAAAGATTTTGCCATTCTGCCCCCGAGTAAAGTCACGGGCGTTCCCCAAACAGGCCGCCTCACCAACTTGAAGCAATTGACGATAGACACTAAATGGTGGACAAGGTTCCGCAGCGAGACGGCAAATCCAGACTTTGGAGGAACTTTCGAGAACGCAGTTCCGGATCTCGCCAAGGGACCGCATCCGGCCATTCCTCTGAGCGATGCCGACCTGGGCGTAGATGGTAGCGGGAACATCTCTAACCATCTCCAGGCGATTGCTAACACCGCGGGATTCCACTTCGCCTTCATCGAGCAGGGCGGCAGCAGCCTTTACCCCGCGCTGGCACAGAAAGTAACCAATCTGGAAGTTCTGCGCGTTCTCCTGAGCATCGGTGGCAGCGAGATCATGCACTTCCAGACCTGGTCCGACAAGGCCGGCAACGCCGCCCATCTTACCGACGGCGACCTTACATTCCCAGTCCTCGATGGCAGCAACGATCCCAATACTGGCGCGACCGGCACCAATACCATTGCCGACGCGTTCCAAGCCAATCTGATCATGCCCGAACCGACCCTCTTCCTTAACAAGGCTTTCGGGCCGGTCTCCATTCTTCGCCCCACATCCACCCAACAGGGCGGCGCTGTGGCCTCCGTCGTCAGCTTTGCTGAGGACGGCCTGTTCCTCGATCCGGCTACAAACAAGAACACCGGGATCGTGGACAGGCTCATGCGTCTGGCGGAAGAAGCGGACGAGGCGCGCCGCCAGTTTTAAAGAAGCTCGCTTAACCGCGAGCCCCATCTGACGCGCTCGATCACGCGATAGATGGGGTGGGTGCCAACGAACCGGGATGGACAGGCCAGATTGCGAACCATTCGGCCTTGATCTGGGGGGCCGATACTCCCGTAATCTGCTCGCCCATCCCGGTCCAATTTTGCAACTGCAGTTTCGGGGCGGAATCGTTGTGCGTTGAATTACGGAAATAAAGTTTGCTGCCCAAACATCGATACTAAATCTTTCGCGCGACATAGAGGATCAATGAAAAAGTTTACGCATTTCTTCCCCTTGTTTGTCGTTTCAGCGACACTGCTGGCACTCGGTACATTCCTCTCGCTGCCTGAGTCTATTCGTGCCACAAGTCAGGATGTACAGGTGATTGAGATTACGGCGAAGAAATACGAATACTCTAACTCGCCAATTCACCTGAAGGTGGGAACCAAGGTCCAACTCAAGATCACCGCGATTGACCACGATCATGGTTTCAAGATTGGCAGTGTGCCTGACGGCGCTTCGTCCGGTGACAAAACTGGCCTGATCTTCACCTCAGAACAAGAATGCTGGCAGCTAAAGAAGGGGGAAACGACCATGATTGAGTTCGTTGCCCAAACTCCGGGAACATATTCGTTTAGGTGCTGCCATACCTGCGGTCTTGGGCACAAGGGCATGAAGGGTCAGATTACCGTCGAGCAGTAGGGTGGTGCGTTCCACGATGGTGATCCATCGTTTCAGGTCCTAAGCCTGGTAAAGGACAATGGGACTTGCGGTCAGGCCTCAGCGTCCAACTCATCGTCTCGGAACTCAAGCTCTCTAAACTATATTCCGCATGTCCTGCAGGCCGCGCTGATCAATCGCGGTCCAATCCGAATGCCTAAGCTGTTCGCAACGATTGAAAAGGTCCCTGGGAAAGATCGCAGGGCCAACGCAAAACCTCAAGTGCGATTCCATCAACGCTGACCATCCCGATTCCCAAGTCGCAATTCATCGGGGGAAAACGGCGTCTTCCGCACGGACGCGGATTCGAATCGCGGGCTGGACGCTACAGTGGGCTTTCACTACAACCCGGGCGATGTCAGCCGCCAAAACTTTCAGTTCAAGGCGGGCGCTTTAACGCGCCGCTTGCAGGCCGCAAAAACGACCGGGTCGGTTTCGCCCTGGTGTACACCAAAATCAGCGATACTTTCTCGAGCTTGGGGGCGCTCTTTGGCGGGGCGCCGCTGGGCTCTGAAAAAGCAGTGGAGTTGAACTATTCTCTCCAGGTGACGCCATACTGGTCTGTGCAACCCGTGTTTCGGTACTACGTCGACGTGGGTGCCAATAACGCTTGGCCGAACGCTGCCGTTTTCGGATTCCGTACGAAAGTTGATTTCTGAATGGTGGGGGCGCCATGAAGGCCAGAACCGAAGAACTAAAAAACATTGGAGGCCGGCATTTTGATCTGTGCGTGATTGGCGGTGGGGCCACGGGCGCTGCTTGCGCGCTGGATGCGCAATTGCGCGGGATCCGCACCGTCCTTGTAGAAGCGGGCGACTTTGCCGGGGCAACTTCGAGCGCGGCCACCAAGATTATTCACGGCGGCGTCCGTTACCTGGAAGAAGCAATCAAGGGCGCCGATCTTCAGGAATATCACGTGCTGGTGCGGGCTTTGCACGAGCGCGTCCGGATGCTGGAGAACGCCCCACATCTCACGCGAATCCTCGAGTTTCTCGTGCCCAGTTACAGGTGGATCGACGTCGCGTATTTGGACATTGGACTGAAGATTTACGACTGGCTGGCGGGACCGGGACGCATTTCGCCGAGCAAGTTTCTTTCGCTGGAAGAAACCCTGAAGCGCATGCCGGGGCTGAATCAGAAGGAACTGATTGGCGGCGTGGCTTATGCCGACGGCCAGTTTGACGACGCGCGGTACAACATGATGTTGGTGCAGTCCTTCACCATGGCTGGTGGAAACGCGCTGAATCATGCCAGGGTCACGGACTTCCGGCGAGACGCGAATCGAAAACTCTCCGGTGTGGTGGTTAAGGACCAATTGACGGGTCAGACGTTCACCCTGGACGCCAACGTGACCGTCAATGCCACAGGGCCGGTGTCGGACTTCATCCGCCAGATGGCCACGCCTGAAGTGGGAAAGCGCATGCGACCGAGCAAAGGCGCGCACATTCTTTTGCCGATTGAGGTTTTCCCGACGAAAGACGCACTACTGATTCCCAAGACGGAAGACGGACGCGTTCTGTTCGCCGTGCCCTGGAACGGAAGGCTGCTGGTCGGAACCACGGACGAAGAGGTATCGCCCGAAGCAGAGTTGCTCGTGACCAAGGAAGATGTCGAATACATGCTGCGCCAACTCAATCAATATCTGGCGCGTCCGGTCACTCCCGACGAAATCGTAAGCGGCTTTGCCGGCGCGCGGCCGCTAGTGGGCTCGGAAGAAGAAGGCGACACGAAAAAACTGGCGCGGGACGACGTGATCGAAGTGGACCCTGCCAGCGGGCTGATCAGCATCATGGGCGGCAAGTGGACGACGCATCGCGCCATGGCGGAGGACACGATCAGCCGCGTTCAGCAAGCCTTGGGCGTGACCCCCACGGAGTCGCTGACCCGCAACCATGTTCTTTACGGGGGCGAGGGTTTCACGGACGACTATAGTGAGAAACTCGGCCACCGGCATGGACTTTCGGAAGCGGCGGCGCGTCATCTGACATCGAAGTTCGGAACTGCGGCGGAGAAAGTTCTTGCGGTGGCTCGCGAAAATGCCAAATTTCTGCAACCGATTATCGCCGGCTTTCCCGCGCTCCAGGCGGAGGTGGTGTATGCCGTCCGCTATGAGATGGCGGCCACGATTGAAGACGTTCTTGCGCGCCGGATCGGGATGCAGCTTCATTCCTGGCGCGACGCGATGGATGCGGCCCCAGTCGTTGGCTCGCTGATGGCCGCGGAGTTGCACTGGGACGAGACATCCACCGGCGAAGCCGTTCACCGGTACGTGGAAAAGATCACACACTTGCTGGATTCGGCGGGATTGTCCCGTAAGGGGCCAATTTCGAAGGCGGGCGCTTCAGGAAAGAGCTCGAGCTCGGATTCCGCTGGCCATTGAAACGTTGCGGAACGAGTCAACATTTCAGGAGGAGTATCTTGCCAAACTACATCGGCGCGATTGATCAGGGCACAACCAGCACGCGGTTCATCGTGTTCGATCGTTCGGGGCGCGTCGTCTCGGTTGCCCAGAAAGAGCACGAACAAATTTATCCAAAGCCCGGATGGGTGGAGCACAACGCGGAAGAGATCTGGCAGCGTACACGCGAAGTGATCGCGGAAGCGATGGCGAAGGGAAAGCTTCAGCCGCAGGATCTGGCCGCAATTGGCATCACCAACCAGCGCGAGACCACTGTTGTGTGGAATCGCAAAACCGGCAAGCCGCTCGCCAACGCTCTCGTGTGGCAGGACACGCGGGTGGCAGACTACGTCAGCGAGCTGGCGAAAGTCGGCGGCCAGGATCGTTTTCGCGGGAAGACCGGACTTCCACTCACCACGTATTTCAGCGGCCTGAAAATTCGCTGGATTCTCGAAAATGTAAAAGGCGTTCGCGAGTCGGCGCAGTCGGGCGACGCCATCTTCGGAAACATCGACACCTTCCTGCTCTGGCATCTAACCGGCGGCCCTCAGTCCGGTGTTCACATCACCGATGTCACCAACGCCAGCCGCACGCAGCTGATGAATCTGGAGACCTTCGCTTGGGACCAAGAGCTCCTCGATGCATTCGGAGTTCCAGAGGCGATGCTGCCAAGAATCCATTCCAGCAGCGAGAAGTACGGGGTCGCGAAGGAGTCCTCGATAAAAGATGTAGCCATTGCCGGGATCCTGGGAGATCAGCAGGCCGCTTTGGTGGGGCAGACCTGCTTCGAAGCGGGCGAGGCGAAAAACACGTACGGCACTGGCTGCTTTTTGCTGATGAACACCGGCACGCGAAAAGTGGATTCCAAGTCTGGCTTGCTGACAACGATGGCCTATAAATTCGCCGATCAGCCGGCGCACTACGCATTGGAGGGAAGTATCGCCATCACCGGAGCCCTGGTGCAATGGGTGCGCGACAACCTCGGCCTGATTGAAAAGAGTTCCGACATCGAAAAACTTGCAAGGACGGTGGAGGACAACGGCGGCGTTTATTTCGTTCCCGCATTCTCCGGATTGTACGCTCCCTATTGGAAGGACAGCGCGCGCGGCGTAATCACCGGCCTTACGCGCTACGCCAACAAGGGGCACATTGCCCGCGCGGCCTTGGAGGCCACTGCGTTTCAGACACGCGACGTACTGGAAGCGATGGAAAAAGATTCGGGCATCAATTTGGACGTGCTGCGGACTGACGGTGGCATGGTAAATGACGAATTGCTGATGCAGTTTCAGGCGGATATTCTCGACCGGCCGGTCGTTCGCCCGGTAACGAAGGACGCGACCACCGCGCTCGGTGCAGCCTACGCCGCCGGTCTGGCTGTGGGCTACTTCAAAGATCTGAAAGACCTGCGCGCGAACTGGGCGGTCGATCACACATGGAAGCCGAACCTGAAAAACGAGAAGCGCGAGGAGATGTACAATCTCTGGAAGCGGGCGGTGACTCGCTCATTCGATTGGGTGAGCTGAGTTTAGTTCAGGAGAGGCTGGATGCTTGCGAAATGTTTTGGCGAGTTCATGGGCACGCTTGTGCTGATCCTGCTGGGCGATGGGGTGGTCGCAGGCGTCCTGCTCAAGCGCTCGAAAGCGGAGGGCGCCGGCTGGATGGTGATCACGACCGGTTGGGCGTTAGCGGTGATGGCGGGCGTGTTCACGGCAATCGCCTGCGGCAGCAGCGATGCGCACCTGAATCCGGCGGTGACGATGGGTTTTGCCATTTCGTCTGGCCAGTTCGTAAAGCTCGCTCCTTACATCATCGCGCAAATGGCAGGTGCGTTCGCGGGCGCAACTCTTGTCTGGCTGCACTTCCTGCCGCACTGGAAAGAGACGCCTGATCAAGGGCTCAAACTGGCGGTTTTCTGTACCGCGCCGGCAATCCGCAGATTCGGCGCCAACCTCATCAGCGAGGTCATCGGAACGTTCGTTCTGGTTTTTGTGGTCGGCGCGATTTTTTCGAAGGCGGTTGCTGCCTCCGGACCGGCGGCGGGTCTTGGTCCTTACCTCGTCGGTGCACTCGTCTGGGGAATCGGACTTTCGCTCGGCGGGACCACCGGCTATGCGATCAATCCCGCACGCGACCTCGGCCCGCGCCTCGCTCACGCGGCGCTTCCCATTGCCGGCAAAGGCCCGTCGGATTGGGGTTACGCGATCGTGCCGGTCCTTGGGCCGCTTTTGGGAGGCGGCCTGGCCGGCATAGTTCTGCGAGCCATCGGTATATAAAGGACATCGCCAAAGCTGTTTGTGAGCGCGAGCGCGAATCTCGGGACTCTCTAGTCCGTCCAAACATTACCGCTTGAAATGTAAGGCCACAAAAACACCACCCCTAAAGTCAAATCCGAAGACAAATCTCCTGTGCATTTTCGCTTTACTGAAAAACGCGGCGCAAAGCCAGTTCAAGCCGTACCCCTCGAATAGGGAACGGATTCCGTGAGAATCCAGCCGCCCGTGCTGTGAGGAAAAGTCCTCTGTAATCTTTAGGGTAATCACCGGATTGTCGGTGAAACCCTCCTCCGCTATCGTCCGGCTTGGGTCAAATTTCCGTTTGTCGCCCGAGCAGTCTGAGCAGTACGACGAGTTTCACGGAAACCAGACCTCGAATTGATATGGAGCCCATCCGGGATGGGACTCCAACGGCGGTAGCTTCTCTGGGGGATGGAATGAGCACGTGGAATCAGCAGTGGCCGTGGTACGCAATTCTAACCAAGACCGGTCGGGAGAAAAATGCGACGTTGCTGTTGGAAAATTCCGGTTTTGAGTGTTACCTGCCTGTCAGCAAATCCAGCCGGAAGTGGTCCGACCGCACGAAAGAAATTGATGTGCCGCTGTTCCCGGGATATTTGTTTTGCCGGATGAATCCGAACGACCGGTTGCCGGTGCTGATCACTCCGGGCGTGGTGCAAATCGTTGGCACAGGAAAGACTCCAATTCCGATCGAGGAGCAGGAGATCGCCGCCATCCAGCGCGTGGGCAGCAGCGGCCTCTCGACGATGCCGTGGCCATACTTACAGGTCGGTCAAATGGCCCGGATCGAGGAAGGGCCGTTGAACGGTATGGCCGGAATCGTGGTCAGAATCAAGTCCGGACTGAAACTTGTGCTTTCCGTCCAATTGTTGCAGCGTTCGATTGCGGTGGAAATTGATCGCCGCTGGATCCGTGCGGCACATTCAGCCAGGGCCACGGAACATCGGACCGCGACAGAACTGCTTGATGCCGCAGCCTGTTAAACGAATGAAACCGGAGTTCGCCCAGAGCTCCGCGCAATAACGAAGTGGATCGTTTTGAATAGTAAAGATAGGCCGGATCCAAACCCACCCACCCCGGCCAGCAAAAATCCCATCCTCCCCAGCGGATCTCGAGAAAGCCATGCAATTTCTTGTATTCGTCGCTGCACTCTTATTATCAGCAGTGTTTACGCGCCTGGTCCGCGATTATGCTAATCGGCACGGTTGGGCCATGCCGCCGGCGTCCGATCGCCATATCCATACGCGGCCCATACCGCGGCTGGGTGGAGTTGCGATTTTCTTGACGCTCTGGTGCATCGCGCTTCTAGCGCACTGGTTGCCGGAACATTTCGGGATGAGCGAATTTCCGTTGTCGCAACTGACGGTGAAGATCCTTGGGCCGGCAACGATTATTTTTCTGCTCGGGCTGATCGACGATTTTTTTGACATCAGTGCGTACATCAAATTTTCCGTTCAGGCATTGGCGGCGGTGCTGCTGTATTGCAATGGCATCGGAATCTCGCAGTTGACGATTCTTGCCGGCCATCCACATCTGGGGTGGCTGGTCGGACTCCCGCTGACGATCCTTTGGGTTCTCTGGATTACGAATGCGTTCAACCTGATTGACGGGCTTGACGGATTGGCAGCGGGGTCGGCGTTGCTTTCGACTTTGGTCAGTTGCGTTGTAGCAATGGTCGGCCACAATGAAGTTGTTCTCATACTGACGCTTGCCCTGGCCGGCGCGATTACCGGGTTTCTGCGCTACAACTTCAATCCGGCCTCGATCTTCCTCGGCGATTGCGGCAGCCTGTTGATTGGTTTCCTGATCAGTGCGATTGCCATCGTCGGCTCACACAAATCTCCAACGATGGTGGCGGTCGCGATTCCCATCGTCTCCTTGGGACTTCCGATTCTGGATGTAGCGTTCGCGGTGCTGCGGCGCTTCCTAAGTTATAAGCGCCTGTTCGCTCCCGATCGCGAACACATTCACCACAAGTTGCTTGGCAAAGGCATTTCGCACCGGCAGACCGTGCTGTTGCTATACGGCGTCAGCGCGTGCTTTTGCCTCTTCAGCCTGCTGCTACTCAATCCCGGCGGCGCCGCGCTGGCCGCGGTCCTGTTGGTGGTGGGAATTGGCGTGCTGGTCGGCGTGCAGCAGCTGAAATATCACGAATTTCTGGAACTCGGGCGCGTCGCCAGCCGCACTTTGAATCAGCGCCACGCAATCGCCAATGGAATCAGCGTGCGGCGGACCGCGGACCGTCTGGAGAGTTGCTCCAGCTTGCAGCAGTTTTGCCAGATTTTGCGGGAGTGCCTGGAACCAATCGGGTTCGACGGCTTCGGGATTTACCTGTCGACGGGGTTGCCGGCTGAAACGGATCTTGGCCCATTCAAGATGCTCACCAGATCCAAACTCCAATATTTTTGGGATCAATTGCCGGAGCCGTGCGATGCGAATTGGAGTTTAACCTTCAGCTTAACGAAACGAAATGGGAAATCGCTTGGCGGGTTCACGCTCTACAGAAAGAACACCGCCTCTCCGCTTTGGATGGATCTCGATGCGTTTACGACAACTGGATTTTCCAATGCTGTCGAGGCCTGCGTGGAAAATATTCAAAATGCCTGGCCAGGCCACGGCGAAGAAGAAAAGAGCCAGAAGCCTGCCTACGAACCAACGGGCACGGCGATTCGTTCCGGTTTCAGGCAATCCATTCCGGTTCGGAGTTCCGGCTAGATCTTAACCTCGACGCACGTCGCGGCAAAGACAGGGCCGCATAAATGAATATCGAAAACGAAACGTGGACATTGGTGCGCGGAGAACATCGTGTGCAACAGCAGGGTTTGTATGGATTGGCCATCCTTGGGCTTACTCGGCTGGCAGCTTGCCTGCTGTTCATCTCCAGACTTCTGGCACTTGGCTTGGCCGGAGCTTTCTTGATCGCCCACGCAGCCGCGCAAACTCAGGTAGCAAATGCGTCCGGCGAGCAAAAAGCTAAGTGTGATAACCAGATTCGCTCAACCTATCTTTTGGGACCCGACGATCAATTGGAAATCTCCGGCCCGGAGCTGACGGATTTGTCCACCAAGCCGGTCCGGATTGATGACGAGGGCGACATTCAGGTGCCGCTGGCGGGATCTGTGCATGTGGCTGGATTAAACGTGCAGCAGACCGAGCAGGAACTCGACAAAGTTCTTAGCAAGTACATCCGGCACCCGCAAGTTGCCGTGAATGTCGCGGAAATTCGTAGCCAACCCGTCTCTGTCCTTGGTGCGGTGAATTCTCCAGGCGTCCACCAGGTGCAGGGCCACAAAACGGTGCTGGAAATGTTGGCGATGGCCGGCGGGATTCGACAGGACGCGGGGTACAGCATTCGAATCACCCGGCAGTTGGAGTGGGGCTGCATTCCGTTGCCCGGAGCGCAACTGGATGCCTCCGGCAAGTACAGCGTCGCCGAAGTGAACCTGCGAAAAATCATGGACGCCAAAACTCCCGAAGAGAACATCCAGATTTTTCCGCACGACGTCATTTCCGTGCCAAAGGCGGAAATGGTGTACGTGATCGGCGAAGTTCACCGTTCCGGCGGCTTCGTTTTGGGCGAGCACCAGTCCATTTCCGTGCTGCAGGCGCTTTCACTGGCTGAGGGGCTGAATACAGGTGCCGACCCGCGGCACGCCAAGATTCTGCGCTTGAAACCGGAGGCTGATCAGCGAGAGGAGTTAAGGGTGGATGTCAAAGATGCGCTCAACGGCAAAAAGCCCGACTTTCCCCTGCAGGGCGAAGACATTTTATTCATACCGGGCAGCACGGGAAAGAAAGCGGCATTACGCGGGTTGGAAGCAGCGATTCAGACGGGAACCGGCCTGGCCGTTTGGCGGATACCTTGAGATCAGGTTTAAGGGGCTGAAATGAGAGCTTCGGAATTTCCAATTCAGAGGAAGAATGGCCGTTCGACGGAGATTGATCTGTGGAACGAGCCGCATCCAGCGGTCTATAGGCATATGGATTCACCTCCGCCGGAGAGTGGCGGGCTGGGAGGTTACGACAGTCTACGAGATTACTGGCAGATTCTGTTCCGGTATCGGAAGACACTGCTGAGTTTCGTCGTTGCGGGTTTGGTGGGAGCGATCTTGATCAGTGTGATCCAGACTCCGATCTACCGCGTGCGCACTTCTCTTGAAATCCAGGGCGCGAGTTTTCTGGAGGCGAAGGGTCCCAACGACACCGGTGGGAATTATGCTTCGCCGGAGTCCTATGTGGAGACGCAGGTCAAACTCCTGCAGAGTGAATCTCTGCTGGAGCACGTGGTTGACAAACTGAAGCTGCAGAATGAACAGCCGAAATCCGGCTTGCGCGCGTTTACCTGGCGGATCCATCGGATGTTCCAATTCTCCGACCCCTCGGGTCTTCCGGAACGTGAGAAATTGATGCGTGAGATCGAGCGCAATCTGACCGTGCGCACTTCCGGCACCTCGCGCTTGCTCGAGGTCACCTATGAATCGCCGGACCCCAAGGGCGCGGCCGATTTCGCGAACACACTGGTCAGTCAGTTTATCGAGTTGACCCAGGAAGAGCGGTGGAAATCCGCGCAGGGCACCGCCGAATGGCTGACGAGCCACCTGGACAAAATGAAGGCGCAGTTGGAGCAGTCCGAGACGGAGATGCAGGAGTACGCACGCACGTCTGGGCTGTCGTTCACATCGGAAAAAGAGAACCTGGCGGAGAGCCGGCTGAAAGAGTTACAGGACGATCTTTCGAAGGCCCAGGCGGACCGCATTGCCAACCAGGCGAAACTGGAAGGGGCGAAGAACAAGCCGGCGGATACATTGCCCGAAGTGCTGGACGACACCACGATGCGCGAGTATCGCCAGCGCCTGACGGATTTGCAGCGCCAGTATGCCGAGCTAGGTGCGACGCTGACGCCGGAGCATTACAAAGTTCAACGCGTGCAGGCGCAGATTGACGAATTGAAGGCGGCGATGCAGAGGGAACGGGGGAACGTGGTTCATCGCATCGGCAACGAATATGCGGCTGCGCTTCGCCGGGAGACTCTGTTAAGCAAAGCGCGCGATGTACAGGCGAAGGTCGTCGCGGACCAGTCGGAGAAAGCCATCCATTACGACACGCTGAAGCGCGACGTCGATTCAAACCGGCACCTCTATGAAGTGATGCTGCAACGAGTGAAGGAAGCCAGTTTGGCTTCCGCCATGCGCGACAGCAACGTAATGGTAGTTGACCGCGCAAGGCCGCCGCTGCTCCCTTATCGCCCGAGCTTGCCGATGAACTCGGCAATTGGCTTGTGCAGTGGCGTGCTCTTCGGTTTTGGATTTGTTCTGTTGCGCGAGCGCGTGAACCGCAGAATCAGCGCTCCGGGCGATGCGCAGGTTTACCTGGATTTACCGGAGCTGGGCGTTATCCCGTTGGACGAAACAGCTGTCCCCCGCCAGATTTCCAATGGGCTGCACCCCCGGCGCCCAGCTCCAGCTCTTCGTGCTTGGAAATCAGATTGTCCGGAACTTGCCACTTGGAAACGCAAGCCATCCATGGTGGCGGAATGCGCCCGAACCACGCTAACTTCGATTCTGTTGCCCAACGAAAATGGAGATGGTCCGCAGGTCATCGTGATTACCAGCCCGTGCCCGGGTGATGGCAAGACCACAGTCGCCTGCAATTTGAGCATCGCGGTGGCGGAAATCGGCCGCAAAGTGCTGTTGATCGAGGGCGACTTGCGTCGGCCAAGACTGAACAGTGTGTTTGGCGTGGGCAATAACTGGGGCTTGAGCGACGTATTGCGGGGCGATGGTCAGCTGGAAAATGTTTCCGTGTCACACCTGGTTCGTGAAACCGAAGTGTCCGGCCTCTATCTGCTGCCGGGAGGAAGTTGCGGTGTCACACCATCGAATCTTTTCTACTCGCCGCGCATGTCCACCCTCCTGAAGCGTTTGCGAGCCGAATTCGACATGATTTTGATGGACGCTCCGCCGATGATCCATCTGGCGGATGCGCGCGTGCTCGGGCACCTCTCGGACGGCGTGGTGCTCGTGATTCGCGCAGGGCAAACCACGACCGACGCCGCGCTCTCCGCCTGCCAGCGCTTCGCGGAAGACGGCACGCGCGTACTCGGCACCATTCTGAACAGTTGGGATCCCAAGACGATTAGCGGGTACGGCTATGGAGGTTACGCCGACTACCACGCGACTGCGAAAAGCTAATTCAACCAAACGAAATGCGAATCTCTCGCAAGCATCGGCCGGTGCGTTCCAGAATGGCGCCATTGAATTTCCCCGGTAAGCAATCCTGTAGATAGGAAACCTCAGTTTTCGCCATGCTCTTTGATTCTCCCGCTTACTTTGTTTTTTTAATCCCCGTAGTGCTGATTTACTGGCGCCTGAATCGCCGCGAGCAGAATATTTTCCTGCTGCTCGCGAGTTATTTCTTCTACGGATGGTGGGATTGGCGATTCCTTGCTTTGATGATCTGCAGCACCACCGCGGATTTCCTGATCGCCCGAAAGATTGACCCTGAGCGCAGCGACGCAAACCGCAAGAAATGGTTCATCTTCTCGCTGCTGTTAAATTTCTCCATTCTTGGAACGTTCAAGTATTTCAACTTCTTCGTGGATTCTTTCTCGACGGCACTGGACACGCTGGGCTTCCACAATATTCCGATGCCGCTGATCCGCATCCTGCTTCCACCGGGCATCTCGTTCTATACGTTTCAGGAAGTGGCCTACATCGTTGACGTATATAAAGGGCGCCTTCAGCCCGCGAAGTCGTTTGTGGATTACGGCCTCTTTGTCAGTCTCTTCCCGCACTTGATCGCCGGACCCATTCAAAGGCCGGGGCACTTGCTCCCGCAAGTCCAGCGTGAGCGTTCCTTTGACGCGGACCGGATTTTTGACGGCATCATGCTGATATTTTCCGGCCTCATTCGCAAGTGCGTGGTTGCCGACAATTGCGCCGTACTGGCGAACGCGGCGTTCGGCGGGCAATTCGGGAAACCAACTTTATGGGTTGTTCTGCTCGGGACTTACGCTTTTGCGTGGCAAGTGTACGGAGATTTCAGCGGTTACAGCGACATCGCACGAGGCAGCGCCCAATTGATGGGCTTCCATTTTATGGTCAACTTCCGGCAGCCGTATCTTTCGCAGCGACTGCAGGAATTCTGGAGGCGCTGGCACATCAGCCTGAGTACCTGGCTGCGCGATTATCTCTACATTCCGTTGGGCGGGAGTTCAGGCGGCAAGTGGAAAACCTCCCTGAACCTGCTCACCACGATGATTCTCGCCGGGCTCTGGCACGGAGCAAACTGGACCTTCGTCATTTTTGGCGCAATTCACGGCGTGGTGCTTTCCCTCGAGCGGCTGATTTTTCCAATCGCAAAGGAATCCGCCGATGCGGTCCAATCACGTGGATTTACCCAATTCCTTTCTACTTGGGGACAACGCATTTTGACCTTCAACGTGTTCTGCCTGAGCCTGGCGTACTTCCGCGCGACCTCGCTTGCGGCAGCGACGCAGTACCTTGGCGGCCTTTCTGATTTCGCCTGGCGGAGCGAGTATGGAACCGCATTTCTGATGCTCAGTCTGTTTTCCATCCCCTTGTTCATCGTGGACCTGCTGATGGAATCCGGTAACGAAGAGTATCCGTTCGCAAGAACTTCTTACGCATTTCGAACAGCTCTGGCCTCTGCCGCGTTTGTCGTGCTGGCGCTTTTCTCGGGGAGCAATCTCAATGCCTTCGTCTATTTCCGGTTCTAAATCCAAGGCCATTGCGTATGCGAAGGCGCTCGCAGCGATCTGCGCGATGCTCATTCTCGTGTTCGAAACTGTCTCAGTTTATTTGCTGAACCGCCAGTCGGCGACGTACGCGCGGATTTCGCGGCAGTACGACGAAGCGTTGAAGATGCGCCTCGCCGGCCCCGGCGAACCGCCGAGCGTGCTGATGGTCGGCAATTCGCTTCTCCTGCACGGAGTGCAAGTGAACCGCCTGCAGGAGATGACCTCCTCCAGCATGCGAATCTACCCCATCTTTCTGGAGGCGACGGGGTACTACGATTGGCTGTACGCCCTGCATGGGCTGTTTCTGCGTGGGGCTCGGCCGCAGGTGGTGGTCCTCGGCGTCGGCGTGAATTATTTTCTAGAAAATGGCGTGCGGCAGGATTATGCGCCGATGATGTTTTTCAATGCCCGTGACACGCTTGCCGTGGCGTCCGATTTGAAACTGGATCGCACGGCGGCCAGCAACCTGCTGCTGGCGCATTCGAGTACTTTTTGGGATACGCGCAGCGCGATTCGAATGCAGGTTTTGAATCACATGGTCCCGCATCTCGAAGAACTGTTTTCGCTTGTGAATCAGAAACCCGCCATTCCGAAGAGAAGGGAATTCACCGAGATCTCGATTCCCCGCCTGCGGCGGCTGCGCGAATTGTGCGAAGCAAACGGAGCCAAGCTGATTCTCCTGGTGCCTCCCACTTTGGATTCTGAGAATGCAATCAGCCAGATGGCTGCGGCTGCGCAGGCCACGGGCGTGGATGTTTCGGTGCCGATCGATCCGGCGACGCTTCCGGCGAAGTTTTACCAGCCGGACGGCATGCACCTCAATCGAGACGGTGCCGTTCTGTTTACTTCGGCGCTGGCAAAAGATCTCCCTGAAAAGGTGATGGCGCACGAAACGCTGGCCGCGCAAAAGTAGGACTTCCGAAGACACAGGAATGTACGCAGAGGATGGAGATGAACTCCGCGGCAAACACAAAAAGAAAGGCGAGCGAGACCCGTGAGCACTGAAGCTCCCAATGTATTCGTCCTGGAGCAAAACAAGCATTCGTCCCTGACCGCCGATTTCAGCTGGACATTTGTCGGGAATGCCATTTACGCAGCCGGCCAGTTTGCGATGCTGATGTTGCTCACGAAGCTGGTGCGTCCGGAGTTGGTCGGGCAGTACGCGTTGGGCCTCGCTCTGGTTTATCCGGTGATGATGCTGACAAACATGCAGCTGCGGTCGGTGATGAACTCGAGTGTAAGCGGCCGCGCGCAGTTTGGCCATTACCTGGGTCTTCGCCTGTTCACAACCTTCGTAGCGTTCGTATTTATCTTCGGCATCACGCGGATCCTGCAATATGACTGGGAGCTGACCGAGGTCGTTTTGATGGTGGGGGTCGCGTACGGAATCGAAACAATCAGTGATGTGTATTATGCGCGACTGCAACTGCACGACCGAATGGCCGAGATTTCCAAATCGTTGATGGCTCGGGCGGTGCTCTCCGCGCTTGCTCTGGCGGCCGCTACTTATGTCACCAGGAGTGTGGCCTGGGGAATCGCGGGCGTCGCAGTGGGACGCGCTATTGTGCTTTTCGGCTACGACACTCGTGAACGGGCGCATATTCTGCGCCCGCAAACAAAATGGTATTTGCTGAACAGAGAGCTGGCGCCGCGATTCGATGCAAGCCAGCAACGCGAGCTGTTGTGGCGGGGCCTTCCACTCGGAATCGTGGTGCTTTTGACCGCGCTGAATTCCAGCATTCCCAGCTTTTTCATTAAACATGGGATCGGGGAACGTGACCTGGGCATCTTCTCCGCGCTTGGATTGACGATCTCCGTAGGCAACATGGCCGTCGTCTCGCTCGGCCAGTCTGCGTTCACCCGTTTGTCCAGAGCCTACGCGAGCGGAAATGTCACCGCCTTCGGCTCCCTGCTCGTCGTGCTGCTCACTTGCGGTGCAGGCCTCGGCGTATGCGGCATGCTCATCTCCAAATTTGCGGGTCGCGAGATTCTTGCTTTTCTTTTCCGCCCCGAATATGCGGAACGGGCAGACCTTCTCCCCTGGATCACGGCGGCTGGTGCCGTTTTGTTCATGGCGCAATTTCTGGGATTTGGGATGACCGCGGCCGGTTTTTATCACTCGCAGGTATATCTGAACATTTTGGCCAACGCCAGTCTGCTGACCGCGTGCTACTGGCTGGTGGCCGGCAAGGGCCTTCTTGGCGCGATCCTTGCGATGCTGATTGCGGCAGCAGTGCAACTCGTGGCTAGCGTCATCATTCTCGCCGCAGCCATGCGAAGGAAAGCCAACGTGCAAACGGAAACGTTTGAAGCAGCATGACGCCGGCGATGCAGAACCGTTCGAAATTCGGAGAGAGCAAATTGTGAAAGAGCAAGGACCCATCGGCACATTTCCGGAATTTCCGGGCGTAGTCGTTCCGGAAGCGATGTCAGGATTTACAGCGCGGCGGGAACGACTGGCAGGCCGCGGTATGCGTGTGCCCTCGAAGCCGCAACGTTCCCTCAGCGGCAGATTTGCCGGCCTGTTTGCGGGAACTGAACAGCTTTCCACTCTCGGCAAAATTGCCTTTGGTTCGCTGTGGCTGCTGGTGTTCGCAATGCCGTGGGAAGACGCCATCACAATTTCCGGGTTTGGCACCAGCGTACGACTGATTGGGATGGTCACCGTAGGGCTGGGGGTTCTGGCGATCATCGAACGTGGGAAAGTCAGGAAGCCCGCTCTTGGGCACGTCGTCATGGCGATGTTCGTTTTGTTAGCCGTCCTGAGTTTCCTTTGGAGCCTTTATCCCGAAGGAACTTTGATCGAAGCATTCTCCTACGTCCAACTGTTCACAATGGTGTGGCTCATTTGGGAACTGGCGCCGGGAGTGCAAGAGCAGATGCATCTGATGCGCGCCTACGTGTTCGGAACGTTTGTCTCCGGGATAGACACGCTCTATCTTTTTCTTTCTCACCAGGAATCGGTGTATCAGCGTTATGCCGGCGCGAAATTGGATGCCAATGACCTGGGGCTGATCATGGCCTTAAGCATTCCGATGTCTTATTACCTGTTGATTCAGAATCACGGGCGGATGGTGTGGGTCTACAGAGTGCATTTGATTTTGGCGGGAACGACGATCCTGCTTACGGCCTCGCGGGGAGCCACCCTAGCCACTGTCGTAGCGCTCACGATCGTTCCGCTGACGCAGGCGCGGCTCGGCGGCCGGCAAAGAGTTGCGCTGCTGCTGACGGTGATTCTGCTCCTCGGAGGCATTCTTTTCTTTGTTCCCGAAACTTCGTGGGAACGTCTGGCAACGGTGCCCACGGAATTCGAGCAGGGGACATTCACCGGGCGCACGATCATCTGGAAAGCGGGTTGGGAAATTTTCCGTGCGCATCCTTTCGTGGGCATCGGAGCAAATGCGTTTCGCGTCATCGTCAGCCGCGAACTGGCGGAACCGATTCGCATGGGTGAAGCGGATCCCGCCCCGCCCGCGCACAATACATTTCTTTCTGTGCTTGTTGAACAAGGTGTCCTCGGCTTCGCGGTGTTTTGCGGGATGCTCGGTGCCTTTGCAGTTTCACTCAGGGGCATGCCGCCTTTTCCCCAGCGGCTTTGGATTGTGTCGCTCGCGGTTTGGGTCGTGGGCGTCTCCAGTCTCACCTGGGAAATGCGCAAGCCAACCTGGTTCTTCTTCGGCCTTCTGATGGCGCAATGCGGAAGCATCCCCCAAATGCAGCGCGACGCGCGGGCATATGCGCGGCCGCGCCAGAACGCAACTCCGAATTCAGCACGCATCATGGGATTTGGAATTTCCGCGCGCAAACCTGGATGGTCGCTTTTCTCTTGAACAATTTCCCCGTCCAGACTGGCGAATTGAAATCATGAACAAAGTCAAAGTAGTGCAAATCGTTCCGATGCTGAGCCCCGGCGGTGCCGAGCGCGTTGCGGTACATATCGCGCGGGGATTGAATCGCCGGCGGTATGAACCGCTGGTCATCTCGTTCACCGGACGAGTTGGGTGCGACCTCGACCACATGCTGGAGGATGCGGGGATCGAGGCCCGCTATCTTGGCAAGCATCCCGGATTCGATTACCGCGTTTACGGTCGGCTCGACGCTGTTCTCAAAGAGTACAAACCGGATGTAATCCACACGCATCTGCATGTGCTTCGCTATGCGTTGCCTTCCATGTTGCTGATGAAACGCGTCGCCATGGTCCACACGGTCCACAATCTTGCCGAGCGCGAGATTGAGCCACGCGCGCGCCTGATTCAGCGTTACGCGCTCACCCACGGAGTGAAGCCGGTCGCAGTTGCGGAAGAAGTGGCGGCCAGCGTGCGCCGCCTCTACGGAATTCACCCTTGCCGCGTGATCTCGAACTGTATCCCCACGGACCTTTATGCGAATCCGCAGACTCCACGGAAGGAGTGGCGAGCGAAGGAAGGATTCAAAGACAGCGATGTGCTTTTCGTGTGCGTGGCGCGATTCGCTCCGCAGAAAAACCAAGCGCTGCTCTTGGAATCCTTTGCCCAGGGTCCGGCGTCCGATCCCCGCGCGCATCTGGTGCTGGTGGGAGAAGGGGACTTGCGAGCAGATCTCGAAGAACAGTCGAGGAAGCTCAACGTGACTGGCAAAGTTCATTTTCTTGGGTTACGAAGCGATATTCCCGACGTTCTGGGTGCGATGGATGTGTTTGTCCTGAGTTCGGACTACGAGGGGAACCCCCTCTCGGTTTTGGAAGCCATGGCATCTGGACTGCCGGTCGTAAGTACTGCGGCAGGCGGTGTGCCGAACCTCTTCGAAGCGGGGAAGGAAGGATTCCTGGTGGCGCCGGGCGATCTTCACGGACTCGCCAAGTCGATGAACACTCTCCTCAAATATGACGCCGCGCGGCAGTCTATGGGAGCGGCCGCCGCCAGCCGCGCAAGAAAAAACTACGACGTGGCAAACATGATCCGGGCTTACGAGGAAGTGTACGAGGACCAACTGGCACTTTCGCAACTCCGCAACGTGCCGAGCTTGTTCCGCGGGCCGGTGATTCCGGCCGAAGAAGGATTGGGCAGCCAGCAGCACTAAGCATCCTGCGAAAAGAATGAAAACGAACATGATCAAGGTGATGCATATCATTACGACGCTCGGTCCGGCGGGGGCCGAGAACATGCTGTGCCGGATTGCCGCCGGAATGGACGGGACGCGATTTGAAAACGAGGTCGTCTCTCTGACCGAAGTGCTGGACCTGGCCGAGAGAATGCAATCCATCGGCGTGCGTGTGCGCACGCTGGGCATGAAGAAAAGCATCCCCAATCCTCTGCTGGTGATGCGCCTGGCGCAATGGATCCGCGAATCGAAGCCCGACGTGATTCACACCTGGATGTATCACGCAAACCTGATTGGAACTCTGGCAGCGCGCCTGGCGGGGAATGTACCGGTGGTCTGGGCGATTCACCACAACGCGCATGACCCCCGCGTAGACAAGCGGCGGACTATGCTGGTGAATCGAGCCTGTGCGCTTTTATCGCGAAAGTTTGCCGCCCGAATTGTGTTTTGCTCGGAGGCCTCGCTGCGCACACACAAAAAACTCAGCTATGCCGCACAAAAACTGCAAGTAATTCCCAACGGTTTCGACCTGGAACAAGTAAAGCCCGAGCCAACGGCCCGCGAGTCGCTGCGCCGAGAACTCGGCATTCCGGCCGATTCAATCGTAATCGGCTTCGCGGCCCGCTTTCATCCGCACAAGGATCATCGCAATTTCATCCAGGCCGCCGAGCGTTTGCACAAACTGATGCCAGAGGTTCACTTCCTGCTCTTCGGGATGGGGATTACCTGGGGGAACGCGCAGTTGGCGGCATGGATCGATTCCGCGGGGATTCGCGAGCGCTGCCACTTGCTTGGTTTACGCCAGGATATCTCTCGCCTTTTTTCCGGAATGGATGTCGCCACCACGGCCTCACGCAGTGAAGCGTTTCCGATTGTGGTTGGCGAGGCGATGGCTTGCGGAACGCCTTGCGTCGTAACCGACGTGGGAGACTCCGCCTTGATCGTGGAAAACACGGGCAGCGTCGTGGCGCCCGAAGATCCTCACGCCCTGGCCGAAGCCTGGCGAGCGCTGATTGACGCGGGCCCTGCCGTGCGGCGGCGCCTCGGAATCGCGGCCCGGGAGCGGGTGCAGCGGCATTTCGCGCTACCAGCGGTCGTGGACAGTTATCAGAAAATTTACGCCCAGGTCGCGGCCCGTCCGCAGCGTGAAGCGCCATCCGCGGAACTTTCGCAATTTGCCCGGTAAATTAGCGCTCGTAACGAAATCATGAAACCTAATTCAAATCGCCCGCGGCTGGTCATCGCGGTGAATTCTTCCATCGCCCTCGGATTCCTGCAGGGTCAACCGGAATATTTTCAGAATTCGGGGTTTGATGTGACGGTTCTCTGCCCCGAAAAACGCTCTGGTGAATGGGACGTGCCGCGGCCCGAAAACGTTCGGGTCCTGGAAATTCCCATGGAGCGGGAAATCGCGCCGTTACAAGACCTCCGCTCCACGTGGCATTTGTGGGAGATCTTCCGGACGCTTCGTCCCACAGTCACGAATGTGGGCACGCCCAAGGCGGGACTTCTCGGCGGCTTTGCGGCTTGGTTGACCCGTGTTCCGTGCCGTTTCTACACGCTTCACGGCTTGCGCTTCGAGACCACCACGGGGCTAAGGCGTGAACTCCTGATTTTTGCCGAGCGTCTTGCTTGCCGCCTTGCCCATCGTGTCGTCTGCGTTAGCCACAGCGTTCGCGAGAAGGCAATTGCTTCTGGCTTGGTTGATCGAGAGAGGGCGGTCGTTTTTGGCGCTGGAAGCTGCAATGGCGTGGATGTTTCGCGTTTCGCGCCCACACCCGAGAGGATAAGGCGAGCAGTCGAGTTACGAAGGCAGTTCGGAATCCCTGCCGATGCGCCAGTGGCGATGTTTGTTGGGCGGTTGACCTGCGACAAAGGCATTTGTGAACTTCTGCAAGCCTTTCTAAAAATTGAGGATCGATTCCCACAGCTTCGGCTGCTTCTGGTGGGAAGCTTCGAAGACGGTGACCCTCTCCCAGCGGGGATTCGCAAACGCCTCGAAACACATGAGCGCGTGATTCTGGCCGGACCTGTGAACGACCCGGCTCCCTACTATGCGATCGCAGATGTTCTGATCTTGCCGAGCCACCGCGAAGGCCTGCCCACGGTGGTTCTGGAAGGACACGCGGCCGGGAAGCCGGTGATCGGCGCATCAGCGACCGGGATTGTCGACCTCCTGGTGGATGGAGAGACCGGTCTGCTTTTTCCAGTGGGCGACGAGTCCGCGCTTGCGGAAGCGATGGGCAGAGTTATCGAAGACAAAGCGCTGGCAGGGAAGCTCGCTCTCGCGGGCCAGGAACAGGTGAAACGAAACTTCCGGCAAGAGCTGATCTGGTCCTCTTTGCGCCGGGAGTATCTGAAAATCTTGCAGGGCGGAGAAACGCTCCATTCTTCCATTCTTTCCCAGCGCGAAAATTAGCTGCCGGGGAAATAAAACTCATGAAAACCGACTCAAGTTTTGCACATCCTGGAAGAGCCCACGGGCTACCGATTTTTCGAATCGGAAAGACGCCGTTGTTCGTGGCGGCAGCGTTGGTCGCAGTGGTGATTTTTATAAAGGTAAACAAACCGTCGGCCGCGGCGTTTCCTGTTTGGGCGGCATCCGGCCTGGTCAGAGTAGGTAAGACGGAAGCACCGGGAATGGTTTCTTCCATCGACCTCTCCGGTGCACGCGGGGAGACCGTAGACGCTCAGATCATTGTGCATGCGCCTCCGAGCGGCTTGACCAACGTAAACGTGAGCGCCTCGGATCTCACCGCTCCCGGGGGTGGGACGATTCCGGCGTCAAACATTGCGTTGTACCGTGAATATTATGTGACCGTCACCGGCACCGCGAATTACGGAGGCGGAAGCAATCCTCCGCTTGGCTCGGGAACTTATCCGGAGCCGCTCATCCCGTTCAATGATCCGGAAACTCGTGCGCCATTATGCGACACGTCGGCCACGCTCAAAGCTTGCAACGCGAGCATCACTGCGGGGGAGAATCAGCCTTACTGGATCGATATCTCCATCCCGCGTGGAACCGCTGCCAGTCCCTCAGGGACCTATACTGGCAACATCTCCGTCACGTCTACCCAGGGTACGGTAACGGTCCCTGTCGCGCTGACGGTCTGGAATTTCGAACTTCCATCACAGCCTTCGGAACTTTCACTCTGGACGCTCTGGCCGCCCTCGGCGGGGAATACGACCACCAGCGTTGCCCGAGCACTGATGCGGAACAAGGTGATGAGCTGGTTCGATGAAGCTACAAATGCATCGGCGGACAAATCCGATGCCGGTCTGAATCGCTCCGGCATTGACCGCTACCAGCATTTCCAGGTCAAGTGCAACGGCTCCCACTCCAACTTACCAACCACGAAGGAGATCGATGCTGCTGCGGCAAATTTTCCGGAATCCCTGGCGCTTGATCTTTACGTCGGGGACGAACTAAATGACTGCCCTGAAGGGTATGCGGCGCTGAAAACCGTCGCTTCACGTGTGCATGCAGCAAATCGCACAGTGAAAACCATTCTGACAGTCAACGCTCCCGACGCGAAACTTTTCAATGATGGCCAGGGGCGAAGCTTCATTGATCATTGGGTGCTGCTCGATGCGATGGAAAAGTGGCCCGCATTGCCGTTTACCGGCGGGGGAGACCTCTGGAGCTATACAAGTTGCAACACCGGCTACGGCAACACTCCGGAATGGCTCGTGGACTATCCCCCTATCAATGAACGCATCCAGGCGGGATTCCTCAATTGGACGCAAGGTGCCACCGGGATTCTTTACTACCGCGCCGACGGATGGATCGCCGGAAACACCATCGGTAGCTGGAACAACTTGGATACGAATGCCTGCGGCGGCGGGCTCGGCAGGCCAGGCGATGGGATTTTTCTTTATCCGCCGGGTCCGATTGCCTCCAGCGAACCTGCCCCAGGCATTCGCCTGAAGGCCATTCGCGACGGCATTCAGGACTACGAATACGCGCAGCTGCTCAAAAATCAAGGGCAAGCGTCGTACGTGGATTTCGTCCTGAAGCCGATCGCCACAAGTTGGACCAAGTGGACCCACGACACAGGTGATCTCGAAAACGTCCGGCAGAAATTCGGCCAGCAACTTCAACAACTTGCCCATCCCTAGCGATTTGCTTTCAGCGGCCCATTTCTGATTTTTCAAAGAGTTTCTTCAAGACAGTAAAGATCATTGCGGGAATTACCAAACTTCATTTACCAGAGGAGCGAAAAATGACAGGGTGCGACATTGCGATTATTGGCGCTGGGCCGTATGGAATTTCCGCCTCGGCTCACTTGCGCACGATCAAAGGCCTGGACGTGCACACGTTCGGCGAACCTATGGTTTTCTGGCAGCGCAATATGCCAAAGGGCATGTTGCTGCGCTCTGGCTGGGAGGCCAGCCATATTGCGGACCCGAACCAGTCCCTGACCCTGGATATTTTCCGCAAGGAAAGCGGCAACCACTTTTCAAGTCCCGTGCCGCTCGACCGTTTCGTGAACTACGGACTGTGGCACCAGCAGCATTCCGTTCCGGATCTCGATCGGCGAAGGATTGTTTGTGTCGAACCTGACACGCGCGGATTCCGGCTAATCCTCGAAGATGGCGAGTCGGTGCTGGCCAACCGCGTCGTTGTCGCCGCCGGCATTTCTTCGTTCACCTGGCGCCCGCTGGAATTTGACAACCTGCCTTCCTCATTGGCGACGCACACTTCGGAGCATGTCGATTTCGAAAGGTTCGCGGGGAAAGAAGTACTGGTGGTCGGCGGCGGCCAAAGCGCGCTGGAATCGGCAGCGCTTCTGCACGAAGCCGGGGCCGTTGTCGAAATCGTTGCGCGTGCTCGCGAGATCCGGTGGCTCGGTGGCGTCGTGTCGCGGACGATTCATCGTGGCTTCGGGCCAAATATTTCGAAGCTTCTTTACGCGCCGACGGACGTGGGTCCCGCAGGCATCAGCCAGATTGTGGCGCGGCCCGACCTCGTACGGCGCTTCTCGCGGCCGATTCAGGACTGGCTGAAAAAAAGATCGATTCGGCCCGCCGGCGCGCGATGGCTGGTGGACCGTCTGAAAGATGTCCCCATGCATCTCGGACGCACGGTGGTCTCTGCCACATGGAGAGGCGAGCGCGTCAAAGTACGCCTCGATGACGGAAGCGAAAGAGACTTCAATCACGTTTTCCTGGGAACCGGATATCGCGTGGATGTATCCAAATATGATTTCCTCGCCCCCAAACTTGCAGGTTCCATCATCCGTAATCAGGGATACCCGCGGCTCACCGATGGCTTCGAAACATCGGTCCCGGGCTTGCACATTCTGGGCGCGCCGGCTGTTTGGAGCTTCGGCCCGCTGATGCAGTTCGTCGTCGGCACACACTATTCTTCCCGCGCGCTGATGCAATATGTCGCCGGGAAGGCCGTTGGCAATCGCGCCCGAGTCCGCGAACCGCTCGTTCAAGAACTGGAATTATCGCGCCCCCATGATTAACCCACATCCGATCACGGTCTCCCGGAGCGTTGCACTTCGAAGGAAATTCCATTCATGAATAAAACGACGGGCGCATTGGTTCTTGGCGGAAACCTCAACGGTCTTTCGATCGCGCGAAGCCTAGGCCGCCATGGCGTGCCGGTTTGGGTGGTGTCCCCACCCAACATCAGGTTGGCCAGTTTCTCCCGCTACACGCGACGAACCTTGCCGTGGCCCACGGGAGATGACGAAACACAGGCCGAATACCTGTTGGGAATTGCCGCACGCAACAACCTGGACCAGTGGGTGCTGTTTCCAACCAGTGATGAATCGGCCGCATTGCTGGCGCGTTTCCACTCCGAACTCTCGCGCCGCTTCCGCGTGTCGACTCCAACGTGGAACGTCTTACGTTGGGCTTACGACAAGCGGCTCACCTATCGATTGGCAGCCGACCAAAAAGTCGACTGCCCGGCAACCTTTTATCCGCTAACGGACGCCGATCTCGAGGATGTGAACTGCGAATTTCCGGCGATTCTCAAACCTGCTACCCATTCATCGATCAACCGCCTTACCGAGGACAAGGCATGGCGCGTGGCGAATCACGAAGAGCTTCTGGCAAGGTATCGCGAAGCCCGGGATTTGATGCCGCCGGATCTGATTCTTGTCCAGGAAATGATTCCCGGCAGCGGTGGGTCGCAATTTTCATTTGCGGCGCTCTGCTGTGAAGGAAAAACGATTGCTTCTCTCACCGCGCGCCGGAGCAGGCAGTACCCGATTGATTTCGGGTATTCGAGTTCGTTTGTCGAGACGATGGATGTTCCGGAAATTGTCGCACCTTCAGAACGATTGCTCGCCGCCATCGGGTACACCGGCATTGTTGAAGTCGAATACAAATTCGACGTGCGGGACGGACGCTACAAACTGCTCGATATCAATCCCAGGCTTTGGACCTGGTCACCGCTGGGTGGCCGCGCCGGGTTGGATTTTCCCTATCTGCTCTGGAGAATGATGCAGGGCAGGCCGGTGGCGGAGCAGAAGGCGACGGCGGGCGTTCGATGGGTTCGCATGAGCACAGATGTCCCAGCGGCGTTTCAGGAAATTCTTCGCGGCCGGCTGAATTTGCGCTCGTATCTGCGATCCTTGCGCGGCCCGCTGCAATTTGCGCTGGTCGCCGCGGACGATCCGTTGCCCGGTTTGATGGACCTGCCTATCTTTGCGTTCAAGCACATTTACAACGCGTACACGGGTCTGCGTAGAAGTGCCGAGGCTTCGCTGAGATATCCCGCGAAAAGTTGAGCAGCCGAAGCGAAAGTTCCGGCTCTATTCCCTACAGATAAGGGTACTGCCATGTGCCGCCAGCCAAACTCGAATATAAAACTTTCGCAGTTGATGCACTACAAAATCCCGCGTCGCGAACCTTGGGGAAAGGATCGTTCGGCGAATCACGCTTTCTGCCAGGCACAGCGCTCGTTCCGCAAGCACAATTGGCGCATCGCACGCGAAGTCCCCGCGATCAAAATTGGAGAGTAAATGACCCGACCGACGGTTGTCATCAGTCTGGATCTGGAGCTCAGTTGGGGAAGCTTCGATCTTTCCTATGGCGACGATCTGCTCAAAATGGGCCGATGGACCCATGACATTGGCGCACCCAATTTATTGAGGCACCTGACGCGGAACGGCCTCTCCGCAACGTGGGCGATTGTCGGCGCGGTGATGCGGCGTTTCTTGCCGGACGTTTCCAGTCTGCCCGAAGTCTGCTATCCGCACTTCGCAAAACCCTGGTTTAGCTATATTCCGAAAGACGGTGACGAACATACTCACCCCGAATGGTTCGGTGCAAGCCTGGTGGAAATGATTCGAAACGCAAAACCTGGACAGGAAATCGGCTTTCATTCCTTTTCTCACGTCCCTTTTGGAGAATGCGGCATGACGCGGGAACGCGCCATCGCCGAGTATCGGTATTGCGCCCATCTCGCACAGGAACTTGGCATTACAAAATCGTCCTTCGTTTTCCCGCGGAATTCAGTGGCCTATCTCCCGGAACTTCGCGACGCGGGGTTCACCTGTTTTCGTGATGTGGATCGTTTGCCAATGCGATTTGCTAACGCCGCTCTCAACTCCCTCGGCATGATCTGGGCTGACTTCGTTGGGACCGCTCCGTGCATGGTCGAGCCGTCGCTGAAGGAGGGGATTGTTTCGATTCCCGGTTCGCTCTTGATCCGTTACGCGGCCGGATGGCGCAAGTTTATTCCAGATTCGAGCCGGCTGCGGCGGCTGCGAAAGGGATTGGAGCTTGCTCGCCGAAGCCGGGGAGTTTTCCACGTGTGGTTTCATCCGGAGAATCTTTATGCGGAATGGCCGCGAGTGGAAAACGTTGTGGCGCGTTTTCTGGACGAGCTTGGTGTTCTGGTGCGGAATGGCGACGTTCGGTGTTTGACGATGGGACAACTGACCGCCGAATTCCGCTCCCATTCAGCGTCAAAGCAGAAGCCGCACCAGGCAGCAGCTTTCACGCCGGCCACGCAAGTGAATTCACCCGCTGCCGACAATCCCCGCCGTGCCGGTGAAGCGATTTCCGCATAATCGAACTCGGCCGGAGCATTTGTGGAGTCCTCCAACCTTCCTGAAACGACGAATCGGGCTTCGGAATCTCTGTGGCACTCCTTTACCAGTGCACAACAGAGACGCCTCAGCCCGATCTGTACTCAACTTCAATCAGTCTCAGACTGAGAGAAGCCGAATCTTCATGCGATGATTATGGGGCGAGTTGATGCAGCAGTTGCCCCAGCTGTGTGCGCGCGTTTTGCAGCGCGTTCGGGTCGTGGCTCCAGTTGCTCCAGCTGGTTGCAATCGGCAGCAGTGTGCTGTCCACCACGCCGAGTTGTCCCAGGTTCTTGAGCATCTGCGCGTATTCGTAGTCCTGAATGCCGTCGCGAATGGCCTTCAAGCGAATGCCCGGTGCGGATTCGGTCGAAGCGATTGGCGCCGGCGGATACAGAAAAATTCCGTCGCCCGGCCGGCCCAAGCCGCCGCCGCAAGCGGTCGTATCCACGTTGTTCCAGCTGCCAATGGCGTTGCCGGCGGTCCAGCCGTCAGCGCGATAGTAGAGCAGCCCCGTTGCTCCCTGCGCGAAGTTCAGGAATCCCGCCTGGATGCGTTCGTTGATTGGCGGATAGTCCACCATCCACTCCGGAGTGTTGCCGTAGCCGGCGTTGCAGCTGGTATAACTCCAGAGATCGCCGCCCGCAGTGAAGGGCAGGGTGGGCCACTTTTGCAGGGAATCGAGCAGCACCCAATGATCGACAGAACCGTACAGATTCGGGTCCGTCGCGTTGAGGGTCATCATCGTCTTCACGCTGCGATTCGACGCGTGCGCATTTGCGCCGAGGGTTTGGATGTCGGAATAGTCGCCAGTGCAGCCGTTCAATTCGTCGGCCATGTAGAAATCCAAACCAAGCCCGGCCGGGAAATTCGCCGCTGCGGCGTTAATTTGGCTGGTCGAAGGAATGCTGCTATAGCCTCCGTTACACTGGATGCCGATGTAGTAGTAGTTGTCCAAGCCGGAGCGGTTCAGCCCCATGTTGGTCACGTCCGAAGAGGCGTTACCCGCCACGTCGTACCAGCTCATCACTTTGTTGCGCATCAAGGCGCGCGCCAAAGTAGCGGTGGTATTTCCCGATGCGGGTGGCCAGAGCGTCCAAAGAGAAAGCTCCGAAGGCTGCATCGGCAACTCGAAGTTCCACACGGTCAGCGAAACCGGAATCGTTGCCGTTCCCTGTGAGGAAGAAATCGTCACGCTGCCGGTGTAGGTTCCCGCCGGACTGTTCGCCACGCCGTGCGGAATGGAAATGTCGATCCAGTAAGGCTGATTCTGCCCCGCGCTGACGCTAGCGTTGCAGGCTTTGAGAGACGCCGAACTGCCGCACAGCGCCGCGCCGGTTTCCGGATCATTGAACGGAATCAGCGGTTCAGCATACGTTCCCGAGCCAAGCGGTGGATTGCTGCCGCCGCCATAGCTCGCGGTGCCGGTAACGGACAGGTAGTATTCGCGATAGAGCGTCACGTTCGACGCCGCGATGGTAACTCCGTTGGGTCCCGTGAGAGCGCTCGCGCTCACATTGACGTTCGTCAACCCGCCGGCCGGGCCTTGCACCACGACCTGCGTATCCACCGTTTCCCCGCGCGCCCCAGAAAGCGCGATGGAAGAAAGTGTTCCAGGAGCGTCCGTCTGCCCTACCCTGTCGAGACTGGGCGCTACCCAAGCCGGGAACACCGATGGAGAGGTTGAGTCGACCGTGAGCGTCGCCGCGCTGCTGCTGGAACTGCCAACTGCGTTGCTGACTAACACGGTAAACTGCGTGCCGTTGTCCGCGCTGGTCGTTGCGGGAGTTGTGTAACTCGACGAAGTCGCGCCACTAATCGCCGCGCCGTTCTTCTGCCATTGATAGCTGAGCGGCGCCGTGCCTGTAGCGGCGATTGAGAAGGTTGCGGTTTGTCCTGCGGTAACCGTTTGGTTCGCAGGCTGCGCCGTGATCGAAGGCGAAACCGAAGCGGCGTTGACTGTAAGCGCAGCTGCACTGCTGGTGACGTTTCCAGCCGTGTTGCTGACCACTACGGCAAATTTCGCGCCACTGTCGGCTGCTGTCGTTGCAGGAGTCGTATAGCTCGCCGAAGTCGCGCCGCTGATCGCTGCACCGTTTTTCTGCCATTGATAACTGAGTGGGGCGGTGCCTGTAGCGGCGACTGAGAAGTTTGCGGTTTGTCCTGCAGTAACCGTTTGATTCGCAGGCTGCGCCGTGATCGAAGGCGCAACCGCAGCGGCGTTGACCGTAAGCGTAGCTGCACTGCTGGTGATGCTTCCTACGGTATTGCTGACCACTACGGCAAATTTCGCGCCACTGTCGGCTGCCGTCGTTGCAGGAGTCGTATAGCTCGCCGAAGTCGCGCCGCTGACCGCTGCCCCATTTTTCTGCCATTGGTAACTCAGCGGAGTCGCGCCCTTTGCGGTCACAGAGAAAGAGGCTGTTTGGCCAAGGGTAACTGTTTTGCTCGCTGGTTGTGAACTGATCGACGGTGCGGTCGACGACGTAGCCTTGAACACTACGTCTACCCAGTAGTTCGCGGCTTGATGCGTGGACACGGGATGGGTGCCGAGAGTTCCATAGACCCCGTTCGGAGTCTGCGAAGCATGCAACGGTGCGTTGTTGTATCCCGCGCTCGTGAAGTAGCCCCAGTTGGCGCTGAAATGTCCTATCGTCAGCCCATACGAAGCGACGTAAACCTTGTTCGGAGTGATGGCCACCGGCGTGGAAAAGTTGGCCTGCTGCCAGCCCGAAGCGGTCTCCCCCGTAAACGTTACCGATGCGAGGAGAGCGCCAGTGGGGCCCCAGAGGCGGCCGACATGTGTGCCGGTGTTGGCCGAGCTCTTGTAAAAGCGGATGCCAGTGATGGTGCCGCTGACATCCGACTTGAACGAAACCCCCAGCTCCAACGGACCGCTGGCGCCGTTATCAATCGCGGCTGGCACGGTGGTGCTCGGCCAGATCGTTTGCTGCGCTGCCGCATTGCCGCAGCACACCAGGGCAAACAACAGGCCCAATAGCGCCGTTCCAGCATGTCTCAGCATCCCTAAATAACAGCGAATCGAACAAGTTTGTATTCTGTTTTTCAAAGGATTTCCCCTAATTAAAGTTCGCGGGCATCTCGAGGCCGGCGTCTCGATGGGGGCTGGGGGGCTGGGCAAACTAACGCAATTTGGAGGCGGCCGGTCGCTGAGATTTGCGAATGACCTGGATTTCTCAGCCACTCAAGCCCGCGCCGAGAGGCAAATGCGCTCCAAACGTCGCGCCCACGGTAGAGAGCTTAGTTCGCGCGGAGTCATGGGTATGTCGGCAGGGAATTGATTTTCGTGTCAGACGTTTGTTTCAGAGATGCCTCACGGAGTCTTACAGGGGGACAGCTGTACCTGTACCGATTGGGAGCCTTCCAAGCTTCCGCGGCGCAAATGTTTTATAGTTAATTTGAGCACCCCAGCTCACCTCGGGCCATTTCCGCCCGAACCCCCAGCCGCCTGACATCATTCGAGAGAGTTTCTATGAAAACCCGCAGGTTTGCCGGTTTTGCTATCCAGGAAGACTATTCGGGTTTCCCGCTCCCCAGCCAGAGAGTGCTCGGTTTATATCCTGAACTTCTTCGGGGGCTGCCGGTTGGCGTGGTCCTTTTATTGTTGGAAGATCCCTCGGACTCCGAATCATTCAGGATCGTGGATGCCAATCGCGCCGCTGCGGAAATTACCCGGCCGGGTTCGCCCAATCTGCTTGGCAGAAGCCTGGCCGATTTTCCAAAGCTGCTGGAAACGCCAATCCCCGGCCAGTTGCTCGCTACGCTCCGCAGCGGAGAGGCTCGAAATCTGGGGGAGATTTTTTATGGAGACGACATCATCCGAGAAGGTGTTTACTCCGTGCGTGCTTTTCCCTTGTCCAATAATTTCTTGGGCGTTGTTTTTGAGGATGTCACCGATCGAATTCATGCGGAACGCACGCTACGCGAAAGTGAGGAACGTTTTCGTCTCGTCGTCGAAGGTGTCCAGGAGTACGCTATCTTTCAATTGGACCCGGAGGGCAACGTGGTGAGCTGGAATGCCGGCGCGCAGCGTCTGAAGGGTTACGATTCGGCGCAAATCATCGGCCACCACTTCTCCATCTTCTATCCCCAGGAAGATCTGATAAACAATAAGCCGCGCGATATTCTTGCCCGCGCGGCTCGGGACGGGCAGACCCAAGACGAGGGCTGGCGTATCCGCAAGGATGGCTCCCGATTTTGGGCCAACGTCATCGTCACGGCCCTCCGGGATTCGGACGGAAATCTCCTTGGTTTCGCCAAGCTCACTCGGGACACCACAGAAAACCGGGAACGAGCGGAAGCACTGACCAGGGCCAAGGAACTTCTGGAGCTTCGTGTCGAACAGCGGACCGCCGTTCTGACCCGTGTAAACCACGAGATGCGTACGGAGATCGCAGAACGCCAACACGCTGAGGAGGAACTCAGGAAATCGCGTGACCAACTCCGCGCGCTTGCGGCCCGCTTGCAAAGCGTGCGCGAAGAGGAGCGCACCTATATCGCGCGTGAAATCCACGATGAACTCGGGCAGGCTTGCACGGCGATCAAGATGGATCTCGCGTTGATCGGCCGAAAGCTCACCAAGCGGCAGAACGCGCTTCGGGCCAAGGTCGAATCATCCGTTCAATTGGTGGATGGCACGATCGTCACTCTGCGCCGGATTGCTTCGGAGCTTCGCCCGAGAACGCTGGACGATCTCGGTCTTCCCGCCGCACTGGAAGTGCAGGCTCAGGAATTTGAGAGCCGCACCGGGATACATTGCAGCGTGACATTGCCGCCCGAGCCCTTGACGCTCGATACCGACCGCTCCACGGCGATCTTTCGAATCTTTCAGGAGTCGCTGACCAATGTGGCGCGCCACGCTCATGCCACCCGCGTCGAAGCCCGCCTCCGGCGTGAAAGTGATCGCATTATTTTCCAGGTATTCGATAACGGCACCGGGTTCGATCCTGAGGTGGCGAAAGCGCGCAAATCGCTCGGTCTGGTCGGCATGCAGGAGCGCGCGTTGTTGCTCAACGGAGATTTCAAAACGGAAGGTGTGCCTGGTTCGGGAACAACAATGACGCTCACGATTCCTCTTCCTCCACCGATCGCTGCAGAAAGCGTGCGCCATGAGGATTCTGATCGCTGACGACCACGCCATGTTTCGCCGGGGCCTGAGAGAGACGCTGGCGGAAGCATTCTCTCGAGTGATCTTTGGGGAGGCGAAAACAGCCTCGGAAACGCTGGAGTTTGTGCGCCGCCACCACTGGGACGTCGTCATTCTGGATATCAGTATGCCCGGAAAAAGCGGGCTCGACATTCTTGATGAAGTGAAGCGTCTGCGCCCCAGGACTCCGGTGCTTCTTTTGACTATGCATCCCGAACAGCAATATGCCCGCCGCGCCCTCAAAGCTGGCGCCGCGGGCTACCTGACCAAGGACAGCGTCCCAGACGAACTGAAAACCGCGATCAAAAAAATCGTCGCAGGCGGCCGCTATGTTAGCGCGACCCTGGCGGAAAAGTTGGCCGTTGATCTCAGAAAAGGCGCCGATCTCCCACTCCACGAACTTCTCTCCGACCGCGAATTTCAAGTATTGCGGATGCTCGCATCCGGAAAAACCGTGAAGGAAATGGCCGAAGAACTTTCACTCAGCGTGAAGACCGTCAGCACGTATCGCGGCCGGATTCTCGAAAAGACCGGCATGAAAACAAACGCCGATCTGATTCGCTACGCGCTCGAAGCACAACTGGTGGACTGACCACGCACACCGCCTC
>Ga0210405_10000344_pt1 | contig 64842 bp, 38 predicted proteins | sample IncBWH11MmetaG_FD_155492 | JGI IMG/M metagenome (GOLD analysis project Ga0210405, IMG submission 155492) | Forest soil microbial communities from Barre Woods Harvard Forest LTER site, Petersham, Massachusetts, United States - Inc-BW-H-11-M | ecosystem: Environmental > Terrestrial > Soil >...
GACGCGCTTGCCGCGCCCCCCCTGCCGGGAGGGCCGCGATCGGCGACAACCGACCTGCAGGGAGTGTCGCGAATTGCGACAACCGGAGCCGCGACCGGAGCCGCGAGCGCTCTGCCGGGAGGGTTGCGATCGGCAACGACCGGAGCCGCGACCGCTCTGCCGGAAGGGCCGCGATCGGCTACGGGCGGAGCCACCGCCGACTCTCCGGGAGGGCCGCAACCGGCCCCGGCCCCGGCCCCGCCGGAAGCCTCACGCCGGTCTGCCGGCGGTGTCGTGATGGCGGCCGTCGGCTATCGCCTCTACCAGCCGCGGCAGGGCACCTGGCAGCCGCTGGCAGCGGGGGTGTGGCGGGGAGCGAGATCGGCACGGCACGTCCTGCCGCTGGGCAGCGAGCCGCTCACCGGCGACGCACTGCGCCTCGAGCTCTACGGCGCGTCCGGCGATCCGGCGCCACGCCTGCTCGCTCACAGCTTCGACCTGGCGGTGGACACCGTGCTCTTCTATGCCGCGGCCCCGGGGCGTTACACGCTTTCCTACGGCGGCACCGCGGCGCCCGCGCCAGGCGCGGCCCAGCCCGACGCCGCCGCGGTGGCGGCCGGGGTCGAGGCGGCCTGGATCCCTCCCGGACCCGAGGAGGAGGCGCGGAACGCGCCCCTGCCGGCCGCCGCGCCCGGCGCCATCCTCTCGCGCGAGCGCTTCCACGCCGCCTGGGCGGTGATCGCTGCCGGCGCCGCGCCCGGCGACCTGGTGCGCCTGGAGCTCCCGGACGCCGTCTACGGCCAGGCGCGGGCCGACCTGGGCGACCTGCGACTGGTCATGGCGAGCCGGCAGATCCCCTACGTGCGCTGGAGCCCGCCCGAACCGGTGCCGGTGACCGAGCGCACCGGCCTGCGGCCGGAAGCTGAGAAGGGCCGGCACTACAGCCGCATCGAGGTCTACCTGCCCGCCACCGGCCTGCCGGTCACCCAACTCCAGCTCACTGCCGCGCCGTCACCGCTGCGGCGCCCGATCGGCATCCGCTACCCCGATCCCGGCCCGCCCGGCCTGGCCCAGCGCGAGGAGCGGCTGGTGGCGCGCGACACCTGGGAGTGCCTCCCCGAACCGCCGCTGCCCTGCCGCCTCGCCCTGCCACTCGGCGGCCCCGCGCCCAGCTACCTGACAGTGCGGTTCGCAGACGGCGACAACGCGCCGCTGCCCGCCGTGGACGTCGCCGCGTGGCGCCGGGGCGACGCGCTCTTCTTTGCCTGGCCGGGGCAGGGCAAGGTGCAGCTCCTGGCCGGCGCCCGCGACCTGACCGCGCCGACCTACGACCTATCGGCCCTCGCCGAGGTGCTGCCCCTCCGTCCGGCGCAGATCGCCGAGCTCGACCTCACCGGCGAAGGGCTGAAGGAGGGTGTCCCACCCTGGTGGGCCAGCTGGGTGATCCCCGCCGCCCTGGCTTTCGCGGCCCTGTCGCTGCTGGCGCTGCTGCGCCGCATCCTCTGCGAGCAGACGCCGCCGCGCTGAGCGGCGAGACCGGCAGGGCCCGGCCTGCGCCGGCCGGGATCATGGGCAGCGGCAGCTGGCCTACAGGCGCGAGGTGGAGATCCAAGTGGAGCTGAGAGGAGGGGTGGCTCCTCGGGAGGGATTTGAACCCCCGACCAATCGGTTAACAGCCGATCGCTCTACCACTGAGCTACCGAGGAACGAAGGGGCCGCGAGCCGGGCCCTGGGACGCGTATCCTAGGAGCGGCGGCGCCGCTTTGTCAATTCCAGCCGGGAGGCATTGGAGGCCTCGCAGGCCCTGCCAACTAAGCCGTGTTGTCGAGGAACGGCTTCAGCTTGGTGGCACGGCTGGGATGGCGCAGCTTGCGCAGCGCCTTGGACTCGATCTGGCGGATGCGCTCGCGGGTGACGTTGAACGAGCGGCCGACCTCCTCCAGGGTATGCTCCGAGCCGTCGCCGACGCCGAAGCGCATCTTGAGCACCAGCTCCTCGCGCGGCGTCAACGTCTTGAGCACCTTGCGCGTCTGGTCCTTGAGGTTGGCGAAGATCACCGACTCGATCGGCGAGATCGCGTTCTTGTCCTCGATGAAGTCGCCGAGGTGCGAATCCTCCTCCTCGCCGATCGGCGTCTCGAGCGAGATCGGCTCCTGCGCGATCTTCATGATCTTGCGCACCTTCGAGGCCGGCAGGTCCATGCGCTCGCCGATCTCCTCGGCGGTCGGCTCGCGCCCCAGCTCCTGCACCAGCGAGCGGCTGGTGCGGGTCAGCTTGTTGATCGTCTCGATCATGTGCACCGGGATGCGGATGGTCCGCGCCTGATCGGCGATGGCGCGGGTGATCGCCTGCCGGATCCACCAGGTGGCATAGGTCGAGAACTTGTAGCCGCGGCGGTACTCGAACTTCTCCACCGCCTTCATCAGGCCGATGTTGCCCTCCTGGATGAGGTCCAGGAACTGCAACCCGCGGTTGGTGTACTTCTTGGCGATCGACACCACCAACCGGAGGTTGGCGACGATCAGCTCCTCCTTGGCGCGCTCGCAGGTCGCCTCGCCCAGGTGGATCTTCTCGATGGTCGAGGCGATCTCGGCGTGGGTGGTGCCGTAGCGCTCCTCGAGCTCCCGCAGGTTGACGCGGTACTTCTCGATGCGCCGGCGGTGCAGCGCCTTGAGGTCCTCGTTGGCCTCGCGCTTGAGCGCCGTCTGCGCGCGCTTGATGTCCTGCTCGAAGCGCGAGAACTGCTTGTCGATGTCCTTGAGGAAATCGACCAGCCGGTTGCGCGTCTGCACGCTGAAGTCGATGGTGCGGATGTCCTTGGCGATCTTCGCCACCAGCCGGTCGATCTCGCGCTCGATCTCGAGGTACTTCTCGCCCTCCGGCTTGCAGCGCTTCTGGCGCTTCCGCAGCTCCTGGATGTCGTGGTCGTTGCCGGCGATCTGCTCGAAGATCTTGAGGTTGCCGCGGATGCGATCGGAGGCCTTGGGGTCGAGCGGCTCGTCGGGATCGGCCGAGACCAGCTCGCGCAGGATCCGCTTGTCGCGGGTGGCCAGCTCGTTGAGGCGCAGCAGCTCACGCAGCACCACCGGGTTCTCGCACAGCGCCTCGTAGATCATCCACTCGCCCTGCTCGATGCGCTGGGCGATCTCGACCTCTCCCTCGCGATCGAGCAGCGGCACGGTGCCCATCTCGCGCAGGTACATGCGCACCGGATCGTTGGTCTTCTCGTGGGTGGTGAGGCCGAACTCGGTGGTTTCGTCCTCCTTCTTGTCGAACTCGCTCGCACTGGATTCGAAGTCGTCGCGGTTCTGGTAGCGCTCGGGGCGGTCGATGACGTCGATGCCGAGATCGGCAAATCGGATGTAGATCTCGTCCAACTCGTCGGGAAGGCTCACCACCTCCTCCGGCAGGCTCTCGTAGATCTCGTCGTAGAGGAGATAGCCCTTCTCTTTGCCCAGCTCGACCAGCTGCTTGACCGTGGTGTACTTGTCTTCGACGGGTGTCAGGCTCGTGATGGGCAATGGTTTCTCCTCTCGGTGCTCGTGCAACAGACGGACTTCATGCTCGGCATCCTCAGGGGTCTCAGGGGTCTCAGGGGTCTCAGGGGTCTCAACGGTCCTCGCCCCCCGCAACCCCGGAATGGCCGCCGCGATGCAAGCTCTGGCTCAGGCTGGTCTTCTCTTCCAGGAGACTGGTCAGCCGCGCCTGGTCTCCCTGGCGTTGTGCCGCGCCGATCTCGCTGAGCAGCTCCCGCAGCCGTTGCCGGCGCCAGCGCCGGAGGAGCTGCGCGAGGGACTCGGAGAGCCCGGACCGGCCAAGGTCAAACGGCCCTTCTAGCAGAATCTGCGCCATCCGGTCAACCGTCGCCTGCTGCGAGGCCACTCTGGCGAGCACCGCGCGTGCTCCCGCGGCCGCGGCTCCCCCCTCCGCATATAGAGTGCGGAAACCCGTGTAAATATTCCTGCACTCCGGGTCGAAGAACACCGCCGGCGAGGGCAGCTCGGCCAGCGCCGGCAGGGGCTCGGCGGCCCCCGCCTGCAGCAGGTTCGACAGCACCTGTTCCTCGAGGCTCCGCACCAAGTGCGGGCCGGTGGCGCCGCCGCCGGGGGCCGCAGCGCTCCCCTCCCCGGGGCTCGGCGCCTCGGCGACCCCGCGCCAGCCCTTCAACTCCTTGAGGCGGCTCAAGAATTCCTTCTCCGGCACGCCGAGCATCTCGGCTGCCCGGCGGGCATACTCGCTGCGCATCAGGGAATCGCGGATGGGCTCGAGCAGCGCCGCGACGGCCCCCGCCTGGGTCGCCTTCAGCCTGGCGCTCGCCATCGGCGCGGGGATCGCGGCGCGGAGCTGCAACACCACCCCGTCCTCGGCGGCGTCGATCGCCGCCGCCACCGCCGCCTCGCCGCTCGCGAGGCGCAGCGAGTCGGGGTCGTGACCCTCGCCGAAGCGGGCGCGCAGCACTCCCAGGCCCTCGGCGAGGAGTATCGGCAGGGCGCGCTCGAAGGCCGCCTCGCCGGCGCGGTCGCCGTCGTAGGCCACCACCACCTCGTCGGCGTAGCGCGCCAGCAGCCTGGCCTGTTCCTGGGTCAGGGCCGTGCCCATGCCCGCCACCGTCCCCGTACGGCCGCTGGCCACCGTCGCGATGACGTCGAAATAGCCTTCCACCAGCACCGCGCGCCGCTCCTCGCGGATCTCCTGGCGGGCCTGGGAGAGGCCGTAGAGCAGGTGCCCCTTGTGGAAACGCTCGGTTTCGGCGGTGTTGATGTACTTGGCCTTGTCGTCTCCCAGGGTGCGGCCGCCGAAGCCGACCAGCCGCCCCGACTGGTTGTGGATGGGGAACATCAACCGGTGGCGGAAGCGGTCGTAGTGTCGCTGGCTGTCGCTGCGGCCGACCAGGCCCGCCGCTTCGAGATCGGCCAGCGACACCCGCGGCGTCAGCGCGTCGATCAGCGCCTGGAAGCTGTCGGGGGCGTAGCCGAGGCCGAAGCGCTCGATCAGCTCGGGCGACACCCGGCGGCCGGCGAGGTAGCGCTGCGCCGCCGCGGATTGGCGGAGCTGCGCGGCGAAGAAGCGCGCCGCCGCGCCCAGCGCGCCTTCGAGGTCCCGCTCCGGCGTGCCGCCGGCGCGGACGGTGCGCGCCGGGAGCGGGATGCCGTAGCGCTGGGCGAGGGCCTCGATGGCCGCCGGAAAGTCGTCGCCGCTCGCCAGCATGTGCAGCTTGATAGCGTCGCCGCCGGCGCCGCAGCCGAAGCAATAGAACAGCCCCTGCACCGGATCGACGCTGAATGACGGCGTCTTCTCCTTGTGCAGCGGGCAGAGGCCCTGGTAGCGGCGCCCGGCCTTGCGCAGGCGGGTGTGGTCGGAGGCGACGGCGACGATGTCCGCCGCGTCGCGCACCGCTTGCACCAGCTGCGGCGTCAGGCTGACGTTGCCCAGTGGCATTGCAAGACTTCAAACAGCGCCGCCGGGGCGCTCATTTCTCGCCGCGCAGGGTCACCACCGTGGCGCCGTTGCCACCTTCGTCGGGCTCGCCGGTGCGGGACTGTTGCACCGCCGCGTGGCGCCGCAGATGCTCGCGGATGGCCTGCCGCAGGCGGCCGGTGCCGTGGCCGTGGATGACACGCACCTCGCGCCGCGACGCCAGCAGGGCGCGGTCGAGGTAGCTGTCGAGCTGCTCGAGCGCGGGCTCGACCCGCACGCCGATGAGGTTGATCTCGGCGGCCACCGCCACCGCCTCGTCGAGGTCGCGGCCCGCGGCCCGGCCGGCCGCGCCGGCGCCGCGGCCGATACCGCCACCGCCGCCCGGGCGCGACCTCGCCCGATGGGCCGCCGCCGCGGCGCCACCCCGACGCCCGGAACTCCCGCCCGCCGCCGCCTGAGACGCGGCGTCCGGCGAGGCCGCCGCCGGCAGGGGCACCGGGCCTGGGGTGGTGGCCGGCACCAGCTCGCCGGCGCGGCTGCGCACCCGCTTGCCGTGGACCAGCACCTCGGCGCGGTCGTCCACCAGCTTCTGCAGCACGCCGCGCCAGCCCAGGCCAAGGTGGCGGACCGGCTGACCGACCACCAGCGGCCCCGCCGGCGGCGGCTCGGGCTCGGCACCGAGGACCGGGGCGTCGGCGAACAGGCGCTCCACCGCCTCGGCGGCCAGGCCGCGCCGGCGCCCGGCGGCGAAGCTCTCCTCGAGCCGCGCCACCTCGCGGCGCAACCGTTCGCCGGTCTCGCGGCGGAAGGATTCGAGCTCGGACCGCAGGCGGCGCGCCACCTCCCCGCGCTCCTGCTCGAGGGCCCGCCGCTCGCCGTCGAGGCGCAGGCGGAGCTTCTCGGCGTCGCCGACCTCGGCCGCCAGCCGCTGCTTTTCGCTGCCCAGGTCCTGGCGCAGGCGGTCGACCTCGGCGATCAGCCGCCGCAGGTCGCGATGCTCGCTGCCCAGCCGGGCCTCCGCGCGGTCCAGCCAGGCGGCGGGAAGCCCGAGGCGGCGGGCCAGGGCCAGGGCCTCGCTGCCGCCGGGCGGTCCCGGCATCAGATGGAAGGTGGGCCGCCCGGTCCCGGGATCGAACTCCATGGCGGCGCAGGACGCGCCGTCCATCTCGAGCGCGGCGGCGGCGAGCTGGGTCAGGTGGGTGGTGATCACCGCCAGGCTGCCGCGCTCGAGGAGGCCCTCGAGCAGCGAGATCGACAGCGCCGCACCCTCCGCCGGATCGGTGCCCGAGCCCAATTCGTCGAGCAGCACCAGGCTGTCGGGAGCGGCCGCGTCCCAGGCCTCGCGCAGCCGCAGCAGGCGGCCGCTGAAGGTGGAGCGGTCGGCGAGCAGGTCCTGGTCGTCGCCCACCGTCGCCACCAGGCCGCCGAGCCAGGGCACGCGACTGCCGGCGCCGGCGGGGATCGGCAGCCCGCACTGAGCGGCCAGGGCGAGCAGGCCGATGGTCTTGAGCGCCACCGTCTTGCCGCCGGCATTCGGGCCGGTGATCACCAGGATGCGCCGGTCCGGCCCGAGCTCGACGTCGAGCGGCACGATGGCGCCGCCGTGGCCAGGCTGCCCCAGCGCCTCGGCCCGCAGCTCGGCGAAGCAGGGATCGAGCAGGGGGTGACGGGCGGCGACCAGCGCCAGCTGGTGGCGCGGCGCCACCTCGGCCAGGCGCCCGTCGCAGAGTGCGGCGAAGCGGCAGGCTGCCTGCAGCAGATCGAGGGCGCCGAGGAAGTCGCCGTGGGCGTCGAGCGCCGGCAGCTCGGCGCGCACCGCCGCCAGCAGCTCGGCGAGGATGCGGCGGCGCTCGGCCTCCTCGTCCTCGCTGGCCTGCTGCAGCGTGTTGTTGGGCTCGACCACCTGCAGCGGCTCGAAATAGAAGCTCTTGCCGGTCGCGGAGCGGCCGTGGACCAGGCCGCCGGCGCGGCCCCGGGCGCCCGCCGACTGCACCACCACCAGCCGGCCGCCGCGCATCGGGATGGTGTCCTCGGAGAGCTCGTCGCGATGGGCGCTGACGTAGTCGCCCAGCTCGCGGTAGAGCTGATCGCGGACGCTGCGGATCTGGCGCCGCAGCGAGGCCAGCCGCGGGCTGGCGTCCTCGCGCACCTCGCCGCGCCGGTCCAGGGTGCGGTCGATGCGCCGCAGCAGCGGCTCGATCTCCGGCAGGCCCGCGCACCATGCGGCCAGGCCGGGGCAGGGCGGATCGGCGGCGCGCACCCGCAACGCCGCGGCGCGGCTGGCCTTGCCGAGCTCCGCCAGGTGCATCAGGTCGGCGCCTTCGAGCGGCGGCCTGCCGTTCACCAGCCGGCGCAGCAGCTCGCCGGCCGGCGCTTCGAGATCGGGAACCAGGGGCTGACCGGCGACGAGGCGCGCCGCCTCTTCGTAACGGCGGCGATGGGCATGCAGGGCGGCCTCGCCGGCGAAGGGCCGCAGGCCAAGGATGCTCTCCCGGCCGAGGTCGGTGGCGGCCAGCCGCGCCAGCACCGCCAGGAGGCTCGGCAGCTCGAGGGCCTGGGCGCTGGCAGGCGAGAGCAACGAAAGCGGTTCGGCGGCGCTCACCAGCCGCAGTCTATACGGCGATCAAGCGACCCGGCTGAGGCTGGGGGTTCGCTGCTGGGCCGGGAGCCGCGGTTGGCGGGGGGCCAGGTAGCGGGCCAGCTGGTCCAGGAGGCCGATCATCTGCGGCGCGGTGGCGCGGAGCGGCTGGTGGGCGGCCTCGCAGTGGAACTGGAGCACTGCCGCATACCACTCCCAGCTCAGGTCGCGGGCCTGGATCTGCGGCCAGTGATCGAGCCCCAGCTGGTGCAGCTCGCCGGCTCGTCCCTGCCGGACGAGCACCTGGGCGAGCTCGATCTGCGCCAGGGCGGCCTCCCTCCCCAGGCCGTGCTGCGCCAGGGCGGCGACGGCGGCGACCAGGGTGGCCTCGGCGTTCTCGAGCCGCCCCAGGGACGCTTCGATCTGCCCCTTCAGCCGCCACAGGTGGGCCTCGGCCGCGGTGTCGCCGAGGCCCCGGTAAAGGCCGCGGGCGCGCTCCACCAGCCGCAGGGCCTCGGCGGGATCGTGTGGACCGTGGGGTGCGGCAGCCGCCGTTTGCTCCATGGCGATGCCGCGCAACAGCGTCGCCAGCCGGTAGAGGTTGACGGCCACCAGGCCCGGCTCCGCCACGGGATCGAGCAGATCGACGCCGGCGCGGAGGAGCTTGGCGGCGCGATCGCGATCGCCCAGATCGGCTCGGATGAGGCCCTGTTGCACCAGGGTGCGGCCGGCGCGGTGCGGCTCGGCGGCGGCGAGGAAGATCTCGGCCGCACGCCCGAGCAGCCGGTCGGCGCCCCCGGCGTCGCCGCGATCGGCGAAGAGACCGGCCTTGAAGACCAGCAGCTCCGCCCATTCCGCCGGCGTCAGCGTCCCATGCGGATCGCCGGCGGCCGCGGCACGGCCGGAGCGCTTCGCCAGCAGCGCGTCGGCGACCGCCAGCGCCCATTCCGCGCCGTCGAGATCGCCACCCAGGCGCCGCGCCTGCCCGACGTGCGCCCAGGCGCGCACCCGCGATGCCAGGGCGACGGTCACGCCGCAGAGGGTGACGTCGAGGCGATCGGCGATCGCCAGCGCCAGCTCCGCCGCCTGCAGCGCCAGCCCGGGCTGAGCGGCCGCCGCCTCGCGGCTGCGGTCGAGCAGCGCGTCGCAGACCGCCGGGGTGAGGAAGCGCTGTCCTGCCGCGCCGGCGGCGTCCGGGGAACGCAAGGCGGCCTGCGTTGCCGGCGGACTGGCCAGCAGCTCCGCCGCCAGGCGCGGGCCGAGCTCGCGCTCTTCCTCGATACGCCGCCCGGCGTCGGTCAGCTGCTCGAAGAGCTTGCCGTAGGCGGCGGCGGAGCGGGAGGCGGCGGACCGGCGGCGGGTGCTCGACGTCGCAGCCGGCCGCTGGGCGCCGGCCGGCCGGATTTCCGGACGTTCATCCAACTCCTCCAGCCCGGGCGCCGCAAGCGGATCACCCAGCGACCAGAGGCGGCTGGTCACCGCCAGGCACCGCGAGCAGCCGGCGATCAGGTGACGGACGATCCAGCGCCGCTCCGGCTCCTCGGCGTCGCTGCGCATGAAACGCTCGAGCAGGGTAGGATCCGGGTGCTCGCGGTGTTTTCCGGGTGCCCCGATGGTTCCGGGCGTCCCGTGTGTCCCGCGTGTTCCGGGTGTCCTGGCTGTGCCGGGCGTGCCGGATGTGCCAGTTTCTCCGCTGGCGCCCGCCGCTCCGATCGTGCCGCGTACCCCCGGAGAGCCGTGCGCTCCTGGTTCCTTGGCATCTCGAAGTGTGCCGGGAGCGCCGGGTTCCCCATGGGCTCTGCCTTCGCCGTCGGTATTTCCAGGGGTTTCAGGGGTCTCAGGGGTCTCAGGGGTTTCAGGGGGTCCAGGGGGCCGAGGGGGGTGGTGCGGCATCGGAGCGTCTCCTCCCGATGATGGCGCGGCTCGGAGTCTCGCCTGCAATAAACGGGGCGCCTTTCGAATACTTGTTGTCGCCGCCAACAACTCTACCCCCTGTCGATCTTGCTGTCAAGTAATAAAGGGTTGCCTGCCGAGAACATGGATATCGATCTAAGTTATTGATCTGCAATGTTTTGCGCTTGCCTGAAAGTGACGTTGAGGATACATTGCCGGCCATGCCCATTTTCGACGGCCTTGGCAGGTCGCTGCGCTGGCTGCGTGAGAGGCAGGTCAAACGTCAGTATCAGGTGGCGGAGGGCGCCGGCATCACCAAGGCGATGCTTTCCGCCTACGAGACCGGCAAGCAGAAGCCTTCGCTCGACACCCTTGAGAAGATCCTCGACGCCCTGGTCTGCGACCTGAACGACCTCCACAACGCTCTGCAGATCGTCAACGGTCGCCCGGAGCGGATGCGGCATTCCGGCGCCGGCCGCGACCAGTGGCGGACGGCTTCCGACAAGGCCGGCGAAAGCGGCTCACTGCCTCCCGACATCTACGAGATCCTGGGCGCCGGCGAGCCGCTGCCCTCCCAGGAGGAGCAGGCCATGAGCGAGATGCTCGGCGGCTTCCACAAGCTCCTTCGTTACATGCACTCCCGCGTTCCCACGCCGGCCCCGCCCGCGCCGGCGCCCTCCGCGCCGGCACCGCCGCCACGTCCCACCGCCGTTCCCGCCCCGTCCGAACCGTCGCCATCGCCACCCGCAGACCCTGCGGACCGCGACGGCTCCTGACCGGCTCGCGGCGCGCGCACGTTCCTTGCACCGTAATTGAGGCAGGATCGCGGCGCAGGCCGCGAGTGAGGCGGATGGGGATGGGTGCCGGCGGTCGCGACCGGTACGGCAAGGCGACGTGACGATGCACAATCGATGGCAAGCTCTGGACCCCGGCGAGCCCGGCGCTTCCGGTCACCTCTCACCGGGCGCGCACGCGGCATCCGGCAGGAGCGAGGCGCGCCCGTCACTGGTCACGGCGCCGTCGCCGGTGGGCTTGGCAGAGCGCTCGCCTCGACTCTCTTCGAGCCCGCCACTCGCCGCCGCCGGCTTCCCCGACCCCTTTCAGGGCAGGCATGTTTGCCTGATTTACGAACGGGCTGCCGAATCGCGAGCCGCGGTGGCGGCTTTCTTCGCCGCCGGTCAGGCTGCCGGCGAGCGCTGCCTCTACCATGGCGGCGACGCCAACCGGCGGCGTATCGAGCGGGCGCTCGCGGCCCATCGCGCGGCGCCGGGACCGAGCCTGCTGCCTGCCGCGGGGCACGCTGGCGGCGCGGCCGGCCCGGAGCGGGTCGGAATCTTCGCGCCGCCGCGCGGCGCCGGCTGGACGGCCTGGATGGACAGCATCCGCGATGCCGAGCGGCAGGCGCTGGCCGACGGCTTCGCCGGGCTGCGCGTCAGTTGGGAGATGCCACCCGCCGTCGCCACCATCATTTCCGACGCCAGCCTCGCTGCCGTCGCCAACCTCGCGGAGATGGAGCAGCTGCTCGACGAGTCCCTGGCCGGCAGCCGTTGCGCCGTGCTCTGCCGCTATTCGCGCCAGCGCACGCCGGCGCACCTGCTGCGGCAGGTCTTACACAGCCATCCCGGCGCGATGATCGGCGGGGAGGCCGGCGCCAACGTCTTCTACCAGCCGCCGCGCGGCAGCGCGGAGAACGCCGACGCCGGCATCGAGGCGCGGGTCGGGCGCATGCTCGGCCAGCTCTGCCGCGAGCTGCGCCGCGACCGCCGGCTGCGCGAGCTCGAGCGGCGGCTGGCCGAAAGGGGAGGCGAGATCGAGCGCGCCGGCCAGGAGCGCGAGCAGCTGCTGGCCATGCTTGCGCACGAGCTGCGCAATCCGCTCGGAGCGGTGACCATCGCGCTGGCCGTGCTGCGCCAGCGGGGCGCCAAGTGCGAAGCCGACGAGACCTGGCGGCGGGCGCTCGACACGGCGGAGCGCCAGGTGTTTCATCAGGCGGTCCTGGTCGACGATCTGCTCGAAGCGTCCCGGGCGACCAGCGGCGAGATCGAGCTCCGGCGCGAGCCATTGGACCTGGCGCGCCTAGTGCCGGAGGTCGTCGACGCCCATCGCACCGAGGTACGCGAGGCCGGCCTGGCGCTGGACACCGAGCTGGCGCGCGAGGCGCTGCCGGTTTCGGGCGACCGGCCGCGGCTGTGGCAGGCGGTGGCGCACCTGCTGCAAAACGCCATGAAATTCAGCCAGGCCGGTGGCCGGGTGAGAGTGCGACTGCGCCGCACCGCCGGCGGCCGGGCCGAGATCAGCGTACGCGACAGCGGCATCGGTATCGCGCCCGAGCTGCTGCCGCACGTCTTCGAGGTCTTCACCCAGGCCGACCACACTCTCGACCGCTCGAAGGGAGGGCTGGGCGTCGGGCTGGCCATGGTCAAGGGCGTGATCGAGCGCCACGGCGGCGAGGTGCGGGCCAGCAGCGAGGGGCAGGCCGTTGGCGGCTCCGAGTTCAAGCTGCTGCTGCCGCTGGACCCCGCGGGCGTGGACCCGGACGCGATCGAAGAGCGCGACGGCGGCGAGACAGCGGCGGACGGCTGCCGCCCGGCGCCGCTGAACGGCGCCCTCCCGACACCGGCAAACGGCGCCCTCCCAGCGCCGCCAAACGGCGCCCTCCCAGCGCCGCCAAACGGCGCCCTCCCGACACCGCCAAACGGCGCCCTCCCAGCGCCGGCAAACGGCGCCCTCCCAGCGCCGGCAAACGGCGCCCTCCCGGCACCGGCGAGAAGAGCCCGGCGGGTGCTGGTGGTCGAGGACAACCTCGATGCCGCGGAGACGCTGCGCGACCTGCTCGAGCTATCGGGATTCGAGGTCGAGATCGCCGCCTCGGGCGATGCCGGCGTGGCGACGGCGCGGCGCTTCCATCCCGAGGTCGTGCTCTGCGACCTGGGGCTGCCCGGGATGAACGGCTTCGAGGTGGCGAAGGCGTTACGCCACGATCCGGAGACCGCCGGATCGCGGTTGATCGCGCTGACCGGCTACGGCGACGACGAAGATCGCCGCCGGTCGCATGCCGCTGGCTTCGACCTCCACCTCACCAAGCCAGTCGATCCCGGCCTGCTGCGCCGGCTGCTTGCGAACGACGTCCCCAGGTCGTGAGCCGGCAAGCTACCCCTCCGCTCACGCCGGCAGCAGCGCGTAGCGGAGCACCAGCAGGACAGCCAGCAGGTACATCAGCCAGTGCACCTCGCGGCTGCGCCGCGCCGCCAGCTTGACCAGGACGTAGACGACGATGCCGGCCGCCAGGCCGTGCGAGATGTTGAAGGTCAAAGGCATCAGGATGGCGGTGAAGAACGCCGGTGCCGCCTCGGTGAGATCCGACCAATCGATCTCGCGCACCGCTCTCACCATCAAGGTGCCCACCAGGATCAGGGCGGGGGCGGTCACCGGGTTGCCGCCGCCGGCCGACGCTTGGCCGACCATGGCGATCAGCGGCATGAAGGCCAGCGAGGCCAGCAGCAGCAGCGCGGTGACCAGGCTGGCGAGGCCGGTGCGGGCTCCGACGCCGATCCCCGCGCCGCTCTCGATGTAAGAGGTCACCGGCGAGGTGCCACAAAGCGCCCCCGAGACCATGCCCAGCGCGTCGGCGGCCAGCGCCCGCTCCAGCCGCGGCAGCTCGCCACCGCGGGCCGGGGCCGCCGGCGGCTCCTGGCGTCCCGCCACCGCGGCCTGCTGGGCCGGCCCCCCCGCCCCCGCCAAGCCTGCCATGCGGGCGAGGCCCATCAGCGTGCCGAGCGTGTCGAAGAGCGCGAAAAACAGGATCACCAGCCCGAGCGGCAGGTATTGGAGGCGGAGCGCGCCGCCGAGGTCGATGGCCGCTCCCGGCAGGGCGAGCGCCGGCATCGCCAGCAGCCGCGCCGGCGCGTGCACGGCGCCGGTCGCGAGCGCCGCGCCCAGGGTCGCCAGCAGCCCCCAGAAGATGGCGGTATGCACTCCGGCGGCGAGCAGGGCGAGCGTGACCGCGAGGCCGCCGAGGGTGAGGAGCGCGGTCGTCGAGCGCAGATCGCCGAGCGCCACCAGGGTGTTGGGATCGGCGCGCAGCAGGCCGCCGTGCTGCAACCCGATGAAGGCGATGAACAGGCCGATGCCGACCGCCCCGGCCAGCTGGATCACCGGCGGCACGGCCCGCACCAGCAGCCGGCGCACGCCGGTGACGGTCAGCGCCAGGAAGGCCAGACCGCTCCAGAAGACCAGCCCCAGCGCCGTCGGCCAGGGCACCTTGGCCCCCAGGCAGATGGTGTAGGCGAAGAAGGCGTTCATTCCCATGCCCGGCGCCAGGGCGATGGGATAGTTGGCGAGCAGCGCCATCGCCAGCGTCGCCACCGCCGCCGCCACGGCGGTTGCCGCGATGGCGCCGTCGAGCGGCATCCCGGCGGCGGTCAGGAAGACCGGGTTGACGGCCAGGATGTAGGCCATGGTGATGAAGGTGGTCACACCCCCCACCACCTCGCGGCCAAGCGTCGAGCCGGCCGCCCGCACCCCGAACAGGCGCTCGAGCATGGGTTCTATCTTATGTTCATCTCCCCCGACCGCCACCCCGATGCGACGGCCAGCGTCAGGCGCTCGAGCGAGCTGACCGGGTCGGCGGCGGGCACCGGCACGACGGCGAGGGATCCGGCGTGATCGCGCAGCAGGGCGCCGAGCTGCAACCCCCAGGAGATGCCGTAGGGGTAGTCGTTCCATCCCCAGGGCGTGGCCGGCGCCGGCGGGAAGACCGGCGGCGCCTGGTCGCGGGGCGGGACGCGGAGCTGGCCGACCAGCCAGACGCGGCGGCCGGCGGCCAGGGTGCGGCGGACGCTCGCCAGCACGTCGTCGATCGGGCGGGCGGAAGCCAGCCTCGCCTTGAGCAGGTCGTAACGGTGGATGGTGTGATCCGAAATGTCCGGCAGCGTCACCCAGGCCGCCGGACCGTGGTAGTACCGCTGGAAGCTGACGCCGAAATACCAGGGCGACACCACCACCAGGTCGCCGGCGGCGGCCTCGGCGGCCAGCCTGCCGGCCACCAGATCGGCGTTGGTCATCCGCATCCGCAGCCGCGGCAGCTCGGACGGCAGCATGGCGCCGGCGAGGAGCAGGGCGAGCGCCAGCCGCACCCACCGCGCGCATCCCCTGAACCGCGCCGCCCGGCCGAGGCCGGCCACCAGCGGTTCGAGGGCGCAGGCGACGAGCGCGAGCAGCGGCAGGTCGTACCAGGCGCGCGGCGTGTAGGCGAGGAAATCGAGGAACCACAGCTGGGCCGCGATGCCCATAATGATGGCGAGGACGGCGAACAGACGGACGTCGCGGCTGACGCCACCGGCCGCCGATTCGCCCGCGCGGTCCGCGGGCGCCGTCATCGTCCGGGCGGCCGCGGAAGGCATGGGTGCGGCGTCGCCAGCCGCCGGCGACCGCCGGCCGCGTGCCAGCTCCCAGGCCGTGCCGACGACCGCCAACGCGATCAGCGGCAGCCAGACCCAGGCCGCCGGACCGAGCGCCGCCAGCAGCACCCGCGCGATCAGCACCAAGCCGGCGTGATAGACCACCACCACGTTCCAGGAGCCGGCGGCGCGGAGGGGCGCCGCGTAAGGCAGCAGCGACAGCGCCGCCGCCAGCCCGCACCCCATCGCCGCCATTGCGACTCGCCGCAGGCCGCCAGCGAGCGCCGCCACCGCCGCCGCGACGCACAACGCCGCCACCAGCGCCGCGTTGCCCAGCAGGCACTGGACCGCGCCGATCAGTGCGATCAGGGCGGCGGCGGCCGGCCACGGGGCCGGACGCGCCAACAACCACGCCAGCGCCGCGAAGCCGAGCACGATGCACAGGCTGCCCAGGCCGTAGCCGCGCAGCGAGTCGCCGAAGACCACGAACGGAGCGCTGCTGCCCAGCAGCGCCAGCGACAGCAGCGGCAGGGTGCGTCCGGCGGCGCGGGCGCTGACCCAGAGCGCGCCGGCGAGGGCGAGCCCGATCGCCATACCGAAGCCGCGCAGGGCGGCGTCGCTGTCGCCGGCCACCCGGGCGTACAGGCGGATGGAGAGCGGCACCGCCAGCGGGAACGCCTCGTGCGGGAACAGCCGGTAGACGTCGCGCAGCGAGGGCAGGGTCGCCAGGTTCACCGCCGCCGCCTCGTCGCGCCACATCGCGCCGGCGTGAGCCAGCCGCTCGCCGTGTACCCACACCATGAACAGGCTGAGCAGGCCCGCCGCCCCCCACTCGAGCTGGCGCAGCGCCGACCTCCCCGCCCGGCTGGTCATGGCCCCGCCGGCAGACCCGCTACCGCCTGGTCAGGCGCAGCCTGAAGACGGAGGCGACGTAGGTCCAGAAATAGGCCAGGAAACGGGTCTTCGACTCGCCGCCCTTGCGGAAGCGGTAGACGGTGGGGATCTCGAGCACGCGGCCGCCGCCGCGCACCACCTGCCACAGCAGGCGGATGGCGTAGTCGCCGTAGCCATAGAAGATCGCGCCGGTGTCGAGCCTCGCCAGCAGGCCGCGGCGGAAGGCGAGATAGCCCGAGAGGTTGTCGTGGATGCGCTGCGCCAGCGCGATGCGGATGAAGACGTTGAAGGCGTAGGACGCCCAGTAGCGGAACTTCGAGGTGAGCATGCCGCCGCCCAGCACGTAGCGCGAGCCGATCACCACGTCGAAGTCCTCGGCGCAGCGCACCATCAGCGGCACCAGCGCCGGATCGTGGTTGCCGTCCGAGTCCATCACCACCAGCGTGTCGCCGCGAGCCTCCTGGAAGCCGCGCCAGATGGCGCTGGCCAGGCCGCGCTCGCCGCGCCGCACCACCACCCGCACCGCCGGATCGCCGCGGAACGCCGCCTCGGCGGCGGCGGCGGTGCCGTCGGGCGAGTCGTCGTCGATCACCAGCACCTCGGCCTCGAGCCGCGCCCGGCGCACCGCCGCCAGGATCTCGCTGACCAGCTCGGCGACGCCGTCGCGCTCGTTGTAGGTCGGCAGGACGACCGAGATCACGCGGCGGCGTTCGCCAGCTCCCGCAGCGCCCCGCACACCGTCGCGATCTCCTCGGGGCGCAGCGCCGTGCCCGACGGCAGGTTGATCCCCCGCCGCGACAGCGACGCCGCCACCGGGAAGGGGTCGTCGCTGCGGTAGGGCGGCTGCTCGTGCAGCGGCACGAAGAACGGCCGCGAATCGACGCCGCGCGCGCGCAGGCCGGCGGCGACGGCGTCGCGGTCGAGCCCGAGCTCCGGCTCGATCAGCACCGAGTACATCCAGCAGACGCTCTCCTCCCACGGCATCCCCTGCGGCCAGGTGAGGCCGCGGATGCCGGCGAGGCCGGCGTCGTAGGCCTGCGCCACCGCTTGCCGCCGGTGCAGGATCTCCTCGGCGTGCTCGAGCTGCGAGCAGCCCAGGGCGGCCTGGATGTTGGTCATGCGGTAGTTGAAGCCGATCTCCGGATGGTAGTAGCGGCGCTGCGGGTCCATGGCGTGATCGCGCAGGAAGATCGCGCGCTCGGCGAGCCGGGCGTCGTTGGTGACCACCGCGCCGCCTTCGCCGGTGGTGAAGATCTTGTTGCCGTAGAACGAGAAGGCGCCGATGCGGCCGAGCGCGCCCACCCGCCGGCCCTTGTAGCGGGCGCCGTGCGCCTCGGCCGCATCCTCGACCACTTCGAGGCCGTGCTCGCCGGCGAGCTCGAACAGCGGATCGAGATCCACCGGCCGGCCGTAGAGGTGCACCGGCAGGATGGCACGGGTGCGCGGCGTGAGCCGGCGCCGCGCCGCCCGCGGGTCGATGCCCCAGGTGCGCGGATCGACCTCCACCAGCACCGGCGTGGCGCCGGTATAGCGCACGGCGTTGGCGGTGGCGATGAAGGTGAGGTCGGGCACCAGCACCTCGTCGCCCGGCCCGATGCCGAGCACCACCAGCGCCAGGTGCAGCGCCACGGTGCCGTTGGCGGTGGCGACGGCGTGGCGGGCCTCGCAGAAGCGGGCCAGCTCGGCTTCGAACCGCGGCACGTAGTCGCCCAGCGAGGAGATCCAGCCCGAGTCGATGCAGTCGAGCACGTAGCGGCGGGCGCTGTCGGGCAGCCAGGGGGTGAAGACCGGGATCATGGTGGCAATGCCCTGCCGTCAAGCCGCCGCGCGATGATCGCGATGATCGCGATGATCGCAATAATCGCGACGATGGGGGAGTCGCCGGGAGTCGCCGTCGCGATCAGCGGGTGCCGCGGGCAAAGTGTTCTCCATGGGCGATTGGCTCGCCCTTGCCATGGCAGCCTATGGGGTTGCCGTTGCTGGTACTGCCAGTCCGTCAAATGCTTCGCAAACGACGGTTTCTAGGCGGTTAGGGGCCCTGTGTATACTAGCAGGAGAGCCGACCGCCGCCCACCCCGCCCGCCTTTCCCGGTCCCGCCGTGCACTCCGCCGCCGCCGCCTTTGCCGTGTTCCTGGCCGGCTGCGCACTGCTGATCCTGGCGGTGCGGTGGTGGCGGCCCGACCTGCCGCCGCGGGCAGCGCTGGCCTACGCCGCGTTGACCGTTGCCTTCTTTGCGGCGCCGCTGCTCACCGGCGCGCTGCAAGTGCCGACCGACCTCGCTTACGAGTGGCTGCCGTGGAGCGACGCCGCGCCGGTCCCCGACCAGCCGCGGAACTTCTTCCAGGCCGATACGCTGCTCGAGCAGCTGCCGTTCCACGCCCTGGTGCGGCAGCGCCTGCTGGCGGGCGAGGCGCCGCTGTGGGCGCACGAGCTGGGCACCGGCCAACCCCTGCTCGGCAACGGCCAGTCGGCGCCGTTCGCGCCGCTGCACCTGCTGGCCCTGCCGCTGGCGCCGCTGCGCGGTCTGACCGTCGCCGGCGCCTGGCAGATCCTGCTCGGCCTGCTGACCGCCCACGCGCTGCTGCTGCGGCTGGGCGCCGGACCCTGGGGGGCGGCGCTGGGGGCGGTGGCCTCGGGGCTCTCGACCTATGCGGTGGTGTGGATCTACGACACCCCCGGCATGGCGGCGGCGTTCGTGCCCGGCCTGCTGCTCGGCATCCTGCTGGTGCGCGACGGCGCGCCGCGCGGCCTGGCCGGACTGGTCGCCTGCGCGCTCGGCCTGGCGCTCTCGGGACACCCCGAGACCATGGCGCACGCCGCTCTCGCCGCCGCGGCGCTGGTGGCGGCGCTGCTGCTGGCGCGCCGACCCGGCCGCCGCCGGTTCCTGGTGCGCCTCGCCGCCGCCGCCGCGCTCACCGCGGCGCTCGCCGCGCCGGCGCTGTTGCCGCTGGCCGAGACCATTCCCCGCAGCGTGCGCGGCACGGCGCTCGCTCGCTCGCCCGAGAACTTCCAGCCGCCGCCCTTCGAGGCGCGCTTCCTGCTGCCGGCGCTCTCACCGCTCGCCATGGGCAGTCCGCCCGACGGCAACTACTCCCTGAAGTGGAGCTTCAACGAGATCTGCAGCGGCTACGCCGGGCTGCTGACGCTGGCGCTGGCGCTGGCCGGCGCGCTGGCGCTGCGCGGCCGGCCGCTGTGGCTGCTGCTGGGGGGCCTGGCGGCGCTGTGGATCGCGCTGCGGCTGCCGCCGCTCTTCGACCTGATGCTGCGGCTGCCGGTCATCGGCCCCGGCGCGCACGGGCGGCTACGCGAGCTGTGGGTGCTGGCGGCGGCGCTCGCCGCCGGCCTGACACTCGACCGGGTGGCCGGCGAGCGGGCGGCGCGGACGGTGACCGCGGCGCTGATCCTGGCCGCCGCGGCCGGCCTGGCGCTGGCGCCGCCGCCCGGCGGCTGGGGCGGCCCACCCTGGCCGCGGGCCTGGTGGCTGGCAACCCTGGCCGGCGCCGCGCTCGCCCTCGCCGCGCTGCTGGTGCCGCGCCTGCGGCCGGGCTTCGCGCCGCTGGTGGTGGCGGCGGTCACCGTCGACCTCTTCCTGCTGGGCGTCCGCTACCATCCGCCGGTGCCGGCGCGGCTGGACCTGGCGCCGCCGCCGACCGTCGCCTGGCTGATGCAGCACCAGCCGCCGGCGACGGCGCCGGCACGGGTGTCCTTCGAGGACTTCGACCTGCCGCCCAACCTCAACGCCCTCTATGGCCTGTGGGATCCGCGCGGCTACGACCCGATGCGCCCCGAGGACGCGGCGCGGATGGTCGGCTGGTGGCTCGGCCATCGCCGCCGCTTCTACCAGAACATCGGCGACTCGCTGCCGGAGCTCGACGGGGCCGCGCACGACTTCCTCGCCGTCCGCTGGCTGGAGACCTCCCACGAGCGCACCCTGCCGCCGCCCTGGCGGCTGGCGTTCGAGGGCGGCGGCGGCAGGGTGTGGGAGAACCCGCGGGCGCTGCCGCTGTTCTTCATGCCGCGCTCGGTCGTCACCTTCGGCGACCTGCCCACCGCTCAGCGCGCCGCCATGCACGCCGACGACTTCCAGGAAGAAGTCCAGGTCGTCGCCGCCGCCGCCGATGCCGGGGAGCCCGCACCCCAGACCGGGCGGGTGAGCGGCATCCGCACCCGCAGCAACGGCTTCGACCTCGAGGTCGAGACGCCGAGCGGCGGGGTGGTGGCTTCCAGCGTCAGCTATGCGCCGGAGTGGCGGGCAGCCATCGGCGACGCCGAGCAGCCGGTGGTCGAGGTGAACGGAGGCTTCCTCGGCTGCCGGGTGCCGCCGGGAGCGCACGCCGTGCGGCTGCGCTACCGCCCTCGCGGCTGGACCGCCGGCCTGGCGCTCGCCGCCGCCGGACTTGCCGCCGCCGCGCTTGGCGCCGCCGCGGCCAACGGCCGATGGCGGGGATGGCGGGGTTGGCGCCCCTTCCGCTACACTAACGGCACAGAATCATGACCGAGCGGCGATGGCCTCTAAGGATCTCACGGCCCCGGACCTGATTGCCCTGCTGCGCGCCGCTCGCGCCGGCGAGCGCGACGCCACCGATCAGCTGTTCGCGGCGCTCTACGCCGACCTCAAGCGCCTGGCGCACGCCCAGCTCGGCCGCGCGCGCGGACCGGACCAGACGCTCGAAACCACCTCCCTGGTGCACGAGGCCTATCTCCGCCTGGTGGCGCCCGCCGGTCTGGCCGCCGAGGACCAGGCCCACTTCTTCAACCTGGCGGCGCGGGTGATGCGCCACGTGGTGATCGACTTCGCCCGGCGGCGCGATTCCGCCAAGCGCGGCGCGGCCCTGCGGGTTTCGTGGCCGGAAGGCTTCGAGCCGGCGGCGCCGGCGGCGCTGGCCGAGGACGGCGTCATGCTGGGGGCCGACATCCTGGCTCTCGATCAGGCCCTGGACCGCCTCGAGCGCGAGAGCCCGCGCCTCGCCCAGCTGGTGCAGCTGCGCTTCTTCGGCGGCCTGCCGATCACCGAGATCGCGACCATGCTGGACGTCAGCGACCGCACTCTCAAGCGCGACTGGCGCAAGGCGCGGGCTTTCCTGCTCGCCGAGCTGGGCTGACGGCCCGCCCGGCACGGCGGCCTTGCCGCCAATCGAGGCGACCGCCCTCGTGATCAACGATCCGCTCTCGACACCGCCGCCGGCCCCCTCGCGCTGGGAGGACCTGTTCGATGAGCTGATCGAGCTGCCGGAGCCGGCGCGGTCGCTGCGGCTCGCCGAGATCCGCGCCGAGGACGGCGAGCTCGCCGGCCAGCTCGAGCGGCTGCTGGCGGCCGACGCCGCAGGCACCGGTTTCCTCGACCGCTCGACCCTGGACCTGCTCGGGCCGGACCGCGCGGCCGTGGCCGACGCGGAGATCGAGCCGCAGCTGCCCGCCGGCGCGACCGTCGGGGCCTGGCGCGTGGTCAAGCTCCTCGGCCGCGGCGGCATGGGCGAGGTCTACCTCGCCGAGCGCACCGATCCGGCGCTGGCACAGCGGGTCGCGCTCAAGGTCATCAAGCGCGGCATGGACTCGCAGGCGATCGTCCGGCGGTTCATGCGCGAGCGCCAGATCCTCGCCCGCCTGGACCACCCCAACCTGGCCCATCTGCTCGACGGTGGCAGCGGCCCGGACGGCCGGCCCTACTTCGCCCTCGAATGGGTGGACGGCGAGCCGATCACCGCCTGGTGCCGGCGGCGCGATCTCGATCTCGAGGGACGCCTGCGCCTGATGCACACCGTCTGTCTGGCGGTGGCGAGCGCCCACCATCGCCTGGTCGTGCATCGCGACCTCAAGCCGGCCAACATCCTGGTGACCGCGGACGGCACGGCCAAGCTGCTCGACTTCGGCATCGCCAAGCTGCTGGCGGAGGAAGAGGCGGAGGGGATGACCCTCACCCAGCTCGGGGCGCGCGCCCTGACCCCGGCCTATGCCGCGCCGGAGCAGATCCTCGGCGATCCCATCTCGACCGCGACCGACGTCTATTCCCTGGGCGTGCTGCTCTACGAGCTGATCACCGGCACCCTGCCGCACCGGCGCGACCAGCAGGCGCTGAGCGCGCTGGCCAGCGCCGTCGATCACGAGACGGTGGAGCGGCCGAGCGCGGCGCTGCGGCGGCCGGGCGGGCGCACGCGGCTCGCCCGGCAGGTCGCCGGCGACCTGGACCTGATCGTGCTGACCGCCGTGCACCGCGACCCGGCGCGGCGCTACCCCTCCGCCCAGGCGCTGGCCAACGACCTCGGGCATTTCCTCGCCGGCCGTCCGATCCGCGCCCGCCCCGACGAGGTCGGCTACCGGGTGCGGAAGTTCGTCGGCCGCCACCGGCTGCCGGTCGCGGCGCTGGCGGCCGGCGTCGCGGCGCTGATCGCCGGCCTGGCATTGTCGCTGTGGCAGGCGCACGCGGCGCGCCTGGCGGCACGGCGCGCCGACGCCGAGGCCGAGCGCGCGGAGCGGGTCAAGTCCTTCCTGATCTCGATCTTCGACCAGTCGGACCCGAACGCCGGCGGCAGCGTGCAGCTCACCGCCCGCGAGCTGCTCGAGCGCGGCGCGGCGAGCGTCGACAGCGGGCTCGCCGGCGAGCCGGAGGTGCAGGCCGATCTGCTCGACGCGGTGGCGCGCATCGAGGACAACCTGGGCCTGCTCGAACCGGGGCTGGCGCACGCCCGGCGCGCCCTCGCCCTGCGCCAGGCGGTGCTGCCGCCGGCCGACGGCAGGATCGCCCTCTCGCGCGTGGTCATCGGCGATCTGCAGCGCTCGCGCGGCGCCATGGACGAGGCGCGCCGGACCTACGAGACGGCGCTGCCGGCGCTCGTCCATGCCTTCGGCGCCCGCAGCCCCGAGGTGGCGGTCGCCCGTCGTGGCCTGTCCTCCACCCTGCCGCAACCGCAGGAGAGCGCCCGCGCCGTGGAGCTCCTGCGCCAGGCGCTGAGCGCTTTCGTCGAGCGCTATGGCGAGGGCTACGCGGAGAGCGCCATAACCCTGCGGGAGCTGGGCCAGGCCCTGGAGCAGAGCGGGCGGTACCGCGAGGCGGAAGCGGCCGATCGCCGGGCGGCGGCGCTGATCGCGCGGAGCTTCGGCGCGCACAGCATGCAGACGGCGGAAACCGAGGAGGCCCTCGCCGGGCTGCTCGACCGCACCGGCAGGACCGGGGAGGCGAAGCCGCTCTACGAAAGCGCCATCGCCAGCGAGCGGGCGGCGCTCGGGCCGCATGCCGAGCGGCTCGGCGAGACGCTGTTCTCCTACGCTCCGCTGCTGATCCGCGAGGCGGACTTTGCCGCGGCGGACCAGGTGCTCGCGGAAGCGCTGGCGATCTTCGGGCCCGACCGCTTCGACGCCGCCCACTGCCTGCGCTACCTGGGCCTGTCGGCGATGGGGCAGGAGCGCTACGCGGAGGCGGCCCAGCTCTTCGCGCGCGCCGCCGAGACCTACCGGCGCACCCTGAGCAGCGACGACGTGCAGCAGTGGCGGGCCGTGGCCGACCTGGGCTGGGCGCACCTGCGGCTCGGCCGGGTCGCGGAGGCGCGGGGAGAGATCGGCGCGGCGGTGGCGCACGTCGAACGCTCGGCCGGCGCCGGCAGCTACGAGCTGCAACTGCCGCTGCAGGAGCTGGGCGAGTTGCAAACCACCACCGGCGAGGCGGCCGCGGCGGTGGCCACCCTGCGGCGGGTGCGCGCCCTGGACCAGGCGCTGTTCCACACCGTCGAGCATCCCTACGTGGCCAGCACCGACCTGCTGCTCGCGCGCGCCTTGCTGGCGCGCGGCGGCGCCGGCGACGCGCAGGAGGCGCGCCGGGTGCTCGACGAAGGGCTGGATGTCTTTGCGCGGGTCCACCCGCGCGACGTGCTGCGCGGCGAGGCGCTGGTCGAGAGCGGCCGCCTCGCCCTGGCCGAGAGCGACCCCGTCCGCGCCCGGCAGGACCTCGCCGCCGCCGTGCCGCTGCTCGCGGCGCGCAAGGGGGCAGAGCACCCGGAGACCCGTGAAGCCCAGCAGCTGCTGGTGGAAGCCGGCGCCGTCAGGCAGCAGCGATCTCACTAAGTTGGCAGCGCCTGCCAGGCGACTCTCAAACCGTGAAACCAGACCTCTTCAGGCCTACTCAAAGCATCTATCGGATCGCCCCCCGCATCCCCCCGACCCCTTCCCACCCCTCCGGGGGGGAAGGGGGCGCCCCCACCCCCTCTTCGGGGCAGTTTCGTTCTTGCCGCCAGCTACCTGGCGTCGTCCGCTCGCCCGCCGGCGCGGGTGCGGGCCGCCTGGTCGGCGATCAGGGTGAAGCCGTGGCTTCGGGCTTCCTGCTCGAGCGCGGCCAGGCCTTCGGCCGCGCGCCCGCGGTCGCCGTGACGGGCCTCGATCTCGCCAAGGGTCAGGCGCACCTCGAGAGCCAGCGGACCCAGACCTGCCGCCTGCGCCTCCGCGAGGGCGCTGCCGAGGATACGGCGCGCTTCCTCCGGCCGGACCGCCTCGGCCAGGCGGGCCTGCGCCAGGGCGACCATGACCCGGGTCTCCGGCTGCCGGCTCTTGGCGGCGAGCCGGCCGGCCCGCTCCATCGCCGCCTGCGCCTCGCGCAACGAGCGCTGAGCGAGGAAGGCGCGTCCCAGCGCGGCGCCGGCCTCGGCCTCGCCGTCCAGCATCTGCTCGGCGTGGAAATAGTTGAGCGCGTCCTGGGCGTAGGCCTGCGCCTGCGTCGGGTGCCCCTTGTCGAGCTCGAGCTCGGCGAGCGCCAACTGGCTCAACGCGATGATGCCCTTGTCGCCCACGGTGCGGCCTCTGGTCAGGGCCTCCTCGCGTTTGCGACGCACCGCGGCGAGATCGCCGCGCGCCTCGGCCACGTCGCCTTCGAGCGCCAGGGCGTCCACGATCAGGGTCTGGTCGTCGATGGCGGTGGCCAGCTCGAGCGACCGCGCGAGATAGCTGTCGGTCTTCGGCAGGTCCATCTGGTTGAAGGAGATCCCCGCCAGCGCGAACAGCTGCGCCGCCTCGCCGCTGCGCTGTTGCAACTCGTGGAAGAGCGCCAGCGACCGCTCGAACCAGCGGGCCGCCGCCGCCAGCTTGCCCTCCTCCTTGAGCGCCAGCCCCAGGTTGCCGGCGACCTCCGCCTCCTGTGCCCGGTCGCCGAGGCGGTGGTAGTTCTCCACCGAGGCCGCCCATTGGTTCTTCGCCCCGGCCAGGTCCCCCTTGGCGGCTTCGATCGCCGCCAGGGTGTCGAGCGCGCGGCTCTGACCGCGCAGGTCGCCGACGTCCTTGAAGGTGTCGACCGCCTCCTGCCCCTTGGCCTTCGCATCTTCCAGCTTGCCCTGGTAGTAGAGCAGGCCGGCGGTCGCCCAGAGCACCTGGGCCAGATCGCGTTGGTCCGCCGCGCCGGCGAAGATCGCCTCCGCCCGCTTGTAGGCGGTCAGCGCCGCCTCGCGGTCGCCCTGGTGGCCGGCGGCGCCCGCCTCGTAGCACATCGCTCGCGCCGCCAGCAGTTCGTCGCCGTCGCGCTCGGCCTGCTCCCGCGCCCGCCGCGCCGCCTGGCCCTCACGCGGGAAATCCGACAGCGCCTTCTGCACCTCCGCCTCCGCGAGATCGAGACGCGATGCCGCGGCCGCGGCGGCGGCCGGCTGCTGCCGCAGCTCGGTCAGCAGCTGCAGCGCGTCCTTGCCGCGGCCGGCGCCGATCAACGCCCGCACCAGGTCGATGCCGTCGTCCACGTCGTCGGGCACCGCGCGGTGCAGGTCCTGGTAGCTCGCGACCGCCTTGTCCCAGCGGCCCGCCACCTGCCAGTAGCGGGCGCCGACCAGGAGCTGCTGCTCGCGCGGCAGCGTCGCGGCGTGATCGAAGGCCTGCTTGGCCTCCTTCCCGGCGCGGTCGTCGTGGCCGAGGTCCGCCAGGGCGACGGCCAGCCCGGAGTGGGCGAGCCAGTCGTCGGGGCGAGCTCTCACCGCCTTTTCGAACCGCTCCTGCGCCTGCTGGGGATCGCGCTTGCCCAGCAGCTTCACACCCTCGGCGTAGAAATCCGCCGGGCTGCTGAAGACGTCGGCCAGCGGGGCGACGGCGCTGCGCACGGTGGTGTGGCCGCCTGCCGGCCGCAGCCAGCGCGCGCCGGCGAATGCCAGCACGACCAGCAGCGCGAGGATGCCGGCGGCCGCCAGCGCCCGGCGCCGCAGCAGCCGCCGCCGGCGCGGGCCGGGCGCGAACGCCTCTCCGCCCAGCGCCGCCGCCACGTCGCGGGCCTGGGCGAAGCGGTCGGCGGGAGCGCGCTCGAGGCAACGCAGGATGGCGGCGTCCCACGCCGGCGGCAGGCCGGGCACGTGCTGGTGCGGCGGCCGCGGGTCCTCCTGCACCCGCTTGAGGGCGGTCGAGAAGGAGTTGGCGCCGACGAACGGCGGCGTGCCGGTGACCATCTCGTAGAGCACGCAGCCGAGCGCATAGATGTCGGTCGCCGACGTCACCTCGCCGCCGGTGACCTGCTCAGGGGCCATGTAGGAGGGCGTTCCCAGGATGTCGCCGCGGACCGTGAGGTTCTCCTCGCCGCCATGGGTCCGGGCGAGGCCGAAGTCGGTGATGACGGCGCGCGGCGCGCCACTGGCCGGGACCAGCAGGATGTTGGCGGGCTTGAAGTCGCGATGGATGACGCCGGCGTGATGCGCCGCCGTCAGGCCCTCGGTGACCTGGCGGACGATCGGCAGCGCCTCCTCGGGCCGCATCCTGCCGCCGCCGCGCAGCCGCTGCTCGAGGGTCTCGCCGGGAAGCAGCTCCATGCTGAAGAAGGTGATCTCCGGGCCCGCCTCCGGCCGGTGCCGGAAGACGTCGAAGATGCGGCAGACGTTGGGGTGGGTGACCTTGCGCGCGAGGTGGATCTCGCGCCGGAAACGATCCACGGCGCCTTCGAGGTGCGCGATCTCCGAACGCACCGTCTTCAGGGCGACCCGTTCGCCGAGCTCGAGGTCTTCGGCCTCGTAGACGTCCCCCATGCCGCCGCGGCCGATGAAGCGGACGATCCGGAAGCGGTGCGCCAGCACCTCCCCGACCGCCAGGTGGACGGCAGGCGCCGGCGGCGGCCCGTCCGCGCCGGTCAGGCGCAGGGTCGCCTCCAGCGGCGCCCCGGAGGATGCAGGCCGCGCCGCGCCCGGCGGCGCCGCACGCGGGGCGGCGCCGACCAGCGGCTCGGTGGCCCGCTGGGGCGGCTCGGGCGGCTCGGGCGGCGACCAGGTGACGGTGCCCCCATCCGTCACTTCCCGAGGGCCGTCGGCGCCTACCGGCGGCCTGTCCGCCCCGCCCGGCGGCTCGGGGCCGCGAGCGACGGCGGCGGTCGACGGCGGCGCCGGCGACGGATCCGGCAGCGGGCGCGGCTCGCGGCCGTCAGTCAACGACGTTCCTCGTGCCCTTGCAGGCGGCCGGCGAGCTCGCCGGCCTCCCCGCTCTCGCCGCCGCCGGTCTCATCGCTCGCCATGCTGGAGGCGCTGGCGGCGCTGGCGGCGCTCGCCATGGGGGGGTCCAGCTCGACGCTGTAGACCGGCACCGCCTGGGCCTTGCCCTTGAGCGGCATCGGCTCGAGCGCGCGCACCGGCGGCGGCTTGGCGAGCCGCCGATAGAGCGCCTCGGAGATGAGGATCTCGCCGTGTCCGGCGCGCGAGCAGAGGCGGGAGGCGGTGTTGACCGGATCGCCGATCACCGTGTACTCGAGTCGCTGGTCGCTGCCGATGTTGCCGGCGAAGACCTCGCCGGCGTTGAGGCCGATGCCGACGCCGATGGTCTGCCGGCCCTGGCGGCCCCACTCGGCGTTGAGCCAGTCGATGCGGCGCTGCATGGCGACCGCGGCGCGCACCGCCTGGTCGGCGTCGTCGTCGCGCGCCAGCGGCGCTCCCCAGAGCGCCATCACCGCGTCGCCGATGAACTTGTCGAGCGTCCCGCCGTGCTCGAAGACGACGTCCACCATCTCGGAGAAGTACTCGGTGAGCAGGGTGGCGATCTCGTCCGGGCTCATCCTCTCGGAGAGCGGGGTGAAGCCGCGGATGTCGGAGAACAGGACGACCACCTCGCGCTTGGCGCCGCCGAGCTGGACCTCGCCCTCGGCGCCGGCGATCTGGCGGGCGAGGTCGGGAGCGAAGTAGCGGTGGAAGTTCGACAGCACCACCGCCTCGCGGCGCACCCGCTCGATCAGCTGGCTGTTCTCGATCGCCACCGCCACGATGCCGGAGAAGGCGGTCAGGAACGACAGGTCCTCTTCGCTGAAGGCGCGGGTCGCCGCCTGGTTGTCGAGATAGATCAGGCCCAGCACCGTTCCCAGGCCGCCCAGCAGCGGCGCGCACATGGCGCTCTTGACGCTCTGCAGGAAGACCGAGCCGCCGGCGAACCGGCTGTCGTCGGGGGCGTTCTCGATCAACACCGCCACCCGCTCCTCGACCGCCTTCCTGGCGATCGACCGCGGCACCGGCGGGCCGATGCCGCCCGTGCCGGCCTTGACCGTGGTGCGGTTGCGCGCCACGCGCGGCAGGAAGTCGCCTCCCGGGCCGGCCATCAGGATGGCCACCCGATCGACGTTCATCACCTGGAAGGTGAGGTTCACCACCTTTTCGAGCAGGCGGTCGACCTCGGCCTGCTGCGACAGCTCCTGGGCGATGGCGATCAGCAGCGCCAGCTTCTTCTCGAGCCGCACGGCGGCGGTGCGGCCGCCGATCCGCAGCACCGACTTGCCGACCGGGGCGTCGGCGATCTGGGCCACGACGTCGGCGGCGCCGCGCAGCGGCACCTGACGCACGATGGTGCCGGCGAGCGGGCTGTCCTCGAGGCCGAGCGGCACAGCGCCGGGTGCCGGCACCCCTGGCAGCTCCGGCTGCAACAGGTCGAAGCCGACCTTGCCGAAGGCGACCTGGGCGCCCGGCAGGGCGACGGCTTCGCTCACCCGCCGGCCGTCGACGAAGGTGCCGTTGGTGGAACCCAGGTCGCGCAGGCGCAACCCGCCCTCGGTGAGGTCGAGCTCGGCATGGCGGCGCGACACCGTCGGATCGGCGATCGGCAGATCGCAGTCGTCGGTGCGGCCGACGATCAGCGTGCGGCCGGCCGCGATCTCCAGCGACGGCGCTCCGGACTTCGCGACGAGCTTCACGGTCGGTTTGGCCTCACCACGCTCCGCTACGTTACTACAGGGGCAGCGGCGGGCCGCGGCGCGCCTACTGCTGCAGCTGGCTGCCGAGCTGGCCCAGGCGCTCGGCGAAACGGCCGGCGTCGAAGGCGTAGGAATTCTGCAACTCGGCGGCGAGGCCTTCGGCGGCGCCGGCGAGGCCGGAGCGCAGCCGCCGCGGCTCGCCTGCCACCAGCTGGCTGACCAGCGTCTGCACCGCCAGCGCCGCCTGCTGGGCGGAGAGGTAGTCCGCCACCTCCAGGCCGTCCTCGTCCCTGGCGACCGCCAGCAACAGGCGGCGCGCCTGCACGCCGTCCCAGCTCGCGCGGTCCAGGCGCGGGATCAGCTCGGCCGCCTCGCGGCTCAGCTGCTCGGCGGTCGCCGCCACCTCGGCCGGCGGAGTGTCCAGGCGGGAGAGCTGGCCGGCCAGCCGCTCGACCGCGGCGTCGAGCGCCGCCTGGCGCTCCGGCGCCACCGCGGCGACCAGGCGGCGCAGCACCGCGTAGTGGGATGGGCTCCAGCGGGGCAGGCCCGGACGCTCGCTGGCGAAGCCGGCCGGCGGCGCCGCGTTCCGCCAGCGCTCCTGGGCCAGCGAGTGGTGGCAGGAGTCGCAGCGCAGCTCGGTGAACTCCGGCCACAAGGCACGGCCGCCGCCTGTGGCGCCCGCGGTGCTCGCGGTGTTGGCGGTGTTGGCGGCGAGGCGGGCCTTGCGCGCCACCTGCTCGAGCTCGGCGCGGAAGGCCGCCGCCTGGCCGACCGCCCAGGCGCGCGTGCCGTGGGTGTCGCGGTCGCCGGCGGTGTTGGGCTGGCGGGGCTGGCGGTCGGCGAAGGGCAGCCAATGGGACGGCATGGCCTCGCTGTAGTTGTCGAGCTCGAAGGCGAGCGGCGGGTGGCCGGCGGCGAGCAGCTCGTGATCGACGGTCTGGCCGGGGGCGCCGAGGTGGCAGTCGAGGCAGACCCGGGCGCGGGTGCCGATGTCCCGCAGGTCGGTCATGCCGGCCGCGACCGACTGCTGGTGGGTCCAGCTCTCGGAGCGGTGGCCTTCGAGCCAGCCGCTCGCCGCGCCGTGACAGCTCTCGCACGATATGCCGTCCTCGAGCTCCAGCGGGCCGCGTCGCTGCCGCGCCGGCACCGACAGCGCATGGCAGCCGAGGCAGGCCTGGCTGTCCCCCGGCGCTTTGCCGAGTTTCATCCGGCGGGCGATCGTCTGCGAGCGGTCGTTGAAGAGGACGCCATAGGCCTGGGCGTGCAGGTCGCGCTTCTGCCAGATGAAGTATTCGTCCTGGCGGATGCCCAGGGTCTTGCGCGGCGTGACGCCGCCGTGGCAGCTGCTCGACCCGCAGGAAGTGGGGCCAAGATAGAGCCCGGGCTCGGGCAGCGGCGCGATGGCTGCGGTGCCGGCAGGGGTGCCGGCAGGCGGCGGGGCACCGGGCAAAGCGGCACCGGTACCGGCGCCGGCGGCAGCGGCCGGAGCCGGAGCGGCAGCGGGCGTGCCGGGAACGGCGGATTGGCCGGCGCCGCGGCTCGGCGCCAGGGTGAGCGCCCCGGCCAGGGCCGCGGCTAGGATCCAGGCATCGAAACGTCGGATCGGCTTCATGGCCGCCTCTCCTGGGGGGCGGGTTGAGGGTACGTCGGCGAGGCGGCGCGGGCCTTGACGGACAGCGCCGCGGCCGGCGCGGCCGATGGTTTGGCGGCAGCGGCGGCGGAACCGGCCGGACCAGGCGGCTGATCGGTGACGGTGTAGACGGCGCCGCCGCGCAGGTACAGGCGGCGCGTCTCCTCGGCGTTGAGCGGGCGGGCGCCCATGCGGTTGAAGACGCTGACCTGATTGCCGCTCTCGTCGGCGGCGCGGTCGCGGTCCAGCCCCTTGGACAGCGCCAGCGCCGGCCCGCGGGTGCGGCGGGTCGCGATCAGCCGCGGCGCCGGACGCGGGCTGAAGCCAAGATAGCCGGGCACCGTTTCCGGCGAGGTCAGTTGCAGCACGGCGAGACCGTGGCCGCCATTGGCGACGTAGGCGAAGAGGCTGGCATCGGTCGAGCCCACCTTCACGTCGCGCACGTCGTCGAGCTTGCCGCCGGCGTCGAAGAGCTGATCGACGACCGGCCGCTCCGGCCGCTCGACGTCGACGATCGCCACTCCCTGGCGGCCGGCGGCGAGGTAGGCGTAGGTCCGCGCCACGTAGACGCTGCCGGCGGCGAAGCCGCTGGCACGCGCCGCCAGCCGCGGCGCCCGCGGGTCGGTCACGTCCACCACCGCCAGACCCTGGCGGTCGGCGACGAAGGCATAGCGGAACTGCACCGCGACGGCGGCCGGCTGGTCGAAGCCGCCGAGCGTCGCCACCACCTTCGGCGCCAGCGGCTCGGATGCATCCACCACCACCAGCCCGCGCCGCGCCACCACGTAGACGGTGTTGCCGGCGATCGCCAGGTTGGTGGCGCCGTCGAGCACGCCGTCCGGGTTCCAGGTCAGCGCCCGGCGCAGGAAGTTGTTCTGCGGGTCGGCGTCGGTCAGCGTGTCGACGTTGACGAAGATCAAGCCTTCCTGGCGGTCGGTGACCAGCGCGTAGTGATAGAGCGGGTGCATCGGCTGCTCGTGGTTGGCGGGATCGCCGCGGCGCCAGGGCGCGACCGGCATGGTGGTCGGCAGCGCCACCGCCGTGGCGTCGCGGGTCGGGACGAAGGTGCGCTGGCCGAGCGGCGAGACCGGCGCCGAGACGATGCGCTCCGAGAAGTCCTTGTTGTCGACGTTGGCGACGTCGAGCACCACCAGGCCGCCGGACCCCTGGGCGGTGAACAGGTACTCGCCGCGCAGCTGCACGCTGCGCACCTCGGCGCCCCGCAGCCGGCCGCCGCGCGCCTCGTGGTGATGGGCCTCGCGCAGCTCGCCGCCCCGCTTTTCGTGGGCGTTGTAGAAATCGGGATAGGCCAGCCGGTGCAGGAAGCTGCCGATCACCGCCTGCGGCTCGTCCCACTCGGTCACCTGCACCGCGTCGAGGCCGCTCTTGCCCTCGGCGACCCAGGCATAGCGGCCGATGAAGTTGACGAAGTTGGTGCCCTGGGTGAGCAGCTGCGCCATCCAGGCGTTGTTGTCGCCGGCCGCCGACAGGTGGCAGTCGGTGCAGGCCTTGGTCTCGCGGGCGCGCACCGTGTGCGGCACGTGCGGATTGAACGCCTGGCTGCTGAAGCCGGGGGCCGAGATCGGCGGCTGCTGCACGTAGAAGTGGTCCCGGTTGGCGTTGGTCGAGGAGAGCACCAGCGCCGACGAGGAGCGCACCGGCGCGATCTTGCCGCCGGTGGCGGTGCCGCTCACCCCCAGCATGTAGGCGTCGGTGCGGATCACCTGCGGGTTGTAGGAGGCGTAGTTGCGGGTCTCCGTCCCCTCGTAGTGCTTCATCGCCGACTTCTGGTCCGCCTCCTGCGGCAGGTGGCAGCCGGAGCAGGAGGTCATCCAGGAGGAGTGGCAGCTGTAGCAGGTCATCGAGCTGTCGGAATGGGCGAGCGCCGTCTGGTCGCGCGGCACGAAACCCCAGCTGGCGCCGTCGCGTTGCAGCGTCTTGGCCAGGCGCGAGCGCTCGCTGTAGTGCACGTTGCCGGGGGTGATCGAATCCTTGACCTGCACCACTTCCCACTCGCGGTCGCCGTCGAGCATCGAGCGCTGGTAGAGGCGCCCGCCGCGCCAGACGAACTGGCGGCGGCCCGACGGCGTGATGCCCAGCGACAGGTCGGTGCCGGACGGCGGCGCCGCCGGACCCGAGGTGCGCAGCGTCGCATAGGCGCCGATCGTGCCGTGGCAGTCGCTGCAGCCGATCTCGATGGCGCCGCCGTACTCGCCGTGCAGCAGCCCGTCGCCGTGCGCGTCGCCCGAGAAATGGCAGTCGACGCAGTGCATCCCCTTTTCGAGGTGGATGTCCTTGAGGTGGACCGCCTTCTTGAAGCGGTCGGGGTCGTCGAAGGCGACCACCTGGTCGTCGGCATCCAGCAGGCGGCCCTTGCGGTCCTGCTTGTAGACCGCGCGGAAGATCCAGCCGTGGCCGTGATAGTCGGCGAACTGGGTGTGCTTGAGCTGCGGGTTGAGGTCCGCCACCCGGTCCAGGAAGGCGCGGTCCGACCACAGGCCGTGCACCGCCGCCCCTTCGGGGTTGCGGTCGAGGCTGGCCCGCTTCTCGGCGGCGGTGGGATAGCGCTGCTTGGCGGGCCACAGCGCCTCGCCGTCGGTCTCGTAATCCCACATCGTGTAGCCGAGGTAGGTGTTGACGAAGGAGTTCGGCTGGTGCATGTGGCAGGACATGCACTGGCTGGTGGGGATGGCGCGGGTGAAGGCGTGGCGAAGCGGATGCCCGGGTTCGCCGCGCGGGATGGTCGGATCGCCGGTGGCGCTCTCCCCCGAGTGGCCGTAAGCGGCGTAGGGGCCGGAGTTGGCCGGATCGCGGTCGTTGGCGTAGACGACGTGGCAGGCGGTGCAGCCGCTGGAGCGGAAGTCGCCCGGATGGTCGTTGGTGCCGAGCATCGACAGGTGGGGATCGTTGAGCCGCGTCTTCTGCAGGTTGAGCACGCCGGGGCTGACCCGCAGGCCGGTGCCGCGGCCGCGGTTGCTCAGCCGGATGTCGGGCTGGCCCGGATCCTCCTCGGGGTTGGGGTTGCCGATCTCGGGCGGCGACGGCGACTGTAGCCGGCCGCCGCGCTCGAAGGCGCGGAAGTACTCGCCGGGCTGGACGATCTCCCAGCGTGGCAGCGGCAGGGTGAACGGCAGGGCGCCGCGCGCCAGCTCCTCCGGGGTCGGCGGCACCGCCGGGCGGATCTGCTGGCCGCCGCCGTCGCGGCCGTAGCTCTCGCCGAGCGCCGACAGCTTCTGGCCGACGATGCCGTTGGCGTAGCCGGCGGCGCCGAAGAAGATCGAGGCGGTGGTCATCGGGCTCTTCAGCACCCGGTTGACCTGGTCCTGGTGGCAGGGGCCGCAGGTCTCCTGCGCCACCCGCAGGTCGCCCGGGTTGATGAAGCGCACGAACTCCGGCGACTCGGCGAGCAGCAGCGTGTAGCTGCGCTCCGGGTTGGCCGAGCTCAGGCGGCCGGCGGGGCGCGGTGCGGCGCCGGATCCCGCCCAGCGCTCGGGGAAGCGCGGCTTGACGTGCGCCGCCGCCAGCGCCGCCTCGTAGGGCGGGCTGCCGGGCGCCGCGCCGGGCGGCGCCGTCGCCCCCGGATCGCCGCCGTGGCATTGCACGCAGCTGATCTGCACCGCCTCCGAGGCATGGATGGGCTCGATGCCGGCGTGGCAGCTCACGCAGCCGATGCTGCCCGCCAGCGCCGCCTCCCGCGACTGCCGCAGGGTCGCGATGTTAGAGCCGGGGGAGCCGGCGGCGCCGGTGGGCGAGCCGGGCGGTGACGCCCAGCCGGCGGCGGGAGCGCCGGCGAGGCCGGAGAGCAGGCCGATGGCCGCCGGCACCAGCGGCAGCAGCGCGAGCAGCGCCAGGCGGTCCGGCCGCCGGCGGCGGCGGCGCGGGCGCCTGGCGGGCGGCGCCGGCGACGCGGCCGGCGGCTGGCGGAAGCGGCCGAGGTTCGGTGTCACGGGGACCTTTCCATCAGAAGGACAGCACCAGGTTGCTGAAGCCGGCGAGCAGCGTGCCGGTGTTGCCGTAGATGTCCTTGAACCCGGTGCCGGGGACCAGCGCCGCCACCCCCGCCAGCACCGTCACGTGGTTGTTGAGGAACGGCCGGAAGCGCGCGCCGACGCTCAAGTCCCAGCCGATGGTCTCGCGGATCGGCGACTGGAAGAGCAGCAGCTCGAGCGTGCCGGTGTGGTCGAAGCGCAGGTAGTTGGCGGTGATCTCGACGCGCAGCCGCGGCAGCAGGTCCAGCTCGAGCCCGGCGCTTGCCAGGTGGAGGCCGGGGTTGACGAAGTTGGGCTGCCCCTCGTCCTTGCTGCTGCGCAGGTCGGGCAGCAGGCTGCCGCGGTTCACCAGCGCCACCCCGATGCCGGGCAGCAGGATGCCGATGCGGTCCCAGAAGCTGAAGCCGCCGCCGGCGAACTCGGGGTTGTCGAAGATGCTGTCGAAGCCGCGCGCCACGCGCGCCGTCGGATTGTTGTCGCCCGAGGCGTAGAGATAGGCGAGCTTCGGCCGCCACCAGTCGCGATCGACCGACACCTCGAGCGCTCCCATGCCGGCGCGGATGTCCACCCAGTCGTGGCCGCCGCCGGACGGATCGGGACCGGCGATGGGGTTGAGGCTGTCGCTGCCGGTCACGTAGTAGAAGGCGTGATCGACGTTCACCGGCCCGAAGTGGCCGAGCCCCGTCCAGCCCAGGTAGAGCGCGTGCACGGCATGCGGCGTGAACGAGCCCACCGGGTCGGGGCGCACCAGGAAGCCGTTGGTGTCGAAGTGCAGGCTGCTCTCGTCGGACAGGTAGTGCACCGAGGCCTGCGCGGTGTAGCCCGGCACCAGGAAGTCCTGGCGATAGAAGTTGGCGATCGACACCTGCTGGTGGCGCGCGTCGAAGGTGTTGAGCCCGCTGTTGGTGTCTTTTTCGAGCCGGTCGAAGAACGCCAGGTTGAACTGGTCGCGGTTGGACTCGTAGGAGCCGAACACGCGCGCCCCGAGGTTGGTGTCGGAGAAGATGAAGCCGCGGAAATCGCTGTTGAACGGTTGGATGCCGACCCGCGCCGACACGAAGTCGTAGTTCGGCGAGAGGTCGGCGAGCTTGAGCTCCCCGAACAGCTCCTGCAGCGCCACGAAGCCGTCGAGGCGGCTGGTGCCGTTGCGGACGTCCGGGTTGACGATGCCGTTCTCGGCGACCTGCAGGTCGTTGACGTTGGCCACCAGGCTGCCCTTGACCCGCCAGTCGACCGGCCGGAAGGCGGTGTCGCCCTGGAACAGGTCGGCGGAGAAGCCCATCGTCTGGGTGAGCAGCAGCTGGCCCTCGTGGCCGAAGAAGGTCAGGCTTCCGGGACGGTTGGTGCTGATGCCCGACGGGGTCGGCAGCTGGCGCGCCTCGACCATGGTGTCGGAGATGGCGCTCAGGTCCAGGAACAGGTTCTGACCGTGGATCGGCAGGTCGCCCTTCAGCCGGTTCTGGTTGTAGGGGTCCCAGGGGCTGCCGGGGACGGTCAGCTCATACGGCGGCAGCACCACCCGCCAGCGGTCGGTGAACTCCTGGAAGTCGGCCTCGGCCGACTGCACGGGCGGGGCGTAGCTCTCCGGCTCCGACAGCAGGGGCCGGCGCGGGAATCGGCCCGGCAGCTGCACCACCAGGTCGGCGATCGCGCCGGCGGTGCCGCCGCCGGCCGGTGCGGCCGCCGGCGCCTGCACGGTGACCCTGACCAGGTAGGTGCCGGCGGCGAGGGGCGCCGGCCAGCGCACCGCGAAGCGTCCGTCCGCGCCCACCACGGCAACCGGCGACGGCGCCGGTGGGGCCGCGGCGGGGAGCGGGGAAGCCGCTCCGGAGCCGGGCGCGCCAGCGGCACCGACGGCGCCGGCGGACCCGGAGGACCCGGAAGACCCGGAAGACACCGGCGGCGAGGCCGGGGCGATGGACACCTCGACGGTGGAACCGGCCGGCGCGGTGGTGGTGCCGTCGATGGTCACCTCGGGGGTCTGGCTGAACAGCGGCCGGCCGCCATGGATCTCCAACTGGTAGGGCTCGCCGGCGGGAGCCGCGGTTCCCCCGGAGGTGCCGGCGGCCCGTCCGCTCCCTTCGGCGCCGCCCGTTCCAGCACTGCCGGCAGCACCGGACGAGGAGGGAGCAGGGGAAGCCGCGGTGGCAGAGGAGTCGGCAGCGGCGGCAGCCGCGGCGGGCGCCGGCGGCGCGGCGCTCAGGAGCTCGGGCGCCAGCAGTGCCAGGCAGGTCCCGAGCAGCAGCAGCGCCGGGCGGGGCCGCGGCGACACCCGGCGAGCGAGAGTGGGCGCTCGCATCAGTTCTCCGGGTTGCGCGGGAACTTGAGGAAGGGCAGGCGGGCGCCGTCGACGGTGAGCCGGTCCGCCCAGATGCTCTGCGGCGGCAGGAAGCCCTGCGCGCCAAGGAAGGTCACGTAGTCGTCCTGATCGACGCCGTCGCCGCTCACTCCCAGGCCGCCGGCCAGGTTGCTGCCGTGGTAGAGCGGCACGCTGCCGGGGAAAAAGACGATGCCGCTCTGGTGAGGGTTGGCGGCCTGTTGCCCCTGGGTGCAGGGGAACGAGGTGTCGCGCAGGAACAGATCGAAGAACGGGCCGGCGCCGGTGCCGTCGATGCCCGGCGGGTAGAGCGGCTGGGCGCCGAAGCCGATCGTGCGATTGGTCACCGCGGTGCCCGCGGGAACTGCCGGCAGGTCGGCCTGCGCGGCGATGCTGCCGCCGCTGAAGTAGACGACGTTGCGCGACTTGGCCACCGCGACGTCGATCGAGAAGACGGTCGCGTCGGGCATGCGATAGAGCGCCAGGATGCTGCCGTCGAGGTCGCTGACCGCGATCACCATGCGGGCGCGGGCCCCGATCGGCAGCCGGATCTGCGCGCGGGTGCGGGAGGCGCCGGCGACGGCCTGCTGCACGATCTGGTCGACCTCGGCCTTCGCCAGCTGGGTGCCGGCCGACGGTCCGACCAGGTAGCCCTCCGGCGCGCAGCCGCCGGTCAGCGGCCCGACGGTGAAGCTGCCGGCGGCGCTTCCCGGATTGGTGCCCGCCGGGCGCTGCTGCTGCTCGACGAACGGCAGCCGGATGCCGTTGATGAACACCACTCCCGGCGCCGGCACGACCGGCAGGAAGCCGGCGGTGGCGGCCGCGGTCAGGGCGGCGAACTCGGCATCTGCCGGCAGGACGCCGGCGACGCCGACGCCGCCGACCACGGCGGAGCCGCGGAACAGTGGCAGGCCGCCCGGGTCGACCGCCGCCTGGTTGGTGTCGAAGGGGCCGATCTTGCCGGTGACCGGTCCGGTGCCGCAACCCACCTGGACGTTGCCCTTGCAGGTGCCACCGGCCAGCGAGCCCGCCGGCGGCACCGCCTGGCCGGGGAGGAAGGTGACGTCGAGAGAGCAGCCGCGGTTGGTGTTCTCGATGCCGTAGAGCGCGCCGTTCGAGGTGTTGGCGATGCCGGGCGGGAAGTGGATGCCGGAGATGAAGCGGACGGTGCGCGAGGAGAGCGGCGCCTGGTCATTGCTGAAGAAGGCCCCGGTGCGGGCGAGCCCCACCGCCAGGTCGTCGTCGGCGGCGGTGGTGCCGGGCTTGCGGAACACGCCCAGCACCTTGCCGACGCGGTCCACCACGGCGATCGTCATCGCCGGCGCATCGAGCGCGGCGGCGGCGGCATGTGCCACGGCGGTGACCTCCGCCGGCGACAGCGCCGGCTGGCCGTCGAGGCAGACCGGCGGCGGCGCGACCTTGACCGGCGGAGGCGGGTGCCCGACCTGCGGCAAAGCCGTCTCCCCGCCGTCGGGATGACCGGCCGCGGCAGTCTCGGCGACGCCGGAGTCGCCGAGAACCCCGGAGGCCTCACCCGCCTTGCCGGCGTGGCCGGCCAAAGCTAGCGCAAGCACCAAGCCGCCGGTGGCAAGCCAGCCGGCAAAGGCCAAGAAACTCGGCCGCCAACACCGCGGAGCCAAACCCGCCTCGTCGGTGGTCATAGATCTCGCTAGTCGTTACCGGAGCTAAAGTTATCGTCCCGGCGCCGGACTGTCAAGGAAGAGCCCTGCGGGCCTGCTGGGTAGTGGGTAGCCCCACTACCATTGCGGCTTGCAGCGTCCGATCGCTGTCATTTATGATCGAAAATACCGCCCCAACTGCGGCACAACCTACCGCCGGAGGTGTACTCTGCCAGCCCTGGTAATTCCTCCCCGTCTGGATGCGAAGCTGGGCCAGTCCGAGCTGGGCGAGGCCGTGCGCCTCTCCCTGGTGCGCTTCGGCCGCTGGATCGGCGCCAGCACCCAGGGCCCATTTTTCTTCCCGGAATATTCAGATCACGGCCCGGACCACATCAACCGGGTGCTCAGTGCCGCCGCGGCCCTGGTGACCCCAGAGGCATGGAGGCTGCTCACCGCGGAGGACGCGGCGGTGCTCACTCTCGCGGCGCTTCTGCACGACGCCGCCATGCATCTATCGGCCGACGGCCTGCTGGCGCTGCTCGACGGCCCCACCGCTCCATCCGGCGGCCCTCCGGCATTTCCCGTGAAAGGGTCTTCCGACCACGGCCCGCCGGCCCGCCCTTTGGTGGATGAGCTGGACGCCAAGAGCTGGCCGCAGCTGTTTGACGACTACCTCTTCGAGGCTCGCCGCTGGGACGGCCGGACCCTGCATCGCATCCTCGGAGACCGCGCCAAGGCGCCCGAAGCAGAGGGCGATCTGGCTGACGTGCCGCGCCACGTGCGGGAGTGCCCAAACCCCGAGACCTGGACGCTGCAATACCGCAAATTCCTCGGCGAGTTCGTCCGGTGCCATCACGCCCGCCTCGCCCATGAGATCGCGCGTTGGGGGGTTCCGGCCCCGGGGCCGCAGCCGCCCGCCGCACCGCACCCACTGGTCCTGGCCCTACCCTCATCGCTTGCGGCCTACGCCGACATGGCCGGACTCGTCGCGCGCAGCCACAACCTCCCGCTGCGAGGCACCTTTCCCTACCTGGATAAAAAGTTCTACGGCCGGGTGAGCTGTAAGAGTGCGCACCCCGTCTTCCTGATGGTCCTCCTCCGGATAGCCGACTATCTCGAGATCGACGCTTCGCGAGCGAGTACGACGCAGCTTGAGGTGCGCCGCCTCAGAAGTCCGATCTCGCAGGAGGAGTGGGACGCCCATCTGGCCGTCGAAGAGATCCGCGTGGATGAACATGATGAAGAAGCCGTTTTCGTCGTCGCCAAGCCGGCAAGCGCCACGCAGTTCTTCAAGCTGCGGCGGCTCCTGTCGGGCCTACAGCAGGAGCTCGATCTGTCGTGGGCGGTCCTCGGCGAGGTATTCAGCCGCCAGGGCGAGCTCACGGCGCTCGACCTCCGGCTACGGCGCGTGCGCTCGAACCTAGACGACCCGGCCGACTACCTCCGTGACGAGCGGCCGCCGTACTTCCCCGTCGAGGCAGGCTTCACCACTGCCGGTGCACCTCTCCTCCAGCTGCTGATCCGCCCACTATACGGAGACAGGCCCGAGATCGGTGTGCGCGAGTTGCTACAAAACGCGCTCGACGCCGTGTACGAGCTTCGCTCCCACCTCGCGCGCCGCGGCGATCCCGAGCTCAAGACCGTGTCGCTCGCAAACCAGGATGCCGATGTCCTGATCGCGATCGACGACGATGCGCAGGGCAAGCACTGGCTGACCATCACCGACAAGGGCATCGGCATGACCGCCGACATCATTGTCAGCTACTTCCTCAAGGCCGGCGCCTCCTTTCGCCGATCCGACGCCTGGCGGCGCGAGTTCGAAAGCGCCGGCCAGCCGCGCATCCTGCGTTCCGGCCGATTCGGCGTGGGCGCCTTCGCGGCCTATCTGATCGGCTCCCGTATAGAGCTCCACACTCGGCACGTCGCCGCCGCCGAACAGGACGCCGTGTTTCTGTCCGCTGCCTTGGCAGACGAACAGCTGGAGCTCGCACGGCGGCCGAAAGCATCGATCGGCACCACGATCCGCATTGAGATGCCGCACCGGCTGGATCACCAGGAGCCCTGGGACTGGTACACCTTGAGTGAACCACGCGTCGAGCGCCGGTTAGACGGTGCCCGACTACATCAGCGCTTCTACGTACCCGATCGTCAGACAGGCCCCGTGCAAGAGGATTGGCGACGCATCCATAGCGAAGGCTTCGAGGCTATCGATTGGACCTTCTCCCCCGCTCCGGCGCTCTCCTGCAACGGCCTGCTCGTGACGGAGTCGCCGGACTCTGGGATCGAACACCGCAGGCCCGGCATTGTATGGAAGGACCTCCACATTCCATGGCCCATGCCCAGTGTCTCCGTTTTCGACCCCGAGGGCCGGCTGCCTCTGACACTTCAGCGCAATGCTCTCGAAGGAAGCCACTACCCTTTCTCGGCTGACCTGCTGCGCGACGTGACGCTTGAATTGATCGCCTTCATGCTTGTCCATCTGCCGGAAGCTCCCTGGTTGTTAAGTGGCCGAGACTTCATTGCCTCTCTGATAATTCCCGAGATTGCACTGGCAGTCCATTCCTGGACCTTTCTGTTCACGCCATCTGGGTTCTTGCTGCTCCACCCCCATCTCCTCAGGGTGTCCCGCATCCAACATGCTCTGCTCGTCGCTCTCCACCCAGAGGCAGGCTTCCGCGATCTCCGATCTCTTCCTGTGGAGGCCACGATCCGGGCTAATCCCGAGCGTTACCGGCGGGAAGCATGGCGGCTGGAAGGGGGAGACTTGGTCAAACGCTTGCAGGGGGTTTTCTTCGGTGCTCTCGCCGGGATCCGAATGCTTACTTTTGGCGACCGCTCAGGAGATGCCGTTGGACTCAGAACGTTGGCGCACGACGGTTATAGGGCGCTTCGAGAATGGGGCAAGGTCGCGGGCGATTTAGCTCTAATGACCGATCTTCGAGGACAACTGTCGGAGAGCTCGTCAGTTGAAGGCGGCTTCCTGGCCGAGCTGTTCATGGCGCCAGAGGCGCTCCCAATCGTCTCATCTCCCTTCTCGGAGATCTGGGACGACTTGATGGGGGGCGATCCGGTCATCCCATTCGATCGTAACGAGCGGGAAAGAAAGTTTGCAGCCGCTATGAACAAGCTGGCGGACCGGATCGCGGCATGGCGCCGGACCGTCCTGCCCGGCTGGCGGGGAGCCCTGGTCGAAGGTACAGCTTCCTTGGATAGCGCCCTCTGATGACCTTCGCTGCCACTTGCCCCTACTGCTTGACAAGGTTCCGGCCACTTATTGTAGCTATAAGCAGGTTCCAATTCCCGCGTGCCATAGCGTCGCCCTTGCCGTCTCGCAACGCCAAGGCCGGATGCGATCCTCCGTCTACCAAAAGGGGGGACTGACATGCATCGTGCTACCTGGTTCATGCTTTGGTTACCGTTGATCAGCTCAGGGTTGGTGGCGGCCCGGAGCCTTGCGCCGGCGCCTCCGGCGGCCGGATGTCGCCTTGAAGCTCATGCACGCCGGCGCGTCTTGCCGCGGTTCACTCATGGTATCTCCCTGTGCCAGGACGTTATGATGCATCAGCCTGCCGGTCGACGACTGTTGCAATGATCTGAAGATATCTCCGCCCTGATCGCGCGCGTCCCTCAGGGACAGCTGGCGAACGCTGAGGTGTCCTGGATCGGCTCGTAGGTTGCATTCTGCGGGTTGGTGTACTGCTTGAACGCGTTGGTCTTGGTGTCGGTGACCGTCAGGACCACCTTGACGTTGGTCAGACCGCCGGCGAACACCCAGTAGTGGCCGTTGAGGGCACAGCCGTCGACCACCTTGACGATCGCCTCGGCGCTCGTGGGGGTGAAGAACCAGAGATAGCCCGAGCCGTCGCTCAATGGCACCGTCTGAGCCTGTCCGGTCGGCTGGCCCGGCTGCGTGAAGGCCGCCTTCACCTGGAAGCGGCCGCCGACCAGGCACATCGTCTCGGCGCTGGTCCGGCAGCTCGTCAGGCCCGAGCAGGCGAGCGACAGGCTGTAGGCGGCAGGCAGGCCGATCGCTTGCAAAGCGGTATCGACGGTCGTCACCGCGAAGTACCAGCTCGAGGCGGCCTGGTCGAGGGTGAAGGTGAACTGCGCGCTGTTGGCCTGGGTGGCGGCAACGCCTTGGCGCCCAGGATGCCGGCTTCGACGCTACCGTTGCCGATTCCGGCGAGGACCGCCACCTTTGGGTCGCTCGACGCGATCGTGGCAGTCACCTGCTCGCCAATCACGCCGTCGAACGAGTAGGCATCGAACAGGCTACCCTTGACCGTGCAACTGCCGCTGCCGAGCTGGCCGTTGACCGTCTGGCCGCAGACCAGGGACTTGCTGCCGCAGACCTAAGCGGTGAGGCTGCCGGCACTCAGACCGAAACCGAGAACGATCGCCAGGGAGAGAGGTGCCAGACGGAAAACCGGGTGCATCAGATCCTCCTCTTGGAACGAGATCGGATTTTGGCGCAAGGCGTAGCGGGAGGCGAATCCGGCGATCGCTCAAAGGCAGCAGGCCGCCCCGCCGCTCGGCGAAGGCGCCGCGGCAAGATTGCGCACCGGCTCCGAGGGGCCTACCGCATCGAGCCGGCGGAATCGGGGCCGGGCGGCGTGTCCGGATGATAGCGGTGACAGCTCAGGCAGGCGACCGGCGCCGGGCCGGCAGGTGCCGCCGGCGCAACGGCGGATGCCGGGCTCGCAGAGCCTGTCGAGCTCGCCGGCGCCGGATTCGCGGCGGGAACGACCGCTCCCGGCCCTGTGCCGCCACCGGCGTTGCCGATGCTGCCCGTGCCGCCGTGGCAGGTGCGGCACACCGCGATCGACGGCAGCAGCACGTCGGCGGTCACCGTGCTGGCGGCGGCGGTCCCATGGCAGAGCTGGCAGTCGCTTGCCTGGTGGTCGAGGTGCGAGAAGCGGGCGTTCGGCAGCCAGCGCTCGGGAATCGGTTGCCAGGTCACGGCCGGCACCGGTCTGGCGTTGGCGTCCACGAAGTGACACTCCTTGCAGGCGGTACCGTAGAGGTAGCGCTCCGCCAACACCTCCGCCCCCTGGGCCTGGGCGCTGTAGTCGATGGCGCGCGACTGCTGGCCGGCACCGCGGATCAACCGCAGGTACTGGTCGCGGACGGACTCGTTGGCCGCGCGCCGGTCGGAGTAGACGCTGATCAGGAACTCGCGCACGCGTCGCGGGGCAGCGTGAGGGGCCACCTGATCCGGCCGCCGGCTATCGAAGGTGAGCGGATGGCAGCCCGAGGTGGTGCAGGTGGCGTCGTAGGTCACCGGGACGATGCCGGTCGAGCCGGTGGGGGCATTCTGGCCGGCCGCGTCCTGGTTGCCGAGTGGCGCGGCCTTGCCGGCGGACGGCGCCGGCGGCGTGCCCGGCGCCGCCTGGCGGTTGCCGGCCTGTAGACGATGGCAGCTCTGGCAGGTGAGCTGGACCCGCTGGCCGGAAGGGGTCGGCAGCCCGGCCCGCAGGTGCTGCCGGTGGTTGAAGCGCAACGGTGTCGGATCCACCCGCCGCGCCACCGCCTCCGCCAGCACCATGCGCGCACCGCTCGGCAGGGTCACCGAGAAGTCCGGGTGATCGTCGGCGAAGCCGCGGACGCGGCGAGCGAAGCGCGGCTCGGCCCCGGGCGGGTTCACCTGGAGATCGCCGTGACAGGACACGCAGGTCCGGTCGCCGACCACCGCCCGCTCGCCGCCGCGATGCTCGGGATGGCAGCCGGTGCAAGGCGGCGTGAAGGTCTGGCTGGCCTGGTGGACCTGGCCCTTCTCGCGCTGCCGGGAATGGCAGTCGGCGCACAGCGCGGGATCCGGCCCCCGCCAGGGCGAATGGCAGGAAGCGCAGGAGGTGTCGGAATGCCAGGCATGCACTGGGCCCGGCTCGAAGGCCCTGGTCCTGCCGGTCAAGGGGAGCGCCACCATCAGGGCGGCGGCGCCCACGGTCAGCCCGAGGGCGAGCAGCCCCTTGTTGAAGAAGGACCGGCGCAGGCCGTAGGCGTGCAAATAATCGACAGCGGGCGTGGGCAGCGGCGGCGGCACCCGCGGTCCCGCCGAGCGCGGCGGCCGTGACGGCGGCGATGATGCGGGCGGCGGCCCTGCCGATGCTGAGGGCGGTAGTCCTGCCGGCGGTGCCGAGGGCGGTGGTCCTGCCGGCGGTGCCGAGGGCGGCGGTCCTGGCGGCGGTGTTGAGGGCGGCCCTGCCGGCGGCGGTGCGGAGGGTGCCACTGTGGACGGTGGCAGCGTGCCCCCTGGCGCCGCAGGCTCTGCCAGCGGTGCAGAAGGCGGCGGACCTGCCGGCGGCGCCGAACGCACTGCCTCTCGATCCCGAGATGCCGCATCCCACCCCGTTGGCACTCCAGCCGCTGTTCCTGCAACAGGAATCTCGCCGGTTACCCCTCGGGCCGCGGACTCCCAGGCAGCCACTTCTCCGTCTGCCGCAGTCCTTGCCGCAGCCACCCTTGCTGCCGCTTCTCTGGCCGCTGCGTCGCCGGCTGCTTCCTCTCTTGCTGCTTCCTCTCTTCCTGCCGCGTCTCTCGCCGCCGCCTCTCTGGATGCCGCGTCTCTGGTTGACGCTTCGCTGGCGGCTGCCACGACGGGCGCTGCCTCTCTCCCGGCCGGCCTCCTGGCCACCGCCTCCAGGGCCGCCAACTGTTCGGCCACCGTCCTGGGTGCGTCTGGCGCGGCCGCTCCCGGCGCGGCGCCGCTCGATCTCGGCTTGGCTTCGTCGGTCGCCGGCGGGCCGCCGGCCAGGTTCGCCGCTGCTCCGGTCGCGGCTCCTTTCGCGGACTGCCGGGCGGCCGCCGCCGCCATCGCCGTCGCCGCTCGCACCGCCGCCGCAAGGGCCTCCGGGGACATCCGCATCGTCGCCGCATCGGCAGCCGTCACCGCGTCCCCGGAATCCGCTTCCCAGGCCCGAGCCCCTATGGGCGCCACGGCCGGGGAGGCGCCCGGCGGCGCGGCAGCCGGAACTGCCGGCGGCGCCGGTTGCACCACGGCCGGCCCCACCACGGCCTGCGACACCCCTGCCGGCTCGGCCGCCACCTCCCCGGCCGCCGCCTGCCCGGCCGCCGCTTGCTCCGCGGCCACCTGCGCCGCCGCAGCCTGCACCGCCGCGGCAATGACGCTCGGCGGCGCGACCGTGGTCGCTGCCGGCGGCGCCTGGAGGCCGGCGCCCACCCGCACCGCCAGGAACAGCGGATCCTCGCTGTCGGTGATCTGGGCCCGGATCTCGTAACTACCGATGCTGATCAGATCGTTGGTCGCCAGCTGCGCCTCGCGCACCGCCCTGCCGTTGAGGTAGGTGCCGGTGACGCTGCCGCGGTCGAGCAACCGATAACCGCCCGCCACGGCCTCGATCACCGCGTGCTCCAGACCCACCGCGACGTCGTCGAAGCGCAGCTCGGCGTTGGTGCCGCGGCCGATCCGCAGCCGGTCGCCGGGCACGAACGAGATCATCGACTGCTGGCCGGCGATCTTCTGGACGATGAAGGGCACGCGGGCTCCTCAGGGCCGGGCGTAATAGAAGACCGCCACCAGATGGGCCGCGATCAGCACCAGCAGCGCGATCGACAGCGGCAGGTGGATGTAGAGCCACGCGCCCATGAGGTTGCGGTAGCGCTGCTGGGCGATCAGGCGTTGGAGCATCTCGTTGCGCTGGCGCGACAGCACCAGCAGCTGGCGCAGCTCCTCCTGCTCCTCCGGCGGCACCCGGGTCAGGTGCACCGCCCAGGGCGCGGTCGCCGCGCCGCCGGCGCCGGCAGCGCTCCCTCCGGAGCCTCCCGGACCAATGCGGGAGAACAACATCCGCCAGCCGGCGAGGCGAACGGGCAAGGACTCCGCGAGCAGGCCCTGGCAGACCTGCTGGAAGGGCTGCGACCGGCTGGCGGCCAGGCGCGCCATGCCCTCGGCCAGCTGCTTGACCTGTGCCGCCAGCTCGGCAGGCGTGAGATCGCTCTCGACCTCGCTCAGCCGCCGCGGCACGGAGGTGTAGAAGGACGCCCCCAGGATGCCGCTCCCCACCACCACCAGCAGCGCCACGTAGGCCGCGATCGCCACCCGGTCCTGGAAGCGGAAGCCGGTATGGAGGAGGATCACGAAAGCCGAGAGGATGCCCAGGTAGATGTGCGATTGCAGCCAGCCATCGAGGGTGCCCCAGGTGCTCCGGTACGAGCGCTTGCGTACCCCGAAGTAGAGGAGGATCAGGACCGCCAGCAGCCCAAGCGTGCCGTAGACGATTCCCACCGGCGAGCCGCCGTGCTGAAAGCCGCGCAACGCGAAGAAGACGTAGGACGCGGTGAGCGCCGCGCCGACCAGCAGCCAGGCGCGGCGCCAGCGCGCGGTGGCGGTGGTGCGCGGGAGCATCAGTGCAGGTCTCCGCTGCGCACCACCAGCTCGGCCAACCGCTGCTGGTACTCCCCGGGTTCGAGCCGGATGGCGGCGCCGGTCGGGCAGCTGCGGACGCACGCCGGGCCGCCGTGGATCTCACGACAGAGATCGCACTTGACGGCCAGGGTGCGGCCGGCATCGCCGGAGTCCGCGGCGGCCGCGCCCGCCGGCGGTGTCGGCGGGTGCGCGTGTCCGGCCGCCCGGTCCGGATCGCCGCCGAAGATCGACCGCAGCCAGCCGAAGAGCGTGCCGCCGGCCTTGGGATGGACCATGAAGATGTTGCCGTAGGGACAGTTGCGCTCGCAGTTGCCGCAACCGATGCAGTTGCTGCGGATGAAGACCTCGCCGTGGGGATCGCGGGCGATGGCGTCCGGCGGGCAGTCGGTCATGCACAACGGGTTCTCGCACTGCCAGCAGGAGTTGGGGGCGAGCAGGTTGTAGAACTTGATGCCGGTGAGCGACAGGCGGGCCTGGCCGTCGGCATGCACCCCCTCGCAGGCGCTGATGCAGTTGCCGCAGCGCACGCACTTGTGCTCGTCGATGAACAGCGCCTGCGTGCCCATCACCACCTCCTGGCGGATGAGGTCGGAGAGCACGCTGGAGCCCGGCATCGCCTCGGCGACCAGCGAGGCGATGCGGCGCTCCTCGAGCTTGCCGGCGAAGCCCGCGGCGAGCTCGGGATGCATGGCGATGAAGCGGTCGAAGTCCTCCTTGTCGAGGCGAATCAGGTCGGTCGGAAAGATGGCGGTCACGGTGGCGGTGCGCTGCGCGTCGGGCAGCAACGCGGTCTCGCCGAAGAAATTGCCGGCCACCAGGTAGGAGAGCACCAGCTCGCGGCCCGCCGACAGCTTCGAGATCTTCACCTGGCCGTTGCGGATCAGGTACAGGGCGCCGCCAGGGTCGCCCTCGGTGAACAGCGTCTTGCCGCGCTCCAGGCGCTCGATCCTGGCCTTCCCCACCAGGCTCCACAGCACCGATTCGGAAAGCTCGGGGAAGAGATAGCCCTGGAAGGCGCGGATCAGGAAGGAGCGATCGACCATGCCGCGGACCGGCGCGTCGGTCGCCATCAGCTTCAGCATCGCCTTGCGCGGGATCTCGATCAGCCGCACGCCGCCGCGGGCGATGCCGGTCGCGTTGCGCCGGCGGCCCGAGATCAGGCTCATCTCGCCGAAGAAGTTGCCGGCCTTGAGCGTCGCCACCCGGCGCGCGCCGGCCTTCGGCGCGGCGGGCGGCGTCACCTCGATATCGACCTCGCCGGCGCTCACCACCAGGAACGAATCGCTGTAGTCGTTCTGCCGCAGGATCACCTCGCCGTCCCGGTACTCCCGCACCTCCGCGGACAGGAACACCTCGCGCAGCAGCTCCTCGTTGGCGACCGCAAACATCGGGATCTCGTCGCGCAGATCCTCGATGCGCTGCCGCACGGTGCCGCGCCAGTAGGGCAGGCGCCGCTTCAGCACCTCCTCGTCGGCGGGCTCGACCTCGCGACCGAGGATGTGCTCGACGACCTCGAAGCCCTGGTTGATGCCGAGCTTGATCAGGTCGCGACCGGTCACCGCGCCGACCAGGAACAGTCCGGGCACGGAGGACTCATAGCGCTGCGAGAGCACCGGCCGGGCGTCGCGGCCGCTGCCGGCGAAGGACACGCCGAAGCTCTCCAGCGCCGCCCGCGGCGGCGTGGCGCCGAGCTTCAGGATCACCTGGTCGCAGGGCACCCGGACGCTGCCCTCCGGTTTGTTGAGCTCGACCGCCGCCGGCTCGACGTGGTGCACGGTGGTGCTGAAGTGGACGGTCAGCTGGCCGGTGGCCTGGCGGCCCAGGATGTCGCGCTCGAGGCTCTCCTTGGCGCGCAGGATCTCGGGCGTCCGCACCACCAGCCCGACGCGGTTGCGCTCGCACAGCGCCAGCGCCACCTCGAGGGCCGAGTCGCCTGCCCCCACCACCAGGATGTCGCGGTCGACGAAGTCGTCGGGATCGACCAGGCGCGTGCTGACGTGGGGAAGGTCCTCGCCCGGCACGCCCAGCAGGCGCGGGTTGCCCTGGGTGCCGACCGCCAGCACCACCCGCTCGGCCTGGTAGCGCTCGCTCGCGGTGCGCACCACGAAGCCGCCGTCCGCCCGCTCGAGGCCAGTCATCTCCTGCCGGTAGCGGATGTTCAGGTCCGCCGCGAACCGCGACCAGGCAGCGAGGATGGACTCGCGCGAGCCGGCGGCGAAAGGCAGGGCGCCGCGTTGCGGCACCTGCACCGGCTCCTCCATCACGTGCTTGCGCTTCTGGTAGCAGAAGATGGTGTCCGCGAGATGGTCGGCGCGCTCGAGCAGCACGTATTCGAGGCCATTCGCTTGTGCGTTGGCCGCCGCGGCCAGCCCCGCGGGGCCGGAGCCGACGATCACCAGCGGGAAGCTCGAGCCCGGCATCGAAAGCGCCTCCACCTGGCCCTGCGGCCCCGGCGGGAAGTGGTCAGTTCGCCCTGATTCTATACGCGGGCCATCGCCAGCCAGTTCGAGATCGGCCCAACCGCCGGGCCAGGGCAGGGAGCGGGCCGGAACCGGGCCGGAACCGGGCCGGACGTGCCGGGGTCGGGCGGGCCGGGCCGGGGGCCGGAGCCGGCACTTTTGCCCCTCGGCGGCGCCAAAGTGCAGGGGCGGATCGTTTAACGACCGCGCAGGACTCATTTTGCAACCATTTGAGTAACACTTGCCGGCCTCTTGCCCGCCGAACCGCTACGGCGACAATTGGATATACGCGGCGACAGCCGAGCGGGGAGGTAAGTGAGGCTCAACCTCGCGGCGTTTCTCCTCTCGATTTCCCGCCATCAGCGAGCGGATTTCCGCGGGAGCTGGCGGCCATCCCGGCCGCCGGTCCTTGCCCCCCGCGATGAGGAGGTTTGTTATGTCTTGTCCAAATCGTCGTCTTACCCTGAGCGCGATTCTCGTGGCCGGCGCTCTCGCCCTTGCGGCGCCGCCGGTCCAGGCCGGCGAGATCCTTCCGGCCGGCTGGTTCGGCACCCTCGCCCATCAAGTCACGCAGTGGACGGCGGGCTGGTGGAGTTGGCCGGCCAAGTCGGCAAACGACCAGCCGGTAGAACGCCGAGCCGAGCCAGTGAGCCTGCGTCCCCAAGGGGGAACAGACTGTGGCGGCACGGTTGACCCCACTGGCGGCTGCAAGCCGTCCGCCGTGCGTCGCAACTAAGGATTGGCGAGAATCGGGAGCGGAGGTCCGACCCCTCCTTCCGTTTCTGCGTATTCGATGGCACAATGTACCTCTCGGGAAGAACCAGATGCTCGATCACCCTCCAGCGGCGGATTGGGAAAGGCTCATCCAGGGCAGTCTTTCGTCCTTCGAGAAGCTCCGCCTGCTCCCTCACTTGCTGCAGGGCTGTCCTCACTGCTGCAACTCCCTGGCGCGCCATGGAGGCATGGACTTTCCCGGCGAGGCCGGGGGCGAGGAGTACGCTACCGCCGTGAAGCGGGCCATCGCCACGGTCACGCAGATCGAGCCGGCCCGGCAGAGTGCAGCCGCGGTGCTGGCCGCGCTGCTTGCCGGCTACGGCGAGACGGCGCGCTCGATCGCGCGCACGAAGGAAGATCTCTCCGCTCTGCGCGGCCTGCCGCGGGTCCAGGCGCTCCTGGAGGCCGTGAGCGCCCTACGCCACGAGGATCCTCGTGGCATGCTCCGCTTCGCGAAGCTGGCGCGCTACGCTGCCGATCACCTGCGCATGCGGGAGTTTGGCCGCCAAACCGTCGCCGATCTCCGGGCCTTGGCGTGGGCCGAGCTCGCCACCGCCTACCGCATCTGCAACGAGCTTCGCCAGGCCGAGGAAGCAATGAATCGCGCGATTTACTGGTGCCAGCGCGGTTCCAGGTCGGATCAGTTGCTGGCACGCGTCGCCCACCTGCTCGCAACGCTGCTCGCGTACCAGCGGCGCTTTCCCGAGGGACGCTCTCTGTTGGCCCTGGTCTACAGAGTCCACACGGGGACGGGAAACCGGCACCTCGCCGCGCAAGCCCTCATCACTCGGGCGAATCTGACGACCTGGGAGGGTGACCACCGCCAGGCGTTGGTCTTGATGCGCCAGGGATTCGATCTCCTGGATCCGGAACGTGATCCCAAGCTTCAGGTCCAAACCCTGTGGAACATGATCTGGCTGCTGGCCGAGCTGGGACATTTCCGCGCCGCCCGCCGCCTGCTCTGGCGCTCACACCTGCTGCTCGCAGACGTCATCCAGCCTCATCGCATTCGCTGGCTCGAGGCCAAGGTGCTTGCCGGCCTGGACGACTTCCCCCGCGCCGAGGCGGCTTTCCGGCAGGCCCGCGCCGGCTTCGTCGAACATGGCCAGGCTTACCCGGCGGCGCTGGTCGGGCTGGACCTTGCCGCGCTCTGGGCGCGCCAGGGCCGCGTCGCGGAGGTGTTCGAGCTTGCCGAGGAGATGATCGTCACCTTCCGGGCGCTGCGCATCGCCCGCGAGGCGGTGGCGGCCCTGCTGGTCCTCAAGCGGGCCTGCCAGTTCGGCGGCCAGGTGCTCGACCTGATCGACATCGCCGGCGACCTCCTCCGCCACCTGGAGCGCCAGCCCGCCAGGCCCCGCGGCTACTCGGGCTCCTTCCCGGCGGAAGCTCCTCCGCCATCCTGACCGGCAGGTCATCCTGCTACAGGTCGGACACTCCGGGTTCCAGCGCTCTGGCACCCGCTGCTTCTTCGATCAGCCTTGCGAAGCGGGTGGCAGGCTCGACGGAACGCTCGACCACCTGTTGCAGATCGTCGATCGCCGTATGCAGGTTCTGAAAGGCTTCGGCCAGTTGGCGATCCCCGACTCGATGAGGGACCGGTTGCGCTTGCGACGAGGACGCTGCTTCCAGGGACCTCATGAAGCGGAAGAAGTCGTCGGGCTCCACCTTCAGCATCGCCAGGATCTCGCGCCATCAGATCGTGGCTCAGGTGCTCTGGCAACGGCTCGAGCACGTTGCGGAGGCTGCCGGCGGCATCGTGTTCCAGGCCTCGCTCGACGTAGTGCTGGCGGATCACTCGGTGGTCCAACCGGACCTGCTCTACGTCTCGGCCCCGCACGTCGCAATCGTCGGCGACCGCATCCAAGGCGCTCCGGATCTCTTGATCGAGATCCTCTCTCCCGGCACGGCTCGCCTCGATCGCGGCGAGAAGCTGGAGCTCTATGCCCGCTCTGGCGTCCCCGAGTACTGGCTGGTCGACCCCGAGTCGCGGCAAGTGGAATTCCTGGTCAACGAGGGATGCCGGTTCGTCGCGATGCCACCGGCCGGCGGAAAGTATCGATCGCGGAACCTGCCCGAGATCCATATCGAGATAGCCAGCTTCTGGCGGCGGGTCGAAGCCAAGCTGCTCCGGTTGTCCCCCAGACGGTAAGCAGGCCCTGAGACAACGGCCGGCGGGCCGCGGGTGAACGCCCGGTTTTCCATTCCTTCCATTCCGCGGCTCGGACAACTGGCGCACCCGCGCCGTCGATTGCTGCCCGCCGCTGATAGGATGGGGAAAAATCAGCCGGCGAATCGGCCGGGCGGGAAGGAGGGGTGCTCATGGTTCCGGTATGGTCGCTCTGGATTCCGATTGGCGTCTCCGCGGTGCTCGTCTACTTCGTCAGCTCCGTCATCCACATGTTCACTCCCTGGCACCGCGGCGACCTGCGCAAGCTGCCGCAGGAGGACGCGGTCATGGGGGCAATGCGGCCGTTCGACATCCCGCCCGGCGACTACGGGATGCCGCTCGGCGGCTCGATGGCGGCGATGAAAGATCCCGCCTTCAAGGAGAAGATGAAGGCAGGGCCGGTCGCCTTCATGACCGTCCTGCCGAGCGGCCTGCCGCAGATGGGATCGAGCCTCCTGCTCTGGTTCCTCTACACGATCGTGGTGAGCATCTTCGCCGCCTATGTCACTGGGCACGCGCTGCCGGCCGGACCGGGTCTCTACCGCGCGGTGTTCAGGTTCGCGGGCTGCACCGCCTTCGCGTGCTATGCGATGGCGCTGCCGCCGTTCTCCATCTGGTACAAGCGCAACTGGGTCACAACCGTCAAGGCGATGATCGACGGCTTGGTCTACGGGCTGCTGACGGCCGGGGTCTTCGGCTGGCTCTGGCCGAATTGAGCCAACCGCCGCTCTACGACATCGCGCGGCAGATGGCGGCGGCGGCGCTTGCCGCCGTCGATCCGGAGCGGCTGGTGCGCGAGGCGCTGGCGGGGAGACCGGAGCGCTGGGCGGCGGCGGTCGCGCTCGGCAAGGCGGCACCGGCGATGGCGCGCGGCGCCCGCGACGCGCTGGGCCAGGAAGGTGCGGCACGACGACTGCTGGTGCGCACGCACGCGACGCCGAGCCTGCTCGATCCCGCCTGGGAGCAGCTCTCCGGCGGGCACCCGCTCTCGGACCGGCAGAGCCTGGAAGCCGGCGGCCGCGTGCTGCGCTGGCTCGCCGAGCTGCCACCCGGAGCGCCCCTGCTGGCGCTGGTTTCCGGTGGTTCCTCCGCCTGCGTCGAGGCGCTCGCCGGCGACCTCACGCTCGCGGACCTCACCGCGACGCAGCGCGCGCTGCTCGCCTCCGGCCTGCCCATCGACGCCTTCAACACCGTGCGCAAGCATCTCTCGGCGCTCAAGGGCGGCGGCGCCCTGCGCGCCTGCCGCGGCCCGGTGCTGGCGCTGCTGCTCTCCGACGTTCCCGGCGACGATCCGGGGACGATCGGCTCGGGACCGTTTGCCGCCGACCCGAGCACCTTCGCGGCGGCGCTGGCGGCGGTCGAGCCGCTGGCGGTGCCGGAAGGGGTGCGCCAGCGTCTCGCGGCCGGCGCGCGCGGCGAGCTGCCGGAGACGGTCAAGCCGGGCGACCCCGAGCTGGCGCGTCTCGAGTCGCAGGTGGTGGGGAGCGCCTCGACGGCAGTCGCAGGAGCGGCGAGCGCAGCGCGCCAAAGCGGCCTGACGGTCACCACCGGCAGTCTTGCCGGCGAGGCCGCGGCGGCGGCACGAGACCTGGTGGAGCGAGGACGGGCCATCGCCGGCAGCCGGGTCGCCCTCATCCTGGGTGGCGAAACCACCGTCACCCTTGGCCCCCAGCCCGGCTGCGGCGGCCGCAACCAGGAGCTGGCGCTGGCGGCGGCACGGGAGCTCGCCGGCGGACGGGGCGAGCTGGTGTTGGCCCTGGCGACCGACGGCGAGGACGGACCGACCCGCGCCGCCGGCGGCATCGTCGACGGCGCCAGCTGGGCGGCGCTCGCCGGCGCCGGCGTCGATCCTGCGGCCGCCCTCTCGGGGCACGATTCGCAGCGGGCGCTGGCGGCCCTGCCCGGAGCGCTGCTCGAAACCGGCAACACCGGCACCAACGTCGGCGACCTGGCCGTCTACCTGCGCTGGTAGCTGCCATCGTCACCCGCGATACCGGCGGCTTCAGGAGGGCGGTTCTCCCCACCTACTCGCCCGAGGAGCTCCTCCGGGCGCTGGACCTGGGCAACTCGGGAACCAGCTGAAGCTGGAGGCGGCTCCGCGACCTGGCCCGATTCAGCCGCCGGCGCGCCGCGCCAGCAGCAGTACCTGCCGCGCCCAGGCGTCGCGGGCACCGGGCGGAGCGGTGCGCTCGCGACGGCGCGCCGCGGCGGCGCCCGGCACGATACGGGCGCCCGCGGCCAGGAAGTGACCGTAGAGGACCTGGCGTTCCGGCACCAGGCCCACTCGCCGCAGGGCCGCCGCCAGCGCCGCCGGATCGTAGGCCGTGTAGCGCGGCGAGCCGGGCTGGCGCCGCCAGCCCCATGCCTTGGCGGCCGCGAGCAGGAGGCTGTGCCGGTTCATGGCGCTGAAACAGAGGGTGCCGTCGGGGGCGAGCACCCGCGCCGCCTCGGCGAAGAAACCCGCCGGCGACGGCAGGCAACCCAGCAGGGAGATCGCCACCACTCCCGCGCAGGAGCCGTCCGCCAGCGCCAACCTCCCGGCATCGGCGGCCGCGAAGGGGCGCCGCCAGCGCGCTGCCGCATAGCGGGCCATCCGCGGATCGCGGTCGAGGCCAACCACCGTCGCACCGAGCGCGCCGAGCGCGCCGGACAGGTGCCCGGTCCCCGATCCGACGTCGAGCCAAAGATCCCCCGGTCGGATGCGCTCGGCGCAGACTTCGACGCACAACTCGAGCCCGCGCCGGAACGCGAGGTGCCGCGCCTCGCGAGCATCGTGGACCCGCGCCCACGGCTCAGGATCGAAGCGCATCGCCGGTTCCGGCGCTCACCGCGCCGTCGCTGCCGTCGAGCCGCACCAGGCGCCGCAGCTTCGCGTCCGGGCCCAGGCGCAGCGGCAGACGCTCCACCGCCAGCGCCCCCGCGTCGCACCACAGCGCGGCGGCCAGGGCGCCGCCGCCGGCCAGGCCGGGCAGGCGCCGGCGCAGCCCGTCGCGGAGGGCCGCGGGCTCGATACGAGCCTGCGGCGAGAGCACGACCTTGGGCGCGGCGCCGCTCGTGCTCGCGCCGAGCCAGATCTGGAAGTCGTCGTCGCCGCCGCCGAGCTCGCGCACCACGCCGGCGACCAGGGAGGTGAAATCGACCTCGCCGAGCTTGACTCCGTCAAGGGCGATCTTGGCCGGGCTGTGCACCTCGTCGACTCGCCAGACCAGGCCCGCCCGGCCAAGGGCGCAGTCGCACGCCTGCCGCCGCAGCAGGCCGTGGTCGCCGAGCTCGACGTTGAACAGCACTTTCGGCGCCGCGAGCGACAACGAGGTGAAGGCCAGGGCGCCGCGCTCCCCGGCGATCACCGCCAGACGATCGGCATACAGGTGCATGTCGCCGCCGCTCGCGCCGGCAGGACAGGCGCCGGCGACGAAGCCGGTCTCGGTCGCGGCGTAGCGCGCGAAGACCCGCAGCCCGCACCGCGCCATGAAGTCGCGCCGCTCCGCGGTGAGCGGCTCGCCGCCGGCGAAGACGAGGTGCCGCGAGAGGTCCAGCCCGGCGGCCGCGGCGGCGCCGGCGAGGCGCATCGCGGCGCTCGCGAAGCACTTCAAGACCGCCGGCCGCGGCGACTCCGCCAGCCAGCGTGCCACCTCCTCCGCCCGTGCCGGCGGCACCCATTCCGGCGACGGGCCGAGCCGCGGCAGCAGGCGGCGCAGGAGGCGCCAGCCGCGGTCGGCGTGAAACGCCAGCCCGCTGCCCGGCGCCGGCGCGGGGCTGGGAGAGAACCAGCGCTGCGCCGGCCGGCCAAGCTTGGCATGCACCAGCAGGTTGTGCAGGCCGGCGATCCCCGGCGGACCGGGCAGCCAGAGCGCCACCGGCGCCTCGCCGCAGCCGTGGCTCGCCAGCAGCAGCAGCTCGTCCGCGGCCTCGCCGGCCAGGAATCGCCAGGCGTAGCGCACCGGCAGAGCGGCGCCGGTCGAACCGCTGGTCGAGCCGCCGATCCTGCCGCCAGCCAGCGGGTTGTCGAAGTCGCGCGGCGCCAGCGCGAGGGTGAGGCCGGAGCGCCGCAGCGGCGCCCGCCCGCGAAGCTCCTCCGCGCTCACCCAGACCCCGGCCGTCCGCAGCCGTGCCAGCGTCGCCTCCACCCCGTCCGCGCCCGCCATCCGGCGCAGGTCGCCCAACTCGCATCCCGACCAGCGCAGCAGGCGGGCGAAGGGGCCGCCAGGAGCCGCGAAGATCAGCTTCGCCGCGACCTCCACGAACGCGGCCTCGCGCCGCCGCACCGCGGCGGCGACGGCCTCGGCGGCCGCCGCTGGCGCGAGCGGGCGGCGCAGGAACCCCGGCAGGCCCGCCGCGGCGCGCACCAGGTCGAGCAGGGCTCGCCCGCGCACGCCGCCGCCGCCCACCGCGCTCACCGATCGAGCACCTCCAGAAACCGCAGGTCGCGGTAGCCGTCAGCGGGCTGCCGCAGGTAGCCGAGGTCCGCCATCAACGCCAGCACCTGCGCCATCGCCGCATCGTTGCGGATCGCCTGCGGATCGGGCCGGTTCGCCGCCAGCGCCCGGAGCACGATCTCGGCGCTCACACCGATGAAGCCCTCGCCGATGCGGGCGGCCTCCTCGGGCGCGGCGAGGACCCGGCGCGCCGCGGCGACGTAGGCCGTGGTCACCCGCTGCACCAGCTCGGGCTCGCGCTCGATCAGGGCGCTGGTGGTGGTCAGCGAGCAGCCGGGAGCGCCCGGCCAGACGTCGCCGGTGCGCAGCAGCACCCGCCCCAGGCCGAGAAACTCGAGCATCGCGGCATAAGGCTCGACCATCGCGGCGGCGTCGGCACCGTGGCCGACGAAGCTCAGGATGGCGCCGTCGCCCGAGGGCTGCCGCACCAGCCGCACGTCCTGCCACCGCAGCCGGCGGATCAGCGCCATCGCGGTGAGGTCCTTGATACCGCCCTCGTGCGGCACCGCCACTCGCCGCACCTCCTCCGGCGCGAGTCCGGTCCGCACCACCAGGGCGGCCTCCTCGATGCCGGAGCCGGCGATCAGCACCAGGCGGTTGCCGGCGGCCGGCGGGTCGGCGGCCACCCGGGTCCAGGGGATGACGGCGAAATCCACCTCGCCGGCGCGCAGGCGATCGGGCACGGCCCAGGCGGTCGGCGCCATCACCGGCGTGGCCGCGAGGTCCTGCGCCGCAAAGAATCCCTCCTCGATCGCCACGTAGGCCGGCAACTGGCAGATGCCGCGCAACAACGCCAGCCGGATACGCCTCATCCCGCCATCCTTTCACTACCGGCGGCGGCGCGCTCCGGCGCGGCCGGCACGCCCGGCGCGGTTGGCGCGGTTGGCGCGGCCAGCGGACACCGCAAGCGGGGACAAAGCAGCTGCATCTCCGGGAGCCGGCGCAATATGGCATGCCCGCTTCGGCATGGTCAAGGAGGCTCTGCCGCGATTGATGGCCGGCTGTGAACCCGCTAGCATCCGCGCACGATCCCCCGAGAGGAGACCAGCTTGCGCTCTCGCCAACCGCTTCATCCCGTCCATCGTCTCCTGCCCGGCTGCTTCCCGACCCGACGTCGCCGCAGCGGCCTGCCACTGCCGGCCCTTGCCGCGTGGTCGGCGATCGGCGCGCTGGCGATCCTGGCGGCGGCCGGGCGCGCCCAGACACCGCCGCGGCCGGCGCCGCCGCGGCACGATGCCCAGAACGCTTACGAGCCGCGCACCGGCCCGGGTGCCGGCCAGGTCCTGCTCGCCAGGTTCGCCGGCGACTGGGACGTCGTCAAGACCTTCTATCCGCAGCAGGGAGAGCCGGTGCGCACCGCGGGCGAATGCCGCCAGGCGATGGTCCACGACGGCCACTTCCTGCAATCCGATTTCACCTTCGCCGACCGCGACGGCGGCAAGACGACCGGTTGACGCGCAAGGGCACGAAGCCTGCCGCGCCATAGCCGGCAAGCAACGCGCGGTCAGCGAGCCGGCGTGCCCGGCGGCGCCGCGCGCAGGTACTGCTGCGGCCACGGCAGCACGCTGCCGAGCGCTTGCGCCGCCTGCAGGGGCCAGTAAGGATGGCGCAGCAGCTCCCGCGCCAGCAGCACGCAATCGGCCTGGCCGCCGGCGACGATGGCCTCCGCCTGGGCCGCGTCGGTGATGAGCCCGACGGCGCCGGTCGCGATGCCCGCCTCACGCCGGATGCGCTCCGCGAACGGCACCTGATAGCCGGGCGCGAGCGGGATGGTCACGTCGGGCACCGCGCCGCCCGAGGAGCAGTCGACGAGATCGACGCCGTGGCCGCGCAGCCGGCGCGCCAGCTCGACGGACTGCTCGACGTCCCAGCCGCCGTCCCGCCAGTCGGTGCAGGAGAGCCTGACGAAGACGGGCAGCCGCTCCGGCCAGACCGAGCGGACGGCGTCCACCACCCGCAGGCACAGGCGCACGCGCCCGTCGTAGGAGCCGCCGTGCTCGTCGGAGCGCGTGTTCACCAGCGGCGAGAGGAACTCGTGGAGCAGGTAGCCGTGGGCGGCGTGGATCTCGGCGACGTCGAACCCCGCCGCCACCGCGCGCAGGGCCGCGGCGCGGAACGCGGCGACGACGGCGTCCAGCTCGGCAGCCGTCAACGCCCTCGGCACCGGATAACCGTCCGCGAACGGCGCGCCGGTCGGCCCCAGCGGCTCCCAGCCGCCCGCCGCCGGCGCGACGGCGCCGCCGCCCGTCCACGGCGGGCGGGTGCTCGCCTTCCGTCCGGCATGGGCGAGCTGAATCCCCGCCGCGGCGCCCTGTCCCTTGACGAAGCGGACGATGCGCGCCAGCCCTTCGACGTGGCGATCGTCGTAGATGCCCAGATCCTGGGGGCTGATGCGGCCTTCGGCGCTCACCGCCGTCGCCTCCGTGAACACCGCCGCCGCGCCGCCGACGGCGCGGCCGCCGAGATGCACGAGGTGCCAGTCGGTCGCGAAGCCGTCGTCGCAGGAGTACTGGCACATCGGCGAAACCAGGATGCGATGAGCGAGCTCGAGGGATCGCAGGTGGAGCGGTGCGAAAAGGTGGGACATGGCGGTGAGGATATCCCGAGCTCACAACCGCGGCGCGGCGACAGGTGGCTCGTTACCGGCCGCCGCAGTGCTGCGCCATCCTGCCATCGGAGGTCTGTAACGAAGCTCGGCGCACAACGCCCAACATGGCAGTGCAAACGCTCCGTCATGGCCACTGCCGGCCGTCACGGCGCGAACGGACAAGGAGATCCAGCATGCTCTCTTCACGACTCGCATCACGGATGGCGCTCGTTCGCGTGCCGCTTGCCGGCGGCATGCTGCTGGTGGCGGCGCTGGCGGGGCGGCCTGCCGCGGCGCAGGGCGATCCGCCGAACATCCTGCCGCCGCCGGCCCTTGCCATCGACCTGCTCAGCAATCCAAACATCAATCACAATCTCAGCGGCTGGACGATCATTGGCGACGTCACCTTCGACGGTTCCGACGACCAGGGCGGCGAGGTCGGCACCTCCGGCTGCGCGTCGGCGAAAGAAGTGCCCGGCCAGGCGGCCGACCTGGTGCAATGCGTGAACCTGCCGATCTTCTGGCGCAGCGTGGACCTGCTGCTCGACTATTGGACCAAAGCGGTCACCACCAACGCTTCGAGCCTGGCGCAGATCCAGTATTACAGCGGGCAGAACTGCGGCGGTACCTTTCTCTCCCAGGTCCAGCAGACCAACGACTTCAACAGCAGCTCCTGGCAGCAGATCCGGATGGTGGGCGTCACCGCGCCGATCGCGGCGCAGAGCGCCAGCGTCGCGTTCCGCACCCTGAACCCCGATCCCTCGACCTCGGCGACGGCGCTCCTCGACAGCCTGTTCTTCGGTTACGACATCGTGCCGGGCACCTGCGGCGCCGACCAGTCGCTCCTCTGCGTGGACGACAACCGCTTCCAGATCACCGCCAAGTTCACCAAGACCTGCGCTTCCGGCAACGGCACCTCCGCCGCGGGCGTGCAGGACACCGCCGACGGCGGCTTCCTCTGGTGCTTCGATCCCGGCAACCCCGAGGTCTTCGTCAAGGTGCTCAACGCCTGCGTCCCGTCGCTCGGCAACACCTACTGGGTCTTCCTGACCGGCTTGACCAACGTCGGCGTAACCGTCACGGTCACCGACACCAAGACCGGCCACCACCGGACCTATACCAATCCTGACGACACCGACTTCGCACCGATCTTCGACACCAACCCCGGCCTCGCGGTCTGTCCATGATCGAAGGTGTCCCGCACGGCATGGCGATGCGCCGTGCGGGGCACCGGATCGCGACGCGATGGCTCAGAACCTGCCTTGCACCAGTCGCCGCGAGCTGGGCGCGTGCGCGGGAGCCGCGCGCAGCAGCTTGGGCTGCACGCCGGCGATCTGGGACAGCACGTGTTCGGCGGACATCATCGCGCCCTCCTGCCAGCCGGGGAGCGTCGACACCTGATCGCCGACGACGTGGAACCGCCCATCGGGTGACAGCAGGCGGGCGTAGGCGTCGTCGTCCGCCTGCTCCGTGCCCCAATCGACCCAGCCGCCGCGCTGGAAAGGCACGTTCTGCCAGGCGATGGACAATCCCAGGCGCTGCGGCACCAGGGCGTCGTCCTGGAACTTGGGATGCAGCCGGACCGCACCCCGCCGGGCCGTCACCAGCCGCTCCGCGAGCGCCATCCTGCCGAGACGAGCGGCGTCGTCATCGTAGTTGTAGGCCCCGGTCAGCGTGCCGTTCCTGGTGAAGTAGTCGTTCGAGGGGTACCACATCTGGGTGATGACGTCGTCGGTGTAGCTGATGCCGCCGTAGATCTCGTCGTCCACCTCCCAGAAGCGCCGGTTCGCCTGCCAGCCCACCTTGCAGGTGTTGGCGAATTTGCCGCGGGCCACGGCGCCCTTGAACTCGGGTGAGAAGTTGGCGGGGATCCGACTGAGCACCGGCAGCGGAATGCTGCTGGCGCAGAAGTCTGCCCGCGTCGTCGTCTTGCCGCCGGTCGCCAGGTCGCGATAGGTGATCTCGACGCCCGCCGGTTCGAGCTGGATGTCGATCACCTCGCTGCGATAGCGGATCAGGTTGCCGATCTTGCGCTTGAAGCCTTCGACGATCTGATCCATGCCGCCGACCGGCTGGAAGAGCGTGGGCTGCCATTCGAAGTCGAGGAACTGATAGAAGCGGTGGTGCCAGAACTCGGAGCTCAGCAGCGCTCCCAGCTCCAGCTTCTGCACCGGCGTGCAGTCCTGGTAGACGGTGAGGGGCTCGGCGCATCCCGAGCGCGTCGAGCCGCAGTAGTCCGCCGGCGGGCAGCCCTTGGTCGCTCCCAGGTCGCCGTACACCTCGAGGAGATCGAGCAGCTTCACACGGTCCGCCTCGCCGATCTCATGGTCGAGGCTGCCCTTGCGCAGCGCCTTGGACAGCAGCTCGGCGACGTAGCCCTGGGTATCGTTGGCGATCCGACGGTTGAGCTGCGGCTGGCCGCCGAACCCCTTCTCGGTCTGGAAGCGGTTGGCGGTGGTCATCATGACGTAGACCTCGAGCGGCACCCGCAGTTCCTCGCAGTAGTGCAGCACGCGGCGATGGTGATACGGCAGCCGGCCCGGGCCCATGTTCAGGTAGAGGCCGTCGTCGAACTGGCATTCCTGACGGGTGACGCCGTGCTCGGGGCTCTCCTCGTGGATCTCCGTGCCGCGCCGGGCGGTGAGGCTGCGCCCGCCGGCGCGCGCCTGGGCTTCGAGGATCTCGCAGTGATACCCGGCCCGGCCCAGCTCATAGGCCAGCGTCAGGCCGCCGATGCCGGCGCCGAGGATCAGCACTTTCTTGCCGGCGCCGCTGCCGGGAGGCAGATCGAGGGGACCCGCCCAGGCCTCCGGCAGATTGATCAGGCCCAGGGCAGTCATGGTCTCGTAGACCGCGGCCGCCCCGCCGGCCTTGCCCACCAGGTCGAGAAAACGCCGCCGCGTCCAGCCGCCGTTTGGCTCTTGCATCTCTCCTCCTCGATCGCAGGCCCGTGACCGTCACCGCCTGCGCACCGCCCGCGAAAAAATGATCTCTCTTGGTCGAGGGATTGTACCAAGAGCCGGTGGTGCGGCAAGTGCCTTTACGGGATCTCGGCGGCGGTCACAGGTCCGCGGGCGGCGCGCTCATCACCTGCCGCCTGCCCGACGACCGGCGGTGCAGACCGCAGGTCCACCTCGCCGTGGCACGGGCCTCGCAACAGGCCGCTGGCGGCGCCGCATCCGGCCCCCCGAAACGATGAAAACCTCGACGCGCAGGTTGCTCCTCGCCGGAGCCGCGGCAGCGGTCCTCCTCGCCGCCGGCTACCTGGTGGCTGTCAACGCCTACCTGCGCTCGCGGTCGCTGGCACGAGCACTCGATCGCCACCCGGATCACTTCTTCGTGCGCTACGCGTCGGCGTGGACGGTCTGGCCGGGGGTGGTGCATCTGCGCCAGCTCGAGCTGCATGGACAGTCGAGGACGGTGCAGTGGTGGGTCGGGATCGACGACGCCACGATCGCCATCGACCTGCCGCGACTGCTGGGCCGGGAGCTCGTCGCCAGCTCGCTGGACGCCTCCGGTATCGCCTTCCGCCTGCGCCGCCGGCCGGAGGCCGTTGCCGGCTCCGCGCCACCGGCCCAGACGCCGCCGATACCAGGCCTGCTCAACACGCCGGCACCGCCGGAAAGGCCCGCGCCGGCCGGCGGCGCGGCCTCCTGGCGCATCCGGCTGGGCGGCGTCTCGCTGCGGCGACTCGCGGAGGTATGGATTGGTGCCTATCGCTTCACCGGCGACGCCAACGCCGCGGGTGGTTTCGACCTCCACCTCGACCGCAGCTTCGCGCTCGACCCGGCAACGGTCGTGTTCCGGTCAGGCTCGCTGCTGCTGGCCTCGCGGCCGCTGCTGGATGGCGTCGCGGGCGGCGGCCGCTTCGAGCTGCCGGCTTTCGACCCCAATCACCTGCAGGGCGGCTTCCTCAGGCTGGCGAGCGGCAACCTGGTGCTGCACGGCCGCCTCGAAGGCCTGGGCTTCCTCGAGCCCTACCTCCACGAGGTCCCCTGGATCGGCCTGGGCGGCAGCGCCGGCACCGTCGAGGCGGACCTGCGGGTGGCTCGGGGGACCTACCTGCCCGGCACCCACGTCGAGGCGCGGCCCGGACGCGTCACCGCCACGCTGCTGGAAGACCAGGCGTCAGGCAGCTGCGAGGTCTCCTGGGACGTGGCGCGGGACGGCGGCGGCGCGATGGGTAGGCTGGTTGCGGCCTTCGACGAGTTCCAGTTGAGGCGGCTGGGCGCCGTGAGCCCCAGGGCTCATGGCCGCGGCCTGCGGGTGGAGATCGGCACCCGTGACCTCCGCATCGACGCGCTGCCGGCGCCGGCCACGCTCGCCGTCGACCTGCCGCCCACCGCGGTGGGCGATTTCAGCTCCTACAACGCCAACCTGCCGCAAGGCGCCGGCATCGCGGTGCGCTCGGGAACCGGCATCTTGCGCGCCAGCCTGCGAGCTGCCGCGCCGGCGTGGGAGGCCACCGGCGGTATCGACCTGCGCGGCACCGCGGTGGTGGTCGACGTCCAAGGTGCCCGCCTGCGCGGCAACCTGTCGGCGCGGAGCCGCTTTCGGGCACTGCCGCAGCAGCGCCAGCTGTTGCTCACGGAGAGCAGCGTGGAGATTGCCGACGTCGTGCGCCTGGGCGCGGGTGGCGGTCCGCCCAGGCCCGGCTGGTGGGCGCGCCTGCATCTGGACTACCTGGCAGTGCGGCCTGGCGCCCTGATCGTGCTGCGGGCGAGGCTCCAGAGCACTCTCAGCGACACGCGGCCGCTCTTTGCTTTGTTCGCGCCGCAACCCCGGCCCGTGGTCTCCTGGCTCGACCGTCTGCTCGATCTGCACCCGATCGGCGCGGTGGGCGAGCTGGCGGCCGGCGATGGCTATTTCTCCGTCGAGAGCCTGACCGTGAACTCCGGCTCGGCCGACATTCGAGCCCGCCTGCGCTTCGCCGGCGGCCATACCGACGGCATCCTGTACGCCGCCTACGGCCCGCTCAGCGCCGGCATGGAGCTGCGCGGCGGCCGGCGGTCCTGGAAGCTGGTCCGCGCCCGCCGCTGGTTCGAGAACCACCCCGGGCTCGCGCCTCCTGCGGCGCGAGCCCGCTAGTATTACTCCGTTAAGTCATGAGGAGTCATTCTGAAAGATCCTGCGGCAGACTGGGCACCATCCGGCCCAGCGAGCGAGAAGGCTCTGGAAGTTCTGCCGGGTCTGGGGAAGGGTCGAGGATGG
>Ga0210405_10000346_pt1 | contig 64570 bp, 58 predicted proteins | sample IncBWH11MmetaG_FD_155492 | JGI IMG/M metagenome (GOLD analysis project Ga0210405, IMG submission 155492) | Forest soil microbial communities from Barre Woods Harvard Forest LTER site, Petersham, Massachusetts, United States - Inc-BW-H-11-M | ecosystem: Environmental > Terrestrial > Soil >...
CGAAATAACGAAGTAAAGAGACTGAGAAAAACCGTAAGAAAGAAGCTGATTCCTCGCTTCGCTCCCTTCACTCCTCAGGGCAAGCGGAATGACAATTTGGTGGTTAGTCGTCGAGTGGAAAGGGTGGCGCGATTGGACGATTCTCCTGCCATCCTCGTGCACTTGCCTGCCTAGCCCTGCTATTCTTGAGGGGCGCAGTTTGGGGCGTAAGTACAGACCATGTTTGAAAACCTGACAGAGAAGCTGCAGCGGACATTTAAGAATTTGCGCGGGCAGGGGAAGCTCACCGACGAGCACCTGGACGTGGCGCTAGCGGAGATTCGCGAGGCGTTGCTTGAAGGCGACGTGAACGTTGGCGTTGCTGACGAGCTTTTGGCAAATATTCGCAAGCAGGCGCTCGGTAGCGAAGTGATGCTGCAACTGTCGCCGGACCAGCAAGTGGTTAAAGCGGTGCGCGACGAGTTGGTCTCGATGCTGGGGAAACATGCCAAGCCGTTGTTTGCTTCGCGGCCGCCTTCGGTGTGGATGATTGTGGGCTTGCAGGGGTCCGGTAAGACGACTACCACCGGAAAATTGGCGAAATGGCTTGTGCAACATGGGCACCGGCCGCTGGTTGTTTCTACAGACGTGTACCGGCCAGCGGCGCGCGAGCAGTTGGCGCAAGTGGCGAAAGCTGTGGGGACTGCACTGTGGCCCGGGGCGGGGACAGACAAGCCGCTCGAAATTGTGAAAGGCGCGATTCGGGAAGCGAAACTTTCCGCGAGCGACGTGATCGTTGTGGATACCGCCGGGCGTTTGCATATCGACGACGACTTGATGAACGAATTGAGCATGCTGAAGAAAGAGCTTCAGCCAAGCGAGATTTTGTTTATCGCTGACGCCATGATTGGGCAGGACGCAGTGCGTTCTGCGGGAGAGTTTCACAAGCGACTTGGGTTGACTGGCGTCATCCTGACGAAGCTGGACGGCGATGCGCGCGGCGGTGCGGCACTGTCGATCGGGAAGGTGACCGGAGCGCCGGTGAAGTTTGTGGGCCTCGGCGAAAAGTACGACGCTCTGGAAGGATTTTATCCGGAGCGGATCGTTTCGCGCGTGCTGGGCATGGGCGACATCATGTCGCTGATCGAGCGGGCGGAGCAGACGGTTGACCGAAAGGCCGCCGCCGAACTCGAGCGCAAGCTGCGCAAAGAGGGATTCACGCTGGAAGATTTCCGCGACCAGCTGAAACAGATTCGCAAGATGGGGCCGCTGGAGCAGCTTGTGGACATGCTGCCGAAGATGGGGCCGCTACAGAATTTGCCGAAAGACGCGAAGGTGGATGAGGGGAAATTGAAGCAGGTCGAGGCAATCATCAATTCGATGACGAACCAGGAACGACGGGATCACAATGTAATTGATGGAAAGCGGCGAAAAAGAATCGCGATGGGCAGCGGGACGACCGTGCAGGACGTAAACCAGGTTTTGAAGCAGTATTTGCAAATGCGCACGATGATGAAGCAATACGGGGCGATGGCGGCGAGAGCGAAATTGAAAGGGCTGGGAAAACTCGCAGGACTTTCGTGAAAATTAGACTGGATTAGTGAGCCAGGGCCTTGAAGATAGCGATCGGGGCCAGCACTCCCACCAATATTCCGTACCCCAAATCCGCCCAAACGACGCGGGCATAATTCGCAATAACCAAAAGACCGGCCAGGGGCAAACTTACAATTGCCAGAAGATTGCCCTTCTTGGCGAGTCCGGGAGCGCGGTCCCATAGATGCGAAAGGTCTTGGTTCGAGGGAAACGCGTGCATTCCGATGGACAGGCCGAGCCAATAAAAGAAATAAGCGAGCGGATCGAACACTTTGAGTTCCCAAACGGGTAAGAAGGCTGCGCTGCAAAAGACCACGCAGAGCAGAGTGTTCACGAAGAAGGGCCCCATGCTGATGAAGAATTGGGCGGTGAAGTTCTCGGTCTGCTGGTGGGCGACGTAGCCAGCGGGATTTCCGAAGCGGAAGAAGCAGACCTCGAAGACCTGTAACTTGAAGAGGCGGCAAAAAAACAGGTGGGCGGCTTCGTGAATGATGACGCCAGGAAAGGTCAGCGCGGCAATTACAGGCCCTGGAATGAAGAACATGCTATACCTCGCTACTTAATCGGATTCTTTCCGGTTCGAAACTTGCGATTATATTCCTGCTTGCTGATGATCTGCCGGCTCTCGATCCTGTAGGTTATCAGCGGAATGTAGTCGTCCAACGATTTCAGCGTTTTCGCGTCGCCGCCCGCTAACTCTTTAGATTTTGCAATCATTTCCATCGCGCGCTCCGGCAAAGGGATGATCCCGGTGACCACGTACTTGCACGCTAGAGCATTCGCCAAGGCGATGGCGGAGCCGGCTCCAGCCTGTTGCTTCCATTGATTCTCGGAGATTGACAGATAAGTGTCGAAGTCTCCGCGATCGAATGCCGCACCAGCGTCCAAGTTTTCTGCGGCAATTCTGAGCCCAGGCAATTCGGGATAGCTGGAAGCCGCTTCATGCATGAGCCGCGCAGCCTCGGCCGAATTTCCATCTTTTTCCGCAAGCTCCGATGCTTTGTCAGCTTTCTCGAGGGCTTGATTCGCACGGTCCCAAAGACTGTTGACTTCGAGAAACTCCGCGCTTTGGCCATCCTCGAAATGGCCGTCGTCATGACCGTGGAGGGCTTTGTCGGCGGTGGCCACATCCCCAGTGAGGAGAGCGGCCTTCGCGGCAAGCAGCGCGGCTTTGTCTGATCCGGGAGCGATGCTCAAAGTTTCCTTCAAGTAAGGCAGAGCTTCGGCGTGCTTTCCCTGCTCGACCAGATGCTCGCCGATATACATCGCGCGGCCGGCATGAAAGTATTTCTTGCCGTGGACAAGCGCGACGATGAGAAGTAGAAGAAGGGCAGCCAGACCTACCCTCAGCCAAGCTGGATAGCCCCAATCCTTAATTAGCGGCGCGCATACTCCACAAAAACGCGCGCCGCCAGTCTGCATGGCGGTGGACTGGTCGCTGATGTAGCTGTTGCAGCGCGCGCAAATGGAGCGATTGATCAAAGGCATGTAGGCAGTGGGTTGGCCGCTGCGTTTCGCATTATCGACGGCCGTTTGGACACACGGAGCGCAGTAGGTTTGACCGTTCAGGTCGAAGAGGGATTTAATCGAGGCCTGTTGCCCACAGGCGCTGCAGGTTGCCTCACTCATTGGGGCGCATTATGCACTGGAATATTAGTTTGGCAAGTAATTTTTACGGCGGATACAGGCGAAGAAAAACTACGTCACAAGGTCGTGGAACGCGATCATTGGTTTGCTAAATAGAGACCGGCCACTTTTAGCGAGAGAGATTCCGGGTCGAGATCGGTGCGATTGCAGAGGATGATGATCGTGAGATTTTCGCTGATGAAGCGCTCGATGACGGTGCGGAAGCCCAGCGTGCTTCCTGAGTGCCACATACGCGGTTGCCTTTCGTAGGGATCGAGAAACCAGCCGAACCCGTAGGAGACGGGCTTGCCGGGATGCAGGTTGTCGTCATTGGCTTCGATGGGCCATAGCGTAGGTTTGCCGTCCGATAATTTTGCAGGAACAAGCGCTGGAGCCATCTCTTGGGCGCTGAGCAGCGTGTGATTGCGCAGGGCGTCATCCCATTTCGCGAGATCTTCGAGATTGGAATAGATGCCGCCGTCGCCGAGCGTGGCGGATGTTGAGCTTTGGTCTGTTTCCTTCAGCGTGCCGCCTTCTTTGGCGTGGCCGAAGGCGCGGTTCGTGACTTCATTTTTCCCTTTTTGATAGACGATGGTGTGATCCATGTGAAGCGGCGCGAAGACTCGCGTGTGGAGAAAATCTCCGTAGGATTGTCCTGACGCTTTGGCGACGATGAGGCCGAGCACGACATAGCCGGAGTTGCTGTAAGACCAACTCGTTCCTGGGGCAAATTTTCCTTTGGTTTCTTTTTTCAGAAGAGCCAGGACTTCGTCGTCCTGGATTTGGTGTTCGGCGGACCAGAATGGACCTTTTGCCTTTTCGGCCGCATCCATCAGGTCTTCGTAATCCGGCAAGCCGCCGGTGTGATTCAGTAGATTGCGGAGGGTGATGTTCTTGCCGTAGGGCGGAAAATCCGGGAATATCTCGGTCAGAGTTTGGTCATAGCGAAGCTTTCCGTCGTGGACGAGCATCATAACAGCCATGGCGGTGAACTGTTTGGTGAAAGAGGCGAGGCGAAAGTTGGTGTGCTGGTCGATTTTCGCGTTAGATCGCAAATCGCGGACGCCGTATCCTTTTTCAAACACTGTGCGTCCATCCTTGTGGACCAGAACCGCCAATCCAGGCGCAATTTCTTGCGTGACGGAAGAGAAAATAAAGTCGGTTTGGCTATCCACGGATGAGGATGGGGCTCGCGCCCGGGTTTCGATGGCAAGAGCAAAGAACGCGACGGCTAGAAAAATGGACGTCAGCCTCATCGGGCCTCCAGTGAGTGCCCCGCAGAATAGCATTGCTTTCGCGCGTTCATCTGCCCGTAACACCGCTGCGCTATCACTCTGTGTCCCCTGAGAACTTTATGACACGCACTGCGCTTGACGATCCGCGCTTCTATCTCAACCGGCACCTGGAATGGCTGGAGTTCAACCGGCGCGTTCTCGAAGAGGCGCGGGACATTGGCAATCCCTTGCTCGAGCGCGTGAAGTTTCTGGCGATTACGGCGAACAATCTCGACGAATTCGTCGAGGTGCGCGTGGCGAGTTTTCTGCAGCGGATCGAGCACGGATCACGCGCGCTCAGCCCTGACGGCTTAACCGTGGAGCAGGAACTGGAGAAAGTGTCGGCCGCGATGCACGTGATGGTTCGCGACCAGTATAAATGCTGGAACGAGGAGCTGCTTCCGGCGCTGGCGAAGGTGGGGATTCGCGTCTTGCCGATGAGCCAGCTTGAGGGAAAAGCGGCGCAGGCGGCGAAGATGTTTTTCGAGCGGCGCGTATCTCCCATGTTGACGCCGGTGACGGTGGATCCTTCGCATCCGTTCCCGCATGTACTAAACAAAGCGTTGTGCATCGCATTTCTTTTGAGGCGCAGACGGAGCGGAAACGGGAAGCCATATTTCGGCGTGCTCACCGTGCCGCGCGCACTGCCACGGCTCTTGCGTGTGCCAGCGCTGAACGGCGGCATTCACTATGTGGCGCTTCAAGAGATCATCTCCGCTCACGCCGCGAAACTTTATCGCGGATATGAAATTCTCGCCTCGGCGCCCTTTAGGATCACGCGGAACAGCAATCTTTATCTCGAGGAAGAAGAGACGCGGAGCTTGCTCGACGCTGTAGATGCGCAGTTATCGCAACGGCGCAAGGGAGATGCGGTGCGCCTAGAGATCGACGCCGAGGCGCATCCCGACATTGTCAACCGGCTGGTCTCGACGTTTGAATTGGATGAATCTTTGGTCTTTCGGGCGAATGGCCCCGTGAATTTGCAGCGGCTGTTTCACCTCTATGAGGAGACGCCGCGGCCCGATCTGAAATATGCGCCGTTCGCGCCGCAGCAAGTCCGCGTGGGACACGACGCCGACTCCATGTTCGAAGCAATTCGCCGCCAGGGATTTTTGCTGCATCATCCCTACGACTGTTACGACACGGTCGTGAATTTTCTGCAAACCGCGGCGCGCGATCCGCGTGTTCTTTCCATTAAACAAACGCTCTACAGGACGAATGCGGATTCCCCAATCGCGAATGCCTTGCTGGAAGCCGCTGGCAAGAAAGAAGTCACGGTGGTGGTGGAACTGAAGGCGAGCTTCGATGAAGCGACCAATATTCATTGGGCACGGAGTTTCGAGGACGCTGGCGTGCAAGTCTTCTACGGGCTTGTGGGCTTGAAGACGCACGCGAAGCTCATGCTGGTGGTGCGGCAAGATCCGGATGGCAAAATTCGGCGGTACGCGCATCTTGGCACTGGGAATTACAATCCGTCGACGGCGCGGTATTACAGCGATCTGAGCTTGCTCACGAACGACGAGGCGATTACCTCGTCGGTGCACAACGTTTTCAATTTTCTGACGGCTTATGCCGAGCAGCCAACCTACAAGCCGCTGCTGCTGGCCCCGCACGATATGGCGAAGTCGTGCCTCGCGTTGATTGACCGGGAAGCGCGGCACGCACGGCGCGGGCGTGCTGCGCGTATCATCGTCAAGATTAATGCGGTGATCGATCCGCCCATCATTCAGGCTCTGTACCGTGCATCGAGCGCTGGCGTGGAAATTGACCTGATGGTGCGCGGCCAATGCGGGCTCGTGCCGGGACTTCGCGGCGTCAGCAGCCGCATTCGCGTGCGGAGCATCGTCGGGCGGTTCTTGGAGCATAGCCGGATTTTTTATTTTGAAAATGGAGGGAAGCCGGAAGTTTATCTGGGAAGCGCGGATTGGATGCCGAGAAATCTATACGAGCGGGTGGAAGTGTTGTTTCCGTTAAAGGACCCGCAGCATTGCGAGCGGGTCTGCAACGAAATTCTTTCCTCGTATTTGGCGGATACGCGGAAGGCGCGCGTCCTGGGGCCGGACGGCAGTTACTCGCGACCGCGCGCGGTGCGCAATGGCCACGGATTCTCCGCGCAAGACCATTTTATGCGGTTGGCAGGCGGCGATGGCCACTCTCAGCACATTCCGACGCAGCAAAAGCAGGGTGTCGTTTATACTCCTACGACCATGATTTCCCCGCCTGAAGGCGCCCCGGAAGAGGAAAGCTCACTGGACTCATCGAATGCAACCGTATGATCTGATCGTCATTGGCTCCGGACCGGGCGGGCAGCGCGCCGCCATTCAAGGAGCGAAGGCCGGCAAGCGCGTCGCGGTGGTGGAAAAGCATAGCGCGATCGGCGGCGTGTGCATAAACACCGGAACGATTCCCAGCAAGACGATGCGCGAAGCAGTGCTGCATCTTTCCGGCTTCTACTCAAAGAGTTTTTACGGTTCGAATTACAACGTCAAAGAAAATGTGACCATCGCGGACCTGAATTTCCGCGTTCAGAGAGTGATTGAAAACGAAGTTGCCGTCACCCAAGATCAGCTCAAGCGCAACGGTGTGGACGTGGTCCACGGGTTCGGCATGTTCACCGATCCGCACCACCTGCGCGTAGAGAATGGCAACGGCTATTCAGAACTCGAAGGGCAGTTCTTCGTGATTGCCACAGGGACAAAGCCGGCCGTGAATCCGAAAGTGCCAATCAACGGGCGCAACATCATTAACAGCGATCAAATTCTGACCATGCCGCAGATTCCGCGGACGCTGATTGTGGTGGGCGGGGGCGTGATCGGAGTTGAGTACGCGTGCATGTTTGCGACGCTTGGCGTGCGCGTGATTATTGTGGAGAAGCGGCCGCGGCTTTTGGAATTTGCGGATACGGAAATGGTTGAGGCGCTGACGTATCACATGCGCGATCACCGCGCCACGCTGCGGCTGAATGAGGAAGTCGAGAGCGTGGAGGAAACACCTGAAGGAAAGGTGGCGGCGAACCTCGTCAGCAATAAACGCATCAATGGAGATGCTTTGCTGTACGCGGTTGGCCGGCAAGGCAACGTGGACAAGCTTGATCTCGCTGCGGCCGGCATCGAATGCGACGATCGCGGGCGCATCAAAGTCGACGCGGATTTCCGGACCACGCAAGCGCACATCTATGCCGTCGGCGATGTGATTGGTTTTCCGAGTCTAGCGTCGGTCTCGATGGAGCAGGGGCGCATTGCCGCGGCGCGGGCGTTCGGGCTGCAGGTGCAGACGGATCCCGAGAGTTATCCGTATGGGATTTACACCATTCCGCAGATTTCTTTTATTGGGAAGACGGAAGAGCAGCTCACGGACGCGGACGTTCCGTATGAAGTTGGCGTGGCGTATTATCGCGAGATTGCGCGCGGACAAATTTCCGGTCACACCGATGGGCGGTTGAAGCTGCTATTTCACCGAGAAACTCTTGAGCTGCTGGGCGTGCACATTTTTGGCGAAGATGCCGCGGAGTTGCTGCACATCGGGCAAGCAGTGTTCAAGCTGAAGGGCAAGATCACGTATTTCATCAACACGGTCTTCAATTATCCGACGCTGGCGGAATGCTATAAGACAGCGGCGTTCAATGGCCTCAACCGCCTGGGTTGATTGCAGCTCGTTCTTTGCTTTCTCATTGCGTTTTGGGAGGGAAAAGCAGCCGAGGCGGATACGGGTATAACGTGAACCTGCACTCTTTCCAGAAGTGGTTGCAGGCCAGATTCCCTCCACGAAAAATGCGTGTTGGGGTGGCATCGGGAAAGACAGTGCTAAACTTTATGGTGGCGATGGCAGACTCAGCTTCGCGCAATTCTTCCGGACCGTTCAAGAATTTTACTTCCGCAATATCAGAACCTTTCGTTGAGATAACCGCAAAGAACGCGGACTCATCCTTTTCACCGATGCGTTTGAGCGAAAAGGTGTGCATTTCCTCGACTTCCTTCTGATTACTCGCCCACGAGGAACCCTGAGGACCGCCAGCTGTGATCCGCGAGACAAGCTTTTCGCGAAGTTTTGGATCACCATCCACAGGCAGAGCAGCCAACGCAAGACCGAAAGTGTGGAAGGCTTGTGTTTTCTTACCTTGTTTTTCGTAGATTTGACCAAGATGGTCGCCGATGGAAGAAAGCTGAGAAAGCTTCCACGCGGCGACAGCGTATTTCTCAGCGGCATCGAGGTTGCCGAGACGAAAATTGACCCAGCCAAGGGTATCCCACTCTGCCGCGAGATTGCCCATCAGGCCATAGCCTTCTTTCATCGCGCTGGGACTGAGACCAATGGAGGCAGTGCGCGCTTCCGTTTCATGTACGGCTTCTTCGGCGTAGCGTAGCGCGTCGGGTAGGTGGCGCTTGGCCTCAGCCAAGGCATAGGCGATGGCGCTGCGCATCTCTGGATCGGGCCTTAATTCCATGGTTTTCTGAAATTGCTCGCTCGCCTGGTCATCCAAACCGAGTTGGACGTACGTGCGACCGAGCTGGAAACGGAGGCTGGGTTCCTCGGCATTGTGTTCGATTGCTTTTTCTAGCACGGGACGGGCTTCGGTATACTTTCCAGAATCAGCGAGAAGCATGGCTAGGTTTTCCGAAGCTTCGGGGTTATCGGAGCGAACCTTTAGAAGATCGCGCCAGGCCTCGACGGCATCTTCTGTGCGATGGAGAGAAAGCAAGCATTTGGAGAGTGTTTCATAGCCGAGAACATTTGAAGGGTCGAGAGATATCGCTTTGCGGAAAGCCTCAACTGCCGCATCAGGCTTGCTGGCCATCAGCCGCGCGTCACCCAAGAGTAGCCACGCATCGACCCACGCAGGATCAAGTTTGACGGCTCGTTCGAGAGAGGTGGTGGCGGCCCAGGGGGCGCCAAGCTGGATGGATCGACTCCCTTCGTCATAGAAGTGTTGCGCCTCGGAGTTGCTGGAAGGGGCCACAGGTGGAGCGGCTGTAGCTCCGAGAAGATTGATCCAGCGGCGTTCATCCTCATCGACAGCCTTGTAGAGTGAAACGTATTGAAGGCGGTTAGCGCCGGGAATCTCCTGGTGCAACAAGCGCAAATGGCGGGTACCGTGAAGTACGCGGTCTTCGAGAGTGTAGGACGATTGATAATCGGCAAAATCTCTTTTTTCCAGTACCGGGGGCATCAACGAGGGCCACAGATCTTTGGGCAGGGTTAACCGAGCTTCGTAAGTGAGCTCTTGCTGAGAACCAAGAGGAAATGCTGCTGCTGATTCCGTCTCTTCCTTCGTGAGTTCAGGCAGGCCCATCCGGGGGAAAGGCAGAATGATGCGGTGGTTCGGCCAGTCACCGTATTCGGGACGATGATAGGAATAAGTGAACCAGAATGGGGCCGAGGTGTCACCTGAATCGGCCGCGGAAACATCGTCCACGGTACCGCCAAAACCTGACGCGATGGAATAGGCCTGCGCAAGATCTTTCCAACCTGACTGAGGAGTATCTCGAAACGCCTCGCGGAGAAGCAATTCAGCGTCGCCACGAACCTCGACACGGGCTTTCCCTTCGAGTGTGTCGCCGCTGTCTAGCGTAGCGGTCATGGTGAAGTGCTGGAAGAATGGGAAAGGCGGATCGGCTGGCGTCTTGATGAGGAGCCCTTTATTCCCCGGGAGGATGACGAGAGCAAGCTTGTCGCGCAAAGGCCGACTCAGAAGAGAAAGAGGAGCAACGCCGGGAGTCGTATCGAGCCAGAGGAAAGAATCCTTTTGCGGCACAGCTGTGATCACATGATCGAAGAGACCTGGAGTAGGGGTTGCGGAATCGATTTTCATCGTGCTGCTAATCAAGACGGGATACGCTTCTATTCCAACGGCCTGGAGAAGCGCCGCGAGGAGGGTATGCTTATCCTTACAGTCGCCGAATTGATTGGCCAGGACCTCCGAGGCGGCGTGCGGCGCGTAGCGGCCCTGCCCCAGTGAGATGCTGATATAGCGAAACTTCGTGGAGACGTAGTCGTAGAGGGCGCGAATTTTCTCGGTGTCGGTGTTTTTTCCGCGAGTCAATTCCTCGGCCTTGGCACGAAGTTCGGGCGTCACCTGCATACCGGGCTTTTGCAAAGTGGCATACCATGCAGCCACTTCATCCCATGTGTCGAACGAGCTTACCTGGACTTCCGGAGAGGGATCACCCTTGAGAGCTTGTTCCCATTTGTCCGGATCGGGATCTTTCTTTAGATGTGAAGACTGAAAAGTGTAGATGCGACGAGTTCCGTCTTCGGATACAACGGGAGAATTGCCTGGGCTAAGGACTCTTACGGCGCGATCCTTTGGGACGTTTATCTCCAACACCTCGTGCAATGTCAGGGTCTGCTTGGAGAAATTGTGAGAAAACCAGAACTGGCCGGGAGCGAGAGGCTTAAGAACAGTTGAGACGGTGCGATATTCGAGGGTATCGCCAACAGAAAGACCCTTTACCGCAACATGTTTCTCGTGCTGGTCCGTGTACATGGGTGCGGAACGAGCCACGTCGGAAGTGAGGTCCTGTACGGACTCCAGCGGCGTTTCGACGAGAGTTCCGTCCGGCTTCCGGACGCGCACATACTTGATGTCGAGGGATTCGTTTGAGGCGAAGTACGAGAAAGCTATAAGGCCATTACTGCGGACGGCGGACTCAGACTGGATCTTGGCACGCAACGAAGTCTCGTAGACGGCTTTGCCGTCATTTTCGAAACGCACCTTAACCTGTAAATCTTCGATGACAGTCGCGTCCTTGGAGAACGACAGGGGATCGGCCTTTTGTGGTTCAGGGGTCGAGGTCGGAACAGGCGTCTGAGCGGCCGCAGGAATGGTTAGGGCGACGAGTAACAAGAGTTCGAGAGCACGAGGAACCGAACGCATGGGATTCAGCCTCAAAGATAGAACACAGTAAGTGACGTGAGGGAGGATTCTAACTTAGTTATGGCCAAAGAATTCAATAGCTTTGCTTGGTTCGGCAAAGCAGTACAACCCCAAGAATCCAACTCGCTTTTGTCAGGCCCAACCTTGACGGTAGTCGCGGCGTAGGAAGTCGTTGGCCGAGGCGACGTTGGTGACGCGCATATTTGCGCCGTCGTAGTTAATCTTTTTTCCAGCGCGAAGGGCGACTATGCCGAGGAGCATGACTTCGGTTAAACGCGCGGCGTACTCGAACGGGCAGGAAGTTTCGGTCTTTCCTTTCGCGGCGTTCACCCAGTTCATTTCGTGGTCTTCGTTTTCGATCCGCGGCAGCTTTTGCGGCGGCTTGCCGTAAGAATCATGAAGGGATTTGGGCAGCAAGCGAGGGTTCATCCCGTAGGTATCGTGAAGCAGTTTGCCTTTGCTGCCGATGAGCAGTACGCCGCCGCCCTTGTTCAGTTCTTCGTCGCCGAGTTCCTCGGGTTTGTCCGGCATGAGGCCGCCGTCGTACCAGATCATCTTGACGGCAGGCATGGAGCCGCGAGCCGGGAATTCGTAAAAAGTTTGCGTCGCATGCGGGTAGGAGACGCCGTTGAACGGCGTCGAGACGGTCTCGACGGTCGTCGGCAAGCCGAGGTTGAGAGCCCACATCGAGTGGTCAATCAGGTGTGCGCCCATATCGCCGATGGCGCCGACGCCCCAATCGGACCAGCCGCGCCAGTTGAAGGGATGGTAGATGGGGTGATACTCCACGTGGGGGCCGACGCCGAGAAAAAGATCCCAAGATAATTTGTCGGGCACCGGATAGTTGCCAGCCATGGCGGCTGCTAGACGTGCGTTGACGCCTGGTCCATTCCAGCGAAGAGTGTCGGCGGGTTCTTTCAACGCTTCGGGACGCGGCACGCCTTGCGGCCAGAAGCCGAGCGGGCGGTTGGTCCAGACGTGGACTTCGCGCACTTCGCCGATCGCTCCGGCTTGAATGTATTCGACTGTCAGACGAGCGTCGTCGAGCGAATGGCCTTGATTGCCCATTTGCGTGGCGACTTTGGTTTCCTTGGCACGCTTCGACAGTTGCCGCGCTTCATCGATGGACCAGGTGAGCGGCTTCTGCACATAAACGTGTTTGCCGAGAGCCATGGCCGCGAGGGCGATCGGCGCGTGCATGTGGTCCGAGGTGGCGATGAAGACGGCGTCGATATCTTTCTGGTGGTCGAGCATGTCGCGATAATCCTGATAGCGCTTGGTTTTCGGCAACTGCTCGTTTTTCAGGCGAATCATTCCCGCAAGGCGGGCTTTCGCTTTTACGCGATCGAACTCGACCGGAGGCTGACCCGGAGTGGGCTGCGGGTCAGGATTGTCGAGGCGCTTTTGCAAATTCGGAATTTCTGTGTCTAGGCGATCGAAGCCTTTGTCGGCGTAGCCCCAGTCGACATCGCAGAGCGCGACGATGTTTTGGCTGGAGAGATTGATCAGATTGGTGCGGCCCATGCCGCCTACGCCTACACCAGCAATGTTGAGCATGTCGCTGGGAGGAGTGAAGCCACGACCCAGCACGTGACGGGGAACGATGGTCATTGCTGCACCTCCAGCGGCGACGTTGGTCAGAAATTTGCGGCGTGACAAATCGTTTTTCTCGCTCATGGGCTGCTCCCTCGGCTCTGCGGGCATTATCGCGCTGTGCCCCGTACTTTGCGAATGGTAAGTTCGCTGGCGGGGCTTGAGAAAAAGAAAGTGGGCACGATGCCTTCGAAGCTCAGGCCAAGGAATCGTGCCCCTACAAGGGAAGTGGCGTCCTCTATGTGGAAGTCCTCCCCGATGGAATATCCCGCATCGGGCGATGGAGCGGGGAACACTGACGATGGATGAGGAGGGGGGCCCCCCCGGGTATCCAGAGAACCGTGAAGTAAACGCATGAAAGCAATCGAGTTGCCCCTCGCGCCTGCTCGGGGTAAACGGGCGTTGGTGCGCGTCGCATGTTTACTCGATGTGGAAAAAAGAGGAAGTGTTCGGGTGAGATGGAAGCGGCGGGTTCCCCAGTGGGCGTTTTCCCGCAACTGCAGATTCTGAAAGAGTTAGTGAATAGTGAGTCGTGGGTAGTGAGTAGTGGGAGGAAAGAGAAGAAGGGGGCCGGTACACCCCCGGTGATTTGCAAAAGAGTGCGGAAGGCACTGATGCCAAACGAGTCGGCGGAATGCTCTTTTTTGAAGAGTGCGGAAGAGTGTGAAATTAGGGGAGTTAGTTTTTGGCTTGTTTTGCAAGAGAGCGTGATGAACGGCGGGATAAGGAAAAGGATAACGCAGAGACGCTGAGGGCACAGAGGTTTCGCAGAGAAGATGAGGACGCTGGGCGGGGGTGGAAGCCGATGTTCACGGTGTATGTTACCGCAACCAGTGATAACTTGTCAAGGTATTCCTTATATAGTAATGATTCGAACGGCGTGCGGATGGGGCCTAAGTTGCTTAGAGGAATGGGGATGGACGGGAATTTTGTGCGCGAAAATTGTGCTGGTGTGGGTTCTGCTAGGGTTCGTAGCTTTAGAGGGGAGCGAAGTCAAAACCCGCATTCTGAGCACTGCAGGGTTTCGCGGCACTCGGCAGAGGAACACGGAGAAAGACCCACCCTTTCAACGACCAAACCCGAAAGGGTGGGTCACCCTGACAGAAAAAGACCAAGTCAAAATCGTATCGGCGAGTTAAGCGTGTCCCACCCGCCTGGATGCGCTCCCGATCTTGAAGGTAGACTCCCCGCTGCGCCGTCAAAACCAGCCGCCGGACGGCTCGAGGCCATTGATGCGCAGATAGGTGACGAGATTGCCGTAATGCAAGGCGTCATGATTTCCGACTTGCGTCAAGATGAACATCTTGTTGGTCTTGAAGCCGAAGAAGTCCGCCGGGTCATTGAGGTGCGCATCGGTGAACCCGGAGTACACGCCATCGCAATAGTCGAACGAACCTTTGAGGTAGGCCATGAGCTGGGTCTTAGAACTCTTCGCGGCAGGCGGGGCGGGGGGCGCTTCTCCCTTGGCGTTTGAACACAGTGTGTAGGAGATAGCCGCCAAATGATCCAGGATCTCGGCAAACGAGCGAACGTCTTTCGTCGGCCGATAGCTGTACTTGGACTCTGGCATCGCTTCCGCCGACTTCATGATCTTGTCCTGCATATTGCTGCGAAAAATGGATAACGTGGTCGTCAGCGGATTCGGCGCCGCAATCGGATTGGGCAGGTTCGGCGAGATTTGGGCGTTGGCCAAGGACGCCAAGAGGGAAACAGATACCAGGCCAACGGAAGCCACGACGCGGGCGATGGATCGAAACATTAGAAATCCTCCAACATCTCCGGGTGGACACGTGTTACACGGTTCTGTGGGGATGTTGCAGGTATAGACGGAGTTGGGAGGGGAAAGTTCCGTGGGGGCCAAATCTTTCTGGGGAAAGAGGAAGGCGATCACAGGGCTGGCTTGGACTCTGCCGAGCGTTGCCACGCCGCGTTTCGGTGTTCTAAATATTTCCTGCAGCGCGAGTAGACATGCGCCTCCGCGTTCAACAACGTGGCAGAAAACGTCCCGTCTGTCCCCGATTTCCCAATTGGAAAAGACTCGCGAGAAAGTTTGGTGCTAGCGTAGGACACTTGAAGTGTAGGTACATTGTGGCAAAGCGTAGAGCTGGAGTAATCTCGAACGCGCATGGATTCCAAAGCGCCATCAAATCGCGAGGCAGAAGAACATATAAAACTCCTACGGAGAGCCTCAAGAACAAGGCTCGTCCTTCTCGGTCTTTGGGCAGTGGTCACGTGGGGTTTGTGGACAGCCTTACAAGCGGGCGACCAGAAAGCTGCTCCCATCGACGACACGTACGCTAAGCGTCTAGAAGAGGATAGGAAGAAATGGGATGTTCCTGAAAAGGCCATCATCGTCTACACCATGAACTGCTCCGAAATAATAATGGAGCTCGACCAGCTAAAGCTCCCTATGGACAATTCCAAGCTCTCGAATTTCTGTAAGGAACTGGACTCGCTCAGAAACGAATACTACCCCGCTCTTGAGGCTGCCTACATCGTGCACGCCAAAATGCCGTACCTTCAAGAGCCGGTAGAAATCAATGGCATTACACTCGTGTACTGGTGGCCATTCGGGCTTATTGCCATAGTTGCATCCGCAATTGTCCTAAACATGCGGGAGCGGATCAACGCGGTCGTAGTCTCTTGGATTTCCTACTCCCGAAAGAACAGTTCTGATGAACAGGACCTAGTTATCCATTCTGATTTTCTTGTAGGCACACTGTCGGCGGAAGGGACGGCAGACAGGCAGTGCATGGTCTACCGCAAGCCCCTGATGATTCAACCAGAGTCCCTTCTGGTTTATATCTTGGTCGGCGCCACTGTCTATTTGTCTTTCTCTTTCGGTCTTTTTCAGAACCCTGCCAATTCATATGAGATGGAATCAATTCTTTGGGATTATGTCGCGCTGATATGGTTCTTCTTGGCCGCTTTGACCACTCTCGTCTGGCTTACCCGAAAGCGATACGCAGAAAGTCTTGAGCAGTACATCGGGATGCCAGTTCGGGGGAGGATTTCCAGGGGTCTTGAGATTCTTCTCGAGAAGGTGAAACGTAGGGTTAGACATGCTTTGCCTCAACGCAAATGGGTGCGGAAAATCCCTCCAATTTCCGAAGGATTGTTCGCCATAGCAGCCCTCGTGTGTTTATGTTTGCCGTGGATGAATCCGGGCCGAGTGCGTGGCTATCTATTCTTTCATTCTACCGTTCCGAATCCTCTCAACGATGATTTGTTCAGTGAATTACAGGCGCAGCTGTTCTTTGCCATCCTCTTTATAATTCTTTGTCTGGTTGATTGGTTCTTAAGAACAGTGCTGTCCCGCCCGAAGTTTGGATTCTTGTCCAAGGTACGACGCTTCTTCGGTCTGGTAACGATCGCTCTCCTGGGCAATCTCGTGTTTCACTTTGCAATGCTTGAAGTGCTGGTGGCTGGACAAGCAGAAAGGACCTGGTTGATTCTTCCGTGGAATCCTCTCGCCAGGCCACATCCGCTCAAAAACAGCCCGTTGGTTTGGGCCGACCCCTCCTACGGATTTTGGCTATTTCTCCTACTCTGTCTAATCCTGGTGCTAGTCGGAAGGAATACATCCGTCAAACGTTTTGGACGTGAAAACTACCGAAGAAAACTCGAGCCGCAGCCCGAGGCGGACGGCGGTTAGGGCGAGTGGCACACTGAATTTTCCGATTTTTTCTGCTTGACGGCGGGGCACGGGGGGAGGATACCACTTCCGTAATTCACCGTGGGGTAAAGAGACGTGGGCACTCACGACAAGAAAGGCTAAGTCAAAATCGTTTTGGCGAGAGAAAGGTGCCCCACCCGTCCTCTCGGACAAGTCTGCTAGACTGCTGTCAAAGAAGGTGAGACGCGATGACATCAGCCCTCTCAGTTTTGGTTCTGCAAAGTGCTCCTGCCCCTGAAGCCCCTGCTACTTATTTAGGCTTGAAAGCAAGTGAATGGATAATGATTGCGGCCATTCTTGTTGGCCCGATTCTGGCAGTGGTGACACAGTTCATCTGGCAGAAGATGAGGCAGAAGCGTGACCAAAAATTGTGGGTGTTCGGCAATTTAATGATTAACAGGCATACGCCGCTAAACCAAGACTTTGTGAAGGCTGCGAACTACATTGACGCTGTGTTTTATAAGAACAAAAAAATTCGTGCGCGATGGAAGACCGTGCTAGATCACTTGTCTTCCGATGCTTACAAACCTGCAAATTTCACTCCCGCTGCGTTTGAGAAATTCCGAGACTTACTTGCGGAACTTCTGGCAGAGATGGCCAAGGATTTGCGGTATCAGTACGACTACACGCACATCAAGGAGAGTGCGTGGAACCCAACTCAGCATGGGCTTGAGTTTGAAGAGACCGCCCGATTGAGAAAGGCGGCCCTAAGTATCGTGGAAGGGGCTGGCGTTCTCAACGTTGCTGTGATGCCTCACCCGTCCTTGGCGCAACAGGCAGCTGCTGCACAGACTCCCGCCCAACCGCAAGCACCAGCACCGGTGGCAAAGCCCCAAGCTCAACCCGCATCACCAATCCCGCCGCATATTAAGAAGCCGTGAATTGGCGTGAACCAGTGGACAGACGGGACATTTTCTACTGCACCGTGCGAGCTTTTGGGGGAACCGGTGGACAATCGGGACGTCTTTTATTCGCATTGTGCGAGCTTAGTGCCGCGGCGATGATTTTCTCAGAAAACGGGAATGTTCCTATCCCCAATTCCCACGGCTAGATATCTTCGCCATCGCGCGCTGTTTGCGCCATGAAATCCGCTTTTCTTCCTTACGGCTTCGCCGCCTTCTGCTGTTGTTTCACTGCCTCATCTACCGCCTTCTTAAACTCCGCCACGGCCGGTACGTCCGGTGACTTCAATGCATCTTTCCGTGCATAACGCCACAACGGCCCCCGCTTCAGCGCATCCTCGGTCCGGCCGAGGTACACCGTAAACATATCCTCCGTCGGCCCAATCTCTCCTCCCATCCCCGGCTTCGGGGAGAGCGGCCCGCCATTCTGCGCCGCATCCGGTGACTGTCCCTGTTGGCCGCCAACGCGTATCGTATTGTCCGTCCCCTGCACAATCACTGGACGGTCATTCGGCGACTGTCCGCCGACCGTGGGAGTCATCGCCTGCTTATCTCCCTTCCGGACTACAATGACCAAGTCCGCTTGGCTCATCGACATCGTCGGCTTCAGCCGTCCCCATTCCATCAGCGCCTTCTCCACATCCTCTCGCGCCGTTCTATTGCCGCCCGCATCATTTACTGGAATTGCCTCATCCGGGTCGATCATCACGAAGACCGTTTGCGCATTCAACACAACTTGCGGCAGCGCGCTCTTCTTCTTTGCCCAAATCAACCCTGCTCCCAACGTGCAAGCCGCCAAGGCCATCACCGCAGTCCCAGCAATCGCGTTCACTCGCTTCGTCATATTCACCTCCCGTCCCGGTCCGCACCGAGCCTACTCGTGAGACGTCCTATCACCCTTTTCCGTTGCGGGTGCTCCACGTATCGGCGGGTGGCGAAGAGAAACTCGTTTTTTCTTGACGGCGGCGCATTGCGAGAGCATACGACTTGTACAATTCACCGAGGGTGATAAGCGGCACCCGCCCGGGTGTAAAACCGACATGTGGGGCACCCAGCTGGATAACCTCCCTGTAGCCGACGATACGGTCGGAACGGGGCCAGGCGCGAGAGTATACTCGCACCGCATCGTTAGAGATGACCTGTCGCCAGTCGCCTTGAACCCGTGCCATGCATATGATGACAAACATGTCGGACGTTGATGTGCGAGCGCGGCGGCGTATCGCATGGCGACTGCTGCCGTTCGTCTTTCTGTTATATGTGATTGCACAACTGGACCGGAACAACGTCGCCTTCGCAAACTTGAGAATGAGCGTCGATCTGGGGTTTAGCGACCGAGTCTATGGACTGGGCGTGGCGATGTTTTTCCTGGGCTATGTCCTGTTCGAAGTGCCCGGGGCCATCATCGTGGAGCGATGGAGTGCAAGAAAATGGACCGCCCGGATTCTAATTTCCTGGGGGCTAGTGACGATGCTTTCCGGCTTGGTCCATACAGCGGGACAGTTTTACGTGGTCCGTTTTTTCCTAGGGCTTGCCGAGGCCAGTTTTTTTCCGGGAATGATCGTTTACCTCACGCACTGGTTCCGACAGTCGGATCGAGGGCGGGCCATAGCAATCCTGTATACCGCACTCCCGGTTTCTTCGATATTCGGAGCGCCGCTTGCCGGGTGGCTGCTGGGAATTGCGTGGCGCGGATGGGCTGGGTGGAGATGGCTATTCGTTCTGGAAGGCGTTCCCGCGATTCTTATGGGGCTAGTCACCCTCTTCCATATGACGGATTGGCCTCGGGAAGCACAGTGGTTGAGCCCCGATGAACGTGAATGGATCTGTGGTGAACTAGAGGCAGAGAAGCAGGCAAAGAAGGAGACTTTGCATTACACGATTTTGGAAGCATTTCGCGACAAGCGGACGTTGCTGCTGATCGCCCCTTACTTGCTGGCGAATCTTGGCAACGCATCTGTTGTCTTCTGGCTGCCGACATTCATCAAGCGTCTCTCGGGACTGCCCATCGCCAAGGTGACAGTTGTGGTGATGTTTTCGGCGATTGCGGGCTTGTTTGGGCTCCTGCTGAACGGGTGGCATTCCGACAGGACCGGCGAGCGGCGCGGGCACACCATTCTTCCATTGACGTGTGCGGGTATTGCTTATTTGCTGCTGATTCCCGCGAGCGCGCATTCCCTGCCGTCCATAATCCTATTCGTGTTGGGCGGCACCTTTGTCTTTGCCTGGTATCCTGTTTTCTGGTCGATGCCGACGATGATTTTGAGCGAATCGGCGGCGGCCGCGACCTTTGGACTGATCAACGCAGTGGGACACATGGGCGGTTTTTTCGGGCCTTACATCATTGGGGACCTGAGCACGCGAACTCATAGTTTGGTGGCGGGGTTTGCCTTCATTGCGAGTTGCTACTTGCTGGCTGCCCTGCTTGTGACGCGGCTCAATATTCGCAGATTCAATTCTTAACGCCTGAGGCGTGATGAGTGACGCACTGAAACCCGAAGGCCGAAGCTATGACGACTTCTATCGAGAATTCAATTCTCCGATGTCGAAGCGGCTGCGGCAAGAAGCGTATGGAACTGATATTGGACAACACTCGTGGGTAACTGCAGAGGAACTCGAAGCCAACATTTCGCGGCTCAAGCTTACAGATTCGAGCCGCCTTCTTGATCTGGGATGCGGTCCCGGAGGGCCGCTGACGTTTCTTCTCAGCCGGGTCGGGTGTCATGGGAGTGGCATGGACGTGAGCGCCCAAGCGATTGCTGCGGGTCGCGCACGCGCCGCATCACTGCGGATCGAGGAGCTCGTTACATATCACGAAACTGATCTGAATGCGCCGTTGTCGGTCGCCGGCAGATCATTCGATGCGGTGATGTCGTTGGATGTGATTCTTCATCTTCGCGACCGCCTGTCGGTGTTTCGGGAAGTGGCGCGAGTCCTGATTCCTGCGGGAAGATTCTTATTCACAGATGCGGGAGTCATTACGGGCTCAATTTCCGATGAGGAAATTCGATTGAGGGCCGTTCACGGATACACGCAGTTTGTTCCCTCGGGCTTCAACGAACACAGGCTTGAACTTGCCGGGTTTCGGATAATTGATCGCGACGACCTGACTGCAAGTTTACTGAAGACCGCCACGGGGCGATTAAATGCAAGGCTAGGCCATCGAGAAGAGGTTGAACAGATGGAGGGCAGTAGCTACTTTGAGCGACACCAGCGGTATCTCGAAACCGTAATAGGGCTCTCTCAGAGAGGCGCTGTTTCAAGAATGATGTACCTAGCTGAATCTCGTGCGGAATGACGGCGGCATGCGACGATGAGCTGACAAGAGGTGATTGCTCCCGAGCGACGGGCTAACCGAAAGTAATCAGGGTCAGGAGGCCCATTGTTCGAAATCGCGACTGTCTCAGTCCGCTTATCTGCGTTGTCGTGCAATCGGAAACTGGCCCACCGCCCCGACTCTCCGATTGCCGCAGGCTGCCTAGACAGGCTAAGATATCTGGTGGAGGCATCTGTTAGTGCTCACTATTCGTTTATCCAGGATTGGCAAGAAGAAGAAGCCGTTCTACCGCGTGGTGGTGATTGAAAGCAGCAAGCCGCGGGACGGGCGTGTTGTGGAATTGGTGGGAACCTACGATCCGCTGAAGAAGCCGGCGGAGGTTAAGCTCAACGCCGAACGCATCAAGCATTGGCTCGGAGTCGGTGCGCAACCCAGCGACACCGTGCGTAGCTTTATCCACCAACAGAAGATCGCGTAATCCCCGCGAAGTCCCATACCTTGCGTGTCCCCGGCCAGACCGGGGCGCGTTTGCCACGGCCCAGTGGAAGATCGAGGACGTGGAGGTGAAGGATGAAAGAGCTGGTCGAAAGCATCGCTAAGGCTCTGGTGGACCATCCCGAAGAAGTGCAGGTCAAGTCTGTCGACGGGTCGCAGGTGACCGTGCTTGAGCTACGGGTGCATCCCGAGGATCTGGGCAAAGTGATTGGGCGGCAAGGGCGCACGGCTAAAGCGGTGCGCACGCTGCTCGGCGCCGCGGGCATGAAGGTGAAGAAGCGCTACACACTCGAGATACTGGAAGATTGAGCGCCGAAACCCAGCGTTGGGTGATTGTCGCGCGGATTCTCCGGCCGCGGGGCAATAAAGGCGAAGTGGCTGCACAACTCCTCACGGACTTTCCTGAACGGCTAACAAAATTGACGGAAGTTTTTCTTGGTGCGAGTGGGCGCGCTGGCGCGGAACCGCGACTTACCGCGTTGAAAGCTTGCTGGCTCAGCCAAAATCACAAGGGACAAGCCGTGTTTCACTTTGAAGGATGCAATTCGATTTCCGAGGCGGAGAAGTTTCGCGGGCTCGATGTCTTGCTGCCAATCGAAAGCAGGGCAAAGCTTTCCGCCGGCCAATATTTTCTGGATGATCTGGTTGGATGTTTGGTCTTTGAAATTTTTGCAGAGCCTTCTGTCGTTTCCTCTCCACCTTGCTCGGTGGCAAGTGCACCGGCTTTGCTGGGCGTGGTCAAGGAAGTGCAAATCCCTGGCGAAGGCGTGGCTGGAACTCCGCTTTTGGTCGTCGATACTTCTGCTGGAGAGCTTCTCGTTCCGCTTGCTGAAGACATTTGCACGCGCGTCAACACTGCCGAACGCCGGATCGATGTTGTGCTTCCTGATGGCCTTCGAGATTTAAACGAAAAAACCTGAGTTCGCGGCGGCTCGTCTGTCGTCAATGAACGCCGTCGTCAGTGAACGTCAATGGTCGTGACGCTCAGTGCGGGGAGCGCGATCGTTAGCGAAGAGCCGCTTACGGCCATCGTTCCGATCGACACTGGCGCGACGGAGCTTTGTCCTTGAGCGGTGGTTGCGGTCATTTGGTACAAGTAGGCGGTACCGGAGAGAGACGCACCGTTGATCGCCGTGACTTGCGCGGAAGCAGAGCGATTGATGGCTACGAATACCGTGCGGCCCGGCGTTGTGCTGTCCGTGCTGGCGTAAACAACAACATTTTGCACGTTGCTGGAAGTGGCTTGCAGCGAAGTGTCGCCGAAGCTGGCGTTGGCGCCATCGAATCCGCGGAAAGCGCGGAAGCCTGCGAGTGCGTAGGAGTACGTTCCGTTCGGAGGCCAGAAGCTGGCGGCGAAGAGGCCCTGAGCGCCGAAGATTCCGAGGTTGTCGGCTTGGGCGATCGTTCCCGCGATGTGATTCCAACCACCGTTTTCATATTCCGTGATGGAGATTTTCATGCCGGGATTTTCGGCGTTGATCTTGGCTTGCAGGCGGCCGAGAAGATTAATCGGAGTGTTGCCGAGTTCCTGATAGATCCAGGGATTGCTGTTGGTGGAATCGGTGAAAGTCGGGTCCCACAGGGCGCGAGGGCTTTGCACGATTAACTGGACCTGAGCGTCGGTGAGAGTCGTACTTGTGAGATCAAGAGCGCGAGTTCCGTTGGGGTCGTACTCCTCGACATACCAATGGAAATCGTAGACGTCGACAAGTGGCTTGCCGTAAGTCGTGGAAGCGGTCTTCAAGGCCTGGAGATATTTGTCAGGGAACCAGTTCGCGCCGTTGGGAGTGGCGCTGAGCTCGCCTTGCCAATTGTAGATGCCTTGAAAGCCGTAATGCACGGGCCCGAAAATCACGGCATTGGGAAATTGATCCTTCAAAGCCGTAGCTAGAGTGACGGTCTTGGTGATGTAGTTGTCCGAAGTGACGGCCGTGGGGCCTTGCACTTCCAGGTGCGTGGAGTTCCAAAGCTCGGGCTCATTGTCCAAGCTGATAAAAGTAGGATGAGTTGGACTCGCGCCGAAGATTCCCATGCCTGAGAACTTCTGATCGAGCGCCCAGATAAATTCGTCCATGTAAACGTTGGCGTCCGTTGTGGGAGGCGTGAAGGTGAAAGGAACGCTGGAGACGGTGCTCTTTTTGTCGATGACGGTCTTGAAGCGCGTCATGTCCGGCGGATTCGCCGTGCTGACTGGGCCGCTTTCGTCTCCAGAGACGAGGCCTTGCAGTTGGAAGGTCACGAGACTTGCTGCGTCGACGGCTTGATCGCCAGCGATGAAACTTCGTACGGCTTCTGCAGGCACCGTACTGGGGCTAAGGTAATCATCGTTTTCGTAGAGATAGTCACTGCCCGCGTTGGAGGCGTTGGTCTCCCAGTTGTAGGCCGTCCAGCGATTGCCGCCGTCGCGGTCCATGGTCAAGAGCGGAGGCGCGCCGGTGACGCCTGAATAAAAATTTATGCCGTAGATGTAGGGCGAGATTGGCTTGGCGATTGCGGGATTGACGGTAATCGTTACGTCGGCCGCGACGCCCGCCGGTGTGGCGGAGGCTTGGGAAGAATTGGCGCTCTCGCCCGCGGCATTCAGCGCGGAGACCACGTAGTAGTAAGTCGTGCCGTTGGTGAGACCGGTATCGGTGTCGCTGGTTGCGATTGGTGCGGCGACTTGGGTGTACGGACCACCGCTCGTTGTGCTGCGCTTCACGTGATAGCTCGTTGCGCCGCTGCTCGCGGTCCACACGAGGCTGACCTGCGCATTGCCTGCGGTGGCTTGGAGACCGGTCGGCGCAGCTGGTGGTGTGGCAGGAGCGACCGGTGTAGCGATAGCTTGCGCGGAGTTGGCACTTTCACCCGTAGCGTTCAGCGCCGAGACCACATAGTAGTAGGTCGTGCCGTTGGTAAGGCCCGTATCGGTGTCGCTTGGTGTCGTTGGCGTTGCGACCTGGGTGTACGGACCGCCGTTCGTTGTGCTGCGCTTCACGTGATAGCTCGTTGCGCCAGTGCTCGCAGTCCACGCGAGACTCACTTGAGCGTTGCCCGCGGTGGCGTTTAGCCCCGTCGGCGCGGCGGGTGGTGCGGCGGGCGCGACAGGAGTGGCGTTAGCTTGAGAAGAGTTGGCACTTTCACCGGCGGAATTCAATGCTGAGACAACGTAGTAGTAAGTCGTGCCGTTGGAGAGGCCCGTATCGGTGAAGCTCGCCGCCGTCGGCGCAGAAATTTGCGTGTAGGGGCCGCCGTTCGTGGTGCTGCGTTTCACGTGATAGCTCGTTGCCCCTGCGCTTGCTGCCCATACGAGGCTCACTTGCATATTTCCAGCGGTGGCTTGGAGTCCGGTCGGCGCGGTTGGCGGAGTGACGGGCGCAGAAGGCGTGGCGCTGGCCTGACTGGAATTTGCGCTTTGGCCTGCGGAATTGAATGCCGAGACGACATAATAGTAGGTCGTACCATTGGTCAGGCCGGTGTTGGTGTAGCTATTCGCGGCGGGAACAGCAATTTGCACGTACGGGCCGCCGCTCACTGTGGCGCGTTGGACGTAATAGCCGGTAGCCCCGGGGCTTGCGCTCCAGGTAAGACTGACTTCCGCGTTTCCCGCAGTCGCGAGCAATCCAGTTGGAGCTGAGGGAGCTGTTGCGCCGCCTCCGCTGTTACCGTTGGAGCCATTTCCTCCGGAGGATAGCCCGGCGCAGCCGGCAAGCTGGACCAAGAGCAAGCCCATCAACAGGATGCGTAAGTTTTCGCGGACTCGTAACAGGAACGCCATCGCGTGACTCCTCAAGCGGGCTGGATTCAGGCGGTAGACTGGTGCGACAAGATTACGAAGTGAAGCAGGGTGGCACAAGCTGTTCTGAGGGACAGAAACCGACCCTGACCTTTGCTGCTCAAGGTCTTAACTCTGTGCGTGCGGCTTGAGTTGAAAAGACCCGATGGCAGGTGATTCCTTGTTTGGCTACACTGGCTGAAGATGCGCTTCGACCTCGTTACGATTTTCCCCGAATTTTTTGCCGGTCCGCTCGATCATGGCATCTTGCGGCGAGCTCGCGAGGCAAACCTCGTCGAAGTCCAGATACAAGATCTGCGTGTGTTCACCAAGGATCGCCACCGCAGCGTGGATGACCGGCCGTTTGGCGGGGGCGAGGGCATGGTGCTCAAGCCTGAACCGCTCTTCGAAGCTACCGAAGCGCTGCTTGGGCGCAGCTTAGGGAGCGCCGAAGTGCCGGTTGTGCAGGAACCGAAGACGGCCATTGTTTTAATGTCGGCCGCGGGAAAGCTCTTTCGGCAAGAAACCGCGCGACGGTACGCACAGCTGGATCGCATCGTGCTTCTGTGCGGGCGGTATGAAGGAGTGGATGAGCGCGTGGCCGAATATCTCGCCACGGAAGAAATTTCCGTCGGAGACTATGTGCTGAGCGGCGGGGAGCTTCCTGCGATGCTGATTATTGATGCGGTGACGCGGCTTATTCCGGGTGCGCTGGGAAATGAAGCTTCTTCGCAAAACGAATCGTTTAGTACGGTGCACAATATGGAAGCACGAGGCGCGGGCGGGGCAAGCCCCGCCCCTACAGGCAGCAAGCCACTCATCGAAGAATACGCGACACTTTTGGATTTTCCGCACTACACGCGGCCGGCTGATTTTCGCGGATGGAAGGTGCCTGATGTTTTGATCGGCGGCAATCACGCGGAAGTTGCAAATTGGCGCCGCGCTGCCGCACTGGAGAAGACCCAGCGCAACCGTCCGGATTTGCTTTTGCGCTGAAAAGGGCTCGCGGTATACTGAGGTTTCGATGAAAGTAGCGCTTCAGAGCGATGATTTGCGCGCCACGCAAGGCGTTTGGGCTTGCGGGCTGGCCTGTGCGTGTCCATGTTGTGCTTGTATGTGTACTCCGGCAAGCGGCATGGGAAGTCCTTCGGTCTAGCGCGAAACTAAACCTAAAAGGAATCCAGGGCCGCTCGGAATAAGCGGCCCTTTTTCATTGTTAAGTGAATGAGGAGCAAGGTGCCATGAGCGATTCGGCAAGTGGAAACGGCAAAGAGCAGGGCGCGGGAAAACCCATCGCCATCTATTACGAACAGCAGCATTGGTTCAAGCCACTCTTCGACCAACTCGATGCGCGCGGCGTGAATTGGGTCCGAGTGGACGCGCGGAATCACCAATACGACGTGGCGGCGAAGGAGCGCGAATACTCGCTGCTCTTCAATCGCATGAGCCCTTCGGCATGGCAGCGCGGGATCGGCCACGGAATCTTCTACACACTCAACTACCTGGCGCATCTGGAAGAAAAAGGCGTTCGCGTGGTGAATGGGTCTCGCGCGTTCACTCATGAAATTTCGAAGGCTTTGCAGTGCACGGTGCTGGAAGCGCTGGGTTTGCAATATCCCAAAGCGAGGGTGATCAATCATCCGTCGCAAGCGCTGAGCGCGGCTGAAGCGATTGGGTATCCGTTGATCATCAAGCCGAACATCGGCGGAAGCGGCGCGGGGATAAAAAAGTTCAATTCGCCGGACGAATTGCGCGCTGCTGTGGAAGAGAACAGCTTGTCATTTGGAATCGACAATGTCGCGCTGGTGCAGGAATTTTTCAAGGCGCGCGATGGCGTGATCACGCGAGTGGAAGTGCTCGGCGGCGAATACCTCTATGCGATTCAGATTCACATTACCGGTGACACGTTCGATTTGTGCCCGGCGGATATTTGCAAGAACACGAAGGGCGAAGAGCTGACCCGTCTGGCATGCCCTGTGGATGCTCCCAAGTCTGGACTCACAGTAGAAGCCTATGAGCCGCCCCGGCAAGTCATCGACGACGTTGAGCGCATCATGGAAGTTGCGGGCATCGAAGTCGGCGGCATCGAGTACGTCATCGACGACCGCACCGGTCGGCTGCTCTATTACGACATCAACGCGCTTTCGAATTTTGTCTCCGACCCTGAACGCATGATCGGCTTCAATCCCTACGCTCGGCTGGCGGACTATCTCATCAGTGAAGCGCGGATTCACGAGACCAGCCGAAGCGATGGGTTCGTCTCCACCGGGAGCATTCGATGAGATACGGCTACTGGCTTCCCGTTTTTGGCGGCTGGCTGCGCAATGTCGCGGACGAAAAAATGCCGGCGACCTGGCCTTACGTAAAGAAGCTCGCGCAACGCAGCGAAAAGATCGGTTTCGACCTGATGCTGATCGCGGAATTGAATTTGAACGACATTAAAGGCGTTGAAGCGCCCTCTCTCGACGCATGGTCGACAGCGGCTGCGCTGGCTGCGGTTACCGAGCGCCTTGAACTGATGGTTGCGGTGCGCCCGACGTTCCATCTGCCCGCCTTGCTTGCCAAGCAAGCTGCGAATATCGATCACATCAGCGGCGGCCGGCTCACGCTCAACGTCGTCTCGTCCTGGTGGTCGGACGAAGCGAAGAAATACGGCGTGGGATTTGAGCAGCATGACGACCGCTACGCGCGCACCAATGAATGGCTCGACGTGCTGCACGGCGTCTGGGCCAAGGATCACTTTTCTTATACGGGGAAGTATTACCGCGTCGAAGACAATATTCTCGAGCCCAAGCCTGTAGCTCAGCCGCACCCGTGTATATATGCGGGCGGCGAATCGCCAGCGGCGAAAGACCTTATCGCGGAAAAGTGCGATGCGTACCTGATGCACGGCGATCCGCCGGAACGCGTCGGCGAAAAAATCGCGGATTTGCGCGAACGCCGCTCGCGGCACGATCTGCCGCCGCTGAAGTTCGGCGTGGCAGGCTACACCATCGTGCGCGAAACGGAGCGGGAAGCGCAGGATGAACTGAAGCGCATCACCGACGTCAACCAGTCCGCTGCCGGCAATGCGAATTACCAGCAGTGGCTCGCGGGAACGCAGCTCGAGCAGCGCGTCTCGCTTGAAGACTACTCGGTTTCGAATCGCGGATTGCGCTCGGGCTTGGTGGGCACACCGGAGCAAGTTTCCGAGCGGCTCGCGCAATTTGAGGCCGTTGGCGTCGATCTCGTTCTGCTCCAATTCAGCCCGCAGCTTGAAGAAATGGAGCGCTTCGCGGACAGCGTCATCCGCCGAAGCGTTTCCGCGCACACGTAGGCTTAAGAGCTTGTGGCGTCGCCAGTCACTTAACTTGCCCTGAGTATTCCGTCTCTTCAGGGACGTCGGTGGGACTTTCGAAATCGACTCGGTAGCCGTCTGGGTCCACGAAGGGGACAACCCAAAGCGCGTTTCCGACGAATGGGTTCCTATTAACCTTAATTCCTCGAGATGCCGCCTCGCGATAGATCGCCAGCGCATCTTGGCACATGAAACAGACCGATACGCCTTCTCCCAATTTGCCGCTGGGCTTCCAGGAATCGTGCCCTTCCTTCCGAAACTCCTGCAGCATCAACGCCGCGCCACCAATCTCCAGCCAGCACCAGCGCAGTTTCCCCTCGTCGATCCATTTCTTGGTCATCTCGAAACCCAGGCCTTCGACGTAAAATCGCAGCGATTCCTCCATGTTAGACACACCAAAAAATGGCACGGCCTGCTTGACGTTGGTCACTTTCTTCTTTTCAACACTCATTTTCGAACTCCTACACGTGTTGATTCTTCACTTGTCCCCAAACCAAAGAGAAACCGTCCAAGTCGTGCCTCACAATGCGCGCATCAGCTCACTACGTTGCCGTTCAACTTTTTTGGTATTGCCGTGCTTCCATTCCTTGAATGCAGAGAAAAATTGGAATGACTCAGCACTACGAAAGGGCCGGAAAAGCATGACCGCAGGATTGAAATCGTTGCCACTACTAAATAGGTGAAAAACACGGACTGCGAGAGACCATTTTTTCCATGACTTTCGCTCTGACCAGTTCAGCACAACAGCACGATTCTCTACGAGCGGGAGAATCTGAGTTGTCATGTATTCATGCCAGATGGGACTATCTGAGTAAATGAAAAGAACGTTCTTTCCATTCCGCAACCACGAAAGCCAGATTAAGAAATATAGCGTGATTCGGTACATCCAATAAAAGACTGCGCATAGTAAGAGAACCGGCAGAATTAGCAAGAGAAGTGGCAGGGAAAGAACGACCATGCCCATTTTTCGTATGAACGATTCCTTCTGCCGTGCCATAAGTGCTTCCTTTACCAAGAGGAGCTGACTACGACCTGTGCGCTTACTATGCCGAAGAGTTTAAAGCCAAGCGAGCACCTCGTTTGCCAGGAACTACTAGAACCCTTATGGGCCAAGTATCCTAGGCCAATTAACACAGTCACTAGAACCGAACCCACGCCGGTCCCTAAATACACTAGGTAAATTGTGAATATTTGGCTATAATTGGGGTTTGCTTTTGAAGAGCTGGCCCCGCCTGAGTGGGTCTGCAGGGAATACGAACATGAATCTGGTTATCGCAAAACTCCATGAAGCGCAACTGCGCAAAGACCTCCCCGAATTTCGCCCCGGCGACACGGTGCGCGTCAATGTCCGCCTGAAGGAAGGCGAGGGCGAGAAGGAAAAGGAACGCCTACAGGCGTTCGAAGGGGTCGTGATCTCCAAGAAAGGCCGGGCTTCGGGCGCTACGTTTACCGTGCGCCGCGTTAGCTTTGGCGTCGGCATCGAGCGCATTTTCCCGCTGCATTCGCCTTCGATTAGCTCGATCGAAGTGGTCGGCAAGGGCAAAGTACGCCGCGCTCGCCTCTACTACCTGCGCGATTTGCGCGGTAAGGCCGCCCGCATCAAGCGCGCCGCCCGCGAAGAAGTGGCGGCTGTTGCGACGGCTGGAGCTGAAGCCAAGTCGTAAGCGCAGCTCTCCGATTCGAAATTCGAAACACGAAATTCGAAATGCCTTCAGAAAGAGCCCCGATTCCATCGGGGCTCTTTCTGCGTTCGTCAGTCTCTGTGGCTCGGCCGATAACCGATGAAGCCACCGCTTCTTTCGCCGGCCTCAATCAAGGCTGGACGTTTGTGACGCCTTCGGCGCCCGCCTTTGCAAAGTGTTTCTCGTACCAGGCGATAGATCGGTCGGTCCAGTCGATCACATGCTTTGTTTCGCGGATGCCGTGGCCTTCGCGAGGGTAGCGGACGAAAACTGCCTCCGTTCCCACGTCCTTTAGAGCGATGAAAAACTGCTCCGCCTCTGCGATGGGCACGTCGTTGTCGTTTTCGCCGTGAATCAACATAGTGGGCGTATGCGCTCCGGACACATGCTTCAGCGCCGAGCGTTCCCACGCGACGTCCATCAAGTTGCCTTGATGCAGAAATTGGCCAAACTCCATCTCTTCGTATTGATTGTAGTAGGTCATGTAGTTGTAGCTGACCAGGTTGGCGATGCCTGCGGTGGGAATCGCGGCCTTGAACTCGTTGGTCTGCGTGATAAGCCAATCCGTGAGCTGGCCACCGTAGCTTACGCCTTCAATGCCCATGCGCTCGCGGTCGATCCACAAATAGCGACGCACGGCCGCGCTCACGCCGTAGAGAACGTCTTGGCCTTCGTTCCCGTCCTGATCGGCAAAGACGGCATCGGCGAATTTCTGTCCGTAGCCGGTTGAGCCGCGAAAGTTCACGTTGAGAGTTGCCCATCCGCGCGCGGCGTAGACCTGATTCCTAAAGTTGAACCCAGGTCCATTCTGCCCGTGCGGGCCGCCATGAATATTTACGATCAGCGGATGCTTCGAGGTCGCGGTCATTCCGACCGGCTTGGTCAGAAACGCTTCGACTTCAAATTTGTTGTCGTTGCTTACGAAAGTGAAAGACTCGACTTCGCCGAGTTGTTTGCCCGCAAAAATCTCTGTGTTCAAGTCCGTAAGCTTGCGCGCGGCAGCCGCGCCGGACTTGACGTAAAGCTGCGCCATATCGCGTGGCGTGGTAAATGTGTAGGCCAGCGTCCCGTCCTTGCCAATCGAAAAGCCACCAACATTGCCAGTATCTTTCACTAGGTATTCCGGGGCGCCACCAGAAATTGGCAGCCGCACCAGATGGTTGCTTCCGCGCTCCTGAACCGTGAAGTACACCGCGCTACCGTCGGGTGCCCACTTCGGCGCGCCCTGACGATTGTCAATCACCGCTCCAATCTCGCGGCGGTCGCTGCCATCCGCGTTCATCATCCAGACGTGCGTGTCTTCCATGGTCGTCTCGCGATCGGTCAAGCCGCGCTTTGTGCCGCGATAGACGATGTGCTTGCCGTCAGGCGACCACAGCGGTTCGTACTCGTTGTATTCCGTAGCGGTCAAACGGCGAATGCTGCTGTCCGCCACATTGAACGCGAAAATGTCGTAGTTGAAAAATTCGTCCTGATTCGGCTCGTGGTTCGATGCAAAGAGAATTTCCTTACCGTCTGGCGACCAATCAATCGAGTGCTCGTCGTAGATTCCCTGGGTCAGTTGGCGCACCTGTTTGGTGGCGACGTCCACGGCAAAAATATGCAGCCGCTTGTTGTCGTTGAACCGCGTCATGCCTTCGCCGGCGTCTGGTTTGTACAAGTAGCGCGTGATGACCATGGGATCGCCGCCGGCTTCGGCGGCTCGTTCGTCGGGAGTTGAAGAAATGAAAGCGATCTGCTTTCCATCGGGCGACCAGGTCACATCTTGGCCTCCGCCCGGCAAGGGACTGTTCGTGCCACTCATCTTCTCGACGAGAGTTGTAATCTCGGAGCCATCTGGCCGGGCGAGAAGCAATCCGTGTTTGTCTCCGACTCTGCCTTGAAACGTCAGCCATTTCCCGTCCGGCGACCAGCGCGGATTGCCCGTGACATCCTTTTCGCCTCCGATGCGAATGGATTTTTGCGTGGCGAGATCCAAAATCCAAAGTTGCGGAGCGGGCCGGCCTGGACGGTCGTACAGAATCACAGGGTAGGCAACGCGATGGCCGTCTGGCGATAGAACCGCGTCGCCGACAGACCGGAAACGGGAAAGATCGCTGCTTACCAAACCTTGCGCTCCGCTGAACGGAGCCAGCGCGAGGAGCGCCGCCAAACTCAAAAGGCCGAAGCTGGCGCCAAGGCGCGGGGACTGCTTGCATGAATGCATGGAATTCCCCTCCAGATGCGTCTTCGTTGCTAAATTTGCCCGGTCATCGTAGGTCGCCTGGCGTGCCGCGGTCAACGAGTCTTGTAAGGATGGCCACAATTGCCGGGCATTTGGCACGCTTAGAGTGTTGCCCATGCGTTCATCAAGAAAACATGGAGGTTCACGAAACCATTTCCCCGTGGCTTCGTCTATACAGGAGGACGACCTGTTGACAATCAACAGGAGCAAGCATAGCCTCCTGTGGATAGTCAAAAGGAGAATCGCCATGGCGCAAACGCGCGGCGAAGTGTTGCAAGGCACGCTGGACCTGATCGTACTGAAGACTCTCGATGCCCTCGGTCCGCTTCATGGGTACGGTATCGCTGTACGCATTCAACAAGTTTCAGCGGATCTGCTTAAGCTCAACCAGGGCACGCTCTATCCGGCGCTGCTCAGGCTGGAACAGCGCGGCTGGATCTCCTCGAAATGGGGCGTCTCGGACAACAATCGCAAAGCCAAGTACTACTCGCTGACGCGCAGCGGCCGCAAACAACTTTTAGCGGAGACGGAAAGCTGGGAGCGCATGGCCGCGCTCATGACGCGTTTGCTCGGACGCGCCGAAGGAGCCTGAGATGGAGTGGCTGCGCATTTTCGCATCGCGGTTGGCTGGAATTTTCCGCAAGCGGAATCTGGATGGGGAACTCGACATCGAACTGCGCGCTCACATCGACGCGCTCACCGAAGAAAACGTCCGCCGCGGTATGAGCGAACAAGAGGCACGTTTCGCAGCACGTCGCGAATTCGGTGGCATAGAGCAAACCAAAGAATCGTATCGCGACCAGCGCGGACTGCCGTTCTTTGAAACGCTCATGCAGGATTTGCGTTACGCATCGCGCATGCTGGTGAAGAACCCCGGTTTCACGGCGGTAACAATTCTGACTCTGGCGCTCGGCATCGGTGCCAACACAGGCCTGTTCTCGCTTGTCAATTCCGTTTTGCTCGGCAACCTCCCGGTCCGCAATCCTCAGGAACTCGTCGTTATCAAGTACACGGATGCCCGCTCTCAAGAAGCGGAAGAAGACTTTTCGTATCCGATGTATCAAGCCATCCGCGACAAAAATACGGTCTTCGCAAATGTGTTGACGCGCTCCGGACTCGACTTCAATGCGAGTTATGGTGGGCAAAGCGAACGCGCCGTCGGCGAAATGGTCTCCGGAAATTACTTTGAGACGCTGGGTGTACAGCCGTTCCTCGGCCGCCTGATTGGGCCGGAAGACGACCGCACGCCCGGCGCTCATCCCGTCGCTGTTCTGAGTTACGTCTATTGGCAACGGCGATTCGGCAGCGATCCGGCGATCGTGGGCAGGAACATCGTCCTAAACGACAATCCGATTCGCGTCATTGGCATCACTCCGCCGGGATTCTACGGCACCGAAATGGCGCGCAATCCGGATATTCGCGTGCCCATGATGATGGCAACGGTTTTCCGCCCCGTGCCAGCAAATCGCCTGCAGAATCCGCGGCACCGCTGGATGACGGTTCTGGCGCGCCGCAAACCGGAAGTCAGCGTCGCGCAAGCGCAGGCCTCGCTCGACATTCTCTATCACCAGGTTCTTGCGGCGGAGCTGCAGGAACCTGGTGCGAGCGTCAATGCTCACGACAAAGAGCGCAGCCTCGCCAGCCGCATCCAACTGCTGCCCGGCAATCAAGGCTTCGCTCATCTGCGCACAGAAATGGAGCGCCCGCTCCTCCTCATGTTTTGCGTAACGGGGATTGTGCTTCTGGTTGCTTGCGCGAATCTTGCGAATCTTCTTCTCGCCAGGAACGCGAAGAGAAGGCAAGAAATCTCCGTGCGCTTGGCAATCGGAGCGGGCCGGGGAAGACTCATTCGTCAGTGGCTGACCGAGAGCCTGTTGCTCTCCGTCCTTGGTGGATGCGCAGGAGTTTTCGTCGCCTATTGGGCCAAGACGGCGTTGCTTGGTTTTCTTCCGGCGCAATACAGCGCGAACCTTCGCGCTCCGATGGATCTGCAAGTTCTGGGTTTCGCGTTGCTCGCATCTTTAATGACTGGGCTCCTCTTCGGACTTGCTCCCGCCTTGCAACTTTCGCATGCTGGCGTATCCATCGCGTTGCGCGCCGATGCTCCCTCGATTGCTTCCGGCGAACGCCTCTTCAGTTTGCGCAGCGCGCTTATTTTTCTACAGGTTGCGCTCTCGTTGCCGCTTCTCATTGGCGCAGGCTTGTTTCTCCATAGCTTGCGAAACCTACGCGGCGTCAATACCGGCTTCACAAAAGAGAATGTTTTCCTGGCGACGCTCAATCCAGCCATGAACGGCTATCCACAAGCAAGAATCAAATCGCTTTACGATGATATCCTGGCGTGCGTTCGCACACTGCCTGGCGTGCGCGCAGTGAGCTTGACCACCAGCTCCGTCATTTCCGGCGGCTGGGATCAGGAGGGCGTCAAAGTGGAAGGCTATCAACCCGGCCCAGACGAAAACATGAGTCCCAACGCTGCCGTCGTGTCGCCCGGCTACTTCGCGACCATGGGTATTGCCTTCGTGGAAGGCCGTGACTTCACGGAGCAGGACACAGCCGCGCGCCCGAAAGTCGTCATCATCAACGAAACAATGGCGCACTATTTCTTCGGAAACAAAGATCCCCTCGGTAAGAAAATTGGAACCGACGACGATCCGAAAGTGCCTCCGGATCGCGAAATCGTTGGCGTCGTGAAAGATGCCAAGTACGTGCATCTTTCAGAAGCGCCGCGTCGACATTTTTATGCGCCGATGGCTCAGGAGGAGCGCCTCTTTGACATGACGTTGCAAATTCGCACCTCGGGCGATCCGGAAAAAATCGGCGACCTCGTACGAGCCCAGGTCCACGACCTGGATGCCAACTTGCCTCTCTACGCGACCACCACGCTGGAAGTTCAGATCGACAATTCCCTCGCGCAAGAAAGGCTTCTTACCTGGCTTTCGAGCCTCTTCGGCTTGCTAGCGACGCTGTTAGCATCGTTGGGACTCTCTGGCGTAGTGGCTTTCTCCGTCGCCCGCCGCACGCGCGAAATCGGAATCCGCATGGCTCTAGGCGCACAGCCGGGGGACATTCTCCGCAACGTTGTGAGTCACATGGCTTTTCTTGTGACCGCAGGCATGGCCGTCGGTTTGGCGGCCGCATACGGGCTAAGCCGCGTACTTAGAACCATGCTGTTCGAAGTCGGCTCCGCTGATCCCCTCGCGTTTGCCGGAGCGTGCTTCCTGCTCGGAGCGGTCGCAGCCTTAGCTGCGTATCTTCCAGCGCAGCGCGCCACGCAAGTCGATCCCGTCGTTGCTCTACGCTACGAGTAAACGCCCACCGCCCGCGCGCCGTGCTAAAATCTCGGGCCAATGAGCCGTCTCTGCTCTTCCCGTTTCGAGCGAGCGGCGCGACAACTTGGCTGGATGCGCATTGCCGGTCTCGATGAGGCCGGGCGCGGCGCTCTCTTCGGCCCGGTCGTCGCCGCCGCGGTCATTCTCAATCCCAAACGCCGCATTGTCGGCCTCGACGATTCGAAGAAACTTCCCGCCGAGCGCCGCACGGAACTTGCCGAGCGCATTCGTGAACACGCCCTGGCCTGGGCCGTTGCCGAAATCGATGCCCAGCGCATCGACGCCTGGAATATCTATCAAGCCAGCCGCCAGGCCATGACCGCAGCTCTGCAACAACTTTCGATTCAGCCGGATTATTTGCTGATCGACGCCATGCAACTCGACGTTCTCATCGAACAGAAATCCCTCATCAAAGGCGATGCGCGCAGCGTTTCCATTGCCGCCGCTTCCATACTCGCCAAAACTCATCGCGATGCTTGCATGGAAAAGTGGGATGTCGTCTATCCGCAGTACGGTCTTGCCCGCCACAAAGGCTACGGCACTCCCGACCACCTGGAGGCGCTCCGCCGGCACGGTCCCTCGCCGCTTCATCGCCATTCGTTCGCACCCGTGCGCGAATCAAACTGCTGGGCCGCGGGAGCCACGCAAACTCCGCTACCGCTTTCTTAGCGCGTCACATAAAATCTCCGCCGGAAACACTAGAGGTCGAGCAAATGCATGGGAAATGGTTTAAGCACCGCGCTCTGATTCTTTCTTCGGTGTGTTGCATGGCTTTCTGTTTCTGGACCCTCGCCACGCAAGTCGCAGCCAATTCCGCGGATGGCGAAGGAAAGAGCTTGCTTGCTGCCACTCCGCCGATGGGCTGGAACAGTTGGGACTCCTACGCCGAAACCGTCAGCGAATCCGACATCAAAGCGAACGCCGCCTGGATGGCCGAACATCTGAAATCCTATGGTTGGGAATACATTGTCGTGGACGAAGGCTGGTACGTGACGAATCACTCCACCGAGACCAATGGTGGCGCCCCTGAATTCAGCCTCGATGCCTATGGCCGCTACATTCCCGCCGTCAACAACATTCCTTCAGCGGAAAATGGCGCAGGCTTCAAGCCGCTCGCCGATTACGTTCATTCGCTCGGCCTCAAATTCGGCATTCACATTTTGCGCGGCATTCCGAAAGAAGCTGTCCGCAAAAACCTTCCAATTGCAGGCACGTCGTATCACGCGAAGGCCGCCGCGGACGTCACCGATTCTTGTCCATGGAATACATACAACTACGGCCTCAACGCGGGCTCGCCCGCCGCTCAGGCATACTACGATTCCATCGCCAAGCTTTACGCCGGCTGGGGAGTCGACTTCCTAAAGGTCGATTGCATTTCCAGCCATCCCTACAAGGGCGACGAAATTCGCATCCTCAGCGGAGCGCTTCGCAGAGTTCGCCGACCCATCGTTCTCAGTCTTTCTCCTGGGCCAGCTCCTCTCGATAAAGCAGCGGAGCTCAGCCGTTACTCTCAGATGTGGCGGATCTCGGACGACGTTTGGGACGTATGGTTTAGCGACAAAGACTTTCCGCAAGGAGTTGGAAATCAATTTGCTCGCGCAGCGAAATGGGCGGCGACCTCCGGTCCCGGACACTGGCCCGACGCGGACATGCTTCCGCTTGGCCGCCTGGAACCAGTCGCTGGGTGGGAAAAGCCGCGCACCACACGCCTTACGCACGACGAGCAGCGCACTCTCCTCACACTCTGGTGCATTTTTCGTTCGCCGCTCATGATGGGAGGCAACCTCACCCTGTCCGATGAATGGACGCAGTCCATGCTCAGGAATGCGGAGCTGATCGGCGTCGATCAGCATTCCACCGACAGCCACGCCGCTATCTCGACAGACAAAGCCGCCGTGTGGCTATCTACTCCCGAATCCGGTGATGGCGCCTACATCGCCGTTTTCAATCTCGACGCGTCCCCGCAAACGTTTCATTACTCTTGGAAGGAATTGGGCCTGAAACGCTCTGACTACAAACTTCGCGACCTTTGGGAACATACAGACCTGGGCTCCAAGGAATTTGTCGATGTCACGCTCCCGGCTCACGGGTCCGCAATTTACTGGGCTTCCGAAAAATAGCGAACCCTTTTGTTCTTCGCTGTTGCGTCATTCCTTTAGCAAATCGGTGCCGATGCGTTTATCATCGTCCCCGACGGAGACTTTCCGCGGCCATTCCTTCACGGCGGCCCGGATCGCTTAACTCAGACGCCAGCAAATGCTCTTCAACAGCCTAGTCTTTCTTTTCCTTTTCCTGCCGATCGTGTACTTCGGTTTCTGGCGTCTTCGCACAAAAAAACAGCGCTATGTCTGGCTCACCGTCGCCAGCTACATTTTTTATGGCACGTGGAACTACAAGTTCTGCGCACTCATGGCCTTCTCGACGGCGGTCAGCTACTTCGCCGGTCTCGCTATGCTCGGCGACACCAATCCTAGCCGCCGCAAACTCTTTCTGATCGTTCCCGTCGCCATCGACCTTCTTCTGCTCGGCTTCTTCAAGTATTTCAATTTCACGGTGTCCAGCTTTGCTGAGCTTTCGGGGTGGTTTCACGTGCCGATTCATCCGCCCGCGCTGAATATCATTCTTCCGGTCGGCATTTCGTTCTACACCTTTCACACCATCAGCTACATGGTGGACGCCTACCGCGGCGTTATCACCCCTACGCGCAACTTCTGGGAGTTTTCCTGCTACGTCTCGCTCTTTTCGCAGTTAGTAGCAGGGCCCATCGTGCGCTTCCGCCAGGTTGAAGCCGATCTGGAAAACCTCGATCACGCCGATCGTACGCGCTGGCTTAATATTGGCTGGTCTTTCTTCGCCATTGGCATGATGAAAAAGGTTCTACTCGCCGACACCATCGCGTCCGTCATCAACCCTGCCTGGAGGGACGCCGCTCATCTCTCTACTCTCGGCGCGTGGCTCTGCGTACTCGGCTACACCTATCAAATCTATTTTGATTTCTCCGGCTACAGCGATATGGCCGTCGGCCTCGGCTATCTTTTTGGCATTCGCCTCCCCCAGAATTTCAACTCGCCGTACAAGGCGCTCAACATCGCCGATTTCTGGCGCCGCTGGCACATCTCCCTTTCCACCTGTTTGCGCGATTACCTCTACATTCCGCTCGGAGGCAGCCGCGTTTCCGCGAACTGGCTCGTCTACCGCAATCTTCTGATCACCATGCTTCTGGGCGGCCTTTGGCATGGTGCCAACTGGACCTTCGTTTTTTGGGGTGGTTATCACGGTGCTCTTCTTTGTTTCTACAAGCTGTTCGGCAAACCTTGGGATCGCCTGCCGGCAGTTGTCCAGCGCGTCGGTACGTTCTTTCTCGTAGTGATTGGCTGGGTTTTCTTTCGCTCAGACGATTTCTCCATAGCCGAGGCGATGCTCGCACGCATGTTCACTCTATCTCCTGGTTCTATCTTTCCCGGCCTCGTTGGTTTGCTCACGGCCTTGGCTGTTGCTGCGGCAATAGCGCACTTCGCGCGGAACACCTTTGAAATGAATCACGAATGGAACTCATGGACCGTCGCAGGCCTTAGTCTCGGATATACAGCAGCGCTCCTGGCCATCGCATCCGGCCAGCAATCACCATTTCTCTATTTTCAGTTTTGAGGATCTCTAAGGAGCTGGCGCATAACAAGTGAACGGCTCAGCAACCAATCCGGCAAGCATCTGGAGTATCGGGCGCCTTCTGCCCCGGCTGATGCTTTTCTTCTTCCTCCTGGATCTCGTTCTGCGCTTCGCTCCGCTTGATCCGTTTACATTTCGAGCGTGGGAATCGATGCTCCGCCACTACCCAAATGCGGTCGGCCCGTTCATCCCCAACAAGCACTATCACCGCGACAATTCCTATGGCGGTGTCGCCAGCATCGGAAATCTTCCTGCCCTTCGCCACTATCACTCCGTCGACTTCACGACGGATGCTTCCGGCTTTCACAATCCGCCCGCCCTGGCGCAAGACAACGCCATCGGCATCGTGGTTGGAGATTCCTTTGCCGTCGGCAGCGAACTCCCCGAAGACGAGTCCCTCTCCGCCCAACTCACCCGACGCATCGGCGGATACTTCTACAATGCAGGTTCACCGCAACCGCTCCATCTGCGCAGTCTCGAAGCCGTTGCCCGACGCATCGGTCTTCATCACGGTCTGATCATTTGTGAGTTTCTGGAATCCCGCGCCCTTCAAGATCCGCCGTCTGCCACTCCAGACGGTGCCCGCGGGGCAGTCCAGGCCTTATTCTTTCGCACTTTGGGCCAGGAGTGGACGGACCGCCTCGGAACTTCGCTCAATGAGCTCCATTCTTCCCCGCTTCAAGCGCTTTCAGCCAAGCTCGAGAAGAAAATCCAAGACGATGTCCTGCTCCCCAATTCTTTTGCAGCCTTTGTGATCCAAGAAAAGCTTCGCAACGGCGAGCCTATCGTCTTTTTACCTGCGGAATTTAAGTCTTCTGCCGATCCGCGCAAAGCAGCAGACCGCTGGGCGGCCTATTTCGCCTGGTATTCCGCGCAGTTACGGAACGATGGCCTCGACCTCGTCGTTCTCCTCGTTCCCAACCGCGCCACTGTCTTCGCGCCTCTACGCGCCCAGCCGCGCGATATCTCCGCCTCCCGCGCAACTCTGGAAGTACTCGCGAGCGCGCTTCAAAACGCAGGCGTCCGCACCGTCTCCCTCGAACCGCGCTATGCTCACGACGCACCGATCCTTCTCGACCAGAAAAAATATCTCTATTTTCTGGATGACACCCACTGGAACGGCAACGGCACGGCCATCGCCGCCGACGAGATCTTCAACTCACGCAAGTAGAAAACTATTTCCTGTGCTGTTGTTCTAGAGATTCAAAGGAACCTTTATCTTTGCCGCCAACCTCCGTCTCTCTCCGCTTTGCCTGGTAATGGCCGAAAAACACCCTTCCCCCGCTTCGCCTCGTCTTCGCCTACTAGTTTCCTAGTCCTAACGGGGATAACTGGCTGCTCACACTCTCTTCTGGGTTCGTTGACTTGCCTTTTCCCTGCCTGCTAGCGTTAGCAAGCACGGCTTCTGTCTGCCTTTCCAACACTTGGGACGGAGGGCTTCTCCTCCTGCAGGCGCGGGCCGCGTATTGTCCGGGAACACGTATGGCCTATACCAAGAGCAAATTTGTCGAATCCGCGCAGAAGCTGCTGAATCAGGGCAAGGTCCCTCAGGCCATAGCCGAGTACCAGCAAATTCTTAAGTTCGAGCCGCGCGACCAGGTCACGCTAATGACCATCGGCGAGCTCTATATCCGCCAGGGCGAAACTTTTCAGGCCATCGATTACTTCGAACGCCTCGCCCAGATTTTTGTCGGCGACGGTTTTCTCACCAAAGCTATCGCCGTCTATAAGCGCATCGCCAAACTTGCTCCGGAAGAGATTCGCCCCCTCGAAAAGCTGGCCGACCTATACGTCCAGCAGGGGGTTATGAGCGAGGCCCGCCCGCTCTTCCTGCAACTCGCGGAAATCCATCTCAAGAACAACCGCCAGCCGGAAGCCGTTGGCCTCCTGAAAAAACTTCTCCTCGCGGAACCGGACAATCTTCGCATTCAGGTTCGCCTGGCCGATCTTTATCAAGCTATGGGTCAGTCGCGCGAGGCGGTTGACGCCTACGTTTCCGCCGCGCAGCGTGCCCTCGCCCGTGGAGACCAGTCGGAGTCCGAAAAGCTCGCCGATAAAGCCCTGAAGATTGACGCAAATTGCCTGGCCGCCACCATTGTCAAAGCCCGTTCTTTTTCTTCTCAGGGTAATCTCACGCAAGCGGCCGAAGCCCTCGAGCACGTTCCGGATCTTGAAAAAGGTGGCGAACAGACCGAGTTGCTGCTCGATCTCTATCTCAAGAACACAAATTGGGATAAGGCCACGGCTCTCGCGCTCCGCGTTCTCGGAGCCGACAGCAAGAATTTTGGCCCCGCGCAAAAAATCGTTGAAGGGCTCCTCGAATCAGGTCAGAGTGACCGCGCCATGGCCATCATTGGCCAGATTCGCGTCCCCATGATCGACGCCGGAGAGCACGAAGTCATCGGTCGCCTGCAAAACGAACTGGCCGGCCGCATGCCAGGCCGCCTTGAACCCCTCGAATGGCTCGTCGATTTCTACGGTCGCACCAGCGATTCTTTCCGACTTCCCGACGCCCTGGCCCATTTGGGCGACGCACTCGTCACCGCCAATCAACTCGAGCGCGCCAAAGCCATCTTTGAACAACTCGTCGACCGCCAGCCCGATAGCGATTCTGCCAAACGCAAGCTGGATAACTGCCTCCGCAAGATGGGTTTGCTCGGCGCGGAAGCGGAGCCAGTCGTTCCCGAAGAAGATCTCCAGGCAGAAATTCCCAAGGCTCCGGCGCCAAAATTGCGTCCGGACGTGGAGCCAACCTTTGCGCCCGTCGCTGGCGACAAACCCGAGGTCGCCTCAGCTCCTGCCGAGCCTCAGTTAGACGACGAAACGCAGAAGTTCATCGCTCAGTCCCTCACCGATGTCGATCTTTTCGCCAGCTACGGCTTGACCCAGAAAGCTATCGGCCTTCTCGAAGCTATTTTGCGCCGCGCGCCTCGCCACACCCCGACACTCGAAAAGCTTCTCGACTTTGTTCTCGGCGCGGGCGACGATCGCCGCACCGCTGAGCTCGCTTCCCAACTAGAACAAATTCATATCGAACGCGCCGACCTGCGGGGCGCCGAGCGCTTTGGCGAACTTCGCCGCAGATTCCAGCGCGCCGCCGGTCTTACAGACGCGGAATTGGCAGCCAGCGCCGCACCTCTTCACCCGGAACCTCCAGCGGCGACCATCCCGGAAGTCCCGATGATGGAAGTTGCCGCCGAGCCCGAGGCCACCGTCGAAGAGCCGGTGCTTGAGTTTGAATCGCCTGTCGAAGCCGAGCCGGCTCCCGCGGAGCCAGTCCATGCCAGCGCGCCCTCGAACGCCTCCGGCGCTCAGGAAGAAGTTGATCTTTCTGCCGAGTGGGATTCCATGCTGGAAGATTCACATCCAGCGGAACCCGCCGAGAAGGCGCCTCCGGCAAGACCTACGGCCCCTGTTTCTCCGCCGCCTCCTGAAGTCGCCGCGGAGCCAGTTTCCGCCGAAGAATTTTCAATTACAGAAGAGCCCGTTGCCGCTACGCCTGTTGCCGCTGCGCCTTCCGCCTCCCACGAAGTCACGGATTTCGAACTGCCTGTGGAAGAGCCCGCGGCTCTCGAACAAGAATCTAATTCCTTTGCGGACATTTCCGCGGAGCTTCCTTCGGTCCACGAACCGGAAAACATCCCTGCTCCCGCCGAAAAGAGCCACGCGCCAGCAGTCCACGAAAAGCCGCCCGTTCACGAAAAGCCGGTTGTTCCGGAGAAACCAGCACCTCCCAAGCCGCTCGAACCGGAACCGGAATTCGAACTCGATCAAGATTTCGAGCTGGTGCTCGAGCCGGAACCGCTCGTCCCGGCTTACGACCAGAAGCCGCCCGAGAAACCCATTGTCGTCTCCCAGCCCGAGCCGGAACCCGCTACCTCGGCTAAGGATTCTGCTCCTGTCGCACCCGCAGCCGCTTTCGCTTCCGACCAGTTCCTTGCGGACCTGGCAAAAGAGATCGATGACCTAGGCTTGGACGCGTTGACGCCTTCCCATTCGGAAGCTGCGCCTCATGCGGCTCCGCCTAAACCGGAAGTAAAGCCCGCTGGGCCGGCCGAACACAGCCCGCTCAAGGAAGTCTTTGACGATTTCCGCGCCGAACTCGGCGAAATGGGAGCCGAAGACGAAGACCTCGAGACCCACTACAATCTCGGCATCGCCTTCCGCGAAATGGGCCTGCTGGATGAAGCCATCAGCGAATTCCAAAAAGTCGCCAAAGCCACTGACAACGGCAAGCCCTTCCGTTACGTTATGCAGTGCTGCACTCTGCTGGGCCTCGCCTTTACGGAAAAAGGGCAGCCGGGCATCGCCGCCATCTGGTACGAGCGCGCCTTGCGCGTACCTGGCATTGAGCCGGAAAGCATTCTCGCGTTGCGGTATGATTTAGGCGTTGCCCAGGAATCCGCGGGTGAGCCGGAAGCTGCGCTGAAGAGCTTTTCTCAGGTCTATGCGATGAACATCGATTACCGCGACGTCGCCGATCGCATCGCCGCTCTACAGAAGCCCAGCCGTTGATGCCCGGCATTCACTGATGCAGGCGATTCCCTCTTAACCATGAACCGTGTCTTCCGCGCGCTACTGGTCGTTGTTTGCTTCGAAATGGGAGCTCTGCTTCTGTATCTGCCGTGGTCCGCATTCTGGGAACAGAATTTCTTTCTTATCCACTTTCCTTCTCTTATTCGTGTGGTGCTTCATCCGACGTTTCGCGGCGCCGTCAGCGGTATAGGCGTGCTGGATATTCTTCTGGCTCTCAGCTTCATCGGCTCTCGTCCGAGTCCCTCCAGTGTCCCTCCCCAATAGTTCGGTGCCCGATTTCAAGTTCCGCCCGGACGGCAAGCCCATACTCTGCTACATCACCGACCGCCTCAGCCCGTCCGCCCCGTCTCAAACAGATTTGATGGATCCGCTTTTGGATAAAATCGAGCTGCTAGCCGCCGCCGGGATCGATTGGATTCAGCTTCGCGAGAAAGATTTATCGGGGAAACAATCTGCCTCGCTTACGCGCGAGGCACTAAGGCGTGTTTCGAAACAGGCAGGTCAATCTAAATCTGCGACGCGAATTATCGTGAACGACCGCCTCGATGTGGCCCTCGCCGAGCAAGCTGGCGGCGTCCACCTGGGCGAAAACTCGTTGCCTGTCGAAGAGGCGAAGCGCCTGGTGCAGTCGTCACCTGCCGCCCAAACGCTCGCCCACAATTTCCTCGTCGGCGTTTCCTGCCATTCGCTCGAAGCCGCCAAATCTGCCGCCGCGGCTGGCGCGGACTACCTCTTCTTCGGCCCCATCTTCGCCACACCCTCAAAAGCCGCCTACGGTGCGCCTCAAGGTCTCGATCGTCTCGCCGCCGTCTGCAGCTCCGTAAACATTCCCGTCTTAGCCATCGGCGGAATCACTTTGGCTAACGTTTCCTCCTGTCTTTCTGCCGGAGCATCCGGCCTCGCCGCCATCCGCCTGTTTCAAGACGCCGCTGCTCCCACCAGTCTCGTCCGCTCGCTGCGCCAGCAAAGCTGTTGAACCAAGGACACCTACCGCCACACCTCTCCCTCGCGCACTCCTTCCGTGCCGCACCTTCACTCTTCATTGTTGATGGATTTGTTCTACCCGACCGTTACTTTGCGGCTTTGCCCTGTTTTTTTCCGTTGGTACAGTTGCCGGTCCGCGGCCTCCAGCAGGTCATGCGCTGTCCGCCCATCGCCGGGATACATCGCCATGCCAATGCTCACGCTGATAGAAGGTTCTTCCCTGTCATCCCGCACGCGAGCTTCGATGCGCTGCGCCACCTGTTGTGCCGTCCCTCCGTTCGATTCTATCAGCAGCACTGCAAATTCGTCCCCGCCGTATCGTGCCGCCAGGTCCGTCCCACGGCATTGTTCCGTCATCACCTTCGCCAGCCGCTTCAGCGCCCTGTTTCCTGCCAAGTGCCCCAGCCGGTCGTTGATCCGTTTCAGGTCGTCCAGGTCCAGCAGCAGCACGGTAAACGAATGTTGGCCGCGGTCCGCGCGCCGGAGTTCGCGCTCCAGCGTGTCCATGAATTCCCTGTAGTTGGCCAGTCCGGTCAGCGCGTCGTGTGTGGCTTGGTAGCGAACCAGCTCTTCGCTTCTCTTCCGCACCGTGATATCTAGCCCAACCCCGATGCACCCTATCGTTTCTCCTGACGGGGCGCGCAATGGATCCAGGTGAATTTCCAAGACTCTGTCCTGGCGCTTGTACTCGAAGTGCGCCGACTCTCCCCGCAACGCCGCATAGTGGTGCGCTATGGGTCCCGTATTCGTAGCATTGCACTTCAGGTATTCCGATACCGTCCGCCCCACCAGGTCCCCGGCATGTACATCGGAATGCTGCAAACCCGAGCCCCAATTCGACGTGATCCGCAAGCTCTCATCCGTTGTCCACAACAGCACCGGCATCTGCTCCACCAGCAATCGCAATTGTGTTTCCGATGGCGTGTCTTGCGTTTTCTGGTGCGTCGCCCGCCCAATCTCCAGGATGCCGGTTACCATTCCCCGCGCATCCCGCATGGCTTGCCGCCTTACACCCACGCTCAGTTTTGAACCCAGCTTGTGCAGCCGCTCGACCGTCTCGCTATCGGTGATTTTCCCTTCGCGCGCTGCTTCCAGTACCGCCTGCAGTGACGGCCCTTCGTAAATGGGCAGCAGCGAGATCAGCGCAACGCCAGTAACTTCGGCCGCTGAGTATCCGTACAAAAGCTCCGCCCCCCGGCTCCATAATTCAATGGCGCCATCGAGCGTTATCCCTATGATTGCCTCTTCAGTTGATTCCAGAATGGCAGCAAGCAATTGCTCGCACCGCGGGCTAGGCAGCATGAGTACCTGATGTACTTTCAGAACGGAGAGGGCGTTCGAGTGGTAAGGCTGGGTTTCTCGCAGACGAGAGGAGGGACCTGCGAGTCTTTTGTTCAACCAGGAAGCGTTACATCCACTGCAACTTTGATTGTACTCCTCTGCAGTTGAGGCGCAACACATCTCTCCAAAAGATGTTCCAAAGCAGACACTTTTTGCGATCCCATGCTCGAACTACTTTCCGCCGCAGTTACCGTTGCTGAATTCGCCGCTGGAGACGGCTACGGATTTGTCTTCAACGCATCATTGAGGATCATCGCTAGCCGCACACCGCCCTCCGCAATTCGCTTTTCCGCCACGGGGGCCGCTTTTTCCTGGTACGCCTCGCCCGCCGCGATGTTCTGTTTCAGCAGCCGCTCGCCGATGTTGTTGTCGTCCGAACAACTGTGTACCGCCACATTTGGTTCGATGGCGATCTTCGGCGTCAAATCTCCGTACACTACACTCTCCGCAAAATCGTAGCCTTCCCACACCCAATCCTCGACGTGAACCCCCGCCTTCTGCCAACCTTCGATGTCTGCCGCAAACAATGCGTCAAGTGTGTCGGCGTACTCCGCTGAATCAGCGCCCTCTGCGTCGCGCTCGGGAATCGCCGTGTCCCAAATGCTATGCAGGTTTGGCGAAAACGAATGATTGTGCTCATGCGCGGTGCGCCGGAAGTATTTTAATGGCACGCAATTTCCGCCTTCATCGGCATTTGTAATGGTGTGCAGCGGCTGGTGCAAATCTCCCACGAAATGGATCACGTAGCGCAAAGCATCCGCGCGCTTTGCAGCGTCTGCATTCTTGTCTTTCAGAATGGCCAGTTGCTCGCTGATCGCCTTCGTCACACATCCAGCCGCTCCGCAAAACGGTTCCAGCTCTCCGCGTTTCGACCCTCGCGGTATGTCGATGTAGTGCCACGGCCCGTTCTTCCGTTCTCCGCGCACGTCGTCCGCCCAAGTGGCCGCGTCCGCCATCGCGTCGCGCGCTGCTCCTCCGCAATAGCGATTCAATTTCGGATCGATCGGATTCTCGCTCAGCAGCTTCTCCACCCATTGCCGCGTTTCCGGCGTCAAATGCTTCTCCGCGATCAAAGCCACCGTCTGGTGACCCTTGCATCCCCACGCCCGCGCCGCCGACGGCCAAAAGAACAAAACCAGTACGTATAGCGAAAACAAATAAATTCCAAACCGCTTCATGGATAGCTCCCATTTAAGGCGTTCGAATTTTTGACAGAAATTTTTAATGCTCAAGGTTCTGTCTCAGAATCAAGAAAGGGCAGTTTAAAGAAGGTTTCCTAAAGAAGAAAGCACCAAGCTCAAAAGTAACAAACTTCCGCTACTCACTACTCCCTATTCACTACTCACTGTTCACTTCCTCACGCACTCAGCCATCGTCCAATCGGCCGCCAGGACTCCGTGTGATCGCAAATCACGCGCAGCGCGGCTGTAATGGGAATCGCCAGAATCAATCCCATGCCGCCCCATACCCATCCCCAAAAGAGCAGCGAAATCGTTATCGCCACGGCATTCAGACGCACGCGCCGCCCAACCAGTTGGGGCGCCACTAAATTCAATGCCAGCACGTGAATGGTCATCAACCCGCCAGCAATCAGCGCGAATTGTCCAAACGTTCTCCATTTGGCCAGCGCAATGATAAATGCAGGCAGCCACGCCAGCACGGCTCCGATGTACGGCACCATATTCAGCAAACCGGATGCAATTCCCGTGAGCACCGGAAAGTCCAGCCCTAGAAACCAGAAGAACGCGCTGCTCGCCGCAATCACCATCAGTGTCAGCAACGTCATTCCCGCCAGATAGTCCCGCAGAACCTCTCGCAAATCCTCCAGCGTTTCCTTCACCTGCGTCCGTTTCGACGCCGGAAATAGTTGTAGCGTTCCGTGCCAAACTTCCCGCTTCCCCGCCAGCATAAAAAACACCAGGAACGGTACAAACGTAATTTCCAGAAACAGCGCATAGAGAGAGCCGATTCCGCGGAATAACATCGCGCGCACGGCCGCCGTCTCCGGATGCTCTCCTGCTTGTTGCGGTGCAACGGCTCCGGGCTCTACAGGCGTGACCTGTTTTTCCAGTCCGTTGATTCTGCCTTCCACTGCCCCTGCCGCTTGTCTCACGAGCCCACTGTATTTCGGCCAGTTCGCCGCAAAATCTTCCGTTCGTGTTCCCAAGGCATAGCCGACGGCCACGAGCACGGCGATCAACAAGAGCACCATCACCATCGCGCCTACCGTGCGCGGCACGTGCATTCGCTCCAGCAATTCCACCGCGGGATCCAGAAAATAGGCCAGCAAGATCGATAGCAGCACGGTGATCACGACTCCCGCTGCGTAATAAAAAAACAGCAGGATCACTGCCGCGGCGAGTATCCGCAAACTGAAGTTGGAACCTGCGATTCGAACGGTGGAATTTGGCGTCTCTATTTCAGGCACGAGGTACTCCGTTCCCTTCACGTTAGCATACTCATGCAAGCTCATGGCCACATCGCACGCCGCCGTTTCGTATCTCGAATTGCCCAAAGCAGGGAACAAACCAGAGAACCGCGGAAGCCTTTCGCTCCCTATTTACCCAAGCGAACTCGCTCCCAACCACCGTCCCGAGCCCCTGCCAGAGCGTATGCTAGACTTTCGTATGGTCGGTCCTTCAGGTTTTGGCCGCTAACCTCTCATGCCCAAAGAACTTTTCGGAACTGATGGAATTCGCGGCGTTCCCGGCACGCCGCCTCTCGATGACGCCACCCTTTTCGCAACTGGCCGCTCCCTCGCTGCATATCTGCTTCGCGAACACTCCGCCGCCCACGTTCTCATCGGCATGGACACGCGCGAATCTGGCCCACACATTGCCGCCCTCCTCGCCGCCGGGCTCACGCAAGCCGGCGGTTCGGTTGCCTTTGCAGGCGTCATCACCACACCCGGCATCGCCTGCCTCGTTCGCCAAAACGATTTTCAAGCCGGCGTCGTCATTTCCGCCTCTCACAATCCCTACCACGATAACGGCGTGAAGCTTTTCTCCCACGCAGGTATGAAGTTCCCTGACTCTGTCGAAGAGACTCTCGAAGCGGACATCTTCAAGCATCGCTCCGAAGCTCCTCCGAAAAATCCGCCGCACCTCGTCGCCGACGCCTCACTCGACGCCGAATATATCGACTTTCTTCGCAGCCGCATCGTTCACGGTGCCAAGCTTTCCGGTTTCCGAATCCTTCTCGATTGCGCGAATGGCGCGGCCTACAAACTCGGCCCCGAACTCTTTCATTCACTCGGTGCAAAAGTCGTCTCGATGGGCGTTGCCCCCGACGGCCGCAACATCAACGCCGGTTGCGGCTCGCTCCACCTCGACGGTCTGCAGCAGCGCATGCTCTCCGAGCGCGCTCAACTCGGCGTAGCCTTCGATGGCGATGCCGACCGCGCCCTCTTCGTCTGCGAAACTGGAAAAATCATCAACGGCGATGGCGTTCTCCTCGCGGTGGCGCGCTACCTCAAATCCCAAAACAAGCTCAAAGGCGATCGCGTCGTCGCCACTTCCATGTCTAATCTCGGTCTCGAACGCGTCCTCGCCCGCGAAGGCATCTCCCTCGCTCGCGCTTCTGTCGGCGATCGCTATGTCCTGGAAGAAATGCTCCGCAGCGGCAACGTCATTGGTGGCGAGCAATCCGGCCACGTCATTTTTCTCGAGGACAGCCCGGCCGGTGACGGCCTTCTCACCGCCCTAAAAATTGCTTCGCTCGTTTCCATGCACGGCAAAATCGAGTCTCTCGTCGAAGGCCTCAAGGACTACCCGCAAATCATCGTAAACGTAAAAGTAAAATCCAAGCCTCCGCTCGAAACTCTCCCGGAAGTCGCCCGCGCTCTTGCCGAAGCCGAATCAGCCCTTGGCGAAAATGGTCGTGTCGTCCTCCGCTATTCCGGCACCGAGCAGCTCGCCCGCGTCATGGTCGAAGCCGAACACGACGCCGACGTCCAGCGCTTCTCCCAGTCCCTGGCCAACGCCCTCCACTCCTCCATCGGCGCCTAAAAAAAAGCGGTGCCCAAACGACCGCCTGATCTTTCGGCAGCCCTTTGGGCACCAACTTGAATACTGACCTCTTGAATGCAGGCCTTGTTTAGCCCTTCGCGCTCTTCACTCCAACAATGTTGCTCTCCGGATACCGGTCGTGATGCCGCACCCACGACATTCCCTTGGTACCCTCGTCCCGCCCTTTCGGTACGCGGTCCAGAATCGCGTAGATGCCCATGAAGTCCTCCAACCCGCGCCCATACACGGAGAAGGTGTGGAAGATTTCGCCATTCGCATTCTTGTAGAAAATGCTCATGCCCGGCCGTTCCTCGCTCGGAAACTTCGTCACGGCGTAGTTGTAAGTGCTCTCTTTCCCCGCGTCTTCCTTCTTCACCGACACTTCGTAGTCAAAATTGAAGTCGCTTCCAAACGACGAAGCCCACGGCAGCTTCCATCCCATCCGCTTCTTGAACTCCTCGATCTTTGCGAGCGGTGCGTGCGACACCAGCACGAGCCGCACGTCTCGCTGTGCCAGGTGGATCGCCATCGGATTCATCTGGTCCGTAATCAGCGAGCAGCTCGGGCACCCCGCCTCCCAATCCGGCCCCAGCATGAAGTGATAGATCACTAGCTGGTCTTTGCCGCCGAAGAGATCCGCCAGCGGCTTCTTCCCGACGGGCGTATCGAACACATAGTTCTTCTCGACTTTCAGCCACGGAAACTGCAGCCGTTCCTGCGCCAGCGCATCTCTCTGCCGCGTCAGCGATTTCTCTCTGGCCAGCAATTCCTTTCGTGCCGCGATCCATTTGTCTCGTGCCACTACTTTCGGATTTTCAATCGTGCTCTGAGTCATGACTTCTTCTCCTTAAGTATTTTTCTCGGCCACTCGGAAAGTGCTGAAGCCCGCAAGTCCGTACCTCACAGGCTCCCGCACGGCCTTCCATTAAGCCCAGCCGCTAGTTGCTCGCTGCGCGCGACTTGTTTTCCTGCATCGCTTCGTTCATCTGCCCATACACCTTGCGCAATACTTCGACGGATCCCGGATTGCGCTTCTCTCTCCACGCATCCAGCCGCTTGCAATGCTCCTCCAAATTTCCCAGGAACTGTGGGTTCGCAAACATTGCCCTCCACGTCGGCACCAGGTCCTTCACCGCTTCCCACACTCCCCATTGCTCGCCCGAATTCTCAAAAAACAATTCTTCATCCACCAGTCCGCGGTTGGCGATGCTCGCCACCATCTCCCAATAGCCCATCACCATCCGCATGTAGGCGTTTTCCTTGCTTCCTGGAGGCGTCAGCCGCATCGCGTCCTCGGGACTCTTGGGATGAAAATTTACCGACACCCACTCCCGCGCTTCTCGCAGCTTTGCCTCTCTCCTCAACTCATACAAATGCAGCATCAGGTTCACTTGCTCGTGTGTTGCTCCCATGTCTTCTCCTTTTGTTACTTTTGAAAAAGTTTCGTCGCGATCTGTTTCCAGCGAAGCTTGTTCGCCAAAACAGCTGCCACTCCGCCCGTTGAAACTGCCGATGCGATCAGCACTGCCGTTGTCGCTATGCACGCAGGACACATAGGTTTCTCCTGAACGCCGCCCGCCTAGGCCGATCGAGCCTTTTGCGCGAAAAGCGGAGGTTCGTCTGCGCTTGGTCCCCAACTCGCCGGCACGGCCAAGTCGAGCATTCGCAGGTAAACGCTGAATTGCCCGCGGTGTTGGTACCAGTGGCTCAGCATCACGTCGCGCAGAAACTCCGCTCGAGGTTGCGCCAGCATTTCCCGTCCATCGGCAACCATGCGCCAGGTTTCCGTCATCGCCGCGTCATCGAATTTCGGCAATATGCTGCGTACCGTTGCGATGCTCTCGTCCAGCGCCTTGAGAATTTCCGCACGGCTCGTGGGCTGCGGAAAATTAAACGACTCCGGAGCTTGCGCCGGATTGTTCTGCACGAACCGAACGATTCCGCCCGGCACCGACGCGAGATGGTACGCGAGCTGCCCCGCGGTCATGGATTTGCTGTGCGGCTTCCACGTCAACTTTTCTTCGGGCAGCCGCTCCAGAAACTTCCGCGTGACCGGCGCCTGTACTTCAAACTCCGCGAGCATTGCTTGTGCAATCGACATCTCGATTCTCCTTTCGTTCCAAAAGAAATTCCCGATTCGCCGAACGCGCGCCAGAAATCCGATCCGTGCGCGTTACTGCCTCTTCCCGTCTCCCGCCGCGAACGAAGCATGCGCCTCCGCTGCCTTACGCACGCGTTCGTGGATCGATCCCCACCCTCCCGTCACACCTTTTCTGTGCTCATCCAAAATCAGTCCGAGCGCCGTGTGATGAAACTTGATCAAAGTCCCGCCATCCGTCTCGCTCAACCGGTACTGCACATTCGACGCAACCGGATACGACATGAACATCGGTCCGGTAAACTCCACCAGCGTCGGCCGCTTGATCGCCTGCACATGTCCCCAGAAGTGCCCGTTTCCATCGCCCAAATCGCGGAACCATCTCCCGCCCGGCCAAGCTTCCAGCTTCATCGGCATCGGCGTCCCGTTCATCAACTCATTCCGCGGTCCTAGCTGCTCCAGCAGCGTTTCAAACGTCACCTCCAGCGAAGCCTTCACATAAATTTCCTGTACGATATTCAACGTCAAACTATCGAGTGCCACCATCGCTGCTGCCATCGAACTCATCGTTCCTCCTCAAAGAGTTTATTTTTTCCAGCTCAGCCCGAAATCCTTCCATCGCTCAATCCTTCTTCACCGCCCCGCTCTTCTCCTCGGCACGTTCCTTCACCCGCAACAACTGGTGCCTCCAGAATTTCTCAAACTTCTCCACCCACTCATGCAAAGGCCGGATCGCCTCCGCATTTGTCCGATAGATCATCTGCCGCCCATCTCGGCGCGCGCTCACCAGCCCAACATCCTTTAAGACGCGCAAATGCTTAGAAACGGAAGGCTGCTCCATCTCCAAAGCATCCACAATCTCCCCCACCGGCCGCTCCTGCAAGGCCAGATAGTTGAGTATCTCCCTCCGCCGCGGCTCCGCCACAGCATTAAAAGCGTCAGTAGTGGTTGCAGCTCGTGCCATGCCCATACAATACATTCCGATATGGGAATATGTCAAGTCTTATTTTTCCTTATCTTTCTCCTCTGCTAATTCTCTCTGTCCGGCGGCTCCGCAAAAGAGATTTGCTAGACTCCTTTCATGGACGCCCTTGCCGCCGGGGACTTGATAGAGTTCCTTGAGCAAAACGGCGTTGAGGTGTATGCCGACGGCGGCTGGGCAGTAGACGCGCTTCTCGGTCAACAGACACGCCCGCACGCTGACCTTGATATTGCTTTGCCTCACAAACACGTTCCGCGCATTCGTGAATTACTGGGCGATCACGGCTATCGAGAACAGCCTCGCGACGATAGCTGGGAATGCAATTTCGTCCTGGCCAATCTCCATGGACTCGAGATCGATGTTCATTCCTACACGCTGGATGGCGCCGGTAATCATCTCCACGGGGTGCCGTACAGGGGAGAACAGCTTGCTGGAAATGGTTCCATCAACGGCTATCCAGTCCGCTGCATTTCACCCGAGTGGCTCGTGAAATTTCATTCCGGCTACGAGCTCGACCAGAACGATTATCTGGATGTCCGAGCTCTCTGTGAGCGGTTCGCGATTCCCCTGCCAGATGAGTTTCTCAAGTTCAACAAATAACGCTGGTCACTCAAGTCCGCGTCCTCTCGACGCTTCTCTGCGTACTCTATGTCTCTGCGTTATCTTTTGTTTCTCCCCGATGGAACTTTTCCCCTCCTCGCGACATTACCGTTAGTGGAGGCTCAAGCCAAGCCGCCCTTCATGCAAGACGCACTCCCAGCTCTCGTTCTAAACTCGGAGGCTCTCAAGCCCGCCACCATGAACGACACGCCGCCAACTCCCGTCTTCCCGGCGAGCCCCGCCAGCGACGAGCACCTCATGCTCGCCTTCTCCAAAGGCTCCGCCGAGTCCTTCAACGAACTCTTCCTCCGCTACAAACAACCCGTGTACGGCTTCTTCCGTCGCCGCACCGCCGATCCGCATCACGCCGAAGAACTCTCTCAAGAAACTTTCCTCGCCCTTCTCCGCGCCGCCTCGCGCTACGAACCCCGCGCCCTCTTCCGCACCTACCTCTACGCCATCGCCTTCAAAATCCTCCGAGCCCACCGCCGCAAAGCCGCCTTCCGCGACACATTTTTTAGCCGTCCAAGCACCATCCCCGATCCCGCCAAACAGGACGCCACCGAATCCGGCCTCTGGGTCCGCCGCGCCGTAGAAAAGCTCGACCGCATCGACCGTGAAATCCTCCTCCTCCGCGAATTCGAGCAACTCAGCTACGCCGAAATCGCCGACCTCCTTGAGCTCCCCATTAACACCGTCCGCTCCCGCCTCTTCCGCGCCCGCACCGCCCTCCGCAATTTGCTGGAGCCATCGGCCGCATCCGCGGAGAGCGAGCCTGCAAAGTCAGCCGAAGCGTCCGCGTCCCAGAGCGCCGCGCAAACGATTCCCCAGAAAGGCATCCGTCTATGAGCGCCACCACACATCCATTCGCGCCAGAAGAAATCATGGCCCACCTCGACGGCGAACTCTCGCCCGCCCGCGCCCAATCGGTCTCCGCTCACCTAGAGTCCTGCGTCGCCTGCCAGGAACTTGTCACCTCTCTCCGTAACTCCTCTCACACGATCTCCAGCTGGACCGTCTCCGAAATACCTAACGCCGACTTCGAGGCTAAACTTTCAGCTTTGGGCGCGTCGTCGAAACCGTCCCAACCAGGCGAGCTAACGCTCCACGACGTTTTCACCCGGCGATGGAAGTTGCTCTCGGCTTCCGCCGTACTGGCTGTTTTACTGCTCATAATGGTCGGTTCCAGGGAAACTCGACATGACATGCCTCTCCGTGAGGCAAAATCAAAACTCGTTGCCGAGCAGGAAACGGCAGAAATCCGTCTGCGCGAAGAAGAATCGGTTCGGGCTCAACTTGCCGATAAGCTGTCCCAAGTTCCACGTGCCGGCCTCTCCGTGCCTTCGCCCGAGCCGTCCTCGAATCGCCCAGAAGTGATAGGGCATGGAAGCGGCAACGGCATGGGTCCTGTTTCCACAGACTCAAATGGAATCACTCACGGTCCCGTCGACAACGCCCAAAGTAGCTTTGCGTTGGAGGGGAAATCCGTCTCCGCCCAGCAGTCCCATCTCTCCTCGGGCCCCATGATTGCGCGAACCGTGTCGCTATCGATCATCGCGAAGGATTTCGATTCCTCGCGTGCTTCGCTCGATGCCATCCTGGCTCGGCACAACGGCTACTCTGCCCACCTCGCCGTTAACACGCCGCAAGATGCCGCACGTACGCTCCAAGCCTCCCTGCGCATTCCCGCGCCGCAGCTTCCCGCCGCGCTCATCGAAATAAAAGCTCTCGGCCGCGCCGAAGCCGAAAACCAAAACGGCGAAGAAGTCACCCAACAACACGCCGATCTCGTCGCGCGCCTCAAAAATTCCAGAGAAACCGAACAACGCCTCCAAGCCATCCTCACCCAGCGCACCGGCAAAATCAGCGACGTCCTCGAAGTCGAACAGGAAATCGCCCGCGTCCGCGGCGAAATCGAGCAGATGGAAGCCGAACAAAAAAATCTCGAGCATCGCGTCGACTTCGCCACCATCGACTTGAAACTCTCCGAAGAATACAAAGCCAAGCTAGACTCCCCAGCCCCCGCGATCTCCACGCTAATCCACAACGCCGCCGTCAACGGCTACCGCAACGTAGCCGACACTCTTCTCTCCATCGTTCTCTTCTTCGCCGAATACGGCCCAGTACTCGCCTTCTGGCTTCTCTTATTTTCAATACCGGCCTGGCTAGTCTGGCGCCGCTGGCGCCATGCCACCGCCGCCATTTAGCTGGCTAGCCCGCCTTACTGAACATCACGAACCTTTCGCTAAATCTCGTGTACTATGTCGCCATTCGTCATCTCGCGTTTGGCTCCCAGACTAGGAGCACTCAAATGGATCACCGAATGCTTCAAGCGACACGTTCCAGGCAGTCGGCGAGCCTCCGCGTGCGTCAAAAAAACCATTTGTTATGCGTCCTATTGTTTCTCGTCATAATCACGATCCCGTCGATAAGCCCGGCCCAAACAGCCGAGCCGTCGAAGCCGGCGGGCTCAAATCCAGTTCCCGAACCTGTTATTCCCGCCATCCTCGCCGCATTCGATAAATATGAAGTAGTCGGTTTGCCCGCGGCCCACGGATTTAAAGACGCGGATGATTTCATTCTTACGCTGATCCGCAACCCGGCGTTCTCAGAAAAAGTAAATGACATCGTTGTCGAGTGCGGCAACTCGCTCTACCAGCCAGTCTTGGATCGTTATATAGCGGGAGAGGATGTGCCATTCACGGAAGCTCGCAAAGCCTGGCGGAACACGTCGCAATTCATGTGCAGCACGTCGGCATTTTTCGAACAATTATTCCCGTTGGTGCGCGCCATAAATCAAAAAATACCACCGGGAAAACGCCTCCGCGTGCTGGCTTGCGATCCTCCCCTTGATTGGGACCAAGTCAAAAGCCGCGCCGACTTCCCAAAAGGTTTTGACCGCGATATCAGCGCCGCCACGGTGATGGAGAAAGAGGTACTCGCCAAGCATCGCAAGGCGCTCATGCTGTTCGGAATCTATCACCTCACTCACGCGGCTGACCCGAAAGATCCTAGCGCCGTCTCCATCTACGAAAAAAACTATCCCAACCTCACATTTGTAGTGAGCGACCTCGGCACCTTCGATACGGACTCGCCAGCTCTGTCCAGCGGCCCTTTCGTATCTTGGCCGATCCCGTCGTTCGCGCGGGCCAAAGGCACGTGGCTGGGTGCCTTGGATTTGAGCGAATTTCTACCTCCAGGCCTCTCGATCGATGGTGATTGTAACGTGCGCATTGTCGTCTTAAAAAGCATGCAAAGACCGATGGAAGACTTTGTCGATGCCTTCCTTTACTTCGGCCCTCAAGATTTGAGACTGAAGGAGCAAGTGCCCGCTGATATCGCTTTGGATGTCGACTACATGACGGAATTGGCTCGACGAGACACTATGTCGGGATTCTCGACAATCGTGACGTTAAGGGAATTCGATCAAAAAATCGTGAGCAGTGCCGAAAACCCGCTGCTTGCCTTTAAGCAAGCGGATACCAAGGCTATAGCAAAAAGATGCCTCGATCGTAAGGCCCAAAGCAGCACGCCTAAGTAGCACGAAGAAATGAGTGTCGCAGCGCACGCGATGCGACCCCGCATCTATTCTTTGCCCAGGACCGTTTGGCCAAACACAACCACAGTGTTATCTGGCTGACTTCCAATTCGCCGACTCGCCGCGTTAACGTTAACGCCTTTCGGTCGAATTCTCCACGCCAGGACGCAACTGCCTTCCTTCCGCTTTCCTGCTTCTCTCGCCCGTACGTCCACGAAGAATCTATCGCACCGGAACACAAACCGCGGCCATCCCTCCTGATGTACATCACTATTTTCGATGCAATACTCCTAAAGAATGTAGGTGATTTGAGGTTTTCTGTGAGATTTTGTAGATGCTCCGGACCCTTTTCCCTTCTCGCGATTGGAAAGTTCCCGTAAATTCTTTTGAATCATACACCTCTGCAAGTATGCAAACTTGTCCCTCCCCTGGCACAACTATTGCTCTCTCCTAATGCAACTTACAAGATTGGCTTCCCGGGGTGGCCGGATCCGAACCTCGACTCGGTTCCGGTTTTTTGGGGGGTCAGCTTAGAAAAGGGGGCTTGCACCAGCCCCCTTTTTCATTGCGGCCACTTCTTCATGGTGGTTGGCCGGTGCGGGACTTCACTTCCCGCGGGTGTGTCATCGAAGTGGTACAGTTCAGAGGGCTCTTACGTTAGGGCCCTCTTTTTCTTTCACCCCCTCTTCGCTCTTGCCCCGTAGGGGCACGGCACATTTACCCTGCTTGCCCTGAGGAACGAAGGGAGCTGCGAAGGGCCGTGTCCGCTGTTCTGCAAGTCTCTTCCTTCAGCCGAGCCCTATTCGAAACTCAGCACCTGCTTCAGCTTCGCCAGTCCGCCGGCCACTAGGCTGTACGCGTCCACGGCTTTCTCAAACGGAACGATCTCAATCGGCGGTGGTTTCAAAAACCCCGCTTCAAAACCGCGAGCGATCTCGGCAGCGATTTCTCCTACCTGTCGCGCCGTGAGTCCATAACTGTCGACTCCAAGCAGGCGCGAAAAATTGTGATAGAAATCGACGAGGTTGAAACTGACGCGCGGCTCTCCCCTGCTTGCAATAGCCACGTGTCGCCCCCGCAACCCGAGCGATCGCAACGCTGGCTCAAACAAAGGGCCACCCACAGTGTCGAACACGGCGTTGACTCCTTTTCCAGCCGTCAGGTCCATGACTCTCTCGCGGAGATCCTCGGTCTTGGTGTTGACCACCGCCTCGGTGCCGGGAATCGGATCGGATTTAGTATCCGCGCCAATAACGCGCGCCCGCTTCCAATTCGCGATTTGTGTAGCAGCTCGCCCCACCGCCCCGGCGGCGCCAACAATCAGAATGGTTTCGCCAGGTTGAATTTGAGCAGCATTCACCACGGACGCCCATGCTGTGATGTACGGAATCCCGATCGCCCCTGCTTGCTCCATACTCAGAGACTTTGGTTTGAGCGCAAGCGTTTCCGCCGGCACAACCACGTATTCCGCGTGAGATCCGTCGCGGACGATACCGAGCTTCGGAGCGCTGCCCCAGACCTCTTCGCCTTCGTGCTGCTTCGCTTTTACGACAACGCCCGCAAAATCCCGCCCGGGGGTTCGCGGCAGAGTCGTGTGCTTGAAACGTCCCGCAACGTCCCCGATATCGCTAGGATTGATCCCTGCTGCCTTCACGAGAACGAGGGCTTCTCCCTCGCCTGGCTCCGGAATCGCCAGTTCTTCGATTCGCAACACCGACGGCGGTCCAAACTCAGCAAAACGCAACGCCTTCATCACGCTGGTGCTCATGGCTCTCCCCTTCGCGAGGCAAGATAAGCTTGATCCGCCTAGCCAGAGTTTTCGTATCAGCCGCAGAGCGAGAATCTACCCGGAATTTCCGTTCCGACTTCCCGACCGCTAACGTATACCCCAACCCCGTCGACAGGCAATGATCTCCCAAAGCTTCACTTGCAGAGTTGGAATTTCAACTCTGGCTTCAACGTTTGCCCTTGAACTCTTGAATTATTCTTTGATGCCCCGCGGAAATCTCCGTCGCAAAAAATGAGCGGCCGGTGGGGGGACCGGCCGCTCGGGCGTGGGGGATGGAGGGTCTTGCAACCTGAAGCCAGTTCCGTTCTTCCGACCGTTCTGCTGCGCTCGCGAGCAGCAGAACGTTTTACAGGAGCAATCAGGCCCAAACCTTTTTACTCCGGAAGCCGCAACCAACTCCCGATTACAGTTACGATTCTGCGTTCCAGGACTCTTCGCGTCGATAGCCCGACCGGTTCATTCTTCTCAGTACTTCCCGGTGTCCTTAGAAGACTCATTTTAGTACCTACGTACCTATTCCGAGCCATTCCACGCTTCTCCCGTACGTACAAAGCTGCAAAGATGAGCAGTCGAAGTGATAGGAGGAGCCTGAGAAAAATCAGGGAGTCCGCAATACGCCTGGAGCGAGTTGCCGAGAAATCTACTAGCACTCCCTCGATGAAGAGAGTGCTGCCCATAAACCAATGCAACGAAAACGCCGCAGCGGACGCATCGCAAAAGAACTACCTATCGTCCTGCTCGGGACCGATGCCACGGGAAAAGTGTTTTCCGAAGAAACGATTACCGTCGTCCTCAGCCGCCACGGCGCCGGAGTTGTCACGCGCTATCGATTTTCGCCGGATGAACGCCTAACCCTCCGGCTTCCCAGTTCAGCCAAAGAAGCTGAAATCCGCCTGGTTGGGCAGATCGGCGGCGAACCCGGCCGCTACGTTTATGGCGTCACCTTCGTTGACCCCAATCCCAATTTCTGGCCAATGGAGTTTCCTCCTCCCGATCCGTTCGAACCAGTCGCCCAGCGGATTGCCCTCGAATGTAGCATGTGCCAAACGCGCGCCGAGATGGAACAAGGCGACATCGAAGAGGACGTCTACTCCGCAACCGGAAACATCCTGCGCCATTGCGCGGAGTGCGGCACCTCCACCCCCTGGAAAAAAGCCACCGACGAATCCCTTCCCGCTCAGACCGCGCGCCCAGCCAAACCAAATCTCAACTTGCCTTCGCTCACACCCACACCGAAAACATCGAAGGCCGTTCCAGTTGTGCCCATGCCTTCGTTGGAAGAATCTTTCGAGCCTGTGCTTGGCGATTCCTATATGCCAGGTTCAGGTGCGCGGTCGTCGTACTCCGCTTCCTCAGCCACTTCGGAATTCGCATCGCTGTCCGATATCCAAATCTCTCCCGCAACGACCAGCGCCACTGCCGTGCTACCGGTGCCCGTGCACGCGTCTGTTACTGCACCGCCTTCCACAAAACTTGCGCCCTCCGCGGCTAAACCCCTAATCATTCCCGCACGCGAACTTGATGCAAATGGAAAGCGCGTAAACCAGCGGCGCAACGTCCGCATTCGAGTAAGTTTCAGCGCGTGCGTTCGCCATCCGGATCACGCGGACCAAGTCGTCGAGTGCGAAAACGTCTCGAAGGGAGGCGTGTGTTTCCACAGCTTGCGGCAATATCCGCTGGATTCCTTGATTGAAGTTGCCGCGCCATTTTCACCTGGCGAAACGGCGCTTTTCGTTCCGGCCCAAATCAAGCGCGTCGAAGCGCTTTCCGGCGGCCTGGTTTTCCGCTACGGCGTCGAGTACACGAGATTGTCCTACCCTTCTTCTTCGTGAACGTTTTCCTTTTTTGTGAACCGTTTGAAAGAAATTCTTTTGAATCGGACAACTTTTCGATCGCCTCGCTTACTTTCCGCATGGGAAATTTTTTGTACGCGGTAAAGTGCTAGAGATTTCGCATGACTTGTTGGAGCAGAGTGAGAGCATTGCGGAGCTGCTCTCTCTCGTTTTCCGGGAGGCCGTGCACTACTTTGGCGAGAGATTCGACGCGGCGCTTGCGCGCTTCCCACATGAGGCTGACACCTTTTGGAGAAGCTTCAAGACGCACGCGGCGGCCGTCATCCGTGGCGTGCCGGCGGACCAGTCTGGCGCGCTGAAGGCCGGCGACGATGCGGCTCATGGTTGGCGGGCGAACTTGCTCGGCATCGGCAAGCTCGCCGAGTGATCTGGGTCCACCGAACACGAGGACGGAGAGAGCGGAAAGTTGGGCAGGGCCGACGCCGGCCTCACGGTCGCGGATGCGAAGGCGGCGGAGCAGGTGGATGGCGGTGGAGTGGAGTTGGTCGGCGACCTGAGTTGCCGTCGACGAAGGCGGGGGCTGTTCGGCGGCAGTGACTGCTGGGAAGGCTTTTGGGGCAGGTGTTTTTTTGTGCTTGACAGGAGGCATGGAAGATAGTTAGCTATGCTAACTAATCTTCTTGCGGAGGTAAAGGAAAATGAGCGCAGCGGCGGCAAGTCTGGGAATTCAGAATATTGGGCAGATTTCGATCATCGTGAAAGACGTGGAGAGGGCGACGGCATTTTACCGCGACGTGCTGGGGCTCCCCCTTTTGTTCACGGTGCCGAGCATGGCGTTTTTTGATTGCGGAGGAGTGCGGCTGATGCTGGGCACCGCTTCGTCGCCGGAGTACGACCATCCCAGCTCGATCTTCTATTTCCGCGTGCCGGATATCCAGGCTGGGTACCAGCGGCTGGTGGGACATGGCGTGGAGATTGTTGCGCCGCCGCGGCTCATCGCGCCGATGCCAACACACGATTTGTGGATGACTGCGTTCAAAGACACCGAAGGGAACATTCACCAGCTGATGAGCGAAGTGCCTCGAACTGTAAAACAATAAGAAAGACCAAAACCTCCTTCCTTACAAATCAAAAGCTGAAGCTTGAAACGGCACAGGGATGCGCACACCTTCTCGTGGCCCGTGGCCTGTGAAATCAGAAAGAGCACAGTCAAGAGTGACTGTGCTACTCGGAGGTCTCAACGGACTGCTCGAGTCGGAAATTTGTTGCGTCGAACGCGGCAGGGGCACTAGGATGCGCGAGTCGGAAGTCGAATTTGGAAATTCCGGTAAACTGGCAGAGCTTCCATGGCACGCCCATCCCACGCGGTGACAACTCAATCCTACGCTGCGGTGGCCGAGATCCGCGACACGCTGCTGGAAACCTACGCGAGCAACGGCGCCATGAACCAGCTCATCCTTTCGCATCTCGACGCACGGGCGTGGCGCGCGCAGCCGCCAGGTAAAAAAAGCGGTGGCCGGACCATCGCGGCCATCTTCGCGCACCTGCACAACAACCGGCTTTCGTGGCTGAGGAATTCCGCGCCGCATCTGAAGTGTCCGCGGCCGCTCGATCCCGACCGCTGCACCATGAAGCAGGCTGCGGCCGCGCACCGGCGAAGCGCCGCTCAATGCCTGCGCATGTTGTCGGATGCTCTCTCGGCCGCTCCGAATCGCCGCGTTGCAAAGTTCTCTCGCGGCAGCTGGTCGCAAACGTGGCCTGCGGGAGGGACCATGTTCGCTTACATGTTCTCGCACGATGCGCATCATCGCGGCCAGATTCTGATGCTGGCCCACCAGCTGGGCTACCGCCTCCTCTATAAAACTCCAGGCGTCTGGCACTGGGAGAAGCTGTGGAAACAAGCCGGCCTTACCACGCGCCCGCGCTGAGTGGAAACCGCCCTTCTGGCAATCCGGCGAGATCGTAAGCTGCGGAGATGTGGCGGCCGAAGAGGACAGCCAAGATTGGCTGTCCCACTCGACCCCTACCCCGGGGTGTCCAGAGAAGTGTATGTAAACCCATGAAGGCGTTGGAGATGCGGCTGTTGCTGTGCGTTCGCGGCGCATGCCTGCTGAGGGGCCCAAGTGGCGCGGCTTTGTGCGTCCGCCCGTATCCCCCACCCCCACCCCCTATTTTTTGTAAGAATATGAAAAAATGGAGTTTAGGGTATGGGGTGTGCGAAGAATATCATTCTAAAGGAGTTAGAGGATGTTTACCTTGTCATTGTTTCCGATGCCTGGCTCTGGAGAGGCCAGATGCTTTAGCGCGCTCGGGCGGGCACGACCCTTCGAGGCTCTCTTCGTTCCTCCCTTCGCATTCGCTCAGGATAAACGGGGCAAGCAGGGTAAACATGCCGTGGCTCCACGGGCTTTCTTTTTCCTGGTTAACAATAGCGTTCCCTACCCCCCTGGTTTTTTGTAAGCGTTGCGGATAAAGGAGTTAAGCCGTGAGAGCAGCGTCCAGAAAGCAAAAACGCCAGCAGGGATGCTGGCGTTACAGGATGCGGGACGGAATGTTACTCAACGAGTACTATACGCCGGAAGATACTTTTTGTCAAGAGGAAAGGCTTGAAAAATCGGGAATGGGGACGGTTAGCGCTTTTTGGGTCGTTCCTTTCGTAGAGCATCTTGCGCGAGCATTGTGGCCATTAGGCGATGCGGTGAGCGAAACGTGGTCTGGCGGAGGCGCTCAAACATGGCTGGCAAATCGATCCATCCGTTAGCTGCGGCAATATCCAGGACACCGAGGGTGCCAATTACTTTCAAGTTGCGCATGCGGGCAGCATCGACACCGTCGCGCTCGTCCATTAGTAGAAAACTGGCTTGTTGTTCCGTTGCGATGGCGATGGCATCTCGTTCACCAGGATCAAGATGCATCAAAGAGGAGGCTGCAGGATTGCGCAGGGGCAAAACTTTAAGCCAGGGACGTGCTTGCATCATCCACGCGCGGACTTCCGGCGGAGCCAAGGAGTCAGAGAGTTCCGCGTGCACGGCAGGAGGGATGAGGATGCGCCCGTAGAGTTGAGGAAGAACGTCAATCGCTTCAATCAAGACAAGATAGTTGAGAGGCGTTGTGTCAGCGACAACCGGCGTCATTTACAAGCCGAGTTGGCGGTGGCTTTCGCGGTCGCGTTCGAGGTCTTCGAGGGTGTATTCGAGTTCGACGCCGTGGTCTTTCAGGAAGCCGTCGACTTGCGTGCGGGTCTGGAAACCAAGCAGCTGACGCAACAGGGCGGCGGAGATTTTGCGAGAGCGGTAGGCTTCGAGGGCGAGGGCTTCCAAAGCGGCGCGGGAGAAATCCTGGCCCTCCGCGGAGAAAGCCGCGAGAAGCTCGTCGGGAAGCGCGATGGTGACGTGCTGCATGGGTTCAGGATACTGGAAGAGTCATTCAAAAGCACGGGTAGACTGCGAAAGGCGGCGGAAAAGTCAAAACACCCACGTGTAAAACCGACACGTGGGGCACCCCGACCGGATCGGGGCGGGCCCAAATTCATCTTAGGACTTTCCGTCTGGGCCACCCGCCCAGCTATATGCGACGCGAGGCCCGGAATCCGAGCACCAAGGCTATCAGGCAGACCAAGCC